>Ga0193955_1000002_pt1 | contig 174109 bp, 150 predicted proteins | sample BB_6_MG_FD_140343 | JGI IMG/M metagenome (GOLD analysis project Ga0193955, IMG submission 140343) | Microbial mat bacterial communities from the Broadkill River, Lewes, Delaware, United States - BB_6_MG | ecosystem: Environmental > Aquatic > Freshwater > River > Microbial mats | place: USA... | reverse complement strand
CTTTTAAAGTCTTGCATATTTCACTATGAGTTTGAGTTTATACATCCATTCTCAGATGGTAACGGCAGGATAGGAAGACTTTGGCAAAGTGTTATTTTAAACAGTTATAACCCTCTCTTTTCACTCTTACCTATTGAGAGTATAGTAAGAGATCATCAAGAGGAGTATTACAAAGCTATAGAACGCTCAACTGAAGCTGGTCAAAGCACTCCGTTTATAGAGTTTATGTTAGAGATGATACTAAAATCTATGCAACACATGAATAACGATGTCCCTAGAAATGTCCCTAAAAATGTCCCAATAAAAAGACTAGATAAGATAGTCGAACTTGTAGCTAAAAATAAAGATATAACCATAGTAGAATTGGCTCAGTTGTTAGAAGTGTCAGACAAAACTATTAAAAGAGACATAGCAAAGTTAAAAGAACAAAACAGACTTACAAGAGTTGGAAGCCTAAAATCAGGATATTGGGAAATAATTTCAGAAATGGAAACTAAATAATGAATAAATTTACAGAAGAAAAACTAGAACTTTCATTTATAAGTTTACTGAATGATCAAAAGATTAAACATCAAAGTGGTAAAGATATAAAAAGAGATGAAAGTGAAGTACTTTTAAAAGAAGATTTAAAAGAATACCTATCATCAAGATATAAAACTGATAACATTACAGATGGCGAAATCATACAAATTATTAGAAAACTAGAAACTTATCCATCTAGTGATCTTTACGATACAAACAAATCAATTATGAAACTAGTATCTGATGGTTTTATCTTTAAGCGTGAAGATGCAAGTCAAAAAGATATACATATCCAGTTTATAAACTATGATGATGTAAGTAAAAATAGTTTTAAAGTAGTAAATCAACTTGAAATAGTCGGCTATGAGAAACGAATACCTGATGGCATATTGTATATAAACGGTATGCCATTAGTAGTATTTGAATTTAAAAGTGCTATAAGAGAAGAAGCTACTGTCTATAATGCTTTTAAACAAATTACAAATAGATATAGAAGAGATATTCCTGAGCTATTTAAATACAATGCATTTTGTATCATAAGTGATGGAGTAAACAATAAAGCAGGTTCATTTTTTGCACCGTATGAGTTCTTTTATGCTTGGAGAAAGATAACTGGAGATGAAGTTGATGTAGATGGTATAGACTCTATGTACTCCATGATACAAGGGATGTTTAACCGTGAAAGATTAATAGATATTATTCATAACTTTATCTATATACCTGATAAGTCAAAAAAAGATGAAAAGATACTATGTCGTTACCCTCAATACTATGCTACAAAAAAACTCTATGAAAATATAAAACTACATCAAAAACCAAATGGAGATGGTAAAGGTGGTACATATTTTGGTGCTACTGGTTGTGGTAAAAGTTTTACTATGATTTATCTTACTAGAATGTTAATGAAGAGTGTAGACTTTGCTAATCCTACAATCATACTTATTACAGATAGAACAGATTTAGATTCACAGTTGAGCCAACAGTTTGGTAATGCTAAAGGCTTTATAGGTGATGATGGGATAGTAAGTGTACAGAGCAGAGAAGATTTACGACAAAGAATAAAAGGTCGTGAGAGTGGTGGAGTGTTTTTAACTACTATTCATAAATTTACGGAAGATTTAGAGATACTAAGTGAAAGAACAAATATTATCTGTATATCTGATGAAGCTCATCGAAGTCAGATAAATCTAGATCAAAAAGTAAAAGTAACAAAAGATGGTGTTAAAAAGACTTATGGTTTTGCAAAATACTTGCACGACTCACTTCCAAACGCTACTTATGTAGGCTTTACAGGAACTCCAATAGACGCTACACTTGATGTATTTGGAGATGTAGTAGATAGCTATACAATGACAGAATCAGTTAGAGATGAGATAACTGTTAGAGTTGTGTATGAAGGACGTGCTGCTAAAGTACTACTAGATAACTCTAAACTACAGGAGATTGAAAAGTATTATGATGAGTGTGCAGAAGCTGGAGCTAATGAACATCAAATAGAAGATAGTAAAAAATCTATGTCAAGTATGAGTGAAATACTTGGTGATCCAGATAGGATAAAAGCTATAGCAAAAGACTTTGTAGAGCACTATGAAAAAAGAGTTATTGAGGGTGCTACACTTAAAGGTAAAGCTATATTTGTTTCAAGTAGCAGACCAATAGCTTATGCACTCTTTAAAGAGCTTGTAGCACTTAGACCAGAGTGGAATGAAAAAAGAGTAGCTGATGAGGGTGTAGAGCTTAGTGAAAGAGAAAAAAAAGAGATACTCCCACTAGAAAAAATCAAAATGATTATGACTCGAAATAAAGATGATGAAAAAGAGTTGTACAATATGCTAGGAACTAAAGAGTATAGAAAAACTTTAGATACACAGTTTAAAAATGAAAAATCAAACTTTAAAATAGCCATAGTGGTAGATATGTGGCTTACAGGGTTTGATGTACCGTTCTTAGATACAATCTACATTGACAAGCCTATACAAGAGCATAATCTTATCCAAACCATCTCAAGAGTTAACAGAAAGTTTGCAGGTAAAAATAAAGGGCTTGTAGTTGATTACATAGGTATAAAAACAGCCATGAACAAAGCTCTTAAGCAATTCTCAAAAATGGATAGTAAAAACTTTGAAGATATCAACGCTTCGATTGTTGTAGTACGAGATCAACTAGACTTACTCTCTAAACTTTTTCACAAGTTTGATACAACTCTTTACTTTAGGGGTAGCCCTACAGAACAACTGGAGTGTTTAAATAATGCTAGTGAATATGTACTACTAACAAAAGAGCTAGAAACAAGGTTTATATACTTAGTTAAAAGGCTTAAATCTGCTTATGATATAGCTTGTGGTAGTGAAGAATTTTCTCAAAAAGAAAAAGACCATATTCATTTTTATTTAGCTGTTCGCTCTATTGTTATGAAGCTTACAAAAGGTGATGCACCTGATACTGCACAGATGAATGCAAAAGTATCTCAGATGATAACAGAAGCTCTTAAAAGTGATGGTGTTGAAGAGATATTTAAACTTGGAAGTGAAAATGAAGCTCAGATAGATATTTTTGATGAGGACTATATTAACAAGATAGATAAAATCAAGCTGCCAAATACCAAAATAAAACTACTGCAACAATTACTCGCAAAAGCGTTAGAGGACTTTAAAAAAGTTAACAAAGTTAAAGCTGTAGATTTCTCTAAAAAATTTACGGCACTAGTTGAAAAATATAATGAGCGAAAAGAAGAAGATGTACTTTTCAGTGGAGTAATTGAGGACTTCACTGATGAGATTATTGACTTGTATCATGAGCTAAAAAAAGAAAAAGAATCTTTTGGAGATATGGGAATAGACTTTGAGGAAAAAGCATTTTACGACATTTTAAAAAGTATAGCTCATAAATTTGACTTTGATTATCCAGAAGATAAGTTGATAGCACTAGCTCGTGAAGTAAAAAAAGTGGTAGATGATAAAACAAAATATACAGACTGGAATGTTAGAGATGATATAAAAGCTGAACTAAAAGTTGCTCTTATTATGCTACTGGCTAAACATGGGTATCCACCAATAACTAAAGATGAAGTTTTTAAAGAGATATTTGAACAGGCTGAAAATTTTAAGAAGTATAAAGGTGTTTAATTATGAGTGATTATAAAGAAGTATAATGCCCCTAAAAATCAAGACAATTTGAAAGTATGCTCTAGGATATAATTAAGAGTGAGTTTTTAGAAAGATAAAAAGTCGAAATTTGATGAATATTTTTGCTCTGAAAGACTTGAATTGTTTTGCAACATTTATCAGAATATAGCAGTTTTACTACATAATGTAGTAAAACTTTGTAATAAAATATTAAAAATTTATTTTTAAAGCCCCTAAAATAAGGGTTAAATTAAGAATGAACTCACTAAACCAATTAGTCCACCAAATACTCCACCCCAAACCACAAGCCATTGAAGATGTTGTTTGATCAGTTCTTGAAGGATCTCTTTTACCATTTGTGGTGTGAGTTCATTTAAACGTTCATCAATAATGTGTTCCACAGAGTTAAGAAGGTCATCGCTTAAGGATGAACTTTTAAGGTGTGCTTGTAGTGTTTGATCAAAACTATCAGATGAAGTGATCTTAACAACAGCATTTTTTAGTTTCGTAGTAAATGGATCTTTTAAGCCTTCTAAGGCTTTTTCTCCTCCAAACATTCCAAGCATACCTCCAAAAGAAGACTCCATCACTGTTTTACTGAGTGCATCATAAGCGGGTGAAAAATCTGTTTTTTCTATGATTGGAGTTAGATCTAGCTTTTTTTCCTCTTTTGCAAAAAAGTTTTGCAGTTGTTCTTTGGTAAAAAATTGATCCATCATAAGAGATTTAATAGAGGCTTTAAACGACTCAAACCTATTTGGTATGATGCCTGATCCATAAAGAAAAGGAACCTTTTCAAACAACATATGTACCGCTAGTTGGTTGGTCAATGATCCAGAAAGAGCAAACAGCCCACTGTATAAAAAGTAAGTAGATAGATCGGTATCTACACTAAAAGCGATAAAGATTAAACTCATCGCAACAAGATTGGTTATAAAACTTTTGTTAATTTTCAAATATATCTCCTAACTTAAAAGCAAAATTATACAAAAAAAGGATAACATACGATAAAAAAAGATACTAAAATGAAACAAACAAGTTACGAATTATTTAAAAATGCCAGCATTGATGAAATACTTAACACAATCGATGCAGAGCTAAAAACAAGAAATGAATCTCCATTTTGGACAGATAAGGTAATACCTTTTTCTAAAGCCATTTTAAGTGTACTGATCGTTTTAAGAGATGAAAACAGACTGTTTACTCCTGAGGGTAAAGAAGCGAGTGAACTTACACCTGAACTTTTCTTAGCATGGAGTGATTTTGTTAGTTTAAAAGCATTGTTTTTTAGAGTACAAAACGTGGATCTAAACGACTTAGCGAAATACCTTCATAGATACAATGTAAACTTAGAAGATGAAAACCTTGATTTTCCTATATCAAACTATAACCTTCACCAAGGTGTCAGTAATGTTATAAAGTCTTTACTCTAAACCAAATACTTTATATAACAATACGTATAAAAATCCCCAGAGTAAAAATATGACAAGTGCTATTGCGCTAAAAATAACAACAACCCTTGTGAGTAGGTGAAATAAAAACTTTAAAAAATTCATCTATTTCTTATAGGCTTGCGTAGGTAAACCTTTGGCTTTTACATATACCATCCCACCTAAAATATTTGTAACATTGTAGTTAAGCTGTGATGACAAAAATTCAGATACTATTTTTGTTCTACTTGCGGTTCTACAAATCAGAGCAAAAGGTTTGCTTGTATCAATTTTTTGGTTGAGTTGTTTTAAAAAGTGTTCTATGTTATATCTGCCTTGTTCATTAAAAAACATGATAGGTATAGCCCCTTTTATAAGTCCCGTTTCAACCCACTCCCCAGGTGTTCTAATGTCAACAATGGGTATCTTTGAATCAATCATCTTTTGAGATGGATATTCGTGTGCTAAAGTTGCCATAAGTGAAATATTTAGAGCAAATATAAGAGTTAATATTTTTTTCATTCAATTCTCCTAAAATAAGTTGTATAATTGTATCTTTAAAAAATAAATTTTGTGTCTAAAAATAAAAAAAGTGTTCATATCCACAAAAATAGCTAAGGAATAAAACAATAAATGGCTTCACAAAAAGCAGTAGAAAATGCGCATCGTTTACGTTACATAAGAGCATTAGAAAGATTTCATAAAAGTATTATTTCTTATTTTTCAAATACCCCCGAATTAACTAAAGCAGGGTACAACAAAAAGATAGACAACGCCTTAAAACTTTTAAACAGAGTAGAAGAGATAGCACTATACAAAGGTGAATTGCAGGATTTGCAAAAATTGGTAAAAAAAATGATCGATACCAAAGAGAGTGAAAAAGATATTGAAGAGATAAAAGATGATATTTTATATGCTTCAAACCAACTTGATAAAAGTAAAAATGCTAGACGTTATAAAAAAGATAAACATCAAAAAACGAAGTTTAGTGATTGGGAATAAAAGAGTATTAGTCTTTTAATTCCTCTCTAATATCTAAAAATAGATCGATGTTTTTGAAAAACAGATCTATCATGTTTGGATCAAAATGTTTTCCGCGTTCCTCTTTGAAAAGTTCTAAAATTTTGTCAAGTTCCCATGCTTTTTTGTAAACTCTGTCTTGTCCCAAGGCATCAAAAACATCAGCTATGGCAGTTATCCTACCAAAGATAGGAATATCTTCACCCACCAAGCCATTTGGATACCCAGATCCATCATATTTTTCGTGGTGGGTAAGGGCAACTTCTGCGGAGGCTTTTAAAATAGGTCTGTCTGAATGTTTAAGCATATCATAACCGATCTGAGCATGTTTTTTCATGTGCTCAAACTCTTCAGCTGTGAGTCGAGAAGGTTTACACAATATACTATCAGGGATCCCAACCTTACCTATATCGTGCATAGGTGATGCTTGTTTGAGCAAGTTGGCTTCTTCTTCGCTAAAGCCAAGTAATTTAGCTAAAATATAAGAGTACTCAGCAACCCTGTTAACATGTTGACCTGTTTCTTTGGAACGGGTTTCACCAATAGCACCCATGGTTAAAACAACTTCTTTTTGAGTATTTGTAATATCTTCATTAAGTTTTACAAGTTCAGTAATGTCATACATTATTTGTAAATGTTCTGTTACTTTTCCTTTTAGATCTACAATAGGGTAAAAAAGGTTTTGTGTGATGTATTGAGTACCATCTTTATTGATATTTGTCAGTATGGTATGCACCGTTTCTTTTTTTGCAAGTTTGGCTTTGATTTTTTGACAGGTTTCATTCTTTTGGTGTTTTGTATCTCGGAGTTCAGAACATTTTTTTGTCTTAAGTTCATCTATTGTATAACCGCTTAGTTCACAAAATTTTTCATTGGCATAGGTAATATGACTGTGAATATCAGATTTTGAAATTGCAGTGGTTGTGTTTATAGCTTCTTCGTATTGCGTGGTGTAATTGACATTTTCTTCTAAGTTTTTACTTTTTGTGTCAAGTTCATTTTTAAGAATATTTTTGTATTCTTCAAGTTCCGTTACATCACTTCTTATTCCTATGTATTCTCTTAAAATACCATCTTTGTTATAAATAGGAGCGATCTCAGAGATCACATAATAGGCTTTGCCATCTTTTCTTTTGTTTTTAACTAAGCCTCTCCACATATTACCACTTTGAATGGTGTCCCACATATCTTTAAAGGCTTCTTGAGGCATATCTTCATGACGCACTATGTTATGAGGTTGATTAAGCAGTTCACTCTCACTATAACCCGAAATAGTTTGAAAGTTTTTATTGGCTTCTATTATAAAACCTTTTGAATCGGTTATGGAAAATATTGATGCTTCTTCAACCGCTTTTTTAAATTGTTCTAAATAGTACAAACTTTCATCAAGTTTTGCATTGGTTTCATCCAATATTTTATTTTTTTCTTCTACTAATTTATGGTTGGTGATATTGGTAAGTGTAGCAATGTAACCTCTGACTTTTTTAAAACAAGTGTAATCGTATGCAACCGTTGTATCAAACCATAACAGCTCATTTGAAGCAGTATGTATTTGTATCTCTCCGCGCCAAATATCTTTGTCTTTAATCGTATCAAAAATAATGTCATGAGGTGCATCGTTTTTTGTGTCAGAATTAAAACAATGTTTGGTTCTTCCAATGATCTCATATTTTTGCGCACCCACCAATTCACAGTATGCACTTGATACATCGATGATCTCTTTGTTTAAGTTTAGCGTGATTCTTGGAACATGTTGATCAATCACTTCAAGTTGATTTTCAATCATATTAATATGTTCTTGTCGCTCACTTAAGGCATCTGAAAGAGAATCTCTTAGTCGAAAAAATTGTAAAGTATTTTTTATTTTTGCTAAGAGTTCAGAGTCATTAAATGGTTTTAAAATATAATCCACAGCGCCTGCATCAAAACTTTGTGAAATGTTTTGAGCATCACTGACTTTGGTGATGAAGATAATAGGAATTTCACTTGTTTGTGAATCGGATTTTAATCTTTTTGCTATATCATAACCGGTGATATTATCAATCAGCATATCTAAAAGAATAAGTTTTGGTCTATCAATTTGGATACTATGAAGAGCTTGATCCAAATGGTCTACTATATTTAATTGGTATTTTTCCTTTAGCACTTTGTCTAAAAGAATAACATCCTCTTCAGTATTATCAATTATAAGTATTTTTTCTTTTTCCATCAATTTTAACGCTTTATGTTTGTTTGTAAAAGATTATAACATTTAATTATAAAATAAACTTTACTTGACTTGTTTTGATTCGACTAACATAGAGTCAAGCACGTTAAATAACTCTTCACTTGCGTCTTCCATCTTCTCAAAATTTGAGATAATGACATCGGCATTATTAAGTGTATTGTTTTGTGCATCTGCTGTTAAGTACTCTAAATTTTTATTTGCATTGTCATGTACTATTGTGTGTGGAAGCCCCATTTTTGAGTACGAACTTGTTTGTTCAAATCTATTTTTACCCTCATTGTTGTACCATTTTCCAAGGTTACATTCACTGGTAGTTGAGGCTGATAGAACTTTTTTCAGACCCATTAGTGAACTGTATGCTCTGTATTTATATAAAATATGCTCAATTTTTGCCAATACAACAAAAATAGAGTTTTCCATTTGATAAGAGTTGTCAACGATAGATGAAGAGTTCGTGCTAAGTTCCACCAAAGTATCTTCAAAATCACCTATTTTTTGCGTTGAACCTTCAACTTTTTCTCTCATTGACTCTGAACTGCTTTGAATATCTCCCATCCCTTGCTGTAAGGATTTTATACTAATGGAGATCTCACCCGTTGCTTTGTGTGTACGTTCAGCCAATTTTCTAACTTCATCGGCAACCACGGCAAAGCCACGACCATGTTCACCTGCACGAGCTGCTTCAATAGCTGCATTTAAAGCAAGTAAGTTTGTTTGATCGGCAATGTCTGTAATAAGCTCGATAACTGAAGTAATGTTTTGCGTTTGTGATGCAAGCTCAGAAATAGAGTGATTATTAATAGTCACTTGTTCACTTAATGCGTTTAGTTCGCTTACTACCATTTCAATATTTTCTCTTGAATTGTTTGCAAGATTTGAAGCTGATTTTGTAGCACTTGTTACTGTTTTTAAGTCATTGATATTAGCCGATAGATCTTTTTGAATAACCGTTAACGATTCAGATACTTGGGTTGATTTTTGACTGAGTTGAGAGTTAAACTCATCACGTTTGCTTTTTATGTATTGTTCTTGCATAAAATCGATACTTGAAGAAACATTTGAAATAGCGTCTATAAATTCACCGTTTAGACCATTGTCAGATATTCTTCTTGAAAAATCACCCTTAGACGCATTTACAATTGAGGTATTGATCTCATTAATAGTCGTTGAGATCTGCTCTAAAAGTACTTGTAAGGCATTTCCCATAATTCCAAGTTCTGTTTTATCTTCATGATCTACTTTATCAATTTTTTGTGAGAGTTCCCCTTTAGCTGCGTGAGAAATTAAGTTTGAAAAATTATTGATTCCACCAATGACATAGTTTTTAATAATACTTGCTGTAAGTAAAATGATCCCTGCAAAGATAATACCAAATATTAATACTGAATATTTAAATAAGGTTAATTCAGTTGCTAAGTTTTCAGAATGTTCATTTAACTCTTTTTCTTTATAATCAACAAGTGTTTTAAACGCTTTTCGAGATTTGTCCGCATAAGGTGTCAGTTGGGTTTTATAATCTTTATAAAGTTTATCTTTGTTTTGAGCGATCTCTTTAGGATTTAACATTTGCATCATTTTGAGAGATTCATCTAAAAATAGTAAGGTTGATTTTTTAGCATCTTTTACCATTGACACAGAATCATCGTATTTCATGGTTTTTTCAAGATTGTTAAAACTGGTGTTAATTGAGGAAATCTTCTTCTTCATATTATCAATGTTTTTCTCATAATCTCCACCGAGTAGAATATCTCTTGAACTTCTACTAATATAGTTCAGATTTTTTTCTATGCTAAGAGTGTTAAGTGCACCCATCATCGCATTTTCATGTAAGAAAGTATATTGTGTGTTGATCAGGTTCATTGACCAATAGACAAAAACAGCAGCAGAAAAAACTGCTAAAGTGATCGAATTAATAAAATAATTCATTTTTGATTTAATGCTTAATCTTTTACTCATCATTTTCCTTGGAAGTGACATAAATTTTCTTTAGTATATCACAAAATATTATATTATTTAAACAAATAACTTTCTTAATGTGATATTTTTGTGATAAATGTAACCTTTTGTCTAGTTGGAAATAATTGAGTTAATAGCATCTTTTGAAATACCGATAAAACCATCTGCCCCTGGAATAAATGAGATTAAGTTTGTCCCTATCCCTCCCCATACAATCAAAATAGCCATAACAAAAATTAAAACCGTACTTATATTGATAGGCAATTTTTTTTGTTTATCGTTATCGGAATAAAAATAGATCATTGCAATGAGTTTAAAATAGTAGTAAACCGATATAAAAGCGGTGATAATTCCAAGAGCCGTTAATAGGATTTGACCCGATTCAATGGAACTGCTAAAAATATAAAACTTACCTAAAAAACCTATGGTGGATGGAAAACCTGCTAATGAGAGTAAAAACACACTCATAGCTAAAGCCATATAAGGTCGCCTTTGTGCAAAACCTTTAAAGTCATCATAGGTTAAGTCGTATTGTTGTTGTGATGACAAAAAGCTAATGATTCCAAAGGCTCCTACTGAACTTAAAAAATAGGCTATTAAATAAAACATCAATGCGGGTGCGGCAAGTTCTGAACCAAGTCCAATAGAAGATAAGGCAATGAGCATATAACCTGAGTGGACAATAGAAGAAGCAGCAAGCATTCTTTTGATATGTTGTTGTGAAATTGCTAAAAAAGAACCACCCACAAGTGTGGCAATAGTAATGATTTGAAGGGCTTGCGTCCAAAAGGCATTGATCGATGCAAAATTTACCAAGTAGAGTCTAAGTGCTATGGCGAAAATAGCTATCTTAAAAGTGGATGCCATAAACATCGTAATGGGTGAGGGCGCACCGTGATAGACATCTATGACCCATGAGTGAAAAGGAACGGCACCTATTTTAAACATAATAGTTACCATTAAAAGTGAAGCTCCCACAAAAATCATGTTCATTTGAGAAAGAGGGGTGTTTTTGACAAAATAGGTGATGTCATTAAAAATACTTGAACCTACATTTGCATAAATAATGGCAACACCCAACATATAAATTGCACCCGCTAAAGAGCCAAGAATAATGTACTTCATCATAGCTTCATAAGAGGCTTGTTTACTTTTGTGGTACCCAACAAGGGTGTAAATACTCAGTGAAGCAATCTCTAGGGCAATAAAAGAAGAAACCAACTCATTGGAATGTGAAAGCATCATCATGCCAAAAACACTAAATAAGATTATGGCAAAGTATTCACCATTAAAATAACTACGACTTTTAAAATAGTCTGTATTGATAAGTAGGGTTAAGATAGATCCAATAGTAAACATGAGATCAAATATCTTAGAAAAGGTGTCAATTATAAAGGTTTTTCCAAAGATCGATTCAAATAGGTAGCTTGAATCTCCTTTGTTAAAAAGGTAGATCTGTAGGCTTAGTGACACCATTAAAAATACTACGCTTATAAAGTTAAACCCTTGTAAGGAGATCTTGTCTTGACTAAGAAGCATTAAAACAATAGCACCTATAACCATAAGTGCCATTGGCGATGCGTAGAGTAGATCTAACATTATTTTGCCTCCAATACAAAAGGGGTAAGCTCAGCTAAAGAGTGTAAAATATAAGGTTCAATATAGGGAATAAAAATACTAGGTGCAATACCTGTAAGTAAGAGTAAAACTACCAAAGGACTTAGCATCAGTATCTCTGTTGAGTTTAAATCTTTGACAAGAATCTCTTCGTTGGATCTGTTTGGTTTTCCAAAGAGTGTACGTTGAAGCATCCAAAATATATATAACATGGCTAAAAGAACCGTCATAGCAGTAAGTACACCAATAAAAAAGTGATATTTAAAAGCCCCTAAAATGATCAAAAGTTCTGCAACAAACCCACCCGTGCCTGGAAGTCCAACCGCACTTAGTGCAAAAAAGCCAAAGAAAAAGGTAAATACTGGAAGTTTTTTTGCTAGGCCTCCAAGCTCAGAGATCTCAATGGTATGAAAGCGTTTGTAGGTCAAACCAATCATAATAAAAATACCACTAGATGCTAAAGCATGTGTAGCAATAAAATATAAACTCCCTGTCCATGCGTAAGAGTTGGAAAGAATGACACCCAGTGCGATTAATGAAAGGTGACTTCCAGAAGCATAAGCAAACATCTTTCTTAGATTGTTTTCACTAATGGCCAAAACAGCATAATAAAACATACCAAGTATTGCTACAAAAATAATATATGGCATATAAAAAATAAGCACCTCTTCAAAAAGAGAATAACCAAAGCGCCAAATTCCATAGGCTCCAAGTTTTGCCATAATTGCTGAGAGAATGACAACCGCGGGAGTAGGGCTGGATCCATAGGCAGGGGCCATCCATGTATGAAAACCAAGCAATGGAATCTTAATGGCAAAAGCGAGTAAAAAACCAGCTGCCAACCATGAAGTTGTTTGAGCACTTAAACTAAGAACACGTAGGTCATCAAGGTTAAAACTCCAAACACCATGGGTATCAAAATAGATATAACCTATGTATAAAATAGAAAAAAGCATACTCATAGAACCTAAAATGGTCATTAGCAAAATTTTCATAGCGTTAAATTGGTGCATCCCACTGCCATATTTACCGATCATAATAAAAATGGGTAAAAGCATGGTTTCCCAAAAAAGATAAAATAAAACCAGATCAAGTGAAACGATAGCTCCACTTACACCTGTTTGAAGAAGCATCATGTTGTACCAATAGCCTTTTTTGGACTCTTTTCGCATATAGATATACAAAGGAGGCATTAAAAGGGTAATCAGTAAAAGCAGAACAAGGCTCAAAGCATCAACACCTATATGGTAGCTAAAACCTGCACTAGAGATCCAAGGAAGCGTTTGAGAAAATTGCATCATACCTTTTGGATCAAACTCAATCAGTACGGCTGCCACCAATAAAAAGACAACCATAGAAGAGAATCCAGCTCCTAGTTTTAACAAGGTAATATTGGCACGAAATGCGCCCAGAATAATGGCAATACCAATGGGTGTAAAAATAATATAACTTAAAATATTTTCCATTTTATAGCCCTAACTTGATGATAATGTAGAGTGAAAGACAACTAAGCCCAAAAAGCATGTAAAGTGCATAGTAGCGAACCAATCCATTTTGAAGTTTTGAAAACACAGTGGCACTTGAGCGATAGATCCAAACATTAAGTTTAATAAGAGAATCAAATCCTTTTGGATCCACAACATTTGCTAGGAATCTACTTAAACCCAAAAGAGGTTTGATGATCCAAAAAGCATAGATCTCATCTATGTAAAATTTATTGATAATAACTTTTTTAAAAAAACTGTCTGCTTTGAGAACTTGCGCATTTTTGCCAAAGAACTTGTAAGCGAGTGCCATACCCCCAAGAGCTAAAAGCGTGTTGAGTGTTTCTATTATGAGTGTATGGTTGTGTTGTAGAGCAACGACATTTTGAGTCATATTTAAAAAAGTAGCAAATGGTTTTTGGATAAATCCTGCTAGGGTACTGCCCACTGCTAAAATGATTAATGGAAGGGTCATACTAGATCTAAGTGGTGCCAAGGTATAAGAACTTTCTTTTGAATGAAAGACAACAAACAAAAGTCTAAACATATAAAATGAGGTCAATGCTGCGGTTAAAGAAGCAACAAACCATATTAAGGTATGTCCTGAAGCATAGGCACCAATAAGAATGGCATCTTTAGAAAAAAAGCCTGCAAAAGGGGGAATCCCACTAATGGCTAGTGTGGCAATAAACATTGTGATATAAACAAGTTTAAGCTCACTTTTCAAACCTCCCATTTTAAAGATGTTTTGTTCATGGTGCATCGCTATAATAACTGCACCCGCACCCATAAAGAGTAGGGCTTTAAAAAAAGCGTGGGTAAATACATGAAAAATTCCCTCATCATAAAACCCAAGTCCCACTGCCACAAACATATATCCCAGTTGACTCATGGTTGAATACGCAAGAATCTTTTTAATATCACTTTGGTATGAGGCAATTATGGCAGCAAAAAGGGCAGAACTAACACCAATAATGGCAATAAACTCTCCCACGTTTGGAATAAGCTCATAAACAAAACTAAACCTAGCCACCATGTATACACCCGCTGTGACCATTGTTGCTGCATGAATAAGTGCTGAAACGGGAGTGGGTCCAGCCATGGCATCGGGGAGCCAAACGTATAAAGGGATCTGCGCAGATTTTCCCATAGCACCCACAAACAATAAAACCCCAATAAGTGTTAAAATATGAAAACTGACATGTGACACACTCTCTTGTAGATCCATAAAGGTAAAGCCCTTAGACCCAGCCACTAAAAACAAAACAAGTATGGCAATAATAAAGCCAAAGTCACCCACACGGTTGAGAATAAAAGCTTTGTTTGCGGCTTTAATATTTGCAGATTTCTCATGGTAATAACCGATTAAAAGATAAGAACTAAGACCAACGAGTTCCCAACCTACAAACATAATAATAGGGGTATTGGCTAAGACAAGCAAAAGCATACTTCCCATAAACAGATTGAAATAGGCAAAAAACTTTCCAAAACCTTGATCCAAACTCATGTATCCATAAGCGTAGATATGAATAAGTAAGCCAACAAAACTGATAAAACTGATCATTATACTTGAGAGTGGATCTGCCATAAATGCCAAAGGGATAGTGAAGTTGTCAATGCTGATCCAGTTAAACATATGGCTATGAATGGTTTGATTATGCGTGATCACTTTAAAGAGTGTTAAAAAAGAAAAAATACTGACTATAAATATAGAACCAATCCCAATAAAGGCATACAGTTTTTCTCTTTGCTTGGATGGTTTATAGAGATAGATCAGTGTTAGTATAAGTGCAGAAAAAAAAGGAAGAATGACAATGAGGTTAAGAAGATTAATCATTATAAACCTCCCTTTTGAGCAAGTTCTCTAAAGTCATCGCTGTCAATGCTTTTTCTACGTCTGTTGAGGTGGATAATTATGGCCAAAAATAAGGCGGCTTCAGCTGCAATAACAGCAAACATAATAAGGGCTATAACGCTTGCACTAGGATCAGAAGCTACTTTTGAAAAGGTAGCAAGAATTAAGTTAATGGAATTTAAAATCAACTCCATAGAGAGGTAAACAACAAAAAGATTACGTCTGCTTACAATTCCAACAATACCGATACTAAAAAGGATAGAAGCTAAAAGAAGGAATATATCTGGATTCATAATTGCTCCTTTGATGGGTGTGTTTTTTCATCTTTTCTAGCAATGACAATAGCACCAAGCATGGCACACAAAAGCAAGATAGAAACAATCTCAAAAGGTAAAATCCAAGAATTAAAAAGTTCTGCTCCTATTGCTTTAGAACTAAAGCCAGCATCCGCAAAGCTTTTGGCATAAGAGGAGAGTGTTTGATAGATCAAATAGCTAAAAGGTAAGACCAAGATAGAGCTAAAAATAATCCATTTGTATTTGTCACTTTCATTGGGTAAGTTTTTCTCTTTTGCATTGACACTTAAAACAGCGAGCATACTTAACACTACCACCGCACCTACGGATACCATGATTTGAGCGAGGGCTAAAAAACGGTTGTCTAAAAGAGCGTACATACCTGCAAAACCTATCATGACTATTAAAAAACCAAAGACACTAAACACAGTTTGTTTATTGGTAATAATAGCAATGCTTCCACCAAGCATAAACAGACTTAAAATACTAAATAAACTAATCTCTAGCACAACTAATCTCCTCTCCAAAAGCACCTTTATGGCTTAAGAGTTGTTCTTTGTTTAAGACAAAGTCTTCACGTTTGATACCTGTAAGAGAGAAAATACCTGTATCCATTCGAATAGCGTCGCAAGGACATGCCTCAACGCAGTAGCCACAAAAGACACACTCTAAGGTGTCAATAGCAAAAGAAAGTGGCATTTTTTCATCGACATTGTCTTCTCTTTGTGTTGCTTGTATGAAAATACACTCTGATGGACAAGCTGTCGCACACATAAAACATGCCACACAAGCTATGGTGTCATCTGGTCTATGGGTAAGACGATGAAGCCCTCTGTATCGATTGGTGATGTCACGGGGTTGTTCTTCTGGATACTCTAAGGTATCGACTGCATTGGAATCATTTAGGTTGGTAAAAAAATGTTTAAAAGTTACTTTACAACCCTCATAAATAGCAGGTAAAAAAAGTTTGTCTTTAAAATTATCTCCATGACGTGGAGTGGTAATTATGTTTTGTTTCATTGGTTGACTCCTACAACCACCAAGGCTGTTATGAAAAGGTTAAAAAGTGAAAGAGGCAAAAGGTAATACCATCCAATTGTTTGAATCTGGTCGTAACGAAAACGAGGAAGTGTCCAGCGAATTAAGATAAAAAACATATTGAATGCCATTAGTTTTACAACAAAGATCATAATCTGTAACAAACTCACTGCTATTTGTGTAGCAAGGGCATTGGGTACAAGTGCCAAATAAAGCAAAATGGTATCGATTACAATCGCCATAAAGATTAAGACAAGGCTTAATACTTTGGTTTCAAACTCTCTACCGCCATCGTGTGATACACTTGAGCGAACACGGTTGTTACGTTTCATAAATCGGATCATCCAGCCAACAAAAACAGGAACAATAATTATCAGTGCATAAGCAAAGTAAGAGAAGTTATCAAGGAGCATTTGTGTGGATACCCAAGGAAGTTGATACCCTCCAAACACCATAGTGATAATCACAGCCGAAGCGGTATTCATAGCAACGTATTCACCCATAAAATACATGGCAAATTTCATGGCGGAATATTCTGTCATAAATCCAGCAACAATCTCACTCTCACCCTCTGCAACACTAAAAGGATTACGATTTATTTCAGCAAATAGAGCAATAATAAGTACAATAGAAGCAAGGGGTTGAATAAGGATTCCCCATGCGGGTAAAAAGCTAAAGAAGGTATTGCTTTGCCACTGTACCATGGCGTTAAAATCAACAGTATTGTAAGTGAGAATAAAAGAGATAATAGCCAAGCCAAGAGCAAGTTCATAACTAATAACCATCGATGCACCACGCATGGCACCTAAGAGGGAATACTTGTTGTGAGAGAGCCAACCTCCAAAAATAACCCCAATAACCCCAATCGCACCAATGGCTAAGTACCAAAAAACACCGTACTCAAGAGGCAAGGGTTGCATTCTTAAAGCTTCACCATCTATAATAATGGTATCGGCAAAAGGGATCACCATAAAGGCTAAAAGTGCAGCTGAAAAAGTGATGATTGGGGCTAACATAAAAAGCCATCTTCCCATTTTTATATGATTTGGGTAGTACTCCTCTTTGAGCAAAAGTTTGACCACATCGGCAAAACTTTGTACCACCCCACCTAAACGAAAACCTAAAATATTAGTACGGTTGGGACCGAGTCTGTCTTGAACTAAGCCCGCGGTTCGACGCTCAAGCCATACCAATACAGGAATGGTTAGTAAAGCCAGTAAAGCCCCAAGAACAAAAGTTATTAGCGCAACAATAATAGAAGCAGTACTCATAAGCAAAGCCTTTTAAACCATTCTTTTAGGGTGGGGGTTGGATCATTACTAAAGAGTGCCTTTGGAACATACTGAGTAATTCCATCTATATTGGTGACACTTCCAGAGTTTTGCACATAAGTTGCTATTGGCAAGGTTAAGAGGGTCTGTAGATCTGAGTTGTGGGTTTGAAAACTGATTATATTTGGACTTTGTAGATCCAAAGAAGCAGGGTGATTAAAGTTAAGGAGTAGATCAAAACTTTTTGGCATATCATTTTTGATACGAAATTTTTGTATGGTTTTAATATTAGCAACTTTGTATTTACTACGTAAAAAATCATCTTCAAAAGAGGGATCTATATAGAGGTGTTCAGGGCAATAAGCCTGCGCATTTATCTTTTTACAAAAGTTTAAAATCATCTCTATCTCTTCGTTAAACAAAGAAGCATCTATGAGTACAGCTATTTTATTTGCTTTAGCAATACTGTGATGAAAAACCTCTTTAGCATTTTCACTAAAAGTGTTTTTAGCAGGATTTTCTAAGAGATTTTTGTAAGAGAGCCTCCCCTCATCACAAATAAAAAAGCCATTTACTTCTAAGTTCTTACGCGGACGAAAGCGGTAGATCTTTTCATCTTGGTATTTTAGTTTATTATGATCTATATAGATACTGCAATTTTTAGCACAACTCATACATACGGACTCAATGGATTCTAAAAACCAAACCCGCTGGCTAAATCTAAAATCTTTAGAAGTGAGTGCTCCAACAGGACAGAGGTCCACCACATTCATAGCATAGGGGTTGGTGAGTTTTTTATTTGGCATGGTAGATATATGGGCTTTATCACCACGACCGACTATACCAAGCTCATGGGTATGGGTTATTTTGTCTGTAAATCGTGTACAGCGTGCACACAATACACAGCGTTCTTGATCTAGCATAACATTTGAACCTAGATCAATGTGTTTTTTATGGGTCACTTTTTGAAGCCCATACATTTGTGAGTTGTGTAACCCATACTCCATATAGTAATCTTGCAAACTACATTCACCTGCTTGATCACAAACAGGACAATCAACAGGATGGTTGATCAGTTCAAGTTCAAGAATATCTTTACGAATTTTTTGAATAGGGAGCTTTTCCCCTTGAGAGTGAACCACCATACCATTTTTGACAGGGGTATCACAAGCGATCTGCGGTCGTTTTTGACCTTCTATTTCCACCATGCACATACGACAATTTCCATCTGCACCAAGGGCTTCATGGTAACAAAAGTAGGGTACTTTGGCTTGTATTTTAATAAGTAGATCTATAAGCAAAGAACCCTCTTGTACTTCATAAAACTCACCATCCACGCAGATCTTTATTAAGCTCATTGGATCCCCTTTGCGGATGGTTGATTATAGGCTTCAAATTCATCACGAAATTTTCCAATAAAAGAGTTGATAACGCTACTAAGAGCAGGGGCAAAAACACAGATGGTTTTACCGTTCATGGTGTCAGAAATCTCAAGTAGTTTGTCAATGTCTTGTATGCTTCCTTTTCCTGAGAGGATTTTTGCAAGAAGTTTATTGCTCCAACCCGTTCCCTCACGACAAGGTGTACATTGTCCACACGATTCTTCATGGTAAAATTCTAAAAGATTTTTCAATGCTTCAACCATGTTGGTGTCTTCATCCATTACGATCATAGCACCTGTACCCAAAGCACTTCCCATCTCTTTCATTGACTCATAATCCAATTTTGCATTAAGGACTTCACCTGCGTTTAAAACTTCCGTAGATGCACCGCCGGGGATCACTGCTTTGAGTTTTTTCCCATTTTTGATCCCCCCTCCAAAGTGTTGTATATATTCCCACATAGAAGTGCCAAATTCTGCTTCATAGACCCCACGTTTGTTCACATGACCACTCATGGCAAAAAGCAGGCTTCCGGGACTTTGCGTTGTCCCGTATGAACGGTAAGCCTCTGCCCCGTGTTGGAGTATGTGGGGTATGGAAGCGATGGTTTCGACATTGTTTACCAAGGTAGGATGATCAAAAAACCATTCGCACTCTTTTTGTTTTGGTTTAAGACGAGGGTGACCACGTTTTCCTTCCATCGATTCTAAAAGGGCAGATTTTTCACCGCATATATATGCGCCAGCTCCACGATGAATGGTTATATCACAGCTATCTAAAAGCCCATCTTCATAAGCTTCATCAACAGCACCTTGAAGAATATCTTGAAATGTTTTGTACTCTCCACGGATATAAATATAGGCATGTTTGGCTTTTATGGCACGGCAAGTGATTAAGATGCCTTCAATTAATAGATGTGGGTCTTTGGAAATAATTTGTCTGTCTTTAAAGGTTCCAGGTTCACTCTCATCACAGTTGACAACCAAAAAATTTTCACGTTCACTTTCTTGGGGCATTAAAAGCCATTTTTCACCCGCTAAAGCACCACCACCACCTTTTCCACGAAGACCACTTTCTTTGATTATTTGTATAATTTCAACCGATTCTAAATCATACGCTTTTTTGAGGGCATCGCCATAGACACCGTTTGCTTTTGCAACCTCAAGAGTATGTGAGTTAAGAAGATGAAACCTTTTAGATACGAGTTTTACATCTTTCATAACAGTTGCTCCAAAACTTGATCAACTTTTTGAGTGGTGAGATCTTCATAAAGTATATCGTTAATTTGCATGACAGGAGAGGTTGAGCAAGAACCTAAACACTCGGCATGTTCAATCTTTACATTTTTAGATTCTAAGTGTTGTAAAATCTCATCACTTCCACAAAGTTTGCACGAGAGTGTTTTACAAACAGACACTAAAAGTTTTTCTGGTTTTTCAAGTTTAAACATTGCATAAAATGTTGCTACTCGGTAGATCTCCATTGGTGGTAGTGTTGTGATTTTTGAAATCTCATCTATTGCTTGGAGTGAGATATAACCATCTTGATATTGAGCCATCCATAGCAGTGGTAAGTTTAATGCTTGAACACAAGGGTACCTTTTTTTAAGTTCTTGTATATGTTCTAAATTATCTTGTGAAAATTGAAATGTCATCTATCCATCTCTCCTGCAATGATGTTTAAGCTTCCCAGTGTTAGGATAGCATCGGCAATTTGATACTCTTGAATTATCTCAGGATACGATGCCATATGGTAAAAACTAGGAGGTCTTACTTTGACTTTGTAGGGTGTACCGCTACCATCACTCACTATGTAAAAACCAAGTTCACCATTGGCTGCTTCATAAGCACCATAGTGCTCACCTGCTGGGACTTTTACGCCATCTATGGTTAACATAAATTGATTCATCATCCCCTCAATTGCTCCATATACACATTGTTTTGGTGGAAGGATAATGCTTCTGTCATTGACACAAATATCACCTTTTGGAAGCTCTTTTACAGCTTGTTTTATAATACGCATAGATTGGTTTATCTCTTCAACCCGTACCATCATCCTATCGTAGGTATCTCCGACACTTCCAACCACCATATCAAACTCAAAGTTGTCATAAAAATCATACGCAGAAGCAAAACGTAGATCATAAGCAACGCCACTAGCACGCAAGTTGGGACCAGTCCATCCGTAACTTATGGCTTCTTTTGCACCAACGGGTGAGATATTTTGAAGTCTGTCATTAAAAATACGGTTGTGTTCTATCATTTTTTTTGATTCGGTGATGCCATAATCAATTTTTTTAAGTACCTCTTCTAGATCAGTTTGCCAACCATCGTATAGATCATGAACCATGCCACCTACACGCATAAAAGAGTTGGTCAGTCGTGCACCAGTGAGTTTGGACAAAAAGTCATAAGCATCGTTTCTAGGATTAAAAAAATACCAATAATTTGTTTGTCCACCCATGTCTAAAAGTCCTGCTGCTAAACACACAAGATGATCGATAGCGCGTGAGAGTTCTGACACAATAACACGAATAAATATGCCCCGATCGGGGAGTGTAACACCCAACATATCTTCCACTGTTTTACAAAAGGCTATGTTATTCATAAGTGCTGAACAGTAGTTTAATCTGTCGGTATAAGGGACAATTTGATTGTAATTATGGTTTTCACAACTTTTCTCAAAACCACGGTGTAAATAGCCAATTTCACTTACGCCTGCAACTATTTTTTCACCATCGAGTGCGGCCAAAGTACGGATCGTTCCATGGGTGGCAGGATGGGAAGGTCCAATATTTAAGACCATAAGGTCTTCTTTGTCCATATCAAGATTTTTGGCATCTAAAAGGGGTTTTAACTCATCCATTAGATCTTGTGTTTTTGTACAAAAATGGGCATCTCGTATATCGTAATCTTTTCTAAGTGGATGCCCAATAAATTCTTCGTGGTTAAGTAGGCGTTTTAACAAAGGGTGGTCTTGAAAATGTATGCCGTACTGATCGAAAACTTCACGTTCTGCCCATGAAGCAGACTTATAAAGTGCATGGATACTTTTTACACCTAAGTTTTCATCTTTTACATACACTTTAAAAGCGATTGTTTGTTTAAAGTCATGGTGTCTAAGTAGATATATTAGCTCAAATCTTGTGGGTGCTTTTGATTTTCTTGTAAGATTATCAACACAGGTAATATCGAGTAAGAAAGTATAGCCTTGTTGATCACGCGCATCTAAAATACTTTCGTAGAGGGTGTCGGCTTCTAGTATCTTAAACGTCATCTAGTTTACCCTTATATTGAGTATGTTTGACACTAAAACTTTCTTCACGTTTGAGTTTTCGTTGAATGTCAAGAACCGCATCAATCAAAGCTTCAGGACGAGGAGGGCAACCCGCGACATAAACATCAACAGGGATGATCTCATCGATCCCTTGCAAGGTTGTGTAGTTGTCATAAAATCCACCAGTGGATGCACATGCACCCAAAGCAACAACCCATTTTGGTTCAGGCATTTGATCATAGATCTGCTTTAAAATAGGGGCTTGTTTATGACTAATGGTTCCTGCTACTACAAGTAGATCCGCATGACGGGGAGAAAAACGCAGTACCTCTGCACCAAAACGGCTAATGTCATAACGACTGGCAGCGGTTGCCATAAATTCTATGGCACAACACGCTGTTCCAAAAACAAAAGGCCAAAGAGAAGCTTCTCTTCCCCAGTTAACAACCGCATCAAGTTTTGTTGTGACAATAGCTTCGTCCAATAAATGGGTATTACTCAGATCCATTTTAAAACCTTTGATTTATAAACGTAGATAAGTCCACCCACAAGCAGACCCATAAATACAAACATCTCAATCAGTCCAAAAATTCCGAGTTCCCTTAGGTTTAATGCCCACGGAAACATAAAAAGTATCTCAACATCAAAGATTAAAAAAATAATACCGACTAAGAAAAATTTTACATTGAATCTATCAAAAATATCTTTATGTGTATCGCGTACTCCCCCTTCAAAAGGTTCGTTTTTACGAGTATTGTCACTTTTACTACCTAGGTACTTTGTTAGGTGAAAAACAAGGGGTAGCAAGAGCACTAAAATAACGACTAAAAAAGAAGAAAACATGAGATTATTTTCCATGAATTAAATAACCTTTTCAAATATTTGTAGACACATTGTGATATATTTAATGTTACAGAGTGCTTAAATATCAAAAAGAATAAACCCTAGTATCTTTTGTAACACTTATGTAACTCAATTAGTTCAATATCTAAGAATATTATTGTAAAATATCAAAATATTTTTATGGAGAGTTATATGAAGCAACAAAAGCTAGATAAAACACCTGCTAGACTTGATTCAATGCAAGGAATTACAGGTTTAATCCTTGCGGTATTTATAATGGGGCACTTACTTTTTGAAGCATCTATCCTAATAAGTCATGAGATGATGTACAAAGTGACCATTATGTTTGAGGGTTATTACTTTTTTGGTGAAACATACCCTGGTATTATTTCGTTTTTAGCGGGTTTTATTTTTGTTGTATTTATTGTTCATGCAGGGATTGCACTTAGAAAATTTCCTGACAATTACAAACAACACAAAGCGATGAAGGAACATGTTACAGGGATGAAACATGAAGACACATCACTTTGGATTATTCAACTCACAACAGGGTTTATAATGTTTTTTGTGGGGAGTGTCCATTTGTATATGATGATGGCAGAACCATCGGATATTGGACCTTATGCTTCTTCGCATCGTGTGGTTCATGAGATGTTAGCACCTCTTTATTTTCTTCTTTTAATATCTGTTGTTTCACATGCTTTTATAGGTCTTTACCGCTTGGCTTTAAAGTGGGGATTTATGGAAGGTAAAAACACAAAAGTAACGCGTGCAAGGTACAAGCTTTTGATGAAAACATTGATAATTGTGTATATTTTAGTGGGATTGGCATCTTTAGCTAAATACATAAGTATTGGACTTGAACACGATTTTAGTGATGGGATTAAGTACAAAAGTCAAACAATCAAGATGGAGAACCACTAATGAAAGTAATTTATACAGATGTTTTAATAATTGGTGGTGGTTTAGCAGGTTTACGTGTGGCAACGGGTGTTAAAGAGCGTGGTCATGATGCGGTGGTACTCTCACTTGTTCCTCCAAAGCGTTCTCACTCAGCGGCTGCGCAAGGTGGTATGCAAGCTTCTTTAGCTAACTCAGCAATGGGGGAGGGTGACAATGAAGATGTACACTTTGAAGACACGATAAAAGGAAGTGACTGGGGTGCGGATCAAGAAGTTGCGCGTATGTTTACCCATTGTGCGCCCAAGGCGATTCGTGAACTTGCACATTGGGGTGTTCCTTGGAGTAGAGTAAATAAGGGTGATCATCAGTCTATTATTAATGCTAAAAAAGTAACTATTACGGAAAAAGAAGAAGCGCATGGTTTAATTACAGCACGTGATTTTGGTGGAACTAAAAAATGGCGAACGTGTTACACTTCCGATGGAACAGGACACTCTATGCTTTTTGCCATGGATAATAAAGCGCATGAAGATAATATAGAGATACATGAACGTTTAGAAGCGATGGCATTAATCCATGAAAATGGTCGATGTTACGGTGCTGTTGCGCGTAATCTTATGAATGGTGAATTGGTTGCTTATGTATCAAAAGCAACAACGGTTGCAACGGGTGGATATGGACGTATTTACGAGGTATCAACAAACGCTATAATCTGTCAAGGAACGGGGGCCGCACTAGCACTTGAGAGTGGGGTTGCAACCTTAGGGAATATGGAAGCGATACAGTTTCATCCAACGGCTATTGTCCCTGTGGGAATTTTAACAACAGAGGGGTGTCGTGGTGATGGTGGTTTACTTTTAGACAAAGATGGATACCGTTTTATGCCCGATTATGAACCAGACAAAAAAGAGTTGGCTTCTCGTGATGTGGTTTCTCGTCGTATGACAGAACATATGCGAAAAGGCAAAGGGGTTAAAAGTCGTTATGGGGATCACCTTTGGTTAGATATAACCATACTTGGGCGTGAACATATTGAAAAAAATCTTCGTGAAGTAAAAGAGATTTGTGAAAACTTCTTAGGGATAGATCCAGCAGAAGAATGGATCCCAGTACGTCCGACACAGCACTATTCAATGGGTGGTATTCGTACAACATACAAAGGGGAGAGCCAAACTCTTAAAGGTTTATACTCATGTGGTGAAGCAGCGTGTTGGGATATGCACGGTTTTAACCGTTTGGGTGGAAATTCTGTAAGTGAAACTGTTGTGTCAGGAATGTTGGTGGCTGAATATATCTCTGATTATTTAGAATCCAATGAAAGTGATATGACCATTCATACAAAAAAAGTAGCTGATTTTGTTAAAGTTGAACAAGAAAAAATAGATGCACTTTTAGAAAATGAGGGTGGAGAAGATGCCTATGTTCTAAGACGACGTATGGAAAAGATTATGATGGAAAAAGTAGGAATTTTCAGAAATGGAAAAGACCTAAAAGAAGCGGTTGATGAACTTGAAGAACTTTTAGTTAGAAGTAAAAATATAGATGTTTTTCGTTCTAAAAGTCGTGCTGCTAATCCTGCTTTGGTCAATGCTTATAGAACACAAAAAATGTTAAAAGTAGCACTTACAGTTGCTATGGGTGCGTATTTGAGAGAGGAAAGTCGTGGGGCACACTCACGTGAAGATTTTCCTGAGAGAAATGATAAAAAATGGTTAAAACGTACCATCACTTCATGGGTAGATCCACAACAAACACTTCCAACCGTAAGTTATGAAAATATTGATATAGAGTCAATGGAGTTACCTCCTGGCTTTAGAGGTTATGGAAAAGATATGACCATTCACAATGAACAAACAAAACACGCCCAAGAAAAAGTTGACACCATCAAGCAGAAGATGCAAACGGAGGGTAAAAATAGGTTTGAGATCCAAAACTCTTTGATGCCTTTTATGGATAAATTGCCTAAAAAATACCAAGGTGCGAATGAAAGATTGAATGAAAGGTTAGAAAATGAGTAACGAGAAAAGTCCAAGAATTTTAAAAATTGACATACTTAGATTTGATCCACACGATCCAGAAGATTTTCCTTCAATGGAACGTTTTGAGATTGAAGAAGCGCATGGGATGACGTTGTTTGTTGCATTAAACGATATACGCGAGCACCATGACAACTCTTTAAAGTTTGATTTTGTTTGTCGTGCGGGTATTTGTGGGTCTTGTTCTATGTTGGTAAATGGAAGACCCACTTTGGCTTGTCGTACTTTGACATCCAAACTTGATGAACATATTACTTTAGCACCTTTGCCTTTGTTTGAGCTAATAGGGGATCTCTCAGTCTATACAGGAAAGTGGATGCGTGGACTTAATGAAAACTTGCAAACATGGATCCATGACAAAGAAAAAGAGTTAAATGTTAATAAGCTTGAAGAGAAAATGGAACCAGAATTAGCAGATGAGATCTATGAACTTGACCGATGTGTTGAATGTGGTTGTTGTGTGGCAGGTTGTGGTACAATACAGATGCGACCAAATTTTAAAGGTGCTGTTGGACTCAACAAAATAGCACGTTATCATTTAGACCCTCGTGATAAAAGAAGCGATGAAGACTATTATGAATTGATCGGAAATGAAGAGGGTGTTTTTGGATGTATGACACTTTTAGGATGTGAAGATGTGTGTCCTAAAGATTTACCTTTACAAAGTAAAATAGCGTATCTAAGACGCATGATGTTAAAAACAGCCGTTAAAAATTAATAATATATAGAATTTAAACAAGGAATAAAATAGATGAACAGTGAAGAGTTAGTTAAAAAATTTGAAACAACAAGTGGCGATGAAAATAAAGTATTTTATCAAGCAATGGAAGAGGTAATTTACTCTATAGCTCCACTTCTTGATTCGGATGATAAGTACAAAAAAAATGCTATTTTAGATCGTTTGGTAGTGCCCGATAGAATTATTAAGTTTAAAGTTGTTTGGATGGATGATAATCAAAATATTCAGGTAAACACTGGTTTTCGTGTTCAGTTTAACAATGCTTTAGGACCTTATAAAGGGGGACTTCGTTTTCACCCAACGGTAAATGAGGGTGTATTAAAGTTTCTAGGATTTGAGCAGATTTTTAAAAATGCACTGACGGGACTGCCAATTGGTGGTGGTAAAGGGGGAAGTGACTTTAATCCAAAGGGAAAAAGTGATTTTGAAGTGATGAAGTTTTGTTCTGCTTTTATGACTGAACTTCACAAGTACATTGGTGCGCGTATGGATGTTCCAGCAGGAGATATTGGTGTTGGTGCACGTGAAATTGGTTACTTGTTTGGAGAGTATAAAAAGATCACTTCTACCTATGATGGAATCTTAACGGGTAAACCATTTATGTTTGGTGGATCGCTTATGCGTCCTGAAGCTACGGGTTATGGTGTGATCTACTTTACAGAAACAATGTTGGAGCTTGAAAACAAAGAACCTTTAACGGGCAAGATCTGTACCGTTAGTGGAAGTGGGAATGTTGCTTTACATGCGATTGAAAAACTGTATCATTTAGGCGCAATTCCTGTTACGTGTTCAGACTCAAGAGGAACGGTTTATGATTCAAGAGGGGTAGATCTAGATCTACTTAAAGAGTTGAAGTTTGAAAAACGTGCTTCATTGGAAGAATATGTAAAAAAACATCCAGAAGCTAAATACATTCCAACTTCAGAGTATCCAGAAGATGGGCACGCTGTTTGGGATATTCCATGTTATGGGGCTTTTCCTTGTGCTACGCAAAATGAGTTGACGGGTATGGATGCTCAAAACCTTATTGCTAACGGTGTTGAAGTGGTGGCTGAGGGTGCGAACATGCCCTCAACGCCAAAAGCAATTAATGATTTTTTAAGTCATAAAGTATGTTTTGGTCCTGCAAAGGCCGCAAATGCAGGTGGTGTGGCTGTGAGTGAATTTGAGATGGCTCAAAATGCTGCTATGGGTAAATGGAGTTTTGAAAAAGTAGATGAACGCCTAAAAACAACAATGCAACAAATTGCAAAACGTGTTGTCTTAACAGCGAAAGATTATGGGGTTGAAGGTAATTACGTTGATGGTGCTAATATAGCAGGATTTAAACGTGTTGCTGATGCTATGATAGCTGAGGGAATTTAAGTTTAATATTTCTTTTTTTATGAAATAATAATTTTATTATTTCATAAACTTTCATCTTATAATCATACAATCAACACTTGGAGCAATAAATATTGAACATTTCATATTTCTCTCCAAGTACTTGTTATATTATTAATACACAATACTATCATAATAATAAGAATCATCAAGCTCTACAAATGGGAATTTGTCTTGAAGTTTATTTGTTACTAGTTTTGGTTTAATTACAGAACCTTTTTCTTGCTCAAACAAAATTTTGTGATAGTGATAATTTACAATGAGTAGTGCTCCAAGTGCATTAATTGTATGTTTAAGATTTGCTCTATTAAAATATTTATCTCGTTCATGCTTAACTTTATTATAACTTTTCCACCAGTTTGGACTGCTTTCGTCTTCGTGCCAATTAATCCAAGGTTGAACAGAAATTCCATAACGATTTATGAATATAGACTCATTAATTAGTTCAGGTAACTTTTCTTGTATTACTTTTTGATATTGAAATATTTTGTCTGCACTTGCTTCTGGTGAAAGTAATGTACAGAGCTCTTTCATAACTACATCAACCTCCGCTGATGAAGCTAAAAGTAAATGTGCAAGTTCTATTGAAAAAGTTTTAAAATTATCTTCGTTAAATTCAATATATCTTGATAGTTTTTCAAGGTCATTTTCAAGAGCTAAGTAATAATTCCAATGTTTAAGTGTTTTAGATACAGATATCATTTATTTACCTTGTAAGTATAATGTGAATATAACGGTTGACTTCACTGACAGCTTACTGTTCGGTGCTAGGTTTTGTTATATTTATCTAAATAGGTCTTTTATAGTTTCAATGTGTAATAACATTGGGCAGGTTTTTATTTTTCCATGCTTAACCAAACTGCCAATTCTTTTAAAATCATAGTGTTCATAAAATTGTATTTTATTTTCAACAGCATCTATATATAAACCTATAGTATTTATATGCTTACTCGCATCATAAACTCGTTTAATTGCATCTATTAATAGTAATTTTCCTAAACCATTACCTTCATATGATTTTTTTAATCCGAGCATTGTTAATCGAGTGACAGCTATTGTTGAAGGAGCATGTTTAAATACTTCTAATTCTTTTGCGGAAAGATCTTCTTCTAAAGGTTTAATTATTCTATGATTTTCTATTGTATAAAAGCCGATAACCAAGTCATCAAGTTTTGAGTCCAATAATACACTGGCATCAATAAAGTTATTAGTTACATTCTTTTTTAAATTGTTTTTACAAAAACTATTAAACTCCGAAGCAGAACATTCTAATTTTTTTAGTCCTTTGTATGTTTTAGAAGTATCAAACTGTTCTACTTTACAGCTATCAAGCATTTTCTAATAAACCTTTTATCTCATGAAGTCCTTTACCGGCTTTAGGTGGATGTTCAATAAAGTTTTGCAATTCAACAAATTCTTGTTCTGTCAAAACTGTATTTTGTGCCTTTCCTATAATATCCATTGCTTTTTCAGTAGCACAAGCAATTATAAAGGCTGATGTATCAATACCTTGAATAGTTGCTGCTTTCTGTAAAAGACGTTTTACTCCAGTATTTATTTTAGCTTCAATACGGCTATCTTTTGTATTAGTTATATTAAATAAATTTTGTTCTTGTAAAGCTTGATTAATCATATTGAATCCTTTTGTACGGTTAATGTACGTACATTGTAGCATTATTTTTAAATATTTACAATATAACGTTTCTCTCCTAGTTTTTGTTATATATTTTGTTGTGTAATGGTTCTGATAGTATTAAATTCGTTTTGAAAAGTTTTTCTACTATGTAATGATAAAAACTATCAATATATTCATCTTTATCATCAGTTTTTTTGTAAATATTTGGATGATTCACCTGTGCTAAATCTAACCCAGTTTTTGTTAATGTTGCTGTTCCTGTTTCTATTTCTTTTTTGGAAACATTTTTAAAGTCTAAATTTAAAATTCTTCCATAGTAACCAATACTAAATGTATCAGTATTGAATATTTTCATAAATCCACTTGTTGGATTAAAGCTAATAAGACCAATTTCATCCAAATGCATTAAATTACTAAAGGTCATATTATTATTTTCATAAACTTGATTGTTATCATAATCTATAATTAATGGCTGGTATCCACCAATAAACCAACAGTATTTTAAAAAATTGTCAAATAATAGAGCATCACTTTTGTCCAATGTTGAGATGAATTCTATAGTTCTTTTTGAGAATGTACCAGGTTTATTTGCTTCACCAGCTAAAATTTGTGACCATAATGTTTGCATTTCATCATCTGATATTAATTTACATTTATCAAAAAAGTTACTTATCCAATCATCTTCAATGTTTTCAGGATTTGCATTTTCATTTAGTGATGTAAATGATTTTTCTGTTATATTTTCAATATTTTCTTGTTTTTTTATTTCTTCTGTGACTAATCTATTTAATGCTCTTTTTTGAATATCTGCTATCTCTAAATCCATTAAAGCTTTAGTTTTTGATGCATCAGCTTCTGCTATAGCTTTTTTCCTTATTTTGGTTGGTTCATAAAGTACACCAGTAGCATCTGAAATTTTTTCTATCAATACTGTCACTGGCTTTGCTAATTTTCCAAACGCTACTAATACTTCCATAATACTCCTTTAGTATATAACTCTTTATTCAACGAACACTTTATACATTTAATACCGTATATGGTAATTAAAGATCACTAAAAATGTTCTATAAAATTTTTATAACTTTATCTAAAAATAGGAGCTATGTCTATATTTAACACTTTTTCGTCATTATTTCAACGGTGATGATTTGTAGCTTAAGTGAGATAGATACCAAGATAGAAAAAAATAAGCATTTTTTAGATAAAATCACTTCAATTATACTAAACACCTTTAAGGAAAACAATGTTTGAAGTAGTTATCGGGCTTGAAGTCCATGTACAACTAAACACAAAATCTAAACTATTTTGCTCGTGTCCGACGAGTTTTAACCATAAACAAAACACAAACACTTGTCCAACTTGTTTAGCACTTCCTGGTGCTTTACCAGTGTTAAACAAAGAGGTTCTTCACAAGTCTGTTATGTTAGGTACTGCCATAGATGCAACCATAAATCAGACATCTTATTTTGACAGAAAGTCTTATTTTTATCCAGATAGCCCATCGGCTTACCAAATCACTCAGCTTTACACCCCTATCGTAGAACATGGTGAGTTAGAGATCGATTTTGAGGACGGCAGCCATAAGACTATCCGTATTAACCGTGCTCACATTGAAGCAGATGCAGGTAAAAATATCCACGATGGTGAGATCTCTAAAGTAGATCTAAACCGTGCAGGAACGCCACTACTTGAGATCGTATCTGAACCAGATATGAGAAGTGCGGAAGAAGCTATCCTTTATCTTAAAAAACTACACTCAATTATCCGTTACTTAGACATAGGCGATGCAAATATGCAAGAGGGAAGCTTCCGTGTAGATGTAAACGTATCTATCCGCCCTAAAGGCGATGAAAAACTTTACACACGTGTTGAAGTTAAGAACATCAACTCATTTAAGTTTATTCAAAAAGCTATTGAGGTAGAAGTTGGACGTCAAAGCGAAGCTTGGGAAGATGGCGTTTATGAAGATGAAATCTATCAAGAAACAAGACTTTACGACCAAGACAAAAACGAAACTCGTTCTATGCGTGGTAAAGAAGAAGCTGCGGATTATCGTTACTTCCCAGAACCAGATCTACTTAAAGCGGTGGTAACGGATGAGATGCTAGAGAAGTACTCACAGATCCCAGAACTACCAGATGCTAAAAGAGATCGATTTGTTTCAGAGTATGCCATGAACGAGTACAACGCAGGTGTGATCACTTCAAGTATTGAGATGGCACACTTTTTTGAGAGTATGATGAGCCAAGAGGGTGTAACAGCTAAAACTGCTACTTCACTTTTAACAGTTGAGCTACTTGGTCGCTTAAAAGGTGAAACAAACCTTACTAACTCTCTAGTTGATGCTAAAAAACTAGGCTTCTTAGCAAAAAGAATTGATGACAAAACCATAAGTGGTAAAGCTGCAAAAGAGGTTTTAGACAAACTTATGCAAGATGCAAACGCTGATGTAGATGCGGTGATAGACGAACTTGGATTAAAACAAGTAACAGATACGGGTGCTATTGAAGCTATGTGTCAAGGGATCATTGACGCTAATCCTGAAAAAGTAGAACAATACCAAGGTGGTAAAGAAAAACTTTTTGGTTTCTTTGTAGGTCAAGTTATGAAAACCTCTAAAGGAAGTGCGGATCCACAAGTAGTAAATGAAATCTTAAAAGCAAAATTAGGATAACTGATGAGCATCTTAAGCAAGGCAATCATAAATGTGTCCTATGCTTTAGATGAATCCAAAAAATACAACAAAACAAAAAAGTTTTTTTACAACTTCTTAGAAAACGATACTTTTAAACTTAAAAAATATTTTGATGGATTTATGATCACACTTATCTTTTTAAGTGTGTATATTTTGATCCGAGATGTTAAACATGAAGTGAATGACTTTTGGCTTTACTTTAACAACATTGTGATCTCTTTGATCTTTTTTGTTGAGTATCTTTTTCGTTTTTGGGTGAGCAGTAGTGTCAGTAAAGTTGTAATAGAGCAAAATGAAAATAATCTTATGCTAAACAGAAAGTTTAGCCTTAGAAAAATGCTTCTACAAGTTACAAAAGAGAAGTTAAAGTATGTCCTCTCGATCAAAGCTATCATAGATCTATTGGCTATTATTCCTTTTTTCCACCAACTAAGACTTTTAAGAGTTTTAATCCTCTTTCGTGTGTTTAAACTTTTTCGTTATGCGAAGAGTTTTCAAACATTTGTTTCTGTTTTAGCAACAAAAAAGTTTGAATTTATCACTCTTTTAATGTTTGCGTCTATTATCATATTTGTATCATCTGTGTTGATCTATGTGATGGAAGCAAATAACCCAGATTCACCCTTGCACACTCTCTTTGATGCTTTTTACTGGTCCATTGTAACGATCTCAACCGTGGGTTATGGAGATGTTACTGCCGTTACACAAGAAGGACGCTTTGTGGCTATGGTCGTGATCGTCTCAGGTGTTGCAGTTCTTGCTTTTTCAACCTCTCTTGTGGTGTCTGCTTTTAGTGAAAAACTCGATGAGATGAAAGAGATGAAGATCATTGATAATATCTCAAAAAATAAGTCTTTTTATCTGATTTGTGGTTATGAAGGGATCGCTAACGAAGTGGCAAAGATCTTAAAAAACAATGGTTTTGAAATACTGGTAATGGATGAAGACGAAGCACGGGTAAAAGAAGCCATAAAGGATGGTTTTGAAGCGTTAAACTTTGATCCAGGTGAAGTGGAGAGCTATAAAAAACTCAACATAGATCTATCCAAACATGTACAGGGCGTTTTAGCACTCCGCCAAAGTGATGTTGAAAATGTGTACACAACATTAACGGTTAGATCTATGCACAAAGAGATCTACATACTTTCATTACTTATGGATGAAATGCACCGTAACAAACTCACCATTGCAGGTGCCAACGAGATCATATATTCTAAAGATCTAGTGGGGATGATAGCTAAAGAGTTTGTGGGTCAGCCTGTGGCATTTGAAGTGATCCATGCACTAAGGAGTGAGTATTCAGGTGTTGATATGGAAGAGATCTTAGTCACAAGTCAGATACTCAGTCATTTCTCAAGTGTTGGGGAATTGGAAAATGAAAAATACCGTGTGGTTCTTTTGGGAATTTGGAAAAGAGAAGAGGATGAGTTTGTGTTCAATCCAAAGAGCAAAACCTCTGTTGAACTAGGTGATTACTTGGTGGTAATAGGAAATTCTCTTTTTATACGTGAGTTTAAAAGGGCTTTACAAAAGAGGATTTTTAGATGAAAAAGATCATTGAAAAAACAGATGCAGCCCTTTTATTTGGTTACAACGACTACTCTAAAGAGATCGCTAAAAATATCTCTTTTAAGTACAAAAATATTGAACTCTTTAGTATGCAAGAAAATGCAGAAACAAGTTTGTTTGATCTAAGCGACAACTGGTCAGATCTACAAGCACGCTTTGACATGAACAATTCAGTTGCTTTTTGTGTGGTTGAAGACGATGCAACCAATATATTTTTAACCCTATCTTTACGCGCTACGTTTAAAGAATTGAACATTATAGCTTTTTGTAAAAACAAAGAGGGTGCGACCAAACTTACATTGGCTGGAGCAGATAAAGTGATCCCCCTTGTTCAAACAACGGCAAGCATGATCAGCGATATGTTGAGAAAACCCATTGTTACTAAAGTGATGCACGATATTTTGTATGAAAAAAGTGAATTGAAAATTGCACAGATCCAAGTTGAGAAAAATGCAGAGTTTATTGGTAAACATCCTTTTGAGGTTAAGTGGGGAGAAAAGTACGGAATTATTGTACTTTCAATAATGCAAGACGATATAAATTCGAGTTTTATTTATTCCTCAAAAGCAAAGCACAAAGCGATAAAAAATGGGGATATTTTAATAGTAGTTGGGTATGATAACGAAATAATAGAATTTGAATCTTTGATAGGGAGTCAGTGTGAAGTCGATTGGGGTGATTGGAGCAGGTAAGTGGGGAAGTGCATTAGCGTATGCTTTTAGTGAAAAGAACGATGTTTTTATAACTTCTCGTACACCTCGTGATGTAGAAAACTTTGTGTCTTTAGACAAAGCATTGGCATGTGAATACCTCATAATGGCAATACCCGCACAACAAGTTTCAAAGTGGTTAGAAGAAAATTTCAGTTTTAATGGGCAAAAAATTTTAGTGGTCGCTAAAGGGATCGAAGCTTCAAGCGGTCGTTTTTTAAATGATATATTTAAACCCTACGTACCGAGTGAAAATATTGCTTTTTTGTCGGGACCTTCTTTTGCAATAGAGGTACAAAAGTCATTACCTACGGCTTTGGTGGTAAACTCACTCAATGAAGAATTAGCAAGAGATTTTGCAGAATTGTTTCCCCATTTTATAAAAAGTTACACCTCTACCGATGTGATCGGCGCAGAAATAGCGGGGGCTTACAAAAATGTTATAGCCATTGCCGCGGGGATATGTGAGGGCTTGGATCTAGGAAAAAATGCAGCAGCAGCGTTGATCTCAAGAGGGCTTGTTGAGATGACAAGGTTTGGTCAAGCATACGGTGCAAGAAACGATACTTTTACAGGACTTGGCGGAGCAGGAGATCTGTTTTTAACAGCAAGTTCAAACATGAGTAGAAATTTTCGTGTCGGGTTGGGTCTTGCCAAAGGAAAATCTCAAGAAGAGATACTAGCAGATCTAGGCGAAGTAGCAGAGGGAATTGGTACATCTTATGCACTGCATGAGATCGCAAATCATAAAGATATTTACCTTCCAATTGCCAAAGAAGTTTATGAGATGTTAGAGGGTAAAAATCCGCAAGAATCTTTAAAAGATCTATTGTCAAGTTAATAAAGGTAGTTTATGCACACTCTTGAACAACTTCGCTCAGGCGACTTAAAAGGTACAAAGCATCTTTGTATCTGTGAAAATCTCAAAACATTTCCAAAAGAGATATTTGAGCTTGCTGACACTTTAGAAATATTAGACCTAAGCAATAACCTTCTTTGCAAAATTCCAAAAGAGATAACTAGATTAAAAAAATTAAAAATAGCTTTTTTTTCATTCAATAATTTTACAAGTGTACCTTGTGAAATGAAAGAGTGTAAGAACCTTTATATGCTTGGATTAAAAGGAAATGCAATTGAACGTTTTGATGAAGATATTTTACCTTTAACTATAAGCTGGCTTATTTTAACAGACAATAAGCTTCAATCTCTTCCTAAGTCTATTGGTAAATTAAGCAAGTTACAAAAGTTTGCATTAGCAGGGAATGAATTAAAAAACCTACCTCAGTCTATGAGTAAATGTGTAAACTTAGAACTTATCCGTTTATCAGCGAATCAACTTAATGAGATACCAAATTGGTTATTAAAACTACCAAAATTATCGTGGTTAGCATTTTCAGGTAATCCTTGTATGGTAAGTCCAAAGTATGAAATAGATGAGATAGAACATGATAATTTAGATGTAAAAGAACTTTTAGGTCAAGGAGCATCGGGTGAGATATACAAAGCTTATTCAAAAGATCTACAAACTGATGTCGCTATTAAGTTTTTTAAAGGGGCTATAACCAGTGATGGTTATGCAAAAGATGAAATGAATGCTTGCATGAGTGTAGAAGAACATCCAAATCTCATAAAAGTACTGGCTAAAATAAAAGGGGACCAAAGACTGGGTCTTCTTTTAGAATATATTCCACCTTTGTTTAAAAATTTAGGTAATCCTCCAAATTTTGATACGTGTACACGTGATACCTACGAAGAGGGACAACGACTAAGTATTGATGCGGTAAGTATCATAGCAAAGTCCATAGCATCTGCTGCAAGTCATCTACATGAAAAAGGTTTAATGCACGGAGATCTTTACGCGCATAATATTTTAATCAATGATGCTTACGCATGTTATTTAGGTGATTTTGGAGCGGCTAGTTTTTATGACAAACAAGACAAATCTTTTGAAAAATTAGAAGTAAGAGCTTTTGGTTGTTTACTAGAAGATATGTTGTCTTTGTGTAGTGACAAAATGACACCAAAATACAGTGCCTTAGAGCAATTAAGATCTAAATGTATGAATGAAAATGTAGATAAAAGACCTCTTTTTAATGAGATGGTTTTTTAGTTTTAGAAGGAAATAGATGGTTGAACACAAAAAACAGATAAAAAAGATCTCTTTAGCTATTGTGATAGGTTTAATATTTTTTGCAATATCAAGCCTTCTTTTTACAACGCAACAAGCAAGTTTATTGGGAATTATCGCATTTTTGGTAACACTTTGGACAAATGAGGGTTTACCTCTTGGAGTGGTTTCACTTTTACCAATGGTGCTTTTTCCAGCTTTTGGGATCATGGCAACAAAAGCCACTACGGTTAACTATGCACATCCTATTATTTTTTTGTTTTTAGGGGGATTTTTAATCGCCATAGCGGTGGAGAAAACAAACCTTCATACATGGATAGCTGACAAAATGTTAGAGTTGTTTCCATCTACTCCTCGTGGTATAATCTTCTCTTTAGCGATCACAGCAGGTTTGTTGAGTTCTGTTCTTTCAAACACCACAACCACACTTTTACTTATGTCTATTGCTTTGTTTTTAACTGAAAATAAAGCACTTAAAATGCGCTTTGCCTTGGCTATTGCTTATGGGGCAAGTGTGGGTGGGATCCTCACCCCTATTGGTACACCGCCAAACCTTATTTTACTTGGGGTTATGTCTGACAAGGGTATGCCAGCAATCCCATTTTTACAATGGATGATGATGGTAGCCCCTTTGGTTTTTACTATGTTTTTTGTGGTTGCTTCTATTTTGAGTATAGGGGTAAAAGACCTCATAGTGGTTTCTTCAAAAGATAAAAAAGAGTTAAATGTACCTCAAAAAAGAGTCTTATACCTTATTGGGGGATTGATATTTTTCTTAGTTTTAAATGCTCCTATACGACCTTATTGGGATGGTTTAGGTCTTAGTGAACCAATGTTGTTACTAGCGTTTGGTTTAATGTTGTTTTTAACCCCCTTTAGAGTTTTAGAGTGGGAACAAGACGCATCTAAGGTACCTTACAAAATAATGTTTTTATTTGGTGCGGGTTTCTCTATTGCAAAAGCTTTTGCTTCAACGGGTTTAGCGGATGAATTTGCATCGTATCTTTTAGTTATTACAGAGTTTCATCCTATTATTTTACTTTTATGTATTGCGGCCCTTATAACTTTTACTACGGAGATCACGTCAAACACCGCACTTATCTCTATTATGCTTCCTGTGATCTACTCAGTGGCGGAGCAAAGTGGTATAAACACAACGCTTTTCATGATGGTAGCAACCGTGTGTGCTTCGTATGCGTTTATGCTTCCAATAGCCACTGCTCCAAATGCCATAGCCATGAGTAGCGGTGCGGTAAAGATCGTTCACATGGCAAGGTATGGAGTTTTTTTAAACCTAATAGGAATTGGGCTTATTGTATTAATAGCAGAATTTTTCTGGAAAGGTATTTTAAGTTAGGGATTAACCTCTTATCTTTTTAGAGGTATCATAAACCATTTCATAATAGTTATTCCCATTGTACTCAAACTCTTTTATAACTTCGAGTCCTAATTTTCTTTTATGGGCTTGATAAGATCTTGGATTGATTTTATTAACAAAGGTTACAAGTATTGGGTAGCGTTTTGACATTTGTTCTCTTGAAAAATCAAAGATAGCTTCAAGCATACCCGAACCTCGAATACTCTTATCTATACAGATGGGTCCATATTGGTAAGAGTTGTCTATACTAAGTTTCATTCCAAGATACTCTAAGTTGTGTAGATCTTTTATCATGTATTTAAACATAGGCCACTGTGACCAAAACTGCCATGAAGCAGCCATAACATAAGCAACAACCTTGTTATCTTTGATCGCTATAAATAAACCATTTTCTTGTGTTATAAGCTTGCTTAATTGTTCTTTTGTAAAGGGTGTTGTGACAAAACCATCTTTTTTGTCTTGTTCTTTAATAGAATCGATTTGGTATTTATAGTGAAGTGTAAGAACCTGATCAATATCTTGTATTTGCGCTGTTTTAAATCTCATTATTTCTCTCTTGTATCATATTTTTAATGGTTGTTTTATCGGTGTCAGTATCTCTTAGTTTTAGGTTTGTTAGGATCTTCTCAAATCTTTGCTTTGGTAGGTGTTGTCCCAATTTTACCTTGCCTTGTAGATCGGATGGAATCAGTTTAAACACTTGAGTAGCATCTATCATTTTTGTATATAGATCCAGATCAAGAGATTTGTATTTTCCCTCGGGTTGGAGCTTTTTCATAAGAGAAGTGAGTGCTAAAACTTTTTCATCATAGCTTTGTACTAGATCTATACTGCCCTCTATATGTATAGATCTAAAAAATTGACTAGCAGGGCAGGCAAGCCCTTCATCTGAACTAAAATAAGATTGTATCATGGAATAAGGTTCAACCACACTAAAAGAAGCCAAAGGGTTGTGTTTTATAAGATCCATTTTTTTACCCTTTTTGCTACCGTGAAAGTAGATGGTATCATCCACTGCAACAAAGTTAAGAGGAATATTGTAGGGTTTATTCATATAACTTAGGGCAAGTGTTCCATATTCTGCCTTAGCTAATATCTCGTCCATAGTAGATTTATCTTTGATTGTAAATTGTGATTTCATTGGGTCTGCTTTATAAAATTTGTGTTATTATAATGCAAATCTGTATTTGGTACAAGTGCCAAATTATTTATAAATGATAGGGACAGTTTATGTATATAATCGATCAAAATAGCTCGACAGCTTTACACATTCAATTGTACAAGGCCATTAAAAATGAGATCATTGAAAACTTATCGGTGGGTGAAAAGTTGGCATCTATTCGTAAGGTGGCTTCAACATACAACCTAAGTAAAAATACCGTGGAATCAGCGTATAGACAACTTTATGCAGAGGGTTATGTGGAGAGTTATGCTAAAAAAGGCTATTTTGTCAGTGACACAAACTACAAAAGTTTTGCACAAGAAGTAGATCTAAATAAGATAAAGCAAGAAGAAAAACCAGCTTATAAATATGATTTTTTTCCAGCACGGCTGTCTAAAGATACCTTTCCTTTAAAACTTTATAAAAGGTTATACACCAAAGCGATTGATGAGAGTTTAGATTTTGGAGCCTATACAGATGGACAAGGGCAGAGTGGTTTAAGACAAGAGATAGCAAAGTACCTAATGGCATCACGTGGGGTTAAATGTCACAGTGATCAGATCGTTATTTGTAACGGTTTTGCAGATTCTATGGGTCTTTTGGCAAAAATGGTACAAAAAAAATACGATTCATTTGCCATGGAAAACCCTGGATATTATGTAGCAAAAACGGTCTTTGAAGATTATGGTTATAAGATAGAAAAAATACCCGTTAATGACAATGGGTTGGATCTAGACATGTTACAAGCATCTAAATCCAAAATAGTTTATATAACGCCATCCCATCAATACCCTACTGGTGTAAGTATGCCCATATCAAATAGGGTTAAACTTTTAGAATGGGCAAATAACGTTGATGGAATAATTATTGAAGATGATTATGACAGTGAACTTACCTATAAAAACAGACCCATCCCCTCACTTCAAGGTTTAGATACAAATGAAAGAGTGGTGTATCTTGGAACCTTTGCAAAATCGCTTTCACCTGCTCTAAGAGTAAGCTATATGGTTCTTCCAAATTACCTTGTAAAAAAGTTTAAAACACTTTATGAGGCGAGTTTTGCAAAAGTTTCGTTAATGACGCAAAAAACTTTAGAAATCTTCATAAAAGAGGGGCATTATGAAAGACACATCCGAAAGATGAGAACCCTTAATAGAAAAAAACACAATCTTTTAAAAGAGGAACTTTTAAAAAGACTTGGTTCGAGCATAAAAATACAAGCACAAGGGGGAGGACTAGCAATAGCAATAAATCCCATAGGGAATCTAAACTTATTAAAGTTGGAAACATTGGCTTTAGAAAAAGGGGTTAAACTCTACTTTGCATCGAGAACATCGGGTGGAGATTGGGAAGCACTTCGAATGGGATTTGGTGGATTTACTCTCAAAGAGATCCCCGAAGCGGTAAAGGCTTTTGCTGAGGTTTATAAAGAGGTTATAAGAGAAAAGTAGCTCAATATCGAATCAAAATAACTTTAATTATTAATCTTTCGTTAATGTTGCATTAAATAAGGGTTAAAAATGATGCTTTAAACTGCTAAAATAAAGGAGTCTAAAGTGTTTATAAATCAAAGAAAAGTTTGTTTAATATGAACTTTGTAATAGAATATTTTTTGAAAAATTCAAGACTAAATTATACTTTAATAGTATTTATTTTAATTCTTGGAATTTTTGCTTACAATAAAATACCAAAAGAGATGTTTCCCAATGTTACCTTAGATGCAGTGATGGTAAAAGGAAGTTACAGTGGAGCAAGTGCAGATAGTTTAAACAATTTTGCCGTGGTTGAACTTGAAAACCAAATAGATACAATTTCAGGTATTAAAGAGATTACCTCTACCATTACAAATGGTAGTTTTTCGATGAAAATCGAACTTCAAGATGGCGTGAGTAAAAGCGAGGTAAATGACAATATAAAAAATGCTATCAGCAAAGCAAAACGTTACCTTCCAAGCGATATGAATGAACCCTCTGTTTCTAATCTAAAACGACAAATGTCTTTAGTTAACTTGTCCATTTCTTCAGAGTTTAAAAGTAAGTCTGAACTTTTGGAAGTATCAAAAAAACTCAGAGCAAAACTTCTTCAAATTTCCAATGTAAGTGAGGTTGGAATCTATGGAAACAGTACGCTTGAAATAGATATAGTACTTGATCATAAAAAAATAGACATGTATGGGCTTAAGAGTGGATCTATAACCAGTGCGATTAAAAATTTGTCTTATATCTATCCTGTGGCACAGATCGAAAAAACGGGTGAACATCTTTTTGTATCGGCAAATAATAATAAGTTTGATAAACAACTTTGGTTAAACACGATGTTAAGAGTTGATGGTAAAAATGTTTATTTAAAAGATATAGCAACTATTGTAATTGATTATCCTAGCGATGAAACAATCTCGCGTTTAAATGGAAAAAATACTATATCTTTGAATGTTTTTAAAGATGCCAGTGGGGATGCTATCTCTATGGTTGAGAATATAAAACAAGTATTAAAAACGTTTGAGAAAAGCACCTCTGAACTTACCATAGATATTACAAGAGACAGTTCTAAAAAAGTTGATGAAAGAATTAAACTTATAATCTCAAATATATTTTTAGGTTTGATTTTGGTAGGTTTATCCATGCACTTTTTAATAAGTCCTAGACTCTCTTTTGTCATAATTTTAGGGATTCCAACCTCTTTTATTATTGGGGTGATTATAATAGAACAAATGGGTTATAGCCTTAACCTTATATCTTTAATGGCAATGCTTATGTCTTTGGGAATAGTTGTCGATGATGCGATCATAGTCAGTGAAAACATACAACGCCATTTGGACAATGGATCGAGCATAGAAGAATCGGTGCTTAATGGAACAAAAGAGGTTATCGCTCCTGTTTTAATAGCAGCACTTACGACAGTATTTGCATTTTTACCAATGTTGTTAATAAGTGGTGAGTTTGGATTGTTAACCATGTTAGTACCTATTGTTGTGTCAATTCTAATCTTATCATCATTGATCGAATCATTTATATTTTTACCTTTGCATGCAAAACACATACTTAAAAGAAAAGATAAAATGTTAGATTGGACACCTGCTTATAACTTTTATGAAACGATATTACATAAAGTTATTCACTATAAAAAAACTTTTTTAGTGGTGTTTTTTATTAGTGTACCTTTACTTACACTGTTTCTATTTTCTCAAAGTAGGTTTCAAATGATGCCTGATCGAGATACAAATAATATGACACTCTCATTTAAACTTGATGAATCGTATTCTTTAAATGATACGGATATATTTAGTAAAAAGTATGAAAAACTTCTTTTAGAAAATGCAAAAACACTTTTTATAAAAAATGTTGATACCACGGTGGGTCGTTTTAGTGATCTTGCAAGTAATGCACAAACAATTGAAAATGGTTTTACTTTATCACTTGAACTTGAAGAATTTAAAAGTGATAATATATTAGATAACTATGTCAATCCTTTACTAAGTTTAACATTTGATTTTGGACAAAGTACCAAGCTTCGAACATTAGATGCAAACACACTAAGAACAAAAATTCGAGAACTTATTAGCCCTCAAACGGAGCTTGATAAGGTTATAGAATTTAATATTGTAAAAAGTAGAATGGGTATAGTGCGTACAGATATAGAATTAAAATTAAGCAGTGAGGACAATGTTCTTTTACTTAAGAATATAGAAAAAGTAAAAAAAGTACTCTCTCAAATAAAAGGTACAAGAGATGTATCGGATAACACAAACTTAGGAGAAGCAGAATACAAATTTACACTTAACACTTACGCGCACTCTTTGGGTTTAACAGACAGTGTAGTATCTCAACAAGTGTCTGGTTTATTTATGCAAAAAGAACAAAGTAACACCTTTAACAAAGAGGGTGTAATCAAAATTAATACACAATCCTTATATAAAGATAGTCTGGATGAATTGAAACATTTTTTAATAAATATAGATGGACTAAAAGTAGAGCTTCAAGACCTAGTAAGTTTTAAAATAGAGAGAAATTTTGCAAAACTTGAAAAAGAAAATTCTCAGATTATAAAAAAAGTGTATGCCAATGTTGATAAGCAAATTACAAGTGCCAATGAAGTAATACAAGCATTGGGTAGTACTTTACAAGAGATTAGACAAAGCGGTGTCAATGTAAGTTTTGGTGGGGAGAGGGAGCAAAGTTCTCAGATGGCATCAGATATGTTAAATTCGTTTGTGATTGGTTTTTTCCTAATTTTTCTTGTATTGTTGATCAACTTTTCATCTTTTAAAAGTGCTTTTATTATTATCTCTGTTATTCCATTTACCATATTTGGTGCAATACTCGGGCATATGGTAGTTGGAATAGATCTAAATGCTCAATCGTTTATAGGGATGTTAGGTCTTGCGGGTGTTGTTATAAACGATGGAATAATTATGTTGGATTTTTTACATGACACCCAAAATAAAAAAGAGTTTTTCGTCCGTGCAAAACAAAGAGTAAGACCTATTTTAATCACTTCTATTACTACGGTGCTTGGTTTGTTTTCATTGATATTTTTTGCCACAGGTGAATCGGTTATGCTTCAGCCAATTGCGGTATCTCTTGGATTTGGAATTGCATGGGGAACCGTGCTAAATTTACTGTATGTACCTGCTTTATACGCAACATTATTTAAAATAAAGGATTAAAAAAATGAAAAAATACCTATTAATACTAATCACCCCATTTATACTTTTAGCACAAAGCTATATTGCAAAGATAGAACCTTATGAGGAATTTATAATCTATTCGCAATCTTCAGGAGAGATCACTAAGCTTGATAAAACTGATGAAACGAAGTTGGTAGATAAACGGGTGGTTCAACTTGATGACACATTGGAAACAGATCAGTTACTTATTTACAAAAAACAACTTGATATGTATTTTGAAAAATTGAGTATTTTACAAAACAGTTACAACAAATACATAAAAATAAGAGGTAAAAGTCAATTTGACAAAGATGAAAAGCTGTATGAATTAATAGAGCTAAAAATATCTATACAAAACCTAAAGTCCACAATAAAAGAACTTCAATACACGATCAGCAAAAAGGCAGTTTATGTCAAAAATTTGTATTTAAAAGAGTACTTAGTAGATTTGGGTGATTATGTTTCAAAAGGGACTAAGCTTGCTAGTGCTTATGATATTAGTAAATCAAAATTGGTGGTATATGTTAGTCAAGATGATTACAAGGGAATAAAAAATAAAAAAGTATTTATCAATGAACAAGCAGATAAAGCATACATTGAAAAGGTTGATATTACTGCTGATAGCACCTATGTATCGGCTTACAAAGTAACACTGATAATTGATTCAAAAGAGTTTGCAAAAGCAGTGAAAGTTGAGTTTAGATGATGAAAATATTTGTACTAATTTTTGTTTTAACAGGCTATTTGTATGCAGATGAGGTTGGGATTTTAACCGATACAAGAGAAAAAATTATTCAACTTAAAAAGAAACAAATTATAGAACAAGAAAAGATAAATAAATACCAATGGTTATCTGATATTTATCTAAATGCGTCTATAAAAAAAGATGAAGATAATTTAATGTACGAAGATTACTCCCTCTCTTTTTCTCAAGATATTTTTAAATTTGGTGGTATTGGATCTGAGATTCAATACGCAAAAGAGTTAAGAAAATTGGAAAATATTAACTTGGATATAAGTACAAAAGAAGATATATACAGTGTATACTCCTTGTTGATAGATCTAAAAATAAATGAACTTAATTTAAAACAAAATATATTAAATGTTAAAAACAGACAAATAGATATTGCGCATAAAACATCCCAATACAAAGCAGGGGAAATTGGTATAAGTGATCTAAACGATGCCATTATCCTTAAAAATAATTTGATGGTTTTACAAGAAAGTATTGTCGCACTAAAGCAAAAAAACTTACTGAGTTTGAAGCAATTTACAAGCAAAAAGTATTCAGAGATGGATCTACCTCATGTGGAGTTGCTAAACAAAGAATTGTTTTTAAGCCAATCACTCTCATTGAAACAAGCATTATTAGAAAGTAGTACCAAAGATTTAAACTACCAAATTAAAAAAAGTGAGTATTTACCATCTTTTAGTGTTGAGGCAAAATATGGCTACAACGACAATGAGAAGATACAAGGAGATGATTATTATCAATATGGACTAAGTTTCTCTTTACCTCTGAGTTATACGTCGTCCCATGATATTGAGCAGGAGAAACTAGAATATTTAATGACGCAACAAAGTTATAACAAAAAAAAGTATGAAATACAGTTGGAGTATGAAAATGCCTTAGTGTCAATACAAAACAATCAAAATAAAATAGTATTGGCAGAAGAAGACATTAGGTTGTATAAAGAATTAATAAATGTCAATCAAGAAGAGTATGATGCAGGATATAAAACCATTGATGATATACAAAGTTTAAAAAATTCTCAAAAGATAAGAGAGTTTGATATAAAGATATATGAACTCAATATTAAAAAGGTATTAATCTTTGTTAACCTTTCATTGGAAACAAATTAACAAGAGAGGGTTAATATAATAAATAGATAAGTATTATGTACATGGATGCTAAGTATTACTTATACAATAAATTTAAGGAGTAACTTATGAGTAACATAAGTACCGTAGCTGCTTCAAGTGGCTTAGCACAAATGATGCAGATGCAAATGCAAAGTCGTACACCCGAACCGCCATTAAAAGATAGCGTAGATGGTATGAGTGAAGAAGACAGTGCAACATTTGAGAGTAATATAGAATCTTTTTCAAAAGAGCAGATGACCTACTTTATCTCTTTAATGTCTTCAAACGAAAGTGAGATCTCGCAGATGTCACAAGAAGAAGCAAGTTCGGCAATATTGGAATTAATGGATACGGCAAGTTCAATAGAGGACTTAAGCGAAGTAGAAGGCTTGTCCGCTTTAGATGCACTTTCTGATGAATTGAAATCTGGACCAGCTGAGGGTAAAGGACCACCACCGCCTCCACCTTCAAATGGAGAAGTTGAAGATCCATTGTCTAGTTTAACCCAAGAAAATATGGATACTTTTTTGGAAATGATTGAGTCTATGAGCAGTGAACAAAAGTTGGAATTTGGAAATTTGCTTGTTGATTCTAAAGAAGAACTCTCAACCATGGATGCAGAAGAAGCCGCACAAACGGTCTTGGATCTACTAGAAAAAGCGAGTTCAACCGTCACCAACTCTTCAACCCAAAGTGCTACCCAAAATTTTAGGCGAGGGGGAGATTTTCTTGATATCTATTCTTAAGTAATGATTGATGTTTTATTGATCGAAGATGATTTGGAGATACTAAACATTCTTAAAGCGTATCTTAGAGAGTTTGGTATGCAAGTACATGGACATACCAGCCCTGTATCAGCATTAAACTCTTTAGAAATAGACCATTATGATGTGGTGATACTTGACTTGTCCCTCCCTGAAATGGATGGTTTAGAGGTATGCAAAATAATTACTAAAAAATATCAGTTACCTATTATAATATCAACAGCTCGAAGCGATGTAAGTGACAGGGTGGTTGGACTTGAGTTAGGTGCTGATGATTATCTTCCTAAACCTTATGAAATGAGAGAACTTGTTGCTAGAATACAAAGTTTGATGCGTCGGGTTAAAGGTTTAAAGGTAAGTGAAGCCAGTAGTTTTTGTATTAATGAAAAAAATATGAGTATCTCTAAAGATAACGAATACTTAGAATTAACACTTGCAGAATATGAAATTCTTAAACTTTTTTTAGCTAAAAAACAGATGGTACTTTCTCGAGAATACATAGCTAATAACGTTAATGCTATTAGTTGGAGTAGTTCAGACAAAAGTATTGATGTGATTATTAGTAGAATAAGACACAAATTAAATGATAATACAAAGTATCCTAAATATATAAAATCTATTCGTGGTGCTGGATACAAGTTTATAGGTGATTAGATGATAAACAGACACTCTATTGTGGTTAAGTTAAATTTCATTTTTGTGGTTACACTTTTTTGTGTATCGATTATATTCTTTTTCATCCATGATTTTGCAAGTAAAAAAAGTTATATGGATCTAGAATTTTCCTTAGAAGGGTTGGATAGATTATTTGAACTATATACTAAACAAACACACTTATTGGATTTTGAGCATTATATCTATTCTAACAAATTTGAAATTGTAGTGGATACAAGGATGGTACTTAATAATGCTAAAGAGATAGACAGAGGTTTTTTTCACAAACATATTAAACCACCTTTTTTTCAAAAAGATGAAAAAAAGAAGTTTTACAGTCCACCGCATAAGAAGTTATCTAATAATATTCACGTATTAGTGTTTAAGGATAATCTGTATGTACATTTAAGTAGTATAGAAAATGATATTTTACTTAAGTTTAATCAACATTCTTATCGACAAATGGTATTGATCATAAGGGTGGGATATATATTTTTTATAGGAATATTTATATTACTGTATTTACTGATACGAAAAAATCTTAACGGTCTAAAGGATTTACAAAAAAGCTTAATAGATTATGAACATGGTTTAATTGATAAAACAAAAGTATATACAGCAAAAGATGAGGTTTCTCTTGTTTCAAAACAGTTTTACGAACTTTCAATAAAGCTTGAACAGATGAACCAAACCAGAAAATTATTTTTAAGAAATATGATGCACGAGTTAAAAACTCCTTTGACAAAAAGTAAAATGTATTTGAGTTTGATAAAGGAATCTGATCTTAGAAGTGCCATGGAGATCTCTTTGCAAAAGCTTGAACTTTTAATTGATGATATGGCAAATATTGAAAAAATATCGACCGATAACATAGTGATTACGAAAAAAGAGTATCGATTGATAGATATTATTGATAATGCAAAAGATATGCTTTTTTTAGAGGCTCAACATGTTTTAGTAGATGATGCTTTAAAGTGCAATATTGGGGTAGATTTTAACCTTTTTACCATTGTTATTAAAAATCTTATAGACAATGCTATTAAATATTCAAATGATTCATTGGTATATATAGATTGTGAAGAACAAAAAATATATTTTAGTTCTTATGGGGATAAATTAAATTATGATTTTAAACACTACCTTGAACCATTTTTCAAGGGTGATTTAAATGATATAAATCAAAGAGGTTTTGGTTTAGGACTGTATATAGCCAATGAAATTCTTTTAAAGCATGGCTTTAAATTTTCATATGAGTATATGGATGGCAAAAATATTTTTGCCATCCATTATTAAATAATGCACTCCCTATTAAACAGAGTTTTTAAGAATATTACTTGTAAGAAACCCTAAATAGTATGGAATACATCACAGGTACAAATACCAAGGTTAATATGGTTGCAAACATTAAACCAAAAATAATTGCAACTGCCATTGTTTCAAACATTGGATCATGTGACATCCATAAAGGTAACATACCACCAATGGTTGTGGCTGTTGTTAGTAGGATAGGGCGAAGTCTTTGTTGCGCGGCAGCGTAGATCGCTTCTTGTTGGCTTAGACCATTTTCATCAAGTTCTATTTTTATACGATCGAGTAATACAATGGCATTATTGATAATAATCCCCGATAAAGATACCACACCTAAAATAGTAAAAAAACCAAAAATAGTGTTAGCTATAAGAAGTCCTGGCGTTACACCAATGAGTCCAAGAGGAATGGTTAAAATTATAATTGTAGATTTGCGTATGGAGTTAAACTGAGCAACCAACAATACAATGATAATAATCCCTGCAATAGGTAATCCAGCAAATATAGAAGCAGCTGCATCCCCTGATGCTTCAAACTCTCCACCTTGCTCAAATTTATACCCGCTAGGCCATGTTTTTGAATTTTCTATTAACCAAGGTAAAATCTTGTTATTGACCTCAGTAGCAGTAACACCTTTGGCTATTTGAACATTAACAGTGATCTCTTTTAGTCTATCTCTTCTTTTAATAAGCCCAGCTTCCCAAACCATTTCAATATCAGCAACTTGTTTAAGGGGTACTTGCGATTTTGATGAATAGATAGTAATCCCTTCAAGTTTAGTTAAATCTTGACGTTCAGAAGAATTAGACCTTAGCGTTACAGGTATTAGGTTGTCTTGTTCTCTAAAATTTGTTAGATCTGTACCTAGAAAACTAGATCTAAGAGATAAAGCAATATCTTCACTTGTCACTCCTGCTCTAAGCGCTCTTTCTTGGTTGACTTTAACTAAAAGTTTTTTAGTTGGTATTCCCCAACTGTCATTAACAGAAGCAACCTCTGCAATGGTATTGATATGTGCTTTTATATCTTCTACAAGTTTATATAAGACCTCTTTGTCTTTTCCTAAAACTCTAATAGCAATTGGGTACTCAACAGGTGGACCGTTTTCTAGTTTTTTGAGTTGTATTTGTAAGTCAGGGTGTTTGTTCTGAATATAGGCTTCAACATCCGCTGATAGATCTGGAATTAAACGATAATCGGTTACGTTTGCCACCAAGGCAATATGTCTAGGACTTGGTGTTCCTGGATCATAACCAAGAACAAACCTAGGTGCACCCGTACCAATAAAAGTTACCCAGTTTATAATGCCATCTTGACCTTTTTTTTGTGCTTCTTTACTTACTCTCCATCTCTGTTGTAGATAGTTTTCTACATCATAAGCCACTTGTTCTGTGGTTTCAATAGATGTTCCCATAGGCATATCAAATTTTGCGTTGATAATAGGATCGGTTGAGCTGGGTATAAATGCCTTAGGTACAAGAGTAAGTCCTTTTATACTCAGTATAAAAAGTGCTATTACCAATCCTAAAAATAAATACTTAAAACGTAAAGAATAATGCAAAATTTTTCTGTATATAACATATATCATAGAAGCAAACTCTTCTTTTTTATTTGTAGAAATTGATTTTACTTTGATAACGCTTACTGCAAATAAAGGTATAAATGTTAAAGCAACAAACCATGATAGTATCAATGCCATACTCACAACTCTCGCTATATCTCCAGTAAATTCTCCCACACTGGATTTAGCTATAAGAATAGGTAAAAATGCTGCGGAGGTTGTAAGTGAAGAGGTAAGTAATGGGATTAGCATCTCTTTACCTGTATTAATGGCCGCCTGTGTTTTATCAACCCCTTTTTGTATTTGAATCAATATACCCTCAGCCATCACAATTCCATTATCTACTAAAAGACCTAGGGCTATAATTAAAGCAGCTAATGACATTTTATTGATGCCTACATCAAAAAAATCCATAAGTACAAAGGTCATAGCCATAACTGAGGGAACCAATAAGGCAACAACAACACCCGTTTTAAATCCTAAAAATAAGAACATAACAACAAAAACAATAGCAACCGCTTGGAGTAGATTTAACATAAACTTGTTGATACTCTTTTCAACTAAATCGGGTTGAAATTCCACAACTTCAAGTTCAAGACCGTGTGGGTATCTATTTTGAATTTTAGGAAAAATTTCTTTAAGGGTTTTTCCAAGTTCAAGAATATTTCCCCCTTCTTTCATAGATACGGCAATAACAAGAGCTGGTTTTGCATTTGCATGTACGGCACTTTGTTTTGGATCTTTATATCCCTTATAAACATGAGCAATATCTTCAAGATAAATCATCTCAGAACTATTAGGTATTGACACAATGGCTCTTTTAATATCTTCTATGGTTTCAAAATTACCACTTGGTTCGAGTGTAATTCTCTGTGGACCAATCAGTATATTTCCACCCGAACTTAAAATATTGATAGATTTTAGAGTGTTTTTTAGTGTACTTGGTGATAGACCAAGTTTTTGTAGTTTTGCATTGTTATACTCGACAAACACAATTTCTTGTTGGGAACCATGAATATCTACTTTAGCTACTTGATCCAACAATAAAAATTTATCTCGTATATCATCTGCAGCATCTTTGAGTTCTTTATAGTTAAAGCCATCTCCAGTGAGTGTATAAATCATGCCAAATACATCACCGTATTCATCATTTATAATGGGTTTATCGGCTTCTTCAGGCAAATCTTTTTCAATGGACTCCACTTTTCTTCTAAGCTCATCAAAGATGGGTTGCATCTGTTTGTACTCTTGTTTAAAGTGGGCATTAATAACAGAAACACCCATTTGTGAATCACTTGATACAAAATCAAGTTCTGGCATTTGCTGAAGAACTTGTTCTATTTTATCGGTTACTAACTCTTCGACTTTTTGGGGGTTAGCACCATTCATATGGGTTGTAATGGCTACGGTACGTATGATAAAACCAGGGTCTTGGGCTTTGGGTAGTTGAAAGTAGGTAATCACTCCCAGCAAAGAGAGTGAAAATACTAAAAAGTAAATCAAACGATTGTGTTCTAGTGCAAATTTTGTTAAATTCATAACTTAGTCCACCTTAACAGTCATACCATCGTGTATCACAGATACACCAGCGGTTACTACCCTTTGTTTTGTTGCAATACCATCAATAATTTCTAAACCTTTAGAACTAAGCTCTCCAATACTAATGTATTGTTTTTTTACAATTGCTTCACCCTTGTTATTATTATCTTCTAAGATAAAAATGTAACGTCCTTTGCTATCTTCTGAAATAGCAACAGGTGGTAAATAGATACTACTTGTATTGGTAGGTTTAGAAAATACAAACATAACTTCAGCTGCCAAACCCGATCTTAATTCTTTTTTTTGATTGTCAATACTTAAAATAACAGGGTAGGTAACTCCACTGTTGGAACTTACACTGACCTCACTAACAGTGGCTACAAACTTTTCATTGTTTAAAGAATCAAAGTGAACCTTGGCTTTCATCCCTTTTTGAATACTGCCAATGATATTTTCAGGTACTAGAATTTCAATCTCACTTTTTTTACCACAAGTCACAGAAGCAATGGTGTCACCTGCTTTTATATTTTCATTTTCTTCTTTAAATACTTCGGCAATCATACAGTTATGATTGGTTTTTAATGAAGTGTATTCTAAATCAAGTTGTGCCAGTTTTAAACTTTTTTTAGCTGAACCTACTTGTGCCCGTGCGGATTCAACTAAGGCACGAGAAGAATCTAAGTCTGATTTTGAAGCGTTGTTGTTTTCATAAAGCTCTTTAACTCTTTGATACTCTGATTCTCTATTTCGTCTTTCTGCTTGGGTTTGTGCTAATGTAGCGCGTGCTTTTTCCTCTTCAAGCTCATAGGGCAATTTATCAACAGTAGCTATTAAATCACCAACCTTTAAAATATCACCCACTTTGATGTTTAGTTTTTTAATCACGCCACTGATTCTAAAACTTAGTTTGGCTTCATATTGTGCTTTAGATACCCCTGAAAATGTTCGTACAGCACCTGTATTGTCCTCATGAACAGAAATATATTTTACAGGTCTTAATACCTTTTGTATCTCTTGTTTTGAATGTTTGTCTTGACAACCTGTTAGACTAATAGATAGTATAAGGGCTATGCTAAAGTAAGATGTAAATTTCATAATGTTTCTCCTAAAAGTAGCTTAATTTGTTAAGTTTTCTAAATGATCTATATCACCTAGAAAAAAATCTATATTATTGATAGAACGCTGTAATTTGATAAAATCAATGTAAAATTGATAGTTCGAATTAATGGCATTGAGTTTTGCAATGATTTTTGAATTTTGAGCATCGATGAGTTCAATAATTCCCATAGAACCTTTAGTGTATGCGTCATAGACTAAATCATAGTTGTTTTTAGCAGCGTGAGCAGCCTTTTGTTTAAGCTCAATGGAAAACTTAGATACTTGTAATACTCGAAGAGAATCACGAATTTTTTGCTCTATTGTTCGTTTAGTATTGTGTAGTTGCATTTGTAGTTGATTAAGTGTAATTTCTATTCGCTTAGTGCTATGAGATATTTGTCCCCCTTCATACAAAGGTAAAGATAAATTTACGCCAACAACCCAATCATCTTTTGTTTCTTGAGAGAAAGGCTTATCTCTGTTATCATAATAAGTATTTGAATATTCCCCACTAAGGCTTAAGTTTGGAAGGTATCTTTTTTGTTTTTGTGTTTTTAGATTCTTTTTTTGTATGGAAATATTTGTCAGATACGTTGCAATATCAGGCGAATTATTTAATCCATATTTGGTAAATATTTGACTTAAATAATCAAATTGTTTGTTTTTATCAAGCTTAGAATACAAAGAGTTCTTATCTAAGCTTTTTATAGGCTCATTTAAAGTATTGTCCCTAATATTAAATGCTTCGTTTAGGGGACGGTTTAGTAGTTGGTTTAAAAACTCTTGAGATTTTTTGAAGTTGGCATTTGCAGTTAAAAAATCTGCTTGTGCATTGGCCAATTCACTTTCCCATCGATAAATATCGGCATTGGTAGCTGAACCAATTTTTGCTTTATTTTTAGCCAGTTTTAGATTTTGCATGGATAACTTCATATTATCTTCTTGCATCTTCTTTAGTGTTTTTGTTTTTAATACATCTAAAAAAGCTATATTGGCATCTTCTAATACATTTAGTTTGGTTTGTTGATCGCTAAGTATACGTATTTTTTGTTGAAGTTTTTCAATATCTAAATCTGCCCAAACAGAAGGATCATAGATAATTTGATTTAGACTTAATGAGGTTTTTCCACTGTTGTTAGCCATTGTTGTAAGACCAAGGTCTTTACGCTTTTGATGGTTTAGATTTAGAGATAATTGAGGATAAAGTTTAGAACCTTTTTCTTTCACTTGTTCTTGCCCAATATCTAAGTTTAGTTTAGATGAGAGAATATTTAAGTTTTCTTTGAGTACTTGTTGTGAAACTTTTTTTAAGTCCCATTGTGTGAGATTCTTGTTCTCTATTTCGTTTATTTTTTGTGATTCGAGCATAACGTTAAAAGAGGGTGAAATATTTAAAGCTTGAGCTGTTTTCATATTTATATTTAACTCTCGGTTATTGTTAATAACTACTTTTAAGTTTTTTAAGTCTTCACCCAATAGTATGGATTGAATTGCTAAGGCTAAACGCTTTGTATATTTATCTTTGTTGGATGCTGGAACGGCACTTGACAATGCACCAAGTTGTACAAGATAAGGATTTACCATAGCATGAGTTGGTAGACCCATTTCATTTAACTCTTTAATGAGTATGGATAGTTGCTGATTGTTCATTCTAGGTAAAGCACCAATAAGTACTGCATCTACATCTTTTGGTAATTTATTTATGAGTGAATCTGTATTACTATTATGGGTTATTGGGGTGAGTTTAAATCCAAGTTCAGCGGATACTTGTACACCATATTTTTTAATATTTGGCATCACTTCAGGAATTAAGGCATCACTTAAAAGAGCAACATTTTTAAATGGAACGATTTTGTAAAAGCTTTTAAGTTCTTCTTGTAAGTCCGCTTGAAGGCTTAAGTAGTTTAGATTATGTTTTGCAGAAGTCTGTCCTTTTAGGGGTGCATTTGCAAGGTTGGTATGAATAATTGTGGATGCTAAAGTGGGTTTTGGATGTTGGTTCATATTGACAGCGATGACCGCAGAAGCAAAGCCTAACACAAGTACTACATCTACTTCATCATCTTGATAAAGTTTGTTTAAAGAATGTTTTATTTCTTCTTTTTTCCAGTTACCATGTAAGCGTTTTTGTACAGGAAAATGTACTCTAAATTCTCCCTTTGTTAAGAGATCTACTTCTGTTTTAATGTATTGAATTATTTTTGTGGTAGATTCAGAATGACCATCACTGAGTACACCAATGTTCATGCTCCCTTTAGAAAATAAAGGGATAGCAAAGAAGAATACGAGCAAGAAAGAGAGAAACAATCGCATGGTTAATCCTTTATTTTTTTGTAGCAACAATATGGGCAATGACATCTACATTGTCTGCCATTACCCCACTCATAGAACCATTTAACATAAATTCTTGTCTATCAACGGTGGATCTAAGAGTAAAACTTACATTTTCAGAAGATACTGATAAATCAGAGATTTTAAAAAATAATTCTTTTTCAATACCCTTAATCTTAACACCTGCTTTTAGTAAATTATTGTCTATCTCTATAGAAGTAAATTCAATGTTTGGAAATTTACTCTCAAAAAAGTAATCATCTGCTCTTAAATGTTCATCTCTTTCTTCATCCTTAGAATCTATCGACGCAACAGAAATAAGACCATTTATTGTAGATAGTTTGTTGTTTTGATCTAGCGTAATACTTCCACTAAAGTTTGAAAACTCTCCACTCACACCTACAAACATAAACTTGCTTGCTTCAAATTTAATACTTGAATAATCCTTCTCAACAGTAAATTCATTAGAAAACAATGAGCTAACCAATGCAATAGTTAATAATAATTTTTTCATCTTTTTATCCTTTATTTGTTAAATGGTGATTTTTGATTTTTATACTCATCCATAGATATAGAACCATCTTTGTTAGTATCTACACTATTAAATCTACGCTGGGCTTTAAACTCTTTCATCTCTTGTTTTGTAAGTCTTTTGTCTTTGTTTTTATCGGATTGTTCAAAATTAACTTTTGTTTGTTTAATAATTTCATTTTTAGATACAAAGCCATCATTATTATGGTCATTATGCTTAAAGTAGTTATCTACAAAGCTAGGCATCATCTTAGAAATCCTGCTATCTTCTAATTCTTCTTTAGAAATTTGACCATCATCATTATCATCACATCGTTTGAATCTTTCAAGTGCAATGTTAAAATGTTCTTTTTTACTTACGTAACCATCGTCGTTTTTATCATACTTAGAAAAAATCTTATTTGAAAAATCACCGTGCATAAATTTTCCTGCGCATCCACTTGTTAAAACCATACTTGATACTAATACAGTACCGATTACTAAATTTCTTTTTGTCATTTTATGTCCTTGTTAATTACTTGTCTAATGTAAGTATAATTGAAATAAAATAAAAGCTTGCTTAAGACAAGTATTATCTTTTTTCTGTTAAAATTCTTTTATGCAAACATATAAATTACTCAATAAAATGCTAATGTTAGAATCTGAATGATATAATTAAAGTTCAAAAAATAAAATACAAAGTTGTAAAAATGATAGTACATATAGTAATGTTTAAATTTAGTGAAGAAAATAAAAAAGAAAACCTTTTAGTGGTAAAAAGTAAATTAGAAGAACTAGCTTCAAAGATCCCAGTATTAGAAAAAATGGAAGTTGGTATAGATTTTAACCAAAGTGAACGTGCCTTTGATTTGTCACTTTACTCGACTTTTGCTACAAAGGATGACTTAAAAGCTTATGCTGTGCATCCTGCGCACCTTGAAGTTGTGGATCTGATAAAAAAAGTGACTAAGATCTCTAAAGTAGTAGATTATGAAATTTAGGGAGTACTAAGCAGATGAAAATATCATCTGCTACAAAAGTCACTTTATTGTTATTGTCTATGTTGACAGTGATGTCAAATGTAGCCATTGTAACAATGATTCCTCATCTAAATGAGCACTTTGAAAATGTAGAAAATATTGAACTTTTTTCAAGGTTAATGATCACGCTTCCTTCTCTTTCTATTGCTCTTATATCACCTTTTCTTGGGCATCTTATTTATAAAATAGGAAAAAAAAGATCAACCATTATTGCCTTGGTACTTTTCTCAGTTTTTGGAACAGCGGGTTTGTATCTTCAAGGTATCTATGAGCTTTTATTTTCAAGATTTTTATTTGGTATATCTATTGCCTTTTTGATGATTGTTTCTACCTCATTGATTGGTGATTATTTTAAAAATGAAGCAAGACACAAGTTTATGGGTACTCAAAGTGCTTTTATATCTATTGGTGGAATTTTATTTATAGTAGGTGGAGGAGTACTCTCAGATCTAGATTGGCGATACCCATTTGGGATATATATACTTGGATTAGTTGTTCTGGTATTTGTTGTAAAGTACCTTATTGAAGTAGATGTCCATGAGCAAAAAGAACAAGACGATACTTACCTTGATCACAATCTTTGGTATATTTATCTTTTAGCATTTGTGTTGATGTTAGTGTTTTATATACTGCCAACCCAGATCCCATTTTTAATGGTAAATGTGTTTGGAGCAAGTGGAACACTCACGGGTGCAATTATAGCAACGGCATTTGTTTTCAATGCTTTTGGGGCTATAAGTTTTTCAAAATTTAAAAAAAGACTTGATTTTTCTAGCATTTATCTTATAGGTATGCTAATTATTGGTATAGGATTTATACTTATAGGTAATGTTAATAATGTATATTTATTTTTTATTACTTCCCCCATTATGGGATTTGGCGGTGGATTGCTTATGGCAAACATGACATCATGGATGCTCCATGTTGCTCACCACACTAAGCGCATTAAAGCTTCGGCATATCTATCGAGTGCATACTTTTTTGGACAGTTTTGTTCACCTTTAGCTACGATGCCTTTAGTTGAATATGTTGGTGTAAAAGATTTTTTTGTGGTAAGCGGGATCTTTTTAAGTATTGTTATTTTTTTAGGAACTATACTTACAAAGAGAAAAACATAAAATGTAGAATTTATTAAAACTCTACATCCTCATATCTGTCATAGATCCACTCAGCAACAGCTTGACGCTCTGGATCTGTAAGTTTACCTTTTTGGCTTGGCATTGTACCAAAGCGTTCAAGTGCACCTGCGTGACACATTGAGTTGTCTAATTGTGGGTTCATAACATAATCTTTTATAAAGAGTATTACTAAATAACGGTGAATATCATCTTCATCATCTTTGATAATAATATTTTCTTTTAAACGGTTTGAAACTTCAACCATAGGTGGAGCTTTTAGTTTTTTAAGATTTTTGAGTGCTACACTTTTTTTCATCATCTCTACATGACAACTTGAACATTTATTTTTATATACTTCGTACCCATCCACCGCTAAAACGGATGAACAAAGAAGGATAGAACTTAAGATAATTGATTTCAATTATTTCCTTTTCTTATTAAAATTATAATCATAAAAAATACTTAATTTTGATAAGTAATTTTAATATACTACTTTTTTTGTATTAAAGATTCGTTAATGTGTCATTAAAATATTAAATCAATTTAAAAGGATAAATAATGAGTGAACCAAGATTAGAAGATATTGGCGATTACAATACCTTAAAAGGTGAAAAGAAAAAAGTTATCTATGCTGTGATATTAGCTTGTTTAACCATTGGAGTTATTTACACAGTAGCAGTAAACATGTACGGTAATTCTGACGAACCAATGTCGCAAGAAAAAGCCTACAAAGCCGTACCAATGAAGTAATGTTATCTATATTTGGATAATATTACAAAAATTAATTTAAGGTAACCATATGTTAATGACAATAGTCGCAATATACTCAATATATGTACTCATTTCTATTTATGTCAGCGTGATGCAAATAGGGTATATCAATGAAACTAAAAGAAAAGAAGCTATTTTGCTAAGTCCTAGTGAATTTTTAAAAGCGGCTTCTTATTCAGTAGCTAAAGAAAAATTATCTATATTTACATCATTTTTTGACTATTTATTTTTTATAGCGTGGATGGGATTTGGAATTTCCTATTTAAGTACCAATGTCTTTTTCGAAAATGAAGCGGTTTTAAACATAGCAATAGTGATGGGATTTGTAGTAATAAATTCCCTTTTATCATTGCCAGTTTCGTACTATGAAAAATTTGTATTGGATGAAAAATACGGATTTAATAAGTCAAGTATTGGTTTATGGGTAAAAGATACGCTTATAAGTTTTGTGATGACATTGATCTTTGGCTCATTGGTTATATGGGGTATATACGAAATTATCTCAAATTTCACACTTTGGTGGCTATGGAGTTTTGTATTTATTTTTGCGGTAGTTATTCTTATAAATATGCTTTATCCAGCGTTTCGTGCAATGTTCTTTGACAAGTTGACCCCTTTAAAAGATGAAGCTTTAGATGCTCAGATAAAAGCTCTAATGGATAAAACAGGCTTTAAAAGTTCAGGTGTATTTGTAAGTGATGCGTCTAAACGTGATGCAAGACTTAATGCTTATTTTGGTGGTTTTGGAAAAGCAAAAAGGGTGGTATTATTTGACACACTTATTGAAAAATTAAGTACTCGAGAACTTCTAGCAGTTTTAGGTCATGAACTTGGACATTTTGCTCATGGAGATATTTATAAAAATATTGCTTTAGTTGGTGGTATGTTGTTTGTAATGTTTGGAATCTTTGGAAATTTACCAGAATCTCTTTACTTAGAAATGGGTATTTCTCAAGAACCATACCTTATTATGATCTTGCTTATGTTATTTATGCCTGTTTTAGGTTTTATAATGATGCCAATTATGGGTATTGTATCGCGTCACAATGAGTACGAAGCAGATAGAATGGGAAGTGAATTAGGTGGTGCAGGCGGTGAGATTGAACTTGCAAATGCTTTGATGAAACTCGTAGAGGAGAACAAAAGTTTCCCTTTATCTCATCCACTTTATATCTTTTTTCATTACACACACCCTCCTGTTACAGAAAGGTTACGTGAATTAGGGGTAGATATTTAAATCTACCTTCTAGGTTCAAAACCTAGTTTTTTCATATCTTCTTTTGTCATTTTTCTATCATTGCCATTTAGTTCGTAAATACGACCTTTTTTAGCTTTACCGTTCTCATCAATAGCAATTTTATATTTCATATTTCCATTGTCATAGTATTCTTTTTGCGTTCCATACATTTGGCCATTATCATCAAATTGTAGTTTTGCTTTTAGATTACCATTTCTGTGATAGATTTTTTTAGTACCTACTATTTTATCCATAAGGTAATTCGTAATAGAATAAACTTGCTCATTGTCATAAAATTCTTTTTGAGTACCATCAATTTTTCCATTGTACATAGGGATAATAGCTTTTAAAGAACCATTTTTGTAATAACCGTAAGTTGTTCCACTAACAACGCCATTTTTAAACTGTGTTCTTGTTTTTAGACGACCACTTTGGTAATAAGCTTTTGCTTCACCGTGTAGTTTTCCATTTTTCATGTTTTTAGAAAACTTTGTTTTCCCATCAGGGTAAAAAGTTCTTTGAATATCTGCACTTAGAGATGTTGTTAAAAGTGTTGCTGCTACAAGCGCAATGCTTAGTTGTTTTTTCATTTTGTTCCTTTATTTAAATTAAAATTTATAAGCCTAAATCTTCAGGCTCAACATGTTTTTTTATTCCACCATGACACTCATGTCTTTCATCATCCATCCCCTTAGGACAGATGGCTACCGTATCTACAATCATAACAGGCACTAAAAAGAGTGAAACAGCAGTAGATGCAATAGATCCAAAGATAAGCGCAATACCTAATCCACCAAAAATAGGGTCAGTCGATAATAGTAACGAACCTAAAATAATTGCTACGGCTGTCATTAAAATTGGTTTTGCCCTTGTTGATGTTGAGATGGCTATGGCTCTTTTTTTCTCTATTCCCTTAGCGATTAATGCCATAGAAAAATCAATTAGTAAGAGTGAACTTCTTGCACTGATCCCCATTAGGGAGATAAAGCCAATAAGTGAGGTTGCTGTTAAAAAGAAATTTGTTCCAGAAAATACCAAAGAGATAATATCTGTAATAAAATGTCCAACAATTACACCAATAATGGATAAAAAGCTTGCCAATAAAATTATACCGCTGAGTGCAAAAGATTTATAATACATTACCATTAATAAAAACATCAGTATCAGTGCCGCAATAAATGCACCTCCTAGATCCCTAAAAGTATCTAGTGAAACTTTCATTTCACCATCCCATCTTAGAAGCATTTTTTCACCCGTTTCTTTATGGATAAGGTTTAGATCAAACATATATGTTGACATACCTTCTACTTTAGACACCTCAAATTCTTTTGAAAGTTCTTCAATAAGTTTATCCCTTGCGTCAAGTAAAGGGTAAACCTGTGATACTAAATCACATTCGGCTGTTACACTTACAAAGTTACGTAGGTTTTTTCTAAATATAGTTGGACTAGAAGCGATCTCTTTTATGCTAACAACTTCTTTAATTGGGATCTTCATACCCATTTTATTTAGAAGTTTTAAACGTGAGAGTTTTAGGTTAAGCCCATCTTCATTATTAGGTTCTATTAAACGACTTTTATCATCAAGTCTTACAAAAATTGGTACTTGGTCTTGTAAGGTTTTAGAGTTTTTAACCGCAACAACCATCCCCTCAAATGCAAGGTATAAAATATTATTTACTTGTTCAACACTTAGTCCACTTCTGATAACCTTTTCTTTATCGGGTGTTATTTCAAAGAATGGGTAAATATCATCTTGCATTATGTCTATATCTACAAGACCTTCGGTTGCTTTTAATGTTTTTGCTACATGTTGAGCTGTTTCTCTCATTAGGCTTGAGCTTTTACCAAATACTTCTACAACCACTGTTGCAAAAGTTGGTGGTCCTGATGGCATCTCAATAAAATTAATGGTTGTTTTATTTGCCAATGGTTGACACTGATCTTTAATAATAGGGCGAATCCTATGTACCATCATGTACGATGCTTCATCTCGACCATGTTTATCTGTAAGATTTACCACGATTTCAGCTTGATTCTTCAGTCTTTTTAGTGCACTTCCTTTAACAAGCCCTGCATAATCTAAAGGTGCACCTTGAGCCAAATAAACTTCTACGTCGTGGACTTCATTCTCTTTTTTTAAGTGTGATAGTACACAGTTAGTGACTCTTTTTGTTTCTTTTAAAGAACTATCCGTTGCGGTATCAACATAGATACTAAAAGTATTGGCACTTTTACCAGGTAGCATTTTTGCCAAGACAATTTTTGTTGGTATCATCATTACTGAAAGCATAAAAGCAGCAATAATATAGAGTATTACTTTTTTTTGTTTTGCTTTAGAAGAGAGTATTCCGTAAATCAATTCTTCCATTTAATGATTCCCTTTTGGTGTTTTCATCATTTTTTTTGCTAAAAATGGAGTAAATACATACGCAACAAAGAGTGAAACAGCTAAGGCTACGGGCACGTTTAAAGGAATAGGTTTCATAAATTGTCCCATCATCCCCCCAACAAATGCCATTGGTACCATGGTTAAAATAATAGCAATAGTAGCAATATTTGTTGATGGACCAATTTCATCGGTAGCTTCAATAATAATTCGATCAAAACTATGATCTTTTGTTTCATCCATATGTAAACGTCTGTGTATATTTTCAATAACAATAATAGCATCATCTACAATTAAACCAAGGCTTAGTAAAAATGCAAAGAGTGTAATCCTGTTAATGGTCTGGTCGGTAATATATGCTATAAATAATGTAGTAGCTAAAATCATAGGTACTGCAATAGATACAACTGCCGATTCACGCCAGCCTAAAAAAGGAATTAAAATAAGTCCAATTATCCCTATGGTAATAACAAGGTGGTGCATCAATTCACTTACTGCCTCATTGGCACGTAAGCCGTAGTTTCTTGTCACAATATAACCAATACCCATCTTTTCAAAACTATCGGCTCTTTGTTTGAGTAGATCTAAAACGTCTTGGGCTACATGAACCGCATTTGTACCTTTTAGTTTAGATACGGTTAAAGTAACTTGTTCAACTGGATCATCAAAAGTGGCATTGTTGTCACCCAAGGCTATTTGAGATTTTTGATAATGTTGAATGTCATAGCTGTATTCAATATTAGCAACATCTTTTAAATAGATAGGAGAACCCATATATTGAGCAATAATAAGATTTTTTAAATCATCTATATTGTCAATACCATTTTTAACACCAAAAACAATCAGTGAGTTTTCACTGTTTGGTGCTTGAATATTTGGTGCATTGTTAGCAATAGCTTTTACTGATTGCGCAATTTGACCTAAAGAAAGATGGTAACTTGAGAGTTTATCTAGATCTACTTGAATATTAAATTGTGGTTGATGTACACCTTTTAATGTACTCTTTGATACATTGTCAATAGCATTTATCTCTTGTTGTACTTCACGCACCAGACGGTATTGACTCTCTGTTCCATAGTCGATGTCTCTTTTTTGGTAAAAAGCAACCGTTACAACGGGAATGTCAATATCAATATCAAAAGGTTTTACCAATGGCATTTGAACACCAATAGGTAACTGATCCATATTTTGCATCACTTTATCATAAAGTTTTAAATTTGAGTCTTCACGATTTTCACCAATTAAGTATTGTACATTTATCATACCAACATTGTTCATAGCGGTACCGTATATATGTTCAACACCCTTGATCTCACGTATTCTTCTCTCAAGAGGCTTAATCACAACATTGGTAATAGCTTCTGGAGATGCACCGGGAATAACGACAATTACAGATCCACCACTAACTTCTATTTGGGGGTCTTCTTCTCTTGGTGCAATATTGAGTGTAATATAGCCTAACAATAATATTGATACGGCAAATATCATCGTCAGAGGATTGTTTAAAAATACTTCAGCAAGATAGCCTGCGATATTTTTGCTTTTATAAGAATCTGACATCTATTATTTTTTCCTACTCAAATGTTTTTCATCAATATGAATCATTACCTTTGCGTACATACCTGGAAATATTTTAGAATCTTTCTTTTTAAAGTTAATAATAATTTTAAATGTATGTGCCATAGGATTAGCACTAGGTACAATAGATTTTATATAACCTTCATCTTCATAGTCTATTGATGGAATATCTAATCTAACTCTTTGGTATTTATGTACATACTTTAGATCTGATTCGGCAACTTCACCTTCTATTTGTAAATGATCCAGATCCACAATGATCATTCCTAACATACCAGGAGCAACAAGATCCCCAACACGGATACGTTTTTCAACAATAATACCGCTGTTTGGTGCTTTGATCTCTAAGTAACCTGTAATGGTAGAAATTTGTTTAACCTTTGAAGCAGCATTTTTTACCAGTACTTGTGCTGATGCTAATCCAGCCGATACATTGTCAGCTGTCATGTTTAGGTTATCGAGATCTTGTGTGTCAAACATCCCATTCTTTTTTAAGAGATCTCGATCTCTGTTTATAGCATCCATACGTGTTTGATACATATTAACAATAGAGTTGGCTTGTTCCAGTGCTAGATCTGCTTGATTTTTTAAAATATCAAATTCAGCAGATTCTAGTTCAAACAAGGTGTCTTCTCTTTCAACACGATCCCCAATATCATAGTATATGTTTTTTACATATCCCATATATCTAGGACCAACCATTTTTTGGTTGTACGAAACCACCGTTCCTGTCACTAATAAGTCAAGTGCTAAGAGTTCAAATGAGAATAAAAGTGATACAAATAGTATTAGCTTTTTCAAATTATTTTTTACCACTCACGAATTTCGTGATGACATTGCATACATTTTTTCATCACTTTTGTATATGCTTGAACAGCGGCTTGAACATCACCATCTGAAAAACGTTCAATAATAAGTTTTGCTTTAGAATCGATTTTCTTAATGAGTTTATTTGTAAATTGAACTTTTTTATTCATATATCTTGTTAAAGGATCGCGTTCTTCTATTTCTTCTAATGGAGGTTGTATTTTTCTAATTGCGTCTGAAAGTTTTAATGCACCACTTGATACTATCTCTTTATTGTTATAAAAAAAACCTGTTTCTATTGTTGACATAGCTTCTGCCATTTCTTGCATATCCTTAATTCTATCTTGTTTAGTATATTCCCCTGCATAAAGCGAAATGCTTAGTGCTATTGCTAAAGAAATTTTTTTCATGGTTTACCCTTAATTTATTTGATTTTTATTGTTCTTAGAAAATTATAGCCATAAAATTTTAGAATGTAACTTTTATTGACAATTTAGAAAATTTACGCATTATTACGATTTATAATAATTCTCAAGGTCCAAATTACCAAAACAGTGGACTTATATGATATTATATTATTTTTCTATATTATAAATTATAATTTAATATAATCTCGTACACAACGGACTTTATTAGACTTTTTTATATAATTTAAAAAAAATAAATAAAAAAAAATTATATGTGAATTTAAGTTACACTTTAGCTTTTTGGAGTTATAGTTTTGTTCAGAACACGTTTAGATAACCTATTTTAGGCTTTTGTCTGTATTTTGGTATAAGAAAACGTGATTTATTAAATTAGGAGTGGGAATGAAAAAATTAGTAGTAATGAGTGCTATAGCGTTTAGTGCATTAACAACAACAGTAACAGCGGGTGATTTTAGTTTTGGTGATATGTTCAAAGACATGAAAGAAGCTACAACAACAATGAGTCACGATGCTCGTGACACAGCTGATTCAATGAAAGATGGTGGAGTTGAAATCTCTAAAAGTGGTGAGCGTACAATTACTAGTATGAGTAAAGATGCTCGTGATACTGCGATCAAAGCTAGTGATGACTTAAAAACAAGTGAAATTGCTACAGTAAAAAGTGGTGAAATTTCAACAACAAGTATATCTCGTGATGTTCGTGATAGCACTGTAGAAATTGCTGAAGATTCAAAAGATTCTATCTCTAATACTTCACGTGACTTCAAAGACAGTACTACTATGGCTACAAAAGATTTCAAAGATTCAACAGTAGCAGTTTCTCATGATATTAATGATGCAACTAAAACAACATCTAACAATCTTAACGATTCAACTAAAACTGTATCTAATGATTTAAGAAGTTCAACTGAAACTACTTCAAATAACTTGAATGATTCAACAAAAACAACTTCTAATAATCTTAATGATTCAACTAAAACAGTATCAAATGACATCAGAACATCTACTGAAACTACATCGAATAACTTGAATGACTCTACTAAGACAACTTCAAATAACTTCAATGATTCAACTAAGACTGTTTCAAATGATGCTAGAAGATCTTCTGTAAGTGCAACTGACAATGCAAATGACTCAACTAAAAGTATTAGTGATAATGCTAGAGCTTCATCTGTAAGTGTAAGTGAAAATGCAAGTGATGCTACTCACTCTTTAACTGACAAAGAGTACCAAGATTACATCAACTACAAAAACGCTAAAAAATAGTGTTTGTATAGGGTAGTTTATCTACCCTATATCTTGCTATAATTTTACAACTATTTATTTGAGAAGCAAAAAATGTTTTTTTTCTCCAATAAATAAGGAATATATATGAGAAAAAAAATTATAAACACAATAGCAATAACTTCATTATTAGCCGCTTGTACTCTACAAGCAGAGCCTTACACAATCACTGTCCCAAAAGTGCCAAGTGTGGATGCAAAAGTACCTTTAGTGGACTATGTCATTGTAAATGGAAAAGCGACTAAGGTTGATCATACTAAAAGTGTAAAAAGTGAGCAAACAGCAACCGTAGTAAAGAAAAAATCTATTATAGGTTCAAGCCATCGAGTTCCACCTAACTATGGTAAAAAAGAAAAAGTAAAAGAAGATAAAAATATTATTGCAGGTGATGTTAAAAATAACAGAGTGCCTGCATATCTTTTTAGTGCGATAACATCTATAGATAAGGCCATTAAAAACCTAAAAGAAGCTGGATTTAAAATAGTATCTAAGTACAAAGTGGACAAAAAAGGGAAATTCATTGCTTTGGTATTTACAAATGATGACTTAGAAAAAATTTCTGCTCAAAAATCAAGAGGTTTTGCTGCTTCAATTAGATTGTTAGTAGATACTAAAAATGCACGAATTAGCATTTTAAACCCAGTGTATATGACAAAAGCATATATGCAAGATTCATACGATAAAAAGGTTGCTAAAAAGACACTTGATGCTTTACATGTTGCATTTAAAGATCTAAAGCCCTCAAATGACATTATTAAGTTTACTAGATTACCAAGATACCAGTTTATGCAAAATATGCCATTTTACAAAGATATGATTAAAGTTGCTTCAGGAAGTAATGAAAGCTTATTGAAAAAAGCTAGAAAGTCAAAAAAAGTAAAGTTAGTGTATGAGCAAAAATTGGCTAATGGTGCTACTTTGATAGGTATAAAGCTTTCAAAAAGAACGGGCAAATTTGTGAAAAAAATAGGGTACCAAAATTCACAGTTACTACCATATCCAATCTTGATAGAAAATAATGAAGCAAAAATATTGGATCCAAAATATTACATTGCTTTAATGTATCCAAGGCTTTCAATGAGTGAGTTTATGACCATAGCAACAGTACCAGGAGCAATCCAAAAAGATTGTGACAGAGTGTTTCGTTAATGGTTTCTCAAGACCAACTTGTAAACCTTTCTATCGCTTTTGAAAAAGGCAGAAGTTGTACACTTCGCCTTTTAATTCTTCTTTCTTTTCCTATCTTTTTACTTGCCTTTGCACTTTTGGGTTTTATAGGGTATATAAATTTTCATATAGAGATCCATTCGGTTATTATGTTAAGTTCGATATTTATTATTTATCTGTTTTTTATGAAGCACAACGCGTATTTTGCAGCGTGTAAATTAAAGAAAAACTTTGTAGATGTTAAAGCTAATTTAACAGACTATATCAATAAAAATATTCTTGAGATAGCTGGCATAGAAAAAGCGAATGCTTCTTTGGATGAATTTTTAATAGAACAAACAAAACATTTAAGAAATGAAAACTTTTCTTCCATTGCAGCGGGGATTTTCCCAACACTAGGTATTTTAGGTACATTTATCTCTATTGCTATCTCTATGCCAGATTTTACAGCGCAGACATCAGAAGTACTAGAAGAAGAGATCTCTAAACTTTTAGGTGGAGTAGGGACCGCATTTTATGTTTCTATTTACGGTATATTCTTATCTATTTGGTGGATTCTTTTTGAAAAAAGTGGGATGAGTGGTTTTGATAAAGATGCGAAAGTGATTAAGAGTTCAACCAAAGACTATTTTTGGCAAAAAGAAGAGATTGAACAAACTTATTTTAGAAAAAGTATGGAAAACTTTGAAAAACTTAACTCAGTGTTTGACACTTTCTCATCAGAAAATTTCTTAAAAGACCTTAATGAAACGCTGATGCAAAGAGTTAATGTATTTGAAAAAATTATCTCTCATGAACAAGATGGAGCACGAAAAATAGCTACTATTATTTCTAATTCAACCGAACATTTAGAAAGGTTGTATGAAGAACAAGCGACTTTGGCAAATACTCTTCAGAATATAACAGGACAGTTTAGAAACTTTGCTCAAAATATACAAAAGCAAAACGAAACATTTAGTGAAGCACATAATGCACTTTCAAATGAGTTTTCACGTGCTGTTATGATGGCAGAAGTATTAAGTGAGAACAGTGTTAAAATAGGCGATTCACTCTCTGCTGTTAATGCTAAAAATGTTGAAAAATTATTTAGTGACATGTTGAAAAATATAGAAGCACTTGGTACAACATTTGATGAACGTATGGATAAGTTTGATAGTAGATTTGTAGATAAGTTGCAAAATGCCTTAAATATGATAGATTCTGAAACGGCACAAATTGTGTCGCATTTATCAAAATTAGAAACAAGATAATATGCTCAAACAAGAAAAAGACGATAATCAAAATTTTTGGATCTCTTATGCTGATCTAATGGCAGGACTCCTTTTCATTTTTATTTTGGTAGTTGGTGCCATAGTGGTAAAAAGTGTTTTGATCCAAAGTGATCTTCAAACTTTAAAAACCGATTTAAAAAAAGAAAAAGCTGCCCTTGAAATGAGTGAAGAAGAACTGGGAAAAAAGAAGAAAAAATTGCGAGAACTGGTAAAAAAACTTAAAATTTCTCGTGAAGAAAATATGCAATTAAGCTTACTTATCAGTCGTTTGAAATCTGAGAGTGATGATCTTAAAAATACAATTAATTTACTCAACATAAGTATTGCAGATAAAGCTAGTAAACTCAGTTTAACACAAAAAGAGATGCAAACATTAAAAGAATTATTATTGCAAAGTGAAGAAGACGTAGATATGTTGGTTTTTACAAATAAAAATTTGCGTTCAGATCTAAACACAGCAAGTGAAGAGGTGTCCTCCCTCGAAAATATGTTAAATAAAGCATCTGCTCGTCATGAACTTGATAGTTCGTATATACAGATCAAAGATGATGAAATAGCACAATTGGAAAAAGCTTTATTGTTGAAAAAACGACAATATCAACAAGTGATAGAAGATCTAAATATTACAAAACTTAAGATTAAACATCTAACAGGAATTAAGGTTTCAGTGGTTCAAAGATTAAAGAAAAAACTTGGTTCTGGAATAGAAATTGATTCAAAAACAGGTGCAATTCGTTTCTCTTCAAACATACTTTTTACTCAAGGCAAAGCGGTGTTAAAACCTATTGCAGAAAAAGAGTTAAAAAGGGTTCTAGGTCCCTACATGGACCTTATGCTAAACGATAAAAAAATAGCTAAACACATAGAACATATTACGATAGAAGGACATACAAATTCGGATGGGGGATATTTGTACAACTTAAACTTATCGCAACAACGTGCCTTGGCTGTTATGAAGTTTTTGTACAACAAATACCCAAATAACAGAAACTTATTTCGCCAGCACTTAAGTGCATCAGGACGTTCATACTCTGAGTTGATATACGACAAAAATAACAAAGAAAATAAAGATGCTTCAAGACGTATAGAAATTAAATTTCGTATTAAAAGTGAAGATGCGGTAAAAGAGTTAATGAACTATCTAAATATTAAAAGATAAAATATGGTTAATAGAGAATTTATACCACCCAGAAGACTTATAGCTTTACGTAAACAACTTGAAGTACGTATAGAACGTCAAAACCGAGTTAAAGAGATGTTTAAAGAGAAAAAAAATAAAGGTTTTTTTGAAAAGATAAAAGACTCTTTACACTAATACCTCAAAGCGTCTTTATGGGGATTTTTAATAAGGTCTATTAAACTTGGATCTTGTTTTAATGCCTCAATTTGTACCTCTTTAGAAGGTCTTTTTATATAGCTTATAATGTATGGATTTTCTTTAACGGCTTGGATCTGAAGCTCTTTATTTGGATTCTTTATGGACAAAAATAGTTTAGGATTTTTTTTCAATGAATAAAGTTTGTTTTCTTGTGAACACTCATTAATATCTAAGTGGGAACACTCTTTTCGTACATCGTATTTATTTAGATGTTTTTGGGTGTTTGGTGTTTTTGAACAAGCCCCCATTAGCAAAGCTAAAACAAGCCCCGTTGAAGTTATATAGGTTCTTTTAATTATCATTATTTCTCTTTTATAATTTTTTATTATTATACAATTTAAGTGTAAATATTTATTGGATATAATACTTAATAAAAATTTATGGATTAAACAGTTTGAACTTTATTACACGTTTTTTTTTAACCTTAAGTATCATTTCTAGTGTAGCATACACGCTTGATTTTAAACAAACAGAGATAATTAGGCTAAAAAAAGATGAACAAAAGAAATTTCTTGTAAAATATCAAGAATTTATTAAACTTTTTGAACTAAGATGGACCTTGTATAAAAATGGTGGTTTAATCATTCATCGATCATACGATAAAATAATTTCACAAAACATTTTGTACAAAAGATATAAAAATAATTCATTTCGTTTAAAATTAAAATCATCCAAATCAAGTAACCGCAATGAGGCGTATTTACTTGTGAAATTTGAAGAGTTTGATTTTAAAACAGATGAAGCGGTGTTAAAGTTGTTTTTGTATGACAATGAAGGCGATGTTAGTTTAAAAGAGATCAAACACAAGTAAAGAGGATAGATGCGTAGAGTAGAAGAAGAAATAGCAAGGTTGATTGATGAGTGTGACTACAATGAGGTTACACGTTTGTTTAATAACCTAAGCGGTGGAAAAAGGCTTCGTGCTAAACTTATTTTAAAAATTGCACCAGAGCATAAGCAAGCTCCACTTTTAGCAGCTATCGTTGAGTTAATACATGCAGCCAGTTTATTACATGATGATGTTATTGATGATGCTGACACTCGCAGAGGTGTTGCTTCTGTAAATGCAACCGATGGAAGTAAAGTAGCGGTGATGCTAGGAGATATTTTATATTCAAAAGCTTTTACTGAATTGGTAGATTTTGATAAAGATGTTGCCAGAACAATCGCTTCTTCTGTTACAGCTTTGTCTAAAGGTGAGATGATGGATGTGAAAATGGCAGATGCTTTTAATGCAGATGAAGACAAATACCTTGACATGCTTTATTTAAAAACAGCAACATTGATAGAAGCAGCAGCGGCGGCTGCTGCAATGCTTGTTGGAAAAGATGCACAAGCCCATGCTATTTATGGTAAAAACTTAGGTCTTTCTTTTCAAATTATTGATGATATTTTAGATATCACGCAAGATGCACAAACACTTGGAAAACCAGCTTTAAATGACTTTGTTGAAGGTAAATGTACTTTGCCATATATATATTTACATAAAAAACTAAACAAGGGTGACAAAGAGCGTTTAGAATCACTTCATGCAAAAAAACTAAATGAAAGTGACAGTGCTTGGATCAAAAAAATAATGCAAGAACATAAAACGGTTGAACAATCTTTTGAATTGGCTGCCTTACTTTCAGATGAAGCAAAAAGTGTAATGTCAGACGATGTAGAGTTGGTAGGCATTTTAGATTCTATGATAAAAAGAAGTTTTTAATGCACTATTTAACGATAAGTTTTTCCCATAAAAATTCAACCATTGAAATCAGAGAAAAATTGACTTATCCAAGTGATAAAAGTGTCAACGGTTGTCTTGCAAAACTAAACACTTCTGATGCCATCAATGAAACAATTTTAATCTCTACTTGTAACCGTATGGAGATTTTTTGTTCGTGCAGTGACATAGAAGGGGCAAAAAAACATATTTTTGAAATGTTAAGTGAAAGATCGGACATAACAGTTGAAGAGTTGGAACAAAGAGCTGATATTTTTGATGATTCAACCGCTATACACCATCTTTTTTCAGTTGCTTCGGCTTTGGACTCCATTGTTATTGGTGAAACACAAATAGCAGGACAGTTAAAAGATGCGTTTAGATTTTCGTACGATCAGGGGCAATGTAACAAAAAAATTGCTCATGCTGTAAAAGCTGCTTTTAAATGCGCTGCAAAAGTAAGAAACAAAACAGATATTAGTTCAAAACCTGTTTCAGTTGCTTCTGTAGCAGTATCGAAACTCAAATCAGTGATTGGAAATTTAGAAGGTAAAAAAACCTTGGTTATAGGTATTGGAGAGATGAGTGAGATCACCGCCAAACATATGATCTCTCATGGTGCAGATGTGTACATAATGAACCGTACCAAAGAAAAAGCTCAGGCCCTTGCTAAAGAGGTAGGTGCGAAGGTGTATGACTACACCAAACTTAACAAAGCGATAAATGAGTTTGAAATTCTTTATACAGCCACAAGTTCTAATAGCCCTATTATTACCGATGATATGATAGACCTGTGTAACCATCAAAGGTTTTGGTTTGATATGGCAGTTCCTAGAGATATTAGCTGTTCATACTCGGGTATGATACAACTTTTTACGGTGGATGATTTAAAGTCTATTGTAGAAGAAAACAGAGGTATTAAAGAGAGTGAGGCTAGAAAAGCACACACTGTTGTTGGTCGTAGTGTGGTAGAATTTTTTGAATGGTTGGATACTCTAAATATTGAGCCTTTGATTAAAGATATTTATATTAAAGCTTATAAAACAGCCGAAATTGAAGCTCAACGTGCTATTGACAACGGGTATTTACCAAAAGAGTATCAAGACCAAGCAAAAAAGATGGCAGAACAAACCTTAAAAAGATTTTTACACGATATGACAAGTAAAATGAGAGAAGCATCGCATGAACCAAAATCAGACAGTATGGGTGGTATGATGCAGATGTTAAAAAATCAAGAAAATGATGAGATCCCTGATAAATATAAAAATATGGAGAAAAAATAGTGAGAAGAAGTAAAGCGTTTATTCCAACAAGTAAAGAAGCCCCAAGTGATGCAGTTTTAGCAAGTCATATATTTTTGTCACGTGCGGGTTTTATATCGCAAGTTGCTTCAGGCTTATATTCGTACATGCCATTAGCAAAAAAAGTGATTCGAAAAATTGAAAATGTTATCCATGAAGAGATGGGTAATGTTGGTGCTCAAGAAGTGGAACTTTCATTTGTAGCACCCTCAGATCTATGGATAGAAAGTGGAAGAATTGACAAATTTGGTAAAGAGCTTTTAAGATTTTATGACAGAAAAGAAAAACTTTTTGTTCTTGGTCCAACCCATGAAGAGATGATGGTAGATCTAGTACGCAACAGAGTTACATCATACAAAAACTTACCACTTAATCTTTACCAGATCAAAACAAAGTTCCGTGATGAAGTTAGACCACGTTTTGGATTGATGCGTGGACGTGAGTTTATTATGAAAGATGGGTACAGTTTTCATTCCTCAGTTGAAGACCTTGATAGAGAGTTTGATGCTTTAGAAGTGGCATACAAAAAAATTATTAAGCGTCTTGGATTAGACTTCCGCGTAGTTGAAGCAGACAGTGGAGCTATTGGTGGAACAGGTTCTAAAGAACTGATGGTTTTAGCAGATAGTGGTGAAGATACTATTGCGGTTTGTAGCAAGTGTGAATACGGTGCGAATGTTGAAGTCTTTTTAGACACACAAAATTTGGATGAAGATTTTGATGCCAGCACAATTACAGATATTAAACAGATCAAAGGGGATAACTGTTGTCCACATTGTGATGGAGAGTTATCTTTGACTAAAGGGATTGAAGTTGGGCATATCTTTAAACTAGGAACCACTTATTCTGAAGCTTTAAAAGCAGAATACCTTGATGAAAATGGTAAAAGTCAGCCATTTATTATGGGTACATACGGTATGGGTGTGTCACGTTTGGTGGCGGCTGTAATTGAACAACATCATGATGAAAATGGTTGTATTTGGACGAAAGAAACGGCTCCATATACGGTTAATATTATGATCTCAAACATTAAAGACGAATCTCAAAATACCTTGGGTGAAGAGCTTTACTTAAAACTTTTATGTGAAAATGTAGAAGTGATGCTTGATGATAGAAAAGATAGATTTGGTTTTAAAATGAAAGATGCTGAACTAATTGGTTTTCCATACACGGTTATTATTGGTAAAGAGTTGGCAAATGGTTTGGTTCAGATCTATAACCGTTCTACCAAAGAAAAAACACCCGTAGCCGTTGGAGATATTTACGCAAAGATTATGGAACTTGTCTAAATGATATACTTTTTAGTGTACCTCTTTTTAGAAGTTCTTATATCGGTCAATATTTCATCCTATTTGGGTGGACTGGCAACTTTTTTTGAAATAATGATCAGTGCTTTTATAGGTATCTATATTTTGCTGAACTTTAAAGAATCTCTTCGTGAGAACTTAACAGCGGTATCTTACAATTGTATTGATCTACAAGAGTTTCAAAAACTCAACCTTTTTACTTTAGTGGGAGCTATTCTTTTAATAGTTCCTGGTTTTTTAACAGACATCATTGGACTTTTAATGCAATTTAGCGTATTTACAACGATGTTTGTTAATCGTTACCAAGTATATTCATCACGTACATGTAAAACAGATGATATGCACTTTAATCAGAATAAATCACATATAACAAAGGAATCAGATGTCATTGATGTTGAAATTATTAGCGATAACACTGCTAAGTAGTACACTTACTCTTGCTTCAAGCAATAAGAAAATTGAAGATTTTTTATATTCAAATTTTAAAAGTAATCCAAATATAAAATCGATAAAGGTGCACGTTAGCTCAAGCACAAAAATACAAGATATGCCAAAGTGGTATGCGTATATAGTGGATGTGGATGCAACGCTAAAAGGTAAAAAAGTAGTTAAGCAAAAGATGATTTGGTTTTCTAACGGTTTAGTTATTACCCCTGATCTGATTGATTTAAAAACACAACGTTCATACAAAGACAATGTATCTCCAAAGTTTCAAGCAAGACACTATAAAAAAGAAAACTTAATTTATGGATCGGCAAGTGCCAAACATAAGGTGGTTATTTTTTCGGATCCTTTGTGTCCTTTTTGTAGAAACTATGTACCAAAAGCAATACAAACAATGAAAAAGCAACCCAATAAGTTTGCTATTTATTATTACCATTTTCCATTGCCATCACTTCATCCTGCTGCGGTAGAATTAACAAAAGCTGCCATTGCAGCAGAACTTCAAGGTAAAAAAAATGTAGTGCTTAATCTTTACAAAGTAGAAGTTGATGGGCGTGAGCGTAATGTATCAAAAATTCTTAAAGCTTTCAACAAGGTAATGGGTACAAAAATTACAAAACAAGATTTAGACGATCCACGTGTTGTAAAACACTACAATCAAGATCAAAGCATAGCTGACGATGTAATGGTTCAAGGGACACCAACCGTGTTTTTTGATGGGATAAAAGATAAATCAAAGAAAAAATATTTAGGTGTAAAATAGATGGATAAAATTGTAATAGCAACAAGAGTATCGGATCTGGCATTATGGCAGGCTTACCATATTAAAGACAGAATTGAAGCTTCCTACCCTGAGGTGGAAGTTGAGTTAAATAAAATAGTGAGTAACGGGGATAAGGTTTTAGACAAGCCTTTAGCTCTTATTGGTGGTAAAGGACATTTTACAAAAGAATTAGAAGATGAAATGCTTGCAGGAAATGCAAATATTGCTGTTCACTCACTAAAAGATGTTCCAACTTATATTCCAAAAGGACTCGAACTCGTTGCTGTTACAAAAAGACAAGATCAAAGTGATGTCTTTTTGTCGCATAAATACAACTCTTTAGAAGAACTTCCACAAGGCGCAGTGGTTGGTACAACGAGTTTACGTCGTCGTATGCAGTTGCTTAAACAACGTCCAGACTTGAAGGTTAAAGATTTACGTGGAAATGTAAACACTCGACTTAGAAAGTTAGAAGAAGGGCAGTACGATGCAATTATCCTTGCTTACATAGGTCTTCATCGTCTGGATCTATTAAAAGATATTCCTTTTACACAAAAACTTTCTCTTGATACAATGATTCCACCTATGGGACAAGCAGCTCTTGGGATAGAGATTGTTCAAGGGGATGAAAAAATACGTGAGATTGCAGAATTTTTAAAAGATGATGACACTTTTACATGTACGCAGATTGAAAGAGAATTTATATCAAAAATTGGGGCAGGATGTTCGGCACCTGTTGCTTGTAATGCCGTTAAAAATGGGGATGAGATTTGCTTTAGAGTGATGATCGGTTTTGAAGATGGTAGCAATGTTATCCACGAAAAAGTGGTGTGTGACGTGAGTGAGAGTACAACGCTTGGATCTGACCTTGCAGATAAAATGATAGCCAATGGTGCTATGGATCTACTAAAACGAGCTGAAGAGAATGCTTTTAAAGAGGAAATGCCTCAAAGGTTATAGAAAAAATGAAGATAAGATGGTGCTTATCTTCATAAAAGGGGAGAATGAAACAGTCTTAATAATTGTTTGATTTTTTATAAATATATTATTTGTGGTGACCCCGAGGAGAATCGAACTCCTGTAACATGGATGAAAACCATGGATCCTAACCGCTAGACGACGGGGCCAAATAAGTGGTGTCCTGTTCAGGATTCGAACCTGAGGCCACATCATTAAAAGTGACGTGCTCTACCAACTGAGCTAACAAGACTTAGTTCTCTTTGTTAAGAGGCCGAAATTATAGGCAAAATAAAATGGTATGTCAAGCCTTTTTTGCATAAATTTCAAAATTTATACAAATTTATAGCTTTTGGGTAGAATATGAACATGAATTACATTAGTTTTGAGTATCCTTGGTTTGTTTTATTATTGTTTGGCATCATCTATTGTCTGTACCGCTGTAAAGAGTATTCTAAAACGAAGTACTTTGTTCATTTGCACTTGATGCGTACTAAACGATCGTTTAAAAACATAGAATGGATTATAAAGATACTTATCTTTATATTGTTAGTGATTGCTTTGGCCTCACCTATACTTATAGATAAAACAAATCCACTCAATCGATACGGTAAAGATATACTCTTAGCTATCGATGCTAGTGGATCGATGAACTCCTCAGGTTTTGTAAAAGAAGACGATGATGAACAGCTAAAAGGTAAAAGTCGTTTTGAGGTAACCAAATTTATAGCAAAAGAGTTTATACAAAAACGAAGCAGTGACAATGTTGGAGTGGTTTTGTTTGGTGATTTTGCTTTTATAGCTTCTCCTATTACCTATGAAAAAGAGATTGTCAGTGAGATGTTAGAGTTGTTAACCCAAGGAATGGCTGGACAAAATACCGCTATTGGTGAAGCCATATCTATTGGTACACGTGCCTTTGAATATTCTAAGAGTAAAAGTAAGGTGCTGATTCTATTGAGCGATGGTGAACACAACAGTGGATCTATCTCTGTAAAAGAAGCAGTGGCTAAAGCGATTAAGAAGGGTATTAAGATCTATACCATTGCCATAGGAAAAAAAGGTGAAGCGGATGAAGCTTTACTTATGAAAGTTGCATTAGAGAGTGGTGGACATTTTTATTATGCTTCCAATGCTAAGGAGCTAAAAAAAGTTTATGACAATATTGATACCCTAGAAGATTCAAAAATAAAAAGCAGACAATACCTTGTAAAAGAGTATTGGTATGAAATTTTTTTATTGCTTGCTTTGGCTTTGTTGATCTACTTAAGCTACAGGGAGATTAAAAGGTGAGCTTTTTAAATCCAGAATATTTTTGGTTATTGTTATTTTTAGTAGCCGTTTATGTCAAAAAAGATTACCGTAGGTTTAAAGTAAGTACCTATGGTTATGTGGTGACATTTGTTTTTATAGTACTTGCTTTAACCCGTTTGGTGATAGAGCAAGAACCCATTAAAACAAAACAAACTTTTAACGATGTGGTTGTAGGTATTGATCTGTCTTATTCGATGCAAGGTGAAGATATTACACCCACAAGACTTGCTCATTCAAAAGTATTATTGAAGCGTTTAGTAAAAAACAATGCAAAAACTCGTTTTGGCGTCCTAGGCTTTAGTACAAACGCCATTGTATTAAGTCCATTAACCCAAGACAGTGAGCTTTTATTGCATCTGTTTAATTCCTTAGATGAATCATTGATTCTAACCAAAGGTTCAAGTATTTTACCCGCATTAAAATTGGCAAGAAAATTATCCAAAAGCAAAGAACTTTGCGTTGTTCTTTTTAGCGATGGAGCAGATGAACACAACTATGAAACAGAAGCCCGCTTTGCAAAGCAAAACAATATGACCATTAACATTATGATGATGGCAACGCCAACGGGTTCAACCCTAAGATTAAAAAATGGATCGTTACTTGAAGATGAAAATGGCGATATAGTAATAAGTCGCCAAAATACAGCCATAAAAATTCTAGCGGATCAAAGTGGTGGTGTGTACAGTGATGATTTTTCTGATATTATTTTTGCACTAGATTCCCAAGGTAAAAGTGTGATAGAACAAGAGTTACGTGTGGTTCAAAACAAAGAGTTGTTTTATTATTTTATATTTTTAGCAATTATAAGTTTTTTAGTGAGTGTGACAACACTTAAAAAGTATGTCATTATGTTGTTGGTATTTATGGGTGTTCATCTTAATGGGTTTGAGTATAAAACATTTGAAGAAGCAAACACACTCTATACCTTAGCAAAGTATGAAGAGGCAATAGATAAGTACAAACAGTTACAATCCAATAAGCTTGTAGAGAAGTCGATTGTGTTTTACAATATTGCTAACAGCTATGTACGTTTAAAAGAGTTTAAAAAAGCACGAGAACACTATATGAAATCTTTAACCTTACACTATACTTTAGAAGCCGATGAAAACATGCGCTATATACAAGACGTAGCAGAAGAAAAACAGATGAATATGCCAAAGCAAAAAAGTAAAAAACAATCGGCTAATGCCAAGCAAAAAGAATCGACTCAAAAGAAAAAAGAGGGTGGAAGTTCTAACATGAATGTAAGTGCAGCCTCAAGCAGTGCAACACAAAATGATGGTGAAAAAGTAAAGTCAAACCAAAGCTCGGTAGATCTAAGTCAAGGTAAGGCTAAACTCAGTTCACGTCAATATGAACTTATAAACAAAAGGGGAATCAATGAAAAACAACCTTGGTAAAGTACTCACAATATTAATCTTAGTATGGCTGGATCTAAGTGCCAAAGAATACACATGGAGTGCGTTTATAAGTAAAGATAAGGCCTATGTTAATGAAGCCGTTTATTTAAAGTATGTTTGTGAATTTGACTCTACCAATGAGTTGCATGTAATAGAATTTAATCCAGTAGGTGTTTATAAAGATTATGTGATCCATCTTTTAAGTGAAAAAGAAAAGATTGTAAACGATAAAAGGGTGAATGAATTTGAGTATATTGCATTTTTAAAACGAAGCGGTCTGATAGAGTTTAATTTTGATGTGATGATGAAAAAAACAAACAAAGACTCCATAGAAAATACGGTACTTGGAAGAGACAATGCCGATTATGAACAGTTTAGTAAAACACTTATAAAGCAAACGCCCTTAAGTATTAATGTTTTTGAAAATAAGCTAGACCTTGTGGGTAACTACTCTTTTAGCATTAAAAAAGATGACTTTAAAGTAAAAGCGTATGAACCATACCATTTTGAAATTTTGATTCAAGGCAATGGAAATTTAGACCACTTAAAAGTATTGGATCTAAATATCAGTGGAGCCAAAGTTTTTTCTTCAAAAGCAAAGAAAAACTATTCTTTGACAAAAGAGGGGTATCAAGGAAGTTGGAGTCAGAAATTTGCGGTGGTGAGTCAAAAGAATTTTGTGTTTCCACAAATTACCTATGAATACTTTGATCCAAAAGATGCAAAAAGAAAAATATTTGTGCATAAAGCATTTGAAATCGAAACAGTACCTTTATATAAGCAAGAAGATCTTTTAGATACGATAGAAGAAGTGCCTTTTATTTTTAAAAAGGAATACCTTTATTATATATTGAGCTTTGTTTTTGGATTCTTAGTAGCAAAAATAGATCTAAGAAAGAAAGTTATAATTAAAAATAATAATAATTTTAAGAAAAAAGTGCAAATGTGTAAAAATATGGAGGAATTACTATTACTATTAATTATAACTGATGCATCACATTATAGTGATATAATTAAGAAAATTGAAAGTAAGGAATTATCGTTATCTCAAGCGAAAAAATTATTAAAATAGTAGCAAAAGCCTTACAAAATTTCTAAAAATTGTGTACAATGTTATTGATTTGCAGAAATAAAAAATTGTTATAGGATAAGAAAGATGAATACGAAAAGTATCAAGTTTAAAATAATCTCGTTGATTGCAGTCGCTTTATTTGTTGTGATTTCGAGTATATTATATATATCAGTGTCGCGTGCTACTGATTCGTTAGTAAAGAGTAATATCGATCTACTTGATGCGGTAAAAGAAGCAAAAAAAGAGCATATAACAGACTTTTTTCTGTCTGCTAAAAATATGCTATTAGCCAAAACAACTGATAATGCTACGGTTCAGTTATTGTGGACAATGACAGAAGGTTTTGAAGAGTTAGAAGATTTTGATAAAGTTGATCTTCAAACGATGAAGCAAAAATTAAAGCAGCATTATCTATCACACTATGTTGATAAAATAAATACAAATGTTAAAGGTGTTGCAAGTTTACGTTCTGTTGAACAATACCTTCCAAAATCTAAAAGTGGGATTGTCGCTCAATACTTGTACATTATAGAAAATGAAAATGGTGTTGGAGAAAAAGATAAATTTTTAATGAATAGAAAATACAATGATCCTTATTCATTTAATCATGTACAGTTGCATCCAACCTATAAAAACATTTTAAACAACTATGGTTTGTATGATATTTTTATGGTGGATGCGGATGGAAACATTGTTTATTCTGTTTTTAAAGAAAAAGATTTCGCTACAAACTTATCTGAGGGTGTGTACGCTAAAAGCGGACTGGGAAAAGTTTTTAATGAAGTTAAAAATGCAAAATTTGGAGAAGTTGTTTTTTCAGATTATGAACCTTTTGAGCCAAGTTATAATGCCCAAGCTTTATTTTTAGCATCACCGCTGTATTTTGGAAAAGATTTTGAAGGTGCTATTATCTTTCAATTACCTGCAAGTAAAATAAATGAAGTAATGAACTTTCATGGAAATTTTGAAAAAGCAGGGCTTGGAAAAAGTGGTAAAGCAAACCTCGTTTCTGTTGATGGAGATATGAAAAATGACAGTCGATTTTTAAAAGATATTAAAGATAAAGCTGTTGTTGAAGCAGGCACTACAATTGGTACGGTTGTGATAAATTCTGATTCTGTTAAGGCCATAAAAGAGGGTAAAACTGGAAGTTGGATCATAGATGATCATCGTGGAGTAAGTGTTCTAAGCTCCTACACCCCATTAGAAGTGTTTGGTAAGAAATGGGGTATTATTGTTGAGATTGATGAGTCTGAAGTACTAAAAAATGTGAATGAAACACGTAATGTTATATTAAGTATTGCTGCGGGCTTGTTTGTGGTATTCTTTTTACTAAGTGTGTTTTCAATTCAAAAAATTGTGGTTGATAAACTTCAAGTACTACAAGATGCAACTTATAATATTGCTAAAGGTGATGGTGATTTGACATGTCGTATATCAGTAGCCAAAGGTGATGAGATATCAGAAGTGGCAAACAACATAAATGACTTTATACAAAAAGTACAAGGAACGGTTTCTCAAGCAAAAAGTTCATCTTCTCAAAACACATCTATTGCTTCAACTTTGTCTTCTACATCGGTTAGTATGCAAGAAAAAGCAAGTCAAGAAAGTCATATTGTAGAGTCTGTTTCAAGTGAAGGAAACAATCTAAGAAATGTTTTATCAACTTCAGTAGAACAAGCCAAAGAAACCAAAGAAAATATTAATTCTGCTGGAATAATTTTACGTGGTGTGAATGATCAGATTGTTTATTTAGCAAATGAAGTACAACAACGCGCAGACGATGAATTGCAACTTTCTCACAAGCTAGAACAACTAAGCAGCGATGCCGCACAGGTTAAAGTGGTACTTGAAGTGATCTCCGACATAGCCGATCAAACAAATCTTTTAGCATTAAACGCAGCCATAGAAGCAGCGCGTGCTGGTGAACATGGTCGTGGGTTTGCGGTTGTTGCTGATGAAGTTCGAAAACTTGCAGAGAGAACACAAAAATCTCTCTCAGAAATAAATGCAACGATCAGTGTTATTGTACAGTCGGTTATTGATGCAAGTGACAGTATCTCTACAAATGCCAAAGCTATGGAAGAGTTATCTCATTATGCTTCTAAAGCCGAAGGTGAGATCAACTCAAGTGTTCAAACCATTGACCACTCAATCACCCAAGTCGATGAAACTGTAACGGGTTACATAAACAACTCTGCAACGGTTGAGTCAATGGTAAACAAAGTAAGTGAAATTGAAAATATTTCATCTCAAAACAAAAGAAGCATAGAAGACATTGCAAATGCTTCTTCTGAATTATCAAGAATGACTGTTAATCTTGATAATATGTTAAACGATTACAACACTTAATAGTTTGCAAGATAAGATCTACTACCTAACGTTGGATCTATTGGATGATCAAAGGTATTTTGAGGAAGTGATTTCTCAAAATGCTACGCTTAACTACTACTGGAGTGATGACTGGAGCGATACGTTTTACGTGGCGTTGGCAAAAGCAGGCTTTATCTCTACTACTTACGATACAAAAGAGGGTCTAGTTCTTCTTTGTGAACTTCAATTTCAATACGCTCTTTTAGATTTTAAAGATCTACATTTGTCAAAAAAAGTTCAAAAACTTCTTGATGCTAAGAATTATATTTTTTCATGCAATACACAGTTTGAATCTGTACTACAAAACATAGACAAGGCTCACTCATCTAACTGGTTAAAAGGCTCTTATGTAGAGGTATTAAAGTCTTTGTATCGATCTAAAGGGATGTTTGAAGATTTTGAGATGATGAGTTTTGAGCTTGTGTGTTCACAAACAAATAAACTTATAGCAGGTGAGGTGGGTTACAAAACAAAAGGTGTGTACACAAGCTTAAGTGGGTTTAGCTCACGTGAAAAAGAGTACAATAACTTTGGTACCCTTCAGTTAGTTTTACTCTCTCAGTATTTAGAAAAACAAAATTACAGATTTTGGAACCTTGGGCATCCTCACATGCCATACAAGAAAAAGCTTGGAGCTAAAGTTTATACTAGGGAAGGGTTTTTAAAACGCTTGAATGACAACAGATAAAACACAAGACAAGTACACAATTGAGAGTGATCCTTTTGAAGAAGATGAAGAACCAACATGGTTGATTAAACAAAGAGAAGATGCCAAGTTTACTGAAGATGCTTATGCTAAAAATGAAAAAAGACTTTACAAGGCAGGGGATCAACTTGGGAATTTTATTTTTGTTAAATACAACAAAGCAAAAAACCGTGCAACTTTTGAGTGTCAAGAATGTACTCGAAGGTTTACTTACAATATCTACGCCATAAAAAATAAAAAAAGATGCAAGTGGTACAAGTTCCATAAGAAACACTTTAAAAGAATATAAAATATTTTTTCTACTTATTTAACTAAACATTTACCACCCTTAGCTATACTTTTGTAATTTCAAAAATATAGGTATTTTTAATGAATAAATTAGTAGAGATTAAAAAAGAAGTCGCTAAAGTTGTTGTAGGTCAAGAAAAAATGATAGACTCACTTCTTATTGCACTTTTATGTGAGGGGCACATACTTATTGAAGGTGTTCCTGGACTTGCAAAAACAACCACGGTTAATGCACTGGCAAAATCTTTGGGTCTTGACTTTAAACGTGCTCAGTTTACCCCGGATCTACTTCCTTCAGATATTTTAGGAGCAGAGATCTATGACCCACAAAATAATGCTTTTAAAATCAAAAAAGGTCCTATCTTTACCAATCTTTTACTTGCAGATGAGATCAACCGTGCACCTGCTAAGGTACAATCGGCTTTACTTGAAGTGATGCAGGAAAAACAAGTTACTTTAGGGGATGAAACTTTTAAGCTTACCCCTCCATTTTTTGTTATGGCCACGCAAAATCCAGTTGAGCAAGAGGGTGTGTACCAACTTCCAGAAGCTCAGCTTGATCGTTTTATGTTAAAACTTGTGGTGGATTACAACACAAAAGATGAAGAGCTGGAAATTGCAAGACGTATCTCCAGTGGTGAATTTGAACAGATCCAAGCGGTGGTTCATCAACAAGACATCGATCTATTGAAAAAACAGATTAAAGATGTTCATGTAGATCCACAAGTAGAAGAATACATGATAGAACTTGTAAATGCAACAAGAAACCCCAAAGAATACGGACTCGAAGAGCTACAAGACTTTATTCAGTTTGGAGCATCTCCACGTGTGAGTATTGATATGTTTAAAGCAGTTAAGGCAATGGCATTTATGCGTGATAAGGACTTTGTAACTCCTGTCGATGTGGCTTACATAGCTAAAGAACTTATGCGTCACCGTATTGTTTTAACGTATGAAGCAGAAGCAGAGGGTATTAGCACCGATGAGATAATTCAGAAAGTTTTAGAAACTGTAAAGATACCTTAACACCATTATGTCTAAACTACAAAAAATACTCGTTCGCGCTCGTCGTCAAGTTTTTTCTGAAATGGTGGGAAATAACCCTTCCATTTTTCAAGGTGAGGGCTATGACTTTATAGAACTTCGCGAATATATGCCAGGGGATGATATTCGTCATATAGACTGGAATATAACCGCAAAGCTCCAAAAACCTTATATAAAGATCTTTCGTGAAGAGCGTGAACTTAATGTTGTATTGGTTAGCATTTTAAATGGTAGTGTCCATTTTGGAAGTAAAAAGTTCAAACAAGAAAGTATCGCTGAGATCTCGGCACTTCTTGGCTTTTCTACCATTAAAAACGGAGATCTACTAAGTTATTATAGCTTTACTGACAAGATGGATATGCACTACAAACCAAGTAAAAAAATACATCAAATACACTCGATCACTAAAGATATTTTAGAGTTTGATGCTTTAAACAAAAATGTGGATTTTAAACATATTACAGATACCTTGTATAAACGTCTAAAAAGAAAATCAGTAATCCTTTTTGTGGGAGATTTTTTTGAAATACCAGATTTTAAACTCTTAGCAAAAAAGCATGAGGTTATCTCTATAATTGTACGTGACAAACTCGAAGAAAATCCACCACCTATGGGTTTTGCTTCTTTGGTAGATCCACAAAGTGGAGCAACCTTGGAAGGGGATTTTAACCGTTCAAGTATTGAGGCTTACGCTAAAAAAGTACAGGCGCACGATCACACGCTTTTTGATACTTTTAAAAAACATCAGATTCGCTTTACAAAGATCTACACCGACGACAATGCAAGTGTTAAGTTGCGTCGTTTGTTTGAGGGGAGATAAGTATGCAAAATACTCAACAGCAAAGTTATGATATTCCTTTACATGACATAAAAACCATTGTAGAAGTGCCTGAGTACTCTTTGTATTATCTTTTGGTGATAGGGGTCGTGGGTATGGTTGTTTTAATAGCCATAGTCTATTTTATTTATCGCTTTTTAAACAATAAAAATCAATACAATGAACGAAAAGAACATTTTAAAATACTCAACTCTGTGGATCTAGAAGATACGAAAAAAACAGCTTATGCAATCAGTTTGTATGGAGCGACTTTTAAAGATGATGGCGAAAGACAAAAAGGGATGTATAATAATCTGCTTGAGCGTCTTGAAGTGTATAAATACAAAAAAGATGTACAAAAGTTTGACAAAGAAACGCTTAGTTATGTTGAACTTTACAAGGGAATGATCGATGTTTGATGGGATCTACTTTGAATTTCCAAGATTACTTTTTGTCGTATTTTTCTTTATCGCTTGTGCAAATTTATGTAAGATGAAACTTTCTTCACTTTATTTTCCACATACGGCTTCTTTTATGAAAAACACCGCAAGTACATCTAAAGCACTTTTTTTCTTAAAGTGGACAGCCATTGTTATGATGATTATTGCTTTAATGAGTCCTGTAAAAGATCAACCCTACGAGTTAGAACCCAAAGATGGTTATGAGATGACTTTGGTTTTAGATGCTTCACAATCTATGCAGGCTAAAGGTTTTGACAGAACCTCTCCTCGATCCACACGTTTTGATGTGGTAAAAGAGATAGTGAGTGACTTTATACAAAAACGTGAAAATGATAATATTGGCTTGGTTGTTTTTGGGGAGTATTCGTTTATAGCTTCACCTTTGACCTATGATGCAAATATTTTAAAAGGGATAGTGAGTGAGCTTTATATTGGGATGGCTGGAAAATACACCGCCTTGTATGAGTCACTTGCTCAAGGGGTCAATCTTTTAAAAATGAGTGATTCAAAAACAAAAATGATTATTTTACTAACGGATGGATTTAACACTCCTGATAATCGATTTGCATTAGACGTAGCATTGGATATGGTGAAAAAAGAAAAGATCAAAGTCTATCCAATAGGGATTGGTGGACCCAATGAATACAATAGAAAAATACTGGTTAAAATAGCCAAAGAGAGTGGTGGAGTTGCTTTTGGTGCAGCCAATGCACGTGAACTTGAAGATGTTTACAAACGAATTGATCAGTTGGAAAAATCACAGATCAAAAATGAAACATTTTCTTATTTGCAATATTACTACATATACCCTCTTTTTATAGGGTTTATCTCTTTAATGTTATATGTTTACATGCGAAATAAAATAGGAGCTGCTCAGTGAGTTTTTTACATCCAGAGTTTTTATATTATCTTCTTCCACCCATGTTTATTTTGTTTGGATTTTTACTGACGCAAAAGGAATCTCAAGCCCAATTTTTTAGCACGCAGGTGATGGATAAATTACGTGTGTCGGCAAACACATTAACACTAAAAGCAAGAAATGCACTTTTTTTATTGGTGGGAACCTTAGTGGTAGTTGCACTGGCTCAACCTGTTGTAAAAGACGCAAAAATACAGATCAAAGCAAAAAGTGCAGATATTATGATAGCTTTGGATATTAGTGATTCTATGTTGGCTAAAGATGTGTACCCATCACGTTTAGAATCAGCCAAGCAAAAAGCCTTAATTTTGTTAAAAGATGCACCCAATGAACGCTTGGGAGTATTGGCATTTGCTAAAAATTCTTACCTTGTGTCACCCCTTAGTTTCGACGCATCCGCAGTTGCTTTTTTACTCTCAAAACTTGATACTCAATCGATTACTCAAAAAGGAACTGACTTTTTGTCTATGCTTGAAGTATTAGCAAATACACAAACAAAAACAGAAAAGAAATACTTGCTTTTGTTAAGTGATGGTGGTGACAAAAGTGATTTTTCAAAAGAGATAAGCTATGCAAAAAAGCATAATATTATTGTGTTTATTTTGGGTATGGGTACAAAAAAAGGTGCACCTATTCGAAAAAAAGATGGATCGTTTATAAAGTTTAATGATGAGATCTTAATCTCAAAACTTAACGAAAATATAGCGACATTTGCTACGCAAACAGGTGGTGTTTATATTGAGAATACAGTGTCAAGCAAAGATATTAAAGCCATGTTTAATGAGATGCAAAGAGTGAGCGAAAAAAAAGAATTGAAAAGTCAAGAGATACAAAAATATATCCCTTTGTTTTACTATCCGCTAGGAATTGCTTTGTTTATACTTTTAATTGCTATGAGTTCAATGAGTAAACGGGTGAAGGTCGATGTTCCTAACATAGTGACACTTTTTCTTTTGAGTTTTTTATTGGTGGATCTAGAAGCAGGTGTACTTGACTTTCTTGAGCTTGATAAAGCTAAAACAGCCTACGAGCGTGGGGAGTATGAACAATCGGCTAAAATATACGAAGAACATGGGAAAAAGACACAAAATAACAGAAGTTATTTTAATGCAGCAAATGCTTATTACAAACAAAAAGAGTATAAAAAAGCCTTAGAACTTTATGCAAAATCTGTGGATTTATCTAAGGAAAAAAGCAGTCATTTTGAGGCTAAAAATTTTGCCAATATGGGCAATGCACAGGTGGAATTAAAAGAGCAAAGTTCACTTGTTAGGGCAAAAGAGTTGTATGAAAAATCACTTGCTATTGTTGAAGATGAATTGGTAAGAGAAAACCTTGAAGCGGTAAAAAAAGAGTTAGAAAAACAAAAACAAGAAAAACAAAATAAAAAACAAGATCAACAAAAAGAGAAAAACAAAGATAATAAACAAGACAAAAACAAAGACCAAAAAAATGAAGATCAAAAAAACGAAGATGAGAAAAACAAAGACCAAAATAAACAAGACACAGATGAAAGTAACTCGGATAATTCTTCTAAGAAAAAAGAAGAAAAAGACAAGCAAGAAAACTCAAAACCTGATAAATCTCAAGAAAATAATGAAACTAAAGAGCAAAAACAAGAACTGCAAAATCTAAGTGAAGAAGACAACGCTACAAAAGATGAAGATAAAGAAGAACAAAAAGATTCACCATCAAGTACCCAAACAAAACAGATGAGTGATGCTGAGTTGCAAAAATGGATCAATCAACTACAAACAAAACAAAAAACTTATTTATACCAGTTAAATAAACCAAAAGAAGGACACAATGATAATGAAAAACCTTGGTAGAGTACTCATACTTTTAGGCCTATTTATAAACACACTTTTTGCTTCAGTTGTAGCAAGTGTAGATTCTAAGACAGTTGTTCAAGGTGAAATGGTAACGTTGTCCTTAAAGCTAGATGGAGAAGATATAAAACCACCCAATATCCAAAGTATTTGTGGTGAAGATGTTATCTCTACGAGTTCACAAACCAGTATTGAGATGATCAATGGTGACTTTAGAAAAAAGTATGTTTTATCGTATAAATTTTTACCTCAAAAAACATGTGAAATAGAGCCAATAGAGATAGAAATAGGCACAAAAAAAGAATACACACAGCGAATAAAAATAGATGTAGAAGCGCAGGTGATTACCAAAGATTCACCTTTTATTTTGAGTATAGAAGCATCCAAAGAGGAACTTTTCGTAGGAGAAACGTTTGAGCTTACCTTACTTTTTAAACAAAGAAACAATGCAACTGCTGTTGATAGTGAATTTGTTGCACCCAATCTGCAAGGATTTTGGATAAAAAGTGAGGCAAAACCCATACGTTTTAAAGATGACAACTACACTACAACAAAAATGGTCTATACCATGGCACCACAAAGACAAGGGGATTTAAAAATTTCTCCAGCACAAATGAAAATTGCTACACGTTCACACTCTCGTGATTCATGGGGTTCTTGGATCCCTCAGATCAAATGGCAAACATTTTTTTCAAACGAGTTAATACTCACTGCTAAAAAACTCCCCTCAGGTGTAGATCTAGTAGGTAAATTTAGTATTGATGCCAAGGTTGATAAAACTTCAATTATCTCAAATGAAGCAATTAACTTAGAAATAGTGGTAAGAGGAACAGGTAACTTAGAAGATATAAAAACTTTTAAACCAACGATTGAAGATGTAAGTGTTTTTGATGAAAAAATAGAGATCAACAAAGAGGTGTTAACCCAAAAAATAGCTTTTGTTTCAGAAAAAGATTTTGTAATCCCCTCTATGAGTTTACGCTATTTTGATCCAAGCACAAAAACAATTCATACCATCCAAACAAAAGCATTTAAAATCGAGGTAAAGGGCAAAAAAGTACAGGAGCAACCCCTAAGGATTAAACGCGAAGATACAAACCATTTAGACGCTATGAATGATACTAAAGCTTCTTTTGCTGTGTCTTTGGTAGGGGGAATTTTACTTTTTATTTTAGGTTTGATTATTGGTGTAGTTGTAATGTTGTTTAAGCCAAGATTTTCAATCTCAAAGAAAAATCTATTTGATCCTAAAGATGAAAAAAAGCTTTTAATAAGGTTACTTGAATTTCAAGAGGATGAAGAGGTTAAAGAGATGATAGCGAAGTTAGAAGCTAATTTATACTCCTCAGAGAAACAAGTGATTCATAAAAAAGATTTAAAGAGTTTATTAAAAAGACTAGGTATTTCCTAGTCAAATATATCGTGGAGTTTGTTACCGTTTCTCATCTCAGAGTGAACATTTTCCCAGTTGTCATTTTCTATGTTTTGTTTGAGTTGTTTAAGTTCATCTTCAAAAAGTTCTATTGCTTCTAAAAGGTTAGATTTGTTTTGGCGAAATATATCTTCCCACATATAAGGTGAACTTTTAGCCAAACGGCTCATAGAGCGAAACCCACCCGCTGCAAGGGCTAAAATATTGTGTTTGTTTTCTTGATTCATTACAGTATTGGCAATAGAGTAGGAGATAGCATGAGGCATGTGTGAAATAAAAGCAGCATGTCTGTCATGTTCAGATGAACCCATAAAGTATTTTTTCATTCCCAAGGACCTAAATATTTTTTTGGCAATATCTTTTTGAAGATCACCACTCTCTTGAAGGTCACAAATAACAACGACCTTACCCTCATACAGACCTTCAATAGCTGCACTTGGTCCATAGTTTTCTGTTCCTGTCATAGGGTGAGATGCCACAAAATTTTTACGAATGTTAGAAGGGACACAACGAATGATTTTTTCTTTGGTACTTCCTAGATCTATGATCGTTGTATCGGGAGTGACATCTTTAAGTTTTTCAAGAGATGCGATAACACCATCAACAGGAATAGCAAGAAAAATAACATCGTATTTTTTAACCTCTTCAAAACTGACGATCTCATCGACCAAACCAAGTTTAAGTGCTTCTTTTTGATGCGTTTCATTGTGGTCACTTCCCACAATTTTTTTTATAAAATCCAATCTCTTTAAACTAAGTGCCAAAGAGCCACCCATAAGGCCCAAACCTACAATAGCTACGTTCATATGTTCCATCTGTATTACCAATTTTTAAACTTGTTTGAGAGTTTACCCAATATTAACCTCATAAAAGGTAAAATCTTTTCTTATTTTTACATTTTGGATTATTTATGAAACTAATTTTGGCAATTTTGCTAACCCTCTCTATTACAGAAAATATTTTTGCACAAACCATTAAATCTATTAGTTATGAAGGTGTTGTTCACATATCAAAACCCGTTGCACTTAGTATGCTTGACTTTAACGTTGGTGATGAGTTGGATGAAAAAAAGGTGAATAAAGCGATCAAAAAATATTTTAAACAAGGTTACTTTACTGACATACGCGCTGAAATACAAGAGGGTGATTTAACTTTTTATTTTGTAGAAAAACCTTTGATCTCAAAGATAGAGTTAAAGGGATACAAAGAAACAGATGAAGAGATTATGGGAAGCGTTATTCAGATTAAACGTGGAACATTGTACGATGAAAAAAAATTAGAAGCAGCTAAAAAAAGATTGATGCAAGCGATGAGTCAAGAGGGAAAAATTGACTCAGTTGTTGAGATTGAAAAAGAGTATTTAGACAACGGAAGTATCAAAGTGACTTTTATTGCCAACGAAGGTGAAGAGATCATTATTGAAACCTTAAAATACTCAGGTGTGAAGGGCTTAGATCCAGAAGAATTTGATGACGTTATAGCCAACAAAGAACATCAGTGGATGGGTTGGTTTTATGGACGTAATGACGGTAAAATGCAACTCCAAGACCTTGCTTATGATCATCTTCGTATTCGTGATTATTATATGCAACACGGTTACCTCGATGCTAAGATCCAACAACCTTTTGTAAAGGCAGATTTTAACAACTATACGGCTTTTATGAGTTATGTTATTGAAGAAGGTGAAGTTTATTCTATTAGTGGAGTAACTGTTAATCAAACTAAAAATGTGATTGAAGATGAAAAAATAAAAGAGTTGATCTCATTAAAAGTGGGTGAAGCATTTAATATTAAAACATTTCGCGATGATTCACAAAAGATCAAAAACTTGATAGCTGATCTTTCGTATGCTTTTGTACAAGTGGTTCCAGACCTTAGAAAAAATGAGAAAGATAAAACGGTAGAAGTTGTTTTTAGAGTTTCTCCAGGGGATAAAGTTAAAATTCGTAATGTCCTTATTTCGGGTAACAATAGAACACTTGATAGAATTATACGCCGAGAATTGTACTTAGGACCTGGTAATATGTACTCTATGACAGATCTAACCGACTCAAGAAATGCTTTGGGTCGTTTAGGTTTTTTTGAAGGTCAAACCATAGAAGAAAAAAGAATAGATAACCAAACAATGGATCTGGTAGTAAAAGTAAAAGAAGCGCCAACGGGGAATATTCAACTCGGTGGTGGTTATGGATCATACGGTGGTTTTTTACTTAATGTCGCGGTTAATGATAGAAATATTTGGGGTTCAGGTATCAATGTGGGTGTTCAAGCTGAAAAGTCTGAAACAACAAGAAACTACTCTTTTAACATTTCTAACTCACGATTAAATGACAGTGACTTTAATGGTAATTTCTCCATTAATAAAACATCGTACGAGTACAATGATTTTACCACTAACAGTGAAGGTGTGAGCATTGGTGTTGGGCATAGGTTTACAAGACACGTAAGTGGTTATTTAGGTTATGGGTACTCAAGCCATGACTATGAAAATCTTAATGAAAGTATTGTTACTAATCCTTATTATTTTGAAGATTATGCAAAAAGTGCGCTTTCAATGAGTATTAGTTTTGATAACACGGATGATTATTATTTGCCTCGTCAAGGTTTTACTATTAATCAAGTGTTTGAAAAAGCAGGGCTTGGATCTGAGGCAAATTACTTTAAATCACGTACAAAGTTTAATGTGTACAAAGGTTTAGAAGATTATATTGGGTTTGATACTATCTTTAGATACAAGTCACGATTTAACGTTGCTGTGGATACGGGTTATTTACCTATTGCAGAAAGATTTTATATGGGTGGTTTAGGATCAGTGAGAGGGTATGACTCTTATTCTATCTCTCCTAGAAAAACTCAGATCAGTTCAACAGGAGAGGTGAGTAAGATAAGAACAGGTGCTAAACAAACTTTCTCAAACTCAATTGAACTTAGTTTTCCTTTAGTAGAAAAAGCAAAAATGCGTTTGGTTACTTTTGTTGATTGGGGATTTATTGGGGATGGTTCACTTGATGAATTTTCACGTGGAGGTTATGGAGCAGGTATAGAGTGGTTTTCACCAGTTGGTCCTATTCAGCTTATGTATGCCAATGCACTTAATGAAAAAGAGGGTGATGATACGTCAGCCTTTGAATTTACCATGGGTCAAAGATTTTAGATCTAGTTAAAAACTATTTCTAAATCTTCTAATGGATCTAGATATTTAATATCTTCTTTGCTTAAATACATCTCTTTTTTTGAATCTATAATTAACTTGTTATCTTCTAAAGTACACTCAAAATCAATATTTCTTGGACGATGATTTAACAGATAGATGCTAAGTGTCAATAGATAACTTAAAGCATTAAGTGTATCGCTTTTTGGTAAGAGTACTTTGTACTTTTGTACATGACAAGCCGATGGCAGTTTCCTCTTAGCATAGCGTACAAGGGTTGAAATAAGTACAATCTGTTCTTGGGTAAAGCCATACTCTAATGAGCTTTGTAAGAGGTAGTAGCTGTGTCTGTTTTGTGAGAACTGATGTATGCTTCCACCTGAAGGATAAAGTTTTGCAGCAACACCTAGATCTAAACGGTATTTTGCGTCAAGATTGAGTTTTTCTTGAAGTAGATCAAAGAGGTGCTTAGACAATGTATTTAAGTTGTTTGAGTATTCTTTGTCATTTACATGGGCATCAAGTATATGTCTAACAGAGGTGTTATAATTTACAGGAAGTTTGTCTTTGGAGTTTCTTAATAAGTCACTTAGATAAACACCTTCTCTTACACCAACCCCACTGGTAATTAGATCTTTTATCATAAGTTTTTTAATCACTCTTTGAAGGATTAATGAACCAGGTTTAATAATATCAAATCTATTTTCTTTGATATAGAGATCTTTAAGTTCACTTTGTTGGGCGTTTAAAACATCTTTTAAAAAGTTTTCAAACTCATTTGCTTCACATTGGTAGGCATGAAGTTTTCTTAGAGGGAAGCTGTTCTTTTTCATTATAGCAGTAGTGATAGCTCGAAATGTTCCACCTATACCAATCAGCTTTGATGTTTGTATATTGTCTAAAACCTTTAGTTTCTCATCAATGTATTTTTTAGCACCTTTAATATCGCCTTTGTCAAAAAAAAGTTCTTTTAAGCGAACGGTACCTAGATCCAGTGAAAAGGTATCACTGACATTTTTGTGGTTAATATAAGCAAACTCCGTTGAACCTCCACCAATATCGATGGTTAATGATTCTTTTTGAGTAGGAAGTAAATTTGCACAGGCTATACCGCCTAAATAAGCTTCTCTTTGACCTTCAATTATTTTTATATTGAGTTTTAAAGTATCGCTTACGCGTTTAATGAAGTCTTGTTTGTTGGGAGCATCACGAAGTGCCGATGTAGCTACACATAAAGTTTTTCTAGCTTTGTATGAAGAGATAATATTTACAAAATCACTCAGAGCATTAAAAGCTCTGTCCATAGCATCTTTTTGTAAGTTTCCTTCGTTTTGATAGGCATTTTCTGAAATACGAACCTTACTTTTAGATTCATATAGAAGGTGAAATGCAAAGCGACTGGTTTTTTCATAAATAACCATTCTAACAGAGTTAGAACCAATATCTATTACAGCAACACGCTTTGCCAAATTTTATTCTTCTTCTTTTAAAATTGTTTTGTATTTAAATTGAAGTTCAGTAATTGTTTCAACATTATCTTTATCTAAAACTATACAATCAACAGGACATACCGAGATACATGCTGGTTCATCATACACTTCTACACACTCAGTACATCTATCTGAATCAATGAAGTATATAGGATCGCCTTCTTCAATTGCTTCAGTTGGGCATTCTTCTCTACAAGCATCACATGCTATACATTCATCATTTATCAATAAAGCCATTTAAAAACCTTGTTTTCTAATCATTATTTTTTATTAATCAGATTTATAGCAAATTAAAGCTTTAAGTTATCTTTTGCTAGGAATTATACAAGATAATTTAGAATTAATTTGCAAAGAAGCAATGGTTCCACTGACACCATCAAGTCTGTTTTTTATGCTCATTTTCGCTCCAAGTGCATCGGCACCACTTTTTGCTAAAAACAGTCCCAGTCCTACCCCACTTTTATTTCCTTGACGCTTAAAAGGTGCAAACAGATCCACACTCTCATCAATACCACAACCCTCATCAATCACTTCAATTAAAAGACCAAAGTTATCTTGGGAACTTCGGATAGATACTTTTTTGTCAATGGGGGTAAATTTTAGTGCGTTTTGCAAAAAGTTTTGAACGATCTGGTTGAGTAGTCCTACTTGTAGCATTGCCATAAAGCCATCGGGTCTAAAGTCTATATGGAGTTCCTTGCCTTCATTTTCTGCAATAAGCTTAAAGTCATTGGCTTTGTTCTTTAAAAACTCAATCACATCAACCTCTACTGGTTTTTCAAGTTGTGCTCCCTCTTGTCTTCCTATGTTTAAAATATTTGAAACTATTATATTCATATCATCTACAGATTTATTGGTAGTTTGAATTGCTTCTATGTATTCTTCAACCGATCTTTTTTTAATTAGTGTGACTTGATTTTTTAGTTTTATAACTGCTAAAGGTGTTTTCATCTCATGGGCAGTACCAATAAAAAGTTCTTTTTGGTATTTAACAAAATTTTGTATTCTTAAAATAAGATGATTAATGGTTTCACCTAAAGGTTCAAACTCTTCTGGAAGTTCTTCAACTTTAACGGGTCTCATAAGATGCTCATTCATGTTAGAGAGTTTATTTGAGAGTGACTTAATAGGTTTGGTTAACATTTTTGAGAGTGCTATTGCATAGATAATAACAAGCCCAAATCCAACAATGTTAATGATAAGAATGTATTTAATGATTTTATCGAGTAAAATTTTTGTAGAGGTGATCTCTTTTGTTATTTTTAAATAGCTTAAATCATCTATTTTAAAAGGGTACACAAGTGTTAAAAAGGTACGCCCTAATCTAGTGTCCTCATATAGATCTAGATCGCTGGCTGAGTGTTTTTTCAAGTAGAGAACTTCAACTGTTAAATGGGAATAAGGTTCAGAGGATTCAACTGAAAGTTCATTAATTGAACGATTTGAAGAGATATTTTTAGCATAAAGCAATAACTCATTACGTTTGTCATCGTAGATCGATTTTTCAATATAAAAATACAAAAAGGATGAAAACACAAAAATAAGTAATATTGATGCGACTATAAGTTGAACTAAAAAATTTCTTCTAATACTGTTTGAGAACATAAGCATCCTTGTATTTATTATAAGGATTATAGCTAAAGTTAAATGATTTTTAAAAGTGAAAGGGTAGATGTTTTCCCCAAAAAGGGGAAATGTGTTAGTTTATCTCTTTAGGGAAACAAAAACGGTAACCACGACGACGAACAGTTTCAATCGTTGTAATACCTAATGGTTTATCCATTTTTTGACGAATTTGATTAATTGCTACTTCAATTACATTTGGAGTAACCAATTCTGGCTCTTCCCAAATTGCATCTAAAAGTTGTTCTTTTGAAACAATTTGATCACGGTGACGAGCTAAGTGAGTTAGTACTTCAAAAGGTTTACCTTTAAGTTCAATCTCTTGCTCTTTGTAGTTGATTTTTTCCTCTTCAGGATTAATTGTTAAGTCTTCAATCTCAATAATGTTACTTCCACCAAAACGTAAACGTGCTTCAATACGTGCAACAAGTACATCAAAATCAAAAGGTTTACGAATATAATCATCCGCACCCGCTCTTAATGCTTCAATTTCACTCTCGTTATCATCACGAGCTGATAATACAACAACCGCAGTTTTAGGAGTATTTGTTTTAATGTCACCAATAATATCAACAGAGTTTCCATCTGGAAGCATCCAGTCCATTAAAACTAAATCGTAATTACGAATATCTAAATAATATTCACCATCTTTTAAAGTTTCTGTAACATCACTTTGGTAACCAAATTCTTTTAGTCCCTCTGCTAACATTTTATTTAGAGTAACTTCGTCTTCTATAATTAATATACGCATGTTATATTTTTCCTGTCAATGAAAATTTTGTGGAATTGTATCATAAAATCATTACAGTTTAAAGTATATTTAATAATTCACCAAAGTTTTCTTTAAATTTAGCGTAAATATTTATCACTGACACTAACTATGCAATCAGCTAAAATAGAGGGTTTGGAGATTTTTAAGGTATAAGAATTAATGCGTGGAAAATCTTTTAATATTTCTGATTTTAAACTTAAAATTGCATCTTCTATAAGTTTAAATTTAGAAAATATCATTGTTTTTTTAATTAATTCAACAATTTCTGCATAATTTATGTAGGTATCTTCAAAGGTATAATCGCATTCAAAATTAACCACAACATCTTGTTGGGTTTCTCTTTCGAAATCTAAAATACCAATAATACATTGAAATTTTAGATCTTGTATATGGATTGTCATTGTTATATAACTCTTCTTTCTTGACCTTTAAACAATCGGATAAAATTCGGAATGTGTTTGTAAAAAAGGATAAATGCAATGATTAGTACAGGTGCATGAGCCATTTCTGGTTTTAAAATGAAACTTGCAATTACCAAGGCTAAGAGTGCCGTCATGGAAGACAAAGAAGAGATACGTATAACTTTTGCACCTATTGCCCATACTACTAAAGCAATAATTGTTTCTATGGGTAGCATAACCATCATTACGCCCATACCTGTTGCCACACCTTTACCACCTTCAAAACTTAAATAAGGTGAGAAACAGTGCCCAATGACAGCTAAAACAGCAATTCCCCATAAAGTTGATTCACTTAAGCCAATCATCATTGCAATGACTAACACAACAATCCCTTTTAAAGCATCAAGTGCCAAGGTAGCAGCGCCAAGCTTTTTAGCAAGCGATGGATTGGTTTCTTTTACAACACGAAGAACGTTGGTTGCACCAATGCTTCCACTTCCACTTTCTTTGACATCCACACCAGCAAACCATTTTGCTAAAAGTAAACCAAAAGGTATGCCACCTGCGAAATACGCCAGTATAAAAAACTGTATATTTATATTGTTTAAAAATTCCATGTAGATCCTAAGTGATTAAAATTAGGAAATTTTACTTAAATCTTAATAATAACTAGATAAAATCATGTAAAATAAACAAGGGAAAAACCATGATCGATTTTTTTATAAAACTTTTCAAAGCCTTCAACTCTTCTCAAACTCCGTGGCAAATGTCATTGGCAATATCATTGGGTATGGTAATGGGATTGACTCCTCTTATTGGATGGCAGAGTATTATTATTGTGTTATTTGTATTGATCATAAACGTTCATATTGGATTGTTTATTGTATCGAGCGGATTTTTTGCAGGGTTGGCTTACTTACTCGATCCAAGTTTTGAATCTTTGGGTTATTCTATATTGACAAATCCAAATTTACAAGATTACTTTACAACGGCGTATAACTCTTCTATAATGAGAATGACGTACTTTAACAATACTTTGGTAATAGGCTCATCAATAGTTGCTTTTGCTTTGTTGGCACCGATGTATTTTATTTTAGATGCTGTTGTGTATATTTACAGATTAAAAATCGCTTCTGTACTTCAAAAATACACTATTTTTAAAACATTGGGTATCGAAGTAAGTGATAAAAAAGACAAAATTATAAGAATATGGGGATTTGGTCTTTTTGCTGTTTTAGGTGGGCTTGTGGTGGGTTTAAGTTTAGTGTTTTTAGATCCACTTGCAAAAATGGCATTACAAAAGGGTTTAAGCAAGTTAACAAACAAAGAAGTACAGATCCAAAGTGTAAATGTACAACTTAAAGAGGGTAGTTTAGAGTTAAAAAATCTTAATATATTTGAAAATGGGATAAGTTCTGTTCAAGCAGACACCATAGCTGTAAATATAGATTTTAATCAACTGCTTTTTAAACGTTATCATATAGAAAGCCTTGTTTTAGATGGGTTGAAGTTTAAACAAGAAACCGATGCTCAAAAGTCGATAGAGGTCAAAGAACATACACAGACTCAAAAAGAAAAATCAAAAAACTTCAAATTTGATACCGCTTCTTTACCTGAACCAGAAACTTTAATAGGCAGAATGGGTTTAAGTTCTACTAAAAACTATAACAAAGCACTTAGTGATATTTCTGCGATTGAAAAAAAGTACAAAGGTGCGATGGAGGGTGACCTCTCAAAAGGTGAACTTAAACAAATTAAAGCAGATGCTCAATTGATAAAAAGTAATCTGAAAAAAATCAAAAATATCAAAACACTAAAACCCCAACATTATGAACTAATTACTCAGAGTTTAGATGATATTAAAGCATTGAGAAAAAAACTTAAGCAAAAGCGTAAAATGCTGAAAAACTTAAAAAATGAGTTTAAAAAAGACAAAGAAAATCTTGTTGGATTGTCGGACAAAATACTCAGTGGTGCAAAAGGGGATTACAATAATCTTTCTAAAAATTATCAGTTTAATGCCCAAGGTGGAGTGAATGTGGTAGGTGTGTTGTTTGGTAACGATGTAAAAGAATATATGAATTCTTTTTTAAACTATTATGAGATGGCTAAACCATACTTAAACAGCGAAGAAGAACTTCCTGCACCACAAAGAGGGAAGGGACAATGGATCAAATACAATGAACGTAACCCATTGGTTGATTTTTATGCTAAAAACATTGATATAAATGGTGTTTACCATTCAGAAGCATTTGTTGCAAATATAAAAAATATCAGCTCAAATCAAAAACTTTTAAACAAAGTTGCTAAGGTGAAAATTAACAGCCAAGGGAAACTCTCAAAAGAGGTAGATCTAGGTTTAGTTAAACTAAACAATGCCAAATACACACTTAATGCAAATGCCAATACATGGGATTATATAACACTTTTAGCCGATGTGAAAATGCACTATACTCAAACAAAATTTTCTTCTAAGAAACTGGATGAACTTAAGGAATTTAATGTTGATGTAAAACTTACTGAGCAGATAAGCGCACCAAAGATTAACGCGCAATCAGACCTAGATAAAAAACTTAAAGTGATTTTTGAAAAAGCAATCAAAGAGAAGTTGGCGAAATACAAACAAAAACTCAAAACAATGATTGACACTCAGATGAATGATGAGTTAGCAAAACTAGGGCTTAAAGAAGAGGAAGTAAAAGCACTTGAATCTTTACTAAATGGTTCTTTAGACGACTTTTCAAATACGGAACAATACTTAGATAAATATGAAGATGAATTAAAATCACAAGCAAAAAGTAGAGCAAAGGAAAAAGTGAAAGAAAAAGTGGGGGATTTACTAAAGTCATTCAAGTTTTAATATTAAGTTTTGATATAATGACAAAAAAAATAGATCTAGGATAGTTTTTTGAGTTTATCGAATAAAGAATTAATTGAAAAAATAAATGAATACAAGAGTAAGTTAAGTGTAACGGTTGTAGCTCACTTTTACCAAAGAGATGAAGTGTTTGAAATGGGTGACATCACGGGTGATTCACTTGAATTAGCAATGCGTACAAGAGCTGATGATGCTGAATTTGTTGTCTTTTGTGGTGTTGGTTTTATGGGACAAAGTGTAAAGGTTCTTAGCCCTAACAAACGTGTTGTAATGCCAAAAGTAGCTTGTTGTGCTATGGCGAGCATGATAGATGGTTTAGAATATGACAAAACAGTAAAAGCTTTAAATGAAGCGGGCATTTCAAATGAAAATATTTTGCCAATTACCTACATTAATTCTGATGCAGTAGTTAAAGCAAAAGTGGGCGAAATGGGTGGTATGGTTTGTACCAGTTCTAACGCTAAAAAAATCATAACAACTGCCCTTGAAGAAGGTAAGAAAATCCTTTTTGTTCCTGATCGTTGTTTGGGTCAAAACATAGCAAACCAAATGGGTTTAAAGTCTTGTGTGGTTGGTGATGGTAGTGATCTTAGTGAATCGGATATTATCTGTTTTGATGGTTTTTGTTCGGTACATCAACTTTTTAGCGTAGATGATATAAATTTTTACAGAGAAAAATACCCAGGTATTTTGATCGCCGTTCATCCTGAATGTGATCCAGCTATTTGTGATGCTTCTGACTTTGTTGGTTCAACTTCACAGCTTATTAAATACATAACAGAGTTAGACGAAGATCAAAAAGTAGCCGTTGGAACAGAGTTTAATATGGTTAATCGTTTACGTCCAAAGAACACTTATGTACTTAGTTCAACAAAACCAGAATGCCCAACAATGAATGAAACGACGCTAAAAGATCTATATGATATTTTAAAATCTATAGATGAGGGTGAACCACTTAACGAGATTCAGGTTGATGACTCAACTCAAAAATGGGCGAAGATAGCCTTAGAGAGAATGTTAGAACTGTAAGGATTCAAAATGAATATGGAAGAGTTTGTAAAGTCAACACTTGCTGAAGATGTAGGGCGTGGAGATCTATATGCCCTTGTGGAAGAAGCGGTGGATGCTGAGGCCAATGTTATTGCAAAGTGTGATGGTGTTATGGCAGGACAAAGTTACGTGGATGTATTGGCTAAGCTTGAGGGTTTAGAGATTACATGGTTTAAAAACGATGGAGAAGCATTTAAATTAGGAGATACGCTTGTGAATGTTAAAGCAGATTCACACCGAATTTTATCCACAGAACGTACCCTTTTAAATATGCTTTTGCATGCCAGCTCTATAGCAACACTTACAAGTCAATACGTTTGTCTAATTGAACCTTATGGAGTTAAGCTTTTAGACACAAGAAAGACACGTCCACAACTTCGTATTTTTGAAAAATATGCTACACGTTGTGGAGGCGCGGTTAATCACAGAATGGGTCTTGATGATTCATTAATGATTAAAGATACCCACCTTAAAACGATTGATAATCTTAAAAGTTATATTGAAAAAGCAAGAACTAAGATCCCTTTTACTGCAAAAATCGAGGTAGAAGCTGAAAATTTAGAAATAGCTCTAAAAGCTTTTGAAGCAGGAGCTGATATTGTTATGTGCGATAACATGACACCTGAGCAGATTAGTGAAGTGGTTAGTTACAAAAATAATCACCATAAACATATCACCCTAGAAGCAAGTGGAAATATTTCACTTGATACTATTGAGTCTTATGCTAAAAGTGGGGTAGATGCTATTAGTAGTGGTTCGTTGATCCATCAAGCAAACTGGATAGATCTATCGATGAAATTAAAATAAATAAAGTATGTTCAATTACACTTAGTCTTTAAATTTTATACCCAGATCTTTAAATTTGGCATAATTGTCTAAAAAGAGTGTTACCAATTCAGGATCAAAGTGTTTATTACTTTGTTGTTGAATAAAGTTTAAAACTCTCTCTTGTTCCCACGCTTTTTTATAAACACGATCAGTAATTAAAGCATCATAAACATCAACCAATGCCGTTATTCTGCCATATATATGAATATCTTTACCCTTGAGTGCACGTGGATAACCTGTTCCATCATACTTTTCATGGTGCTCATGTGCAATGATAGCTGCGGTATTAATGAGTGGTCTGTTGGAGTGTTTTAACATATCGTACCCATGATTGGCATGGGTTTTCATAATCTTATATTCTTCATCGGTAAGTTTTGTTGGTTTTAATAAAATACTATCAGGTATAGCAACTTTACCAATATCGTGCATCGGACTTGCCATATACAAGAGTTCAATTTCCTCTTTTGAGAGTTTGTAAAGTGAAGCTAAAAGTTTTGAGTATTCTGCAACACGTTTAACATGGTTTGCTGTTTCTTTAGAACGACTCTCTCCAATAGATCCCATAGTGAAAATGATCTCTTTTTGAATTTTTTCTATCTCTTTAGAATCGGTAATATCATGACGTATTGCTCTGTAACCAATGATATTTTTAGAAGAATCACAGATGGGTTCAACTTCTGCTTTTACCCAATAAAACGAACCGTTTTTATGCAGGTTTTTAACCTCGCCACTCCAGTGTTTACCTGACTTTATAGTTGTCCACATATCTTTAAAAGCACTTTTAGGCATATCTGGATGACGAATGATATTGTGGTTTTTACCTATAAGCTCATCCGCTTTATATCCACTAATAATACAAAAAGCAGAACTGATATTGGTTATTTTTCCATAGAGATCAGTTTCTGAAAATATAACGTTGTTGTCATAAGAACCCAAAATCTGAACAAATTTTTCGTTTTGTTTGATAATTTTCCAAATAAAAATTAGCAGTAAAATAATAACAATATTTCCCATAACCCTTACATTTTGAGTATCTATAATATCGGCAAGAAGATAGGGATCACTCTCATAAGACACCAGCCATGCGGAAAGTTCATTGGTTGTGTTTAAAGTGATAGGAAAAAATGAGATTATCTCTACATCATCTTTAATGTCTGAAAAAATTGAAAACATTTTGTTTTGATTCATTTTTTGTTCAAGTAGTTTGGTATTGTTATTTAAATGTTGTTTATATGTATTTTCATTATGCGGGTTGTGTGATGCGGATATGGTCATTAAATAGTATTTATTTTCAATACTGGGTTTGTAGTTTAAAACCCTGTCCTCTCTGTCCCAAGCTTTTGAATCAAAAATAGATTTTTTAACCAAATAATGAGTATGAATCTCACTAAGTTCATTCATCTTTTTTTGAAAAAGTTCAGTGGGGTAAGAGATCTCAACCGCTCCAATATGCTTAGAGTTGGTGTCAAAAATGGGATAAACATTTCTAATTGCATGGGCTGTTTTTCCACCGCAAAAACCTCTTATAATCTCTTTGGAACGATTAACGTATTCAAAATCTTCTCTTACTTTGTTAAGCATGTCCCCGTATTTATCTGGTTTGTGCATTCTTAAAAACACTTCATTATTTGGAAATACAAAATGGTATTGCAAAAGCCCTTTATCTCTGTAAATTGCGTATTCAGAAGAGAGTAGGGTTTGGAGTTTTGTTCTAAGTTTATCTCGTTGTTTTGTGTCTTTTGTTTGGTAGGCTTGTGCAATAGTTGTTAAAACAGTCTTATTTTTTATGGTCATATTGTAAATAATATCTGCTTGGGTTTCTTGATTTTTTTCCCAGATTTTGTAGTTTGTTTTAAGATGTTTTAAGTGTGTAAATTTTGAATATTCTATCTTGTTGTCTAAATTAATTTTTGTCAAATAATATAAGGCAAATGATAAACTTATAAATAAGATAAAAAAATAGATATGCAAAAGTTGAATTTTTTTGATGAGGGAGTTGTAGATATTGTTTTTCATAAAACGCATTATATCAAATTAAACATTATTTTTCATGACTAACAATAGTTTCAGAAAATTTTGATAAAATTGTCACTTTTAAAATTTACTATAAAGAATTTTTATGCAACAGACACAAGCAAGAGTGAATATATACGCTCTTTTATCGAGAGTTTTACTTCAAGAACTGGATCTAGAACTTTTAAAAACAATTAAAAATGATGAAAATATTTTAGAGTTTTTTCCTACTTTTAAAGAGTGGCAAGCACTTAAGGATTTTGATGAACAAAAGCTTATTGATGAGATCATAAATCCTGATTTTGTAAACTTGTCAGTACTCCATTTGATCCCTTATGAAACATTTTACACAAGAGATGACCAAATGGTAGAAACGGGTGGTGCAAACCCTGTTACAGACATGTACAGCGCGTATGACTTTATGGTTGACTTTGAAGTGGCACGTACGGTGTCTTCGGATCATATTGGTATAGAGTTAGAGTTTATGCACCATCTAGCAACAGCAGAATTAAAAGCTTTGCAAGCCGATGATCAAAAAGCGGTAAGTGAACTCAAAGGGGTTCAAAAAGAATTTTTAAATAAACATCTTTTACAGTGGGCACCAATGTATTTGATCAACCTTAAATATGAAGCGCGTACACCACTTTATTACGATGCAGCAGATCTAGCATTAGAGTTTATTTTAAGTGATAACGAATATTTGATTGAAGAATTAAAAAAGTAGTTGAATGATTAATTTAAGTGCGGGAGCCTGTGTTCGATCTTTGAGTGTTGAGTCAAAATGTAACAACTGTGAATTGATCTGTCCAACAGACGCTATCGCTTTTGTTGAGTCAAATCCAATTCCTGCAATTAATCACTCTTTGTGTGTCGGTTGTGGAGCGTGTGACGCTGTTTGTCCCAATGAAGCATTAACACTTGATGATTTTAAATCGCATGAATTTTTCTTTGATTTTTTAGAAGATAAAGAAAACATGATCTCATGTCGAAAAAATGTACCTTGTATTGCTGCACTTAACGTAGAAAACCTAATCTCCATAGCGGTGATAAAAAAAGAGATAGTATTTGATATGGGACATTGTCAAGAGTGTGAAATAGCCCATACGTGTAAAGACAAAATAATTTCCAATGCAGAAGAAGCATCTTATTTGTTAGAGGCAATGGAAAATGAAGCACTTATAACACTTAAAAATATTAAATATGAACCAAACGAGCAAATAGAAGAAAGTACAAGACGTGACTTTTTCCGTTTGGCAAACTTGAAAACAGTGGGAAAAGTTCAAAAAAACTTTGAAAACGAAATAAAAAAAGCAACCGACGAATTAACAGAACACACCTTGGGTAAAACCGATATTGCGCTTCTTAGAAAAAAGACAATTCCTGTAAAAAGAAAGTTGTTTTATACAGCTATCAAAAGGGTTGAAAAGCCAAGTCAGTACCATATTGTAGATGCCACAGAAGTTTCATTCACTTCTTCAAAGCTACTGGATCCAGATCTTTGTACTGCGTGTCAAATGTGTTATCGAATTTGTCCTACTGGGGCATTAACAAGTGATATTAAAAACGCTAAAATAGACTTTGACCCTTTTGTATGTATTAAATGTAACGCTTGTCATGATGTGTGTGAACCTAAGGCCTTGAGTCTAAGTCCATCGTATAACATAAAAGAGTTTTTTGATCCAAATGTTGTTAATTTAATAAATTTTAATGTCAAAAGATGCAACGAATGTAATGTTGTTTTCTCCACCAATGATCCAAGCGCAAAACTGTGTTATAGATGTAAGGCTGAAGAGGAAGAAGCAAGAGAACTTTGGGGTATAGATGAGGAGTATTGATTTATGATGAATAATGAAAACCAAATATCCAAAGAAACAAAACTTTTTGGATACATTGGTGAACATGCAGGTGTAAGTAGGTTTTGTGCAATAAGTAACAAACTTTATAAAGCTGATGGTTATGATGCCATGATGATCCCAATGAACATTCGTGAAGATGATCTGTATTTTACCGTGTCAAATATGAAAAAATCGCACGTTAATGGTGCGGTTATTTCGAGTGAATATGTCAGTGATGTTGTGGAGATTATGGACGAACTCTCTGGCATTGCAAAACGCAGTGGAATGTGTGATATTGTTTTTCGCGAAGGGGAATCTTTAAGGGGCGATATTTTTTCCATAAGAGTGCTCAGTGAGTATTTAAAAGACCTAAATATACGACGTATAGCTGTTGTTGGAACCAATCATTATGCAAAAGCATTTTCATTTTTAGCATGTGGTTTTGAAGTCAGTTATTTTAATGAAAACCTAGAAGAGTTGATGCGTTTTACACAAGAAGTAGATCTACGCGAAGCAGATATTAACCGTATAGCAGATGGGATGAATATTGATTTTTCATCTTTTGATGCGGTGTTGGATTTCTCTGATTTTGAAAGTTTTAGTATGGTTGATACTTTGGCATCATTTAACTTTGATATGAAAAATACAAAACAATTTTCTGCTTTAAAACAACGCTCCAATGAGATAAATGCAAAGTACATCTCATACGATGATATGTTAGAACAACTCGCTGATACAGTGTATAAAAAAATAAAACAATAGAGGAAATGAAACAATGAACCACCATGATATAGATGATTTAAAAAAAGAGTTTGACAAGTTTGTAAAAGATAAGTGTTCACTAAATCAAGAAGACAATATCTATGAAAACCAAAATCCAGATGCAGGTGATAAAGAAGATGAAGAACCTGTACCACAGTTTGTTGATGCTTTAACATCTAAACTACTGGCACCTTCACTAAGTGGTATCTATCTTTCACGTTTAGATATTAAAAGGGTAGCTGAAGCTATTGATGAGTCTATACCTATTAAAGAGCGTACAAAAATGGTGCGTTCTTTGTTTAGACACACAACCAAAAAAAAATATCTTGAAGATGCGTTTGAAGAGGTAAACAAACATATCAATGGACGTATTTTGATCTATCAAGAACTCAGTGCATCTTTTCCTTCTTCAAAACCAATTTTTGATGAACAGATTACTAAAGCAAATAAAACGATGAAAATGTTTGAGCAGATAATCAATGACTATGAAGAGATAGAACCAACAGACGATCCTATGTTTGTTTAAAATGTTCAATCTATTTAATAGATTGAATAAAGATAAAAATAAGAGATACTTAAAGATAAGCATAAGGGTGCATAGATTTTTTTATTGAGTCTGACAAACTCTTGTGCAAGGTCTTTTACATAGTTAATATAAAAGACTGAAGAGGCACGAATAAAAAATATAAATGCAAAAAAAGCTAAAGCATAATTTTGTATTTGATTAAACCCTAGATTACTTTTATGGTACATCAACATGGGAATAATTGTCATTAGTGCAAATCCAAATAACACCACAAAATAAGCAAGTTTACCTGGCATAAAACCTTTTCCTATCACTTTATCAAGTAAGTCTTGTTTGTCTTTCCCTGGCCACAATCCACCTCTAAGCCAATAGATATGAATACTGAAAATTAATACCATCGTTATAAAAATATAGTAGGTTAAAATGCTTACTAACATGTTTTTTCCTTTTTAAATAGCAGAACAAGAATTAGAACATCTAGTTTAATAGAATAAGTTTAGATTATTTTTAAATGAAAGAAAATAAGGGAGAGTAGTACCAAAAAGGGTACTACAAGATATTAAGATATTGTATAAATTGCCAGATGACAGCACTGGTGATACCTGCGGCAAATCCTGCTACTATATCATCCGCCATAACACCAACACCACCTTTAGCTTCACGATCCAAGCGTCCTATTATAGAAGGTTTAGCTATATCAAAATATCTAAAGAGTGCAAAAGAGAGAATCGATTGAATTAAAAAACCATTTTCAAAGGTACTCACTTCATGAAGATTAACACTAATAGCAGGAGCTACACTTAGTGCAAACCACATTCCTGCTAATTCATCGATAACTATTCTTTTGTCATCATGTATGGCACTTTTTTCTTCATAGCGGTTGATCTCTTTGATAGCAATAGCGGTGATTAAAACCGTAGCCATAAAAAGTGTTTCAGCATTAAAGTAAATTAATACTAACATACCTAGGGGTAAAGATACTAATGTACCAACTGTTCCGGGTGCTTTTGGAGAAAGCCCCGAGTAAAATAATGTAATAAAAAACCAATTCATAGATCTACCTAGTTTAAGTTAATGATGTTGTTTGATAAAGCTTCATAAGCTCTAAATAAAAGTCTGTTTCTGTATGCTCTTCTAATAATCCCTCTAAAGGTAAAAGATCATAATAGAGTTTTTCCAAGTTTTTAAATCTGTTTGGATGCAACTTAGACAATATATGTGCGGAGAGTTCTTTTCTAATAAGCATAGTTGGTGGTAGTATCCCTAGCTGAAGCAGTTCTAATATGGAATCAGAATGAAAAGAAATTTGATGATGTTGACCGTGTGGACATGTATTTTTACTTACTAAAGTAGTACATTTATCACAATAAACATATTCACTTGCAACGGTTATCTCAATATCAATACCGATAACTTTATCAATAATTGACTTGTTTGAGTTGGCATCATAAAACATCCCAAGTCCTGCATGGTTTTGCCCTACAATAAGTCTGTCACAGCCATAGTTTTTAGAAACAATGGCATCGAGTATAATCTCATTGTATCCTGCAAATATATAACTGTTTTCTAAAGGTATAACAACCACTTCATTTTTTGTTAAAAAATTATTTATAAAGTGTTCTAAAATCTCTCTACGAATGTCAAAGTTAAGATTGGATTCTACATAAGGTTTTAGTAAGAAAATAACCAATAGATCAGTGTTTTCCATGGTTTGACGAATAAGTCTTTCATGTCCACGATGCAAAGGATTTGCTGCCATCATAATTGAAGTAACATGTTTTGCGTTAATGCGTTCTTTTGCCTCTTCAACCATCTCTTTGCATTTGAAAAATTTAGATTCATTAATGGTGAAATTTCCACAAATAGCTAAAGAACCAAGACGATTTAAAGTTGCTTGAATACCAGGATGACTGGGATCGTCTGTACCGTAGATCTGTTTGATACGCTCTTTTGGATCTATCTCAAATACCTCTTCAACAATCAGGTTTGCAAAAGCGACGTTGTTGTTCATTAAGGTTACTTCTTCCCCTTTTTCAAGAGAAGCAAGAACCTCGGCATTTTTTTTTCCTGAGGGTGCAAGAATAAAAGGAAAGGGAAATGTTTGACCATTTATAAGACCTGTTTCAAGAATACTTTGACTCTCTTTGGAGTTCATAAGTTTAGTAGCAGGTCTTAAAAAACCGTTGTCTAACATCTCTAATGCAGATGCCGCTTCGGCATCTATAAAGAGTGTTTTATTTTTTCTTGACGATGTCATATTTTTTACGTTTCTCCCATAGGCTTTTACGTGAAATACCAAGTTTTTTTGACAGTTCAGTATCTGGAAATTTATTTTGATAATTTAAAACTATAAATTTAACATAGTCCTCTATCGGTAAAATTTCCCCTTGATCAAAAATGTTGTTTTCACTTTTAATCTCGATTACATTGTATTCAACATCGTCTATTTTATCGCTACTGGCTACAATGGCTTGTTTATTTTCAATGGCTTCAAAAAATGCTTTTTTCTCACTTTTTTTCAATGATTGATAATCGATGATATATACAATGGTATTGGGTCCCGTTGCTTCTATTTCTGAGAGAGCTTTTGGATCGTTAAGTGAAACAAAGTTTAAAGCTTTGTTTTGAACACGGGCATGCTCAAAGGCAAAAGCATCGGCATTTTTAATAAAGCCAGAAGAGATAAACACAGGTAAATCTACCTCTTTGTGGTTATGATCATTTGAAATATTTGTAAAAGAATGGTTTAAATATTTCTCATAGGCAATATTTCTTTTTTTAACTTTTTCATAATCTTGATAATGGTTTATTTTTCTTACTAACTCTTCTATCATAAAAGGTTTTAAAATATAATCTTTTGCACCTGCTGCAAGTGGTTTTGAAACAGTATCATTGGATATGTAAGATACCATAAGTATGATGATTGAATTTTTAAACGTGTCTATTACTGGGTTAAAGTCTTGACCGTTAATATTGGTTGAGAGTAGGACTACATCATAGTTATTACTTTTTATAGCATCTCTTGTAGAGGTACACATCTCACAAACATGACCTAAATCGCCTAATTTTGTAGCGATACTTTGTGCTAAATATACTTCGTTTTCTATAATTAAAATCTTCAAGTTCTTCTATCCTTTTTTTTAGTTTGCCAATCATAATATTTTAAATTAGCATTTGCTATTACACCAACTCCCTCAGATCTACCAATAAATCCAAGTTTTTCAGTTGTTGTTGCTTTTATGTTTACTCTTTGTTGATCACAGTTTAAAATTTTTGAAAGTACTTCTCTCATCTGAGATTTATATTTTCCTATACGTGGTTGTTGAGCGGCTATGGTTATGTCTATATTAATAATTGTAAAACCGTAGTGGTGTAACTTTTGAACCACTAAACGTAACAGTTTTTTAGAATCTATCCCCTTGTATTTGTCGTCATTGTCTGGAAACATCATCCCAATGTCACCCATTCCAGAAGCACCCAGAAGTGCATCGATGAGTGAATGTATTGCAACATCTCCATCACTGTGTGCTTTGAAGCCAAAATCAGATTCTATTTTAACACCACCTAAAAACATCTCTCCTTTGGTATCAAATGCGTGTACATCAAAACCATTACCACTTAGTACATCACTTGAAGGAGCACTTAAGCAAGGAATTTTGTTAAGATCATCTATATAGGTGATCTTATGCGCATCCTCATCACCTAAAATAAATTCCCTAGATCCGCCATTGGCCACAATGGCACTGCTTTCATCGGTAAATTCTTCGTCGGTATTGAGTGCTAAACGTAGGGCAGAAGTTTTTGAGAGTTGGGGTGTTTGTATCCGTTTTACTTTTGTTCTATCTATGGTTTTATCATCATAAACTATTGTATCATTAACATGAAGGTAAGGAACAAGACAATCGCTGTCTGATTTAAAAGAGAGTATTTCTTCTAAAAAGTCATCTGCAATACATGCTCTGGCAATATCACTCACAAGAACGTGTTTTGTTGTTACTTTTTCTAAAGAATTTTTTAGGGATTGTTGGCGGGTATTTCCACCTGCAATATATGTAAAATTTCCATAGGTCTTCATAAACTCTATATCTTCTAAAGAAGAGGTTATGATCACCTCTTTAAACAATTGGGTGTTTTGTAGTCTTTTTGCTACAAAATACCACAGTGGTTCGTGGTCAATTCTTAACCATTGTTTTTTAATATCTAGCTCAAAACGGCTAGAACTGCCTGCTGCGAGCAAGACCAGTGTTAAGTCTCTCAAATAAAACCTCATTAAAACTAAGTGTTACCAAATTATACATTTAGTAAACTTTGGCAATGTTGAAATGGGCTTAAAGTTTAATTATTTAAGGCTAAATCGATCTTACCTTGTTCAAGGTAGAGTCTGTATTGTGATGCTATTGAAGGATGGTCTTTAAAAGAAGTATTTATTATATTATGTAGATCATTTTTTATTTTTTGTGTGTCAGAAGAAACCATTATGTAAAGATTACTTTTAGAGCTTTTCCAAAGTTTCATAACCCTTGATTCATTAATTGCATTTGATACGAGTAGGTTATGAGCATCTTCGATTTTTTGAGCAAAACCATCCTCTTGAAGATCTTTTTTTCCAATAAGAGAAAATATAGTTATAAGTTTTGTTTGAATTTTATGAGAAAGGTTTGCTTTAGCATCTTCTATGGCTTCATCTCTTTGTGTAATAAACTCAGAATCAATATTATTTGATTTTCCCACTTCGCTAATATATAAAGGTAGATGCGGTGATTTTACCCATGTTGGGGCATTGTCTAATTCATTGATGACCTTTTGCTTTTGAATGCTATCAACAGACTTTGAACAACCCACTATCATTAATGAGATAATAAATAAATATAATACATTTTTCGCAGACATAATTTTCCTTTTTCATCTAAAACATCAAACCATTTTATAACAAGACAAGTTAAATGTATATAAATATTTCTCATTGTTACAAAAAGTCTACAATCCAATTTTAAAGGTAAAAAATAAAAAAAATTAATGATAGATTTTGTTTGGACGTTATAAAATGTTTTTAACAAAAAAATTATTAGGGGAATGTTATATGTTGAAAATAGTATTTTTTACACTTATTCTATGTGTTAGTTCATATGCAAACAGTGAGTATTCTTTACTTTATAAGGTTGAAAAAGGTTCTAAAAAGCTGGGACACTATGAAGTAAACTTGGCAAAGACACAACTCAGTTCTAAGTCTTATGGTGCTTCTCAGCGTTTAGAAATGTTTTCAACCAAAAAAATCGACTTTGTTCAAGAGGGCTTTAAAAAAGTACATTTTGTAAAAAATAAAAAAGTGCATACCTTTAATGTAGTGACAGAGTTATCTGCCTTAGACAAACAAACCAAAGAAAAATACGATAGAAAGTTTAAAAAGGTTAAAGGCAATAATATGCTTTTTATAACCAAAGAGGGTAAAAATACCATCGACCTTTTTAACAAACGTGCTACGGTTGTTAAAACATTAGAAGAGTTACTCAGTGATATTTATTACAACAATTTAAAATACGATACATTTATACTTTTTGACAAGCTTGGTGTTATGAAAATGGTAGCTAAAGTGGTGAAGAAAACAAATGAAGTTGTTATTCAAAACCATTCAAAGAAAAAACCTTATATGAAAATAACACTTGAAAACGGTGTCCCTATAAGTATAGAATCGCTGGTTTCAAATTGGCGATTGACAGCAGTTGCAAAAGGTGTTTTTAAAGAGTACTCTGTGGATCTAGACAAGATGCTAGCTAAGAGTTACACGTCTAAAATTAGTGGCTCAAGGGTGGAGTTTTCAAAAGTAAAAAAAGCGGGTAAGTTTTACAATTTGGATGGGAAAATCTCTTTTGATTTAGCAAAAGAACTCTTTAGCGAAAAAGGCTACAAACAAAATGCGTATTGTAAAAAACAGCTCAAACAAGCACATATAAAGCATAAAAAAATAAAAATACAAAACAATCAGTGTGTAGCAACACTAAAAGTTAAAGCGAAGATAAGTGATCTTAAAAAAGAGATCTTATCGGAGTTAACACAAAAACACCCACAGCTCAAAATCACAAAAAAAATAAAATTTAAAAACAACAACATAGTTTATAAGGTATTGTAAAATGATGAAAAACCTCTTTAAAAGTCTGTTCGCAGTAGCATTGTTAAGCTCAGGTGTCAGTGCCAGTACAACTCAAGAACTTAAAGCTGAACTGATCTGTAATGAAGACCTTCAAACGTATGAATATTGTGATAAATTAAAGTCTTATTTTTATGAAAAAAAAGATGATATGGACAGTATCTTATATATGACAGATTCTTTGGATTATCTATCTGACACAAGAAACAGACTAAGTCGTGATCTAGCAGACAAGATTTTTTTAGTGATGTCAGATATTTCTAAAACAATTAAAATTGCAACCAATGAAGTTCGAAAAGAAAAATACAAAGCCTTAGGAATGGTGGTTCTTCCTGTTAAGTTTGGTTCTGCAACAAAGTTAAAGTACAGAAAAAAAGCAACCATGGCAAGGGGAAAATTAAAAGCCCAAATAACAGATTTTTACAAGTCTTATACAAAACACGATGATGAGTTTTTAACCGATCTTTTAACGATGAATGGATCGACTTTTATTGTTTTACCTGAAATTGTTCAATACTCAGAACTTAAAAATTCACTATATGATACAAAAGAAGCAGAGTTACAAATAGCTATTGATGGTTTTTTTGGTATTGAAAAAGGTATGAGTGAGTCGGTTGTGTCTTTGGGATTAAAGATAGATAAAAATGGAAAAATCAGAAGAATACATGATAGAAAATCTGAATATGAAATGATTAAAAAAGCTATTATTGAGCTGATTGACAATGCACTTGGCGATATAGCGTCACAAGAGGAGTAGGGCAATGAAAAAACTTTTAAAATTAATTCTGATTATGGCCTTTGTATCTTCAGTCGCATCCGCAGCAACACAAGAAAAAGTAATTTTTAGTAAAAATATAGATAAAAAATACAATGAAAAAGTTTACAGAAAAGTAACGATTTTATTTACAGAAGCTCGCTTGAAACTGCAAAAGAAATATAAAAAATTTCTTGATTTTGAATACGTAGATGATAAACTAAGTGACAAAAAAAAGATCATCAATTATGTCAAAACAAAAGATGCCAGATATTATGTAAGTTTAGACATCAAAGAGAAGAAAAAGTGCAAAAGCAACAAGTGCAAAGCAAAGTATATTATTAAAGTTTTTGATGGAAAAAAGAAAAAAAACATTAGTTTAAAAATTGATGTATTGATCAATAACAATGAGTTTATAGAGATGAAAGTAGCGTTTATCAAGTCAAATACTAAAAAACTTGTAAAATTCTTGCGTCAAAGATAAGCACTTAAGGGATGTATCTATTTGCTTTAAAAATAATATTTGCGATTCTTAATAAATCAACACAATATATTAGTTTTATAGCGATAACTTTGTTTTTAAGCGTTTTTCTTTTGATAGAACAAGGTTTGATAACGTATGAAGAAAAGTTTATTAATTCACTTAAGGGTTTGTATCCAGAGTTTGTAACCAATTCAAAGTCCACATTGAAATTACTAGAAAAAGAAGATGCTGATATTGTAAAAGAGATATTTGTTTACAGTGAAGAGATTATGTTTAGCTACTCAGACGATGAAGAGATTTCAAAGTTTATGAATGTTCGTACCTTTAATGAAGCCTACAAAGAAGTGCTTTTTTCAAGTATAAATATTGACACAAACTCTCAAGCAGATCCAGATACCGTATGGTTAAGTCAAAGGCTTTTTGACAACATGTCCCAAGACAGTGCTTTTGATAAAAAACATCTTTACTTCTTAGACTTAAACGATGAATACAAAGCATTCAAGGTGTGTGTGTTTAAACTGGCCAATGATGAAAAATGGTTGGTGTCTTCAACAAAAAATGCAAAAGAGATGGCGTACATGCCATTACCTACTAATACCATTTATACAAACAACCCTCATTTAAAGTCAGAACTTTATTCAATGAAAAAGATAAACAACTGGAAAAAATACATTGACTATGAAGACCTTGGGGTGTTCTTACTTGCAAAACAGGTGTCAAAAGCTTTTTTAGTGGCTTTTTTTATCTTTTTAGTTATTTTTATGATCATCACTTTTTCTTCGTTGGCAAAAGAGTTTGAAGCCAGTATATTTTTAAAAAAAATGTTTGGAATGGATATTTACAACACAATACTTCTTTTAAGTATCTTTTTCTTTTTGTATGTTTCTTTGCTCATCCTTAGTGTGTACGTACAATACCAAATGATCTCACTTGTTATATATAAGGTATTGGAGGTTGAACTTATGTTAAACCTTGAAAAGCTTAGTCTTATTTTTATTGCTTTAGTTTTCATTGGGGCATTGATGTCTATTTTTGTAAGTAAAAAATACCACAGGTTGCCACTGTGAAAAAACTAAGTTTTATTTTTAGTATATTAAAAAGAAGAATCATTAATATCTTGTTGTTGTCTATTATGTTTTCAGCCTTGTTGCTTATCTTTATGGTGGGATTTTCTTTAAAAGATATTTTTTATGATTACTTACGTTCGGGTTATGGAAACATAGCCGATCTCCAAGTAAAAACGAAGAGTTTAAGTGATTCAAAAATAGAAGCATTGGTTAAAAAAATAAAAGAAATTGATAATGAGATAGATCTACTCTATGGGTATGAGAAGGTTTACGAACTTAGCATAACAGACAATGAAGATGCTGTTTTAACAAAAGAGATGCCTACCTTAATAAAGGGACTTAAGTTTGACAATAGATTTGAAGTTGAACTTGATAATCAAAAAAGGTTTTTAAAGGTGCTTAGTTTTGAGTACGATGATCTGTTTAAAGTAGAGTTTGATCTTAATGGTTTAGAGGTTAAAGACAAAGACTCTTTAAAATTTGTGTCAAAGTCTAAGGCTATTAAACCAGATTTTTGTACCTTAAGTTATATACAAAACAATATACTGACACTTGAATCAACCTACTGCAAAGATAATGTGGATCATTTGTTTCAAAGGCTTCAAGATAAAAATAGCGATTTTATAAATATTAAGCTCAACAATACGACTAAAAAATTGAAAATCATTGAGCTGGATCCAGCTTATAGAACCATTGTACTCAAAGATGAAACGAAAACAACCCTTCAAAACATAGGTATAGATCTAGAAGAGATCTCTGTTTTAAATGGATCAATACAAAGTGTAGAATCTTATGATGGTGAGCTTATTATTACTTTTAAAAGAGAAGAAAATGTTGAACTTTCTTACAAACGCTATATTGCTCAAATAGTATTAAACTACATCAATTATAATCGTTTTGTTCTCAATGTCAAACATTATGCCTTTGTTGATGAAATTCAAAGCCAACAAAGTGATAAAAAAGAGTTGGTATATTTAAACGAGTTAACTGACTTTTTAGATATGCTTATCAACAAAAATCCAACTGCTGCGATTGGATCAACTTATCTTGCTAAGGATTTGAACAACTTAGGTGTATTGGATAACTTTATTATAGCTTCTAATGATGTTGAATTTGTATCGAGTATTAGAAGTACCTTTAATTATAATCCAGAAAAAATTTATAACAAAAATATTTTGTACTATAACAAAGCAATGTTTGAACAAGCATTTAACGTGTATGATAAAAACAACTTTTTAGACCTCTATTTACAAGCGCATTCTTTAAGAAATATACAGAATATTAAAGAGGTGGTGAACTCATTTGATCCACAAGCAAAATTTATTTTACAAGAACAAATCATCCCTTCAATAGCACCTAAAAAGAAAGTTTTTAACATTGTGGTTATCTTTTTTAGTTTATTGATCTTTCTTATTTTATTTATATCAATGTACGTGGTTTTACGTCAGTTTTATTCCAACTTTGAGAATGAACTTGCTTTGTTAAAACTCTTTGGGCTAAACCAAGCTTACCAAAGCTATATCAATCTTATAAGTTTTATGATCGCTTCTGTATTGATATATTTTGTACTCCACTATGAAGAATCACTTATAAACGAGATCATGATGAAGTATTTTTTTACAAAGTATGATTTTGAGATGTCAAATTATGCAATGTCGTTAGTGATTTTGTCCATATACATACTCATAATCTATATGCTTGAAAGAGTAAGTATAAAAAAATTAAACATTATAAAAGGAGAGTAGATGGCTTTAGAATGTAAAAATGTTTCCTTTTCATTTAAAGATAAACAGGGTGTTGAAAAACAAATTTTAAAAGATTTGTCATTCTCGCTTGATCAAAACCAGATCAAACTTGTGTATGGTCATATTGGTGCAGGTAAATCAACCTTGATCTATCTTTTAGCGGGTTTGTTGGATGAGTTTGAGGGGGAGATTGTATGGGATGATTACCATTTTAAAAAAGTATCCTCAAAACTTGACAAAATTAGAAGCAAATACATGAGTATCAATTTTTCAAACTTTTTTTATTTAAAAGATATGGATGTTGAAAACAATATTATGTTTCCTGCGGTTTTTTCAAAAAAGAAAAAAAGCTACATTCAAGACCGCTTAGATATGATGTATGAAACATTTTCAGACATAAGACTCAGTGATACTGAAGTGTTTGATTTAAAAAGTTTCCGTAAGAAAAAAATAGGTACAATGTCTAATGGTCAGCGTGAAATTGTGATGCTTGCACGTATGCTTATGAATGACTCAAAGTATCTATTGGCAGATGAAATGCTACGTTCTTTTAATACCAATGTTAAAAAACAGATGTTAGAAATATTATTTGAAAAATTCCATTTTGGAACTTCAAATTCGGTTTTACTTATAACGCATGATGACAAGATGTTAGAGTATATGAAAGAGTATTCAAAAGGTCGTGCAGAGATAACGGCTTATGATTTTATAGACAAAACGCTAAGGGAGAGAAGATGAAATATTTGGTACTGATTTTTTTATTGGTTTTTAATTTAAAGGCTTATGAGTTTGTTTTAGTCAATTCTACAGAGATAGATGACCAAGATATTATTGATAGGATTGAGACTCAGATCCAAAACTATTACTACAGCCAAGAGAGTGAATTGGTTTTTAAACCACTTGATGACAAAGAGAGTGTCCTCGAAATTCTTGATGAATACGATTACAGTGGAGATATTGACGAACAAGAACAGTTGATCCAAAAGTACGAAGACTCCCAAGAAGATCTGCAAACTATTTTTTCTACAAAATATATTTTAATAGTGCGTGAAAAAGTGAATCGAGATAATAGAAAAGAGCTTGAGATTGTTTTAAAAGTTGATAATTTAAACTATTTTGATGGTACTTTTGTTATGCCAAATATTGATGAAAAAGAACTTCACTACATCGACACCATTACCAATGTTGTTTTAACTTATTTGGTTTATAAAGACAAAAATTTTATAAACATACACCAACTCTAGGAATGAAGATCCAATGAAAATACTTTTTATATTTTTAAGCAGTACAATTTTTCTTTTTGCCATTGATGGTGTTAAAAATATTTCTCTTAATACCATGGACCCCGATGAAGTGATCACAAGCGTATCCAATAGGTTGTCATCGAGTGATCTTAAAAATTTAGGTGTTAATGCAGATTATAAAAAACATATTAACAATATTGAAACTTTAAAAAATGAAATAAAGACACTGATTCTTCATCAAGGTGAGTTGAGAAAAACTCAAAAAGAACACAAACAAGCTGTTCAAAACTATAATGAATCTCAAAACAAATATAACAAAAAGATGCAAGAGATCTACGCTAAGAGTAGTGGTATAAAAAGAGAGAGTTATTATGTGGTGAAACATGCTTTAGACCAAGCCTATATGCCAAGTGTAAAAAACCATTTGATTGATAAATACGCCATTGAAAAATATGATCAAAAAACGGAGATCGAAGAGTCTTCACAAGGGATTGTCAGTTATAAAAATGTGGTAAGTACCAATAAATACTTTGGTCAAATGCAAGTTGAGACGATTCAAGACATAACTTACCGTGATCAAAACACTAACTTTAAAATCATAAAAGTTATACAATCTCCCTTTGTTCAAACATCAAAAAGTGATTTTTCTAAGTCATTTCAAAAAGAGATAGATAAGTTTTCGGATGAGCTTAACTTGGATGTGTATCAAATAAGCAACAAAGAAGAGTTAGACTCAAAGTACACACAAGTAGAAATTTTAGAAGCAATCAAGCAAAATATACCTTTTGAAAAATCAAATAAACGCTTTAAGGCTTCAAGTAAAAAAATTCGTACAACCCTTGCTAAAATTACAAAAGAACATGACAGGTACATTAAAAATGTGAATGCACTTGCTTCAAAAATTGCTTCTATGAGTTCTAAACTTGAAGAACAAACTAAGGTATTAAACCGTGCTGTGGCAAAGAGTAAAAAATTGGCAGATTATTACTCAATAAAATTGAATTATGATGAACTTGAAAAGTTAGTTATTCTTACACCTAAAGTATTTGTTGAAACGGTTTCTTTAGGTGAAGAAAAAGAGTTTGTTTTGCGTAAAGCAAAATCGTATTTGAGTAAAATAAGTGTTTCACAAGTACAACAATCTGAAACCCTAAACGCATCGTATGATCTCAATACAAAAAATCTTAACAAAACAAAACTTATTGAATATGAGTCTATTCACCTGTTTGCTTTTGTAAAAGCTAAAAAGTTGGCAACGCTTATATTTGGTGTAATTGAGTTAGAAGACAAGGTGTCAAGTAGTGATTACATTAGTAAAGATCTGGCTTACGCATCCATGAATTTTGTACCTATAAATAAAGGTTTTGAAACCTTGTTTGCCTCAACAACAGAGATCACCTTAGGAGTGGTTAAAGAGTTTTTACAAACGCATAAACAACGAAAATATTTTGATGAATTTTGTATTGAAGATTCTACTCTACCAGAACAAGCAAGAGATTTTAAAAATATCACCAAAGAGTATTACGATTATCCTGCTGTGTGTTTTAAGGTCAATAAAATAGATGATTTTTTAGATTGGTTGTCATTAAAAGTAGATAAAAAATTAAAACTTCCAAGTTCTCAACAATGGTCTTATGTCGCTTCAAATGCTAATTCTTCTGATTTTTGTTGGGGTAACGATAACTTAGAAGAGTTGAACTTAGATGAGTCACAACCTGAAAATATCTACTATGAAAATGATGAAGATACCTATTTACAACCTATTAAACAATACGAAAAATCACTTTTGGGTATGTACGATATGTGTGGAAATGTACATGAATTTGTAGAAGATGAGGGTGTTTTAATGATCAAGGGAAATTCCTACATAAGTTTTATTGAAAACTCTAATGCACCTGCACAAGAGTACAGTCCTGATCTAAACACAATGATAGGTATGAGAGTATTTTATACAAAGGAGAAGTGATGGGTAGAGTGAATTTTTTGTTGTTAATGATGGGTTTTTTAGTAAATGTTTTTGCTTCACAAATGCCTGCATGGGTTAACAATCCAGACCTTGAAGGTAATATTGGCTCAGTTGGGATTGTTAAAGAGATGAAAAATAAAAGAAAACAACACTATATTGCCAAAAAGTTAGCCATCGCTTCATTGCAAGAGAGAAAGCGTGTTATCATGGAGTCGAGTGTTGAAAAAAATGACAAAGAATTTATCTCAAAAATCAAGCAAAGTTCCTCCCATTTTAACAACTATGAAGTGGTTGAAAAAGCCAAATACAGTGATGGCGAAAATTATTATGTATGGGTGGTGATTAAAAAATGAAAACAATAATAAAACACCTCAGTACCTTGGCACTTTTAAGTGCTTGTGTATGGGCAGCTCCTCTAAAACCTCTCAAACCTTCGTTACAAACAGACAGTGGTAGCTCAAGCACAGACAACATTACAAACACACTCACCTTTAGTGGAACCAAGTTAGAAGGTGAAATAATCCGTTTGTACAGAAATGGAGTAGATACGGGTCGTTCTTCATCTTCAGTTGGCACGGTGTATTCTATCTCTGTTTTTCCAGAACAAGGTGCTTCAACCTACACAGTAACAGCCGATGCAAACGATGAAACAGGACAATCCTCCCATTCAGATCCAACACAGAGTATCACCTACGATACAAGCGCACCGGATCTAAGTATAACACTTGATACATTTTCAGATTCGGGTACAAAAGGGGATAATAGAACAAATGATGTGACCCCAACCCTCTCAGGAACGCTTAGTGAACAGGCTACTCTAAATATTGATTCATCAAGTTTTAGTGCAAACTCAACGTGGTCGCATACACACTCTGCGCTTGGGGGAAGTTTCAATGGTGATTCGCACAGTATTTCTGTTTCGGCAACCGATGTTGCAGGAAATACAAAGTATGCTTCATTGGATCTTATTATTGATACAGGTGCGGCTTTAAATATATCTTTAGTGGAACCTAGACTACAAAATGATGAAACAACGGGTGAATATTTATTAGATGGAATATTTGTTGTAACCTCGGGTGATATAGAAGGGAGTAAAGAAAGAACCTTTTTACTCAATGGCGTAGAATACACTTTGGATAATTTAAGTAATTCTGTCTTTATTAAAAACAGTGACTTATCGGCTTTGAGTGATGGCTCAAACTATACAATTAGCTCAAAGGTTGGTTTGGTTGATGAAGCGGGAAATACAGCAGGAGTGTCCTCTCTTTCTTTTTATTATGATACGGTTTCAAACCAAACACACTATGCCAAACCAATAACTATTGGAACAAGCAGTGGCAATTTATATAATGACACAGACGTGGACTACTTTTTATTGCAAGTACCAAAAAAAGGTAAACTAAGCTTATCCGCGGGTTCACACAAGGCAGTTCTTAAGAGCTTGGATGATGTGGATCTAACGCTTCAACCCGATGCAGTGTTAGAAGAGGGAAGCTACCTTGTCCAAGTATTAAGCAATACAGGAAGTTTTGGTGATTATACATTAAACACTTCATTGATTGAATATGACAAAGAGATAGATCTACAAGCAAGACCAACTGCCATTGTTGATGCTACATTTAGCATTAATACAAGTGCCAATTATATATATGTTGATGGGGATATACTCTACACCAACAATGCTAATAGTTACAAACTCTTAGATGGGAGTATAACTGCTTTGTCGTACGGTAGTTTCTTATCAGATAAGTTTGTTATTAAAGATGCAAACGTTATTTACACACAAGGGACGAGTTTAAAGATACAAAATATGCTTAACAGCCTTTTTGTAAGTTCAACTCTTTCACAAAGTGCTTTATCCGTATCTGTGGCAGATAACACAGCTTATGTTTTAGTTGGAACAGCCGTTGAACGTCACGATATTACAAATTACAACGCAATTGTGAAAAATGCAACCGATATTTCTTTACCTAGTATTGTTACAAGTTATGATGAGATTTTGGCTTATTCAGATGGGAGTAAAACCTATCTTTATGCAAAAGACATCAGCAAAAGAGGGTATCTTTTTGATATAAGTGACCCTGCCAATGTGAGCACACTAAAACTCTTTGATCGTTATAGTATCAATGACTTTAGCATTGATAATGGACTTTTGTATGTTGCAACCAATGCTGGGGGTGTTTTTGTGTATGACATCCATAGTGATGCTTCAAAACCAAAACAGATCCTACGTTTTAACACCACAGGTACCCCCGATGCTATAGATGCTCATGGTGGTAAGGTTTATGTAAGTGAAAGTGGTACAATCAGACGTTATTTTTTGGATTTTGATTTTGATGATACCATGCCAGCAGATCCAAATGAACTCTCAACAATAGACCTAGATACAAGCCTAACAATCAATAAATTTGCCGATGCTATGGGTGTGGTTGATGAGGATGTTTTTAAAATACAGAGTGAGTATTTTGGTGATCTTTCCTTTACAACGACCAATGTCGGCGCAACGGATCTTAGATTAACACTTGATGATAATTCAGATTTTTCTTCACCAATCATAAATAATGCAAGTATAAAAAATACGGTTTTAAGTGGAGGTGCTTTAGATAACCTAAGTGCGCAAACGTACTATGTAAAAATATCTTCTAGTGATGCAGTCACTTTCGATGAGTATGAGCTTGAAGTGAACTTAACAAAAACAGATAGCGTCGTGGATGCCTTGTTAAATATATCTGAAGCAAAAATGTCACCTGTTCCTTTGCAAGGAACAACCACGGTAACACTAGAACATGCTTCAGACATAGATCTGTATCAAATATTGATCCCATCTGATGGTGTTTTAAGTCTAACTTCGAGTACGACCACAGTAGATCTAATGCAGGCTAGTATAGATCCAGGTGGTTTGGCTTACTTGCAATTAACATCGGTTGGATCTTTAGACCCTATTAAAGCAGGAACTTATTATGTAAAAGCTTCGGGTGGATCGGGAAGTTTTACAACTGCTTTTAGTGCATACAATACAAGCGATGAATACTCAAAGTTACTCAGTGTATCAAATGTAACACAAGAATACTCAACCCCAACCAACAGTGTGGATCTCCAAGACAGCTTGATCCATTCTGCTAGAGAGAGTGGTGTGGCAAGGCTTTTAAATGATAATTATGTATCGCTTAGCAATAAAAATTATCTCACTCAAGTATCAGATGGATCATTTATTTATGCCTTATATAAACACAGATATTCCCTTGATGCTACCAACAATATAGTTGAAGTTGGGATAGATAAATTTCAATACATCAACGATACTAAAACATTATTACACTCTTCTACGTTGTTGAGTGATTTAAATGATGATACCTTTTCATACAAGTTAAAGTATGCCGATAAACAGCTTTATTTGAAAAAAGAGGATGGTTGGTTTGTGTATAACTCTACTAATAACACCCTCGCTTCTACGGCAAGTTACAGTGTTGATTATGTGGATTTTGAAATATTTGATGGTTCAACTTATGCAGTAACAAGCACGAGTGTTCAAAAGCTAGGGAGTAGTTTATCCAATACATTTGAAGATATTTTATCCATAGAGGTGACGGATGGAGTGGTGTATGTTGGAACATCAAATCAAGGAATAAAAGCACTTGAATTAGATACGTTTGAGCTTCTTAAAGAGATTAACAATGTTCAAAATATTAGTTCTTTGCAAAGTAGGGGAAACACTTTATATGCCTTAGATAATACTTATAACACTACCTTAGAATTAAGTTCATCGACCTTATATAGCTTGGAAATAGAGCGAGATTTTAGTGACGATTTTGCGAATGCGTATCGTATTGTTGATGGAAGTACAACAACGGGACGAATAGTAGATGCAAACGATGCGGATTATTTTAAAATAAACCTTGATTATACAGGTTCCATAACTGTAACGGCTTCTGCTGGAACATGTCGTTTATATTCACAAAATGATCTCTTAAATGATCTTGGATGTGTTAGCGCGGATGTTGCTTCTGGTGTGTATTATATTAAACTTACAAATGCAAGTGCAACAAGTTACACTATTGGTGCTAGCATCACTCCAGTAATAGGTGATCAGCAAGACACAACACGTTTTTACCAACAAACAGCGCAAACGATAGAAGATGCAACAACTCAAAATTTTTCAGGAACCATAGATATAGCTGGGGATATTGATATGTTTAAAGTGAGTGTGGATTCAAGAGGTTTGATACAACTAAGCAATAGCGATGCTGTCTTAGTGTATGAAAATGGTTTGGAACTTGCAATGGTGGATGGTAAATATAAAATAGAAAATGCAGGTAATTACTTTATTAAAGTAACATCGAGCACAACGGGTTCATACAGTGTTGATGCAACATATACGGCGGTAGTTGATGACAAGTACGTAGATAATGCAAGTTCAGAAAATAAATTTTTAGCAAGTCTAGCCACTAACGGAGTAGAGTCAAAGATACTCTCTATGGGAAATTATGTTTACTTGGTTGATGAGGTTGATGGTTTAAGTGTTATTGATCTAAGTGATCCAAAAGACCCTCAGATCCGTTCAAGAGTAAATCTAAAAGGGACACCAACAGAGATCTTTCTTGATGGCAGTATTATTTATGTTGCTTTGGGTATAGATGGTTTTGCTGTTATTGATGTAAGTGATGTTGATTTGGCATTTTTATATTCTCAAACAAACATTACGACAGAGGTAAACACCCTTGTAGCTAAAGGTCGTTATGTTTACCTTGGTACTTCTGATTCAATTAAAAAATATGATCTCTCAAATCCTACACAACCTGTGATCTTCAGTGGTACAAATACTATCTCTTCAGCTTCAAGTGTGGATCTGGTGGTGCACAAAGAAGATATAATTGTTGCCAATGCCAATGGTCTTTTACAAATCGATACAAACCTAAATCAAATCAATAGTGTGGTTATGGATACTCCTCTTAGATTGTCACAGGACAGTGAATATCTTTTTGTTCAAAAGAGCAATGGCGGTATTGGTATCTTTAATGTAGATGGTCTAAGTGACACAGGAAAAACAGTGGCACTCACCGATACAAGAAGCGATCTTAATATCACTTCAACGATTCATGATCTGTATGTTAATAACAAAATTCTTTATATTTCAAAGAGTTACGGATTTGAAATTGTTGAATACGTTGATCTACAAAATATTAAGTCTTCTGCTTTTGGTAGTACGATAAACGATAAGGTAAGTGGGATCACTTTATCCAATGGTTCTTTGGCTCTTGCTAAAAACAATAGTGTCGAAGTTGTGGAAGCAACACCCGATTATGAAGACAGTATCGATGCACAAAATATCAATACCATTGATATTGAATCAAGGAGTCTGACAAGTGGGCAATTTTCAAGTACTTCAGATATAGATTCTTTTTATTACATAAACAATAACTATACGGGTACCTTAGAGATTAATGTAAGTGCACAAAACCCCGTAACCCTTAGTTTATTTAATTCTGATGGAACACCTTTAGGTACTTCACAAACAAACACCATTAAAACGGTTGTTAACGCGGACAATATTTATTTACAAATTCACTCAAAAGACAATGTTAAAGATTCTTTTTCTTTTACTCAAAGCTATCAAATTGATGGTCATTATGATAATCTGGATGATTCTTTAAGTTATGAGGCAATTACAGGCGGTGAAAAAATTGTGGGTAATTTATACCAAGGGGGATTGGATAAAGATTATTTTGAGCTAAATGTAACACAGCGGGGGATATTAAAGTTTGATATAGCATCTTTAAATACCTTGGATAAAAAACTCAAAGTGACACTCCTTTACAAAAGCGGTACAAACATCGCTAGTAACTATGTAGATCCAGATCCAGATGACAATAACGATACAAAAGTGATCCAAAACAGTTTTGAAGCCGATCTAAGTGAGGGAAGGTATATGGTGTTGGTTGAAAATGGACACGACACTTTAACCTCGTCGTTTAACTATGAGATTGCCACTTCGGTAATACCCACCAATGAAGTGGTTATGGACAGTGGGGCGAGTTTAACTCCTTTTACAGGGATCTCAGCATTTGATTATGTGGACAGACACTCCTACATTTTAAAAGAGGGTGTTTTAACAAGGCTTTCCAACATACTTCAACCAAAACAAGCACTTGCGATAGATGGGTTTGATAACAATGAATCTATGTACCGTATTTTTGCATACAATGTGGAGAATGAGGAACATATCTATGTGTCAAAAATAGATTTGGCAGATAATACATTAAACCGTGTTGAAAAAGTGCTGTTTAAGAGTTTAGACGGATTGACGCTTCAAGGTACAGGTTTTGATATGAGTGGTGTCAGTGATGAGCGTATGATGTATATTGATCAATCTGAATATGGGTATTACTACGATGAAGATTCTTTGTATATATCAAAGCTTAACAACACAGAATCCCCTGAACAAGTAGCAATAGAAAACTTGAACATTTTACAAGTTCGAGGCAGTTATATGTACTTGGCAAATGATAAAGAGATACGTATTATTGATATTAGCAATAAAAATGATATTGATAACGCCAAAACTGTTTCTACCATTGTTGTTGAAAATGTAAGATCAATCGCCCTAGATCAAGCTTCAAATCGCTTGTTTGTAGGTGCAAATAATAGATTGAGTGTGTACAATATTTCCAACAAAGACAGAATAGAGTTGCTGAGTGAATTTAGCATTGGATTTAGTGAAAAAGATCTTTGGTATGAGGGTACTCCAAGCAGTATCTATTTACTTCAAAACAAACTCTATACAACCATAGAAGGCGTGGGAGTGGTTGTGTTTGATCTAAATGAGTTTAATGAGTTAAGCATCTCTTTAAAAGCATTAAACTTGGGTGAAAATCTAAGCCAGATCTATACCTTCCATGGAGAAGTTCTAAACTATGTTGCAAACAATGAATTAAAAGCCTATTTTGTAAGTGATGAAGTACTTGATGCCGATACAGCTGCTACTTATACTGTTTTAAAAGAATCATCAATTTCTGAGGGTTCTTCAAGTGTTGAGGGATGTTTTATAGCAACCGCGGCGTATGGAAGTTACTTTTGCTCAGAAGTTAAAACACTACGAGATTTTAGAGATAAACACTTAAAAACAAATCTATTGGGGCAAATGTTTGTGGACTTTTACTACACTGTATCCCCTTCAATTGCACACTCAATCAGTGACAATGAAATGGCAAAGTCTATGGTTAGAACTTTGTTAGTGCCCTTTGTTTACATGATAGAATATCCAGCATTGTTTGTGTTTATGATGTTGAGTTTAATGTTTTTAACTTATAGAAAATTTACAAAAAAATCCACCATACTAGGACGTACATAATGAAAAAAATAGCAATTTCCACACTAATACTTAGTGTTTCTCTTTACAGTGGTATGTTTGAACACTCAACCGATGTAAAACAAAAGTATTGGTTTGACCTGAATAAACAAGTTGAAGATGAACAATTGGCTTTAGAGTTAGAAAAATTTCAACATGCCAAAGCAACGCAAAGTGAGATAGATAAATATATTCGACAAAGAGATGAAGACAATGTAACACGTCCTTTTGCAAAAGATGTGTATGTGGATGCAGGGATTTTAAAACAAAGAATACTTCAGAATGATACAGATAAATTGGTGGCCAAGAAGGATAAATCTTGTGGATGGTTTTTCTCTTTGTTTGGTTGTAATGAGAATGAAGAAGATAGCACAAAATCAGTTTCTAAACAAAGTGATGTACAAATAAAAAAGACCAACGAAATGGCTGAAGAAACATTGAAAAAGCTTAATGCTGAAGTAGAAAATGAAGATATGGTGGAAGAAAAAGGTGCTCTTCAAGATTCAGTAGATGCGGTTGAAGTACAAGAAACACAAGATGAACAAGACCAAGGGGTAAAATAATGATAAAGTTTACAGTAAAAAGTTTGGTGATTATATCTCTCTTTTCAACTTTTATATTAGCTATAGAAGTGCCAAAGTACAATGGATATGAAAATATAACTTACAATAATTCAAAAAATGTAATTCTTGGTGGTGCAACTACGGCTACGGCTAAAGGCTACAGTGCCTTGAGTTCCAACCCCGCGGGGTTAAGTACCAACTACAATGCTACGGTATATCTAAAAACGATAGTTGGTTCAGCAACTGTTATATATCAAAATACTGAAAATAAATATGATATTGACGCAGGAGAGCATATTGCTATTGGAGTTTTATATGATTCTTTTGCAGTAGAATATAAAAATGGAAACTATCTATCCGCAGGTGGGGCTTATGGATATGAACACCAATATGGCCTTTTTTCGATTGGTGCTTCTTATACTCTTGATCAAACAGACTTGAATGGTAATGATATTGAAAAAGGTAACAAAATAGATAAAATTGCATCAGCTACAGGAAATTATTTAACTTGGGGTGTGATGTGGCAAAAAACATTTATTGATGAAGATGATTTTTATGCTATTTATGTGGGTTACAGTTATAAAAATTCTGGACGTGCCGATGCTATAAAAGATAGTAATATTGTGTTTACTTCCCCTAGTAAAAGAAAAATGGGTATTGGATTAGAAACAAATTTATTTGATACTAGTGTTCTTTTAACATATGATATTGTGAATGAATTTTGGCAAACTTCTAAAGTACGTGAAGATATGAGTGGAACGGCTTATGGTGTAAAATGGATGGTAGGACACAAATTTTCCATAGGTACAGGCATTTACAATCAAACATATAACAACTCAAAGTTACAAGACAGTAAAACCACAAGTGTAGGAATAGAATGGGGCTTCTTGGGTATGCACCTTATGCCTTCATTTACGAAAAGAGTAACAAATTATGATGTGGGTAGTTTTGAAGATGAAGCTATTCACTTAGATTTAGCATTTACATTTTAGGATAATAATATGAAAAACTTACATACAATTTCAATACTTTTGGCACTTACTTTGGCGACATGTATATTTGCTCAAGATGACAACGTAACACAACCACTGGATCAAAATATGAGTGTTGCCAATGACTCTATACCGCTGAATCAAGAGCGTCCAAAAATCAGTGAATTTGAAAAACTGTTTGTGAACCATATTGCATACAACTATTATAAAAATGGGATCAACTCACTTTATGAAGGGGACTATAAAAAAGCGTATGAGAATGCAATGAATGCTAAAGAAATTGTTGACAATACGGACTTGAATACCACAACAATAGCCCTTGCATTTATGCCAAGTTATCTTAGAGAAAGTGCGTATTCTCCAAAACGAATATACTATAAGATAGTAAAACAAAAACAATACAAACTCAAACGTTTGATCGTAAAAGCAAAGCTAATAAGTCCACCAATAGCCTCATTGGTTATCCACAGAACGAGTACCACTATTGATGTTATTTTAAAAAACTACGGAGATCTACCATTGGATGAATTTGAAGTTTTTGTAAATGAGCAATCCATAGCATTTTATGAAAAGGTATTGCCAAATGAAGAAAAAACCATAAAAATTCAAAAAGCACCAAAGCTTTATGAGGTTTCTTTTAAAGAAAAATATGGTTTTGCACCAAAGAGTTTTATGCTAGAAGAGGAGTATTAGGATGAAAAAAATATTTTTATACACAGTTTTAGTTATTTCTACTTTGTTATTGGTGGGTTGTAGTACTAAAGAAAACTACTCACTAGACAAAAAAGTTGCCATAGCAGAGGGTTTTAAAAACCATTATGATAAACCTTATTATGAGGTATTTACAGAACAAGACATTGAAGATATTGCGGTGTATCTGCCAAAAGACACTACTACCATACGATTAAAGATGAAAGTGTCCAATCTTGAAGATGTGATCTATATGAAGTTAGTAAGTGAAGATGGTTATGAGATAGATAAAATTTTAAGACGTGTTGAAAGTATGGCTCAACTTGGATATGAACAAGATGGTTTTATGTATGAACCTTCTATTGAAAAAAATATTGTTACGCTTCAGATCTATGTACCTTCTATCTATTTGTACGAAGGCATTTACAAGCCAAAATTGATCTTTTCATTTAAAAGAAATTCACGCTCAATTCAGGAAAAAGTTCAGTTGGCATTTATAAAACATATTTATTCTATTGAGAACAATGACTCCCAAGAAAAACCTTACTATTCAACCTTATCTGAGTATTGTAATGCTTCTAACAAAGCTGGTGATGACTTTTTTAAGCAAATTGTTAAGGTCAATGAAAATAGAATATATTTACAAACAATAAAGGATATTGAAAACTCATGCAGATAAATAGACTCATAATCTTTTTATTGTTTGTTTTGCTTCCTATTGGAATATGGGCAAATAATGATGTTAACGCATCGTTAAAAACCATAGATAATAAGTCCAACCTTATTTTACAAGGGCAGGCTGAACCAAATCAAATTATAAAAATAAAAATACACAATACAACAAATGTTAGTGATGTTTACTACGCTTTTGTGATGAGTGATAAAAATGGTAATTACCAATTAACCCAAGGTGATATAGATCTAAGCAGATTACAAGATGGTGAATTACTCTTTGATATATCTACCAATGAAGAGGAATTAAGTGTCCCTCTTAGTAGAATTACTCAAAATCTTGATAAAGGATTGAGTTTAACCATTGAGTCAAAGAATCCTTATGAATACAAAAGCGACAATATGATTAATGGATATGAAGTAAGAACATATTCAATAAAAGGACAAACAGAAAGCAATATAAAAGTATTAAATATTGAAATAAAAGATAATGAGCACAATAGTATTCGTTATGCAATAGATGATATAAATATAAGCAACACTGGGCAATTTGTTATAGAAAATATAGACCTTTCAAATCTAGTGGATGGGGATGTTTTATTTTTAGCAACGGGGATTGATGAAGCAGGTAATAAAACGCAAATAACGCAAAAAGTATTAAAAGATACAAATGTGGCAAAGCCGATACTTTTAAAGCGGATTAAAAACAACAATCTCTCTAATGTGTTAAACAAAAAAATCTTGGTTGCTTCTGGTAGATCTGAACCGAATGCACATGTCTTTTTTAAATTTTCACAAGATGGGGTGGTGGTAGAAGAGTCGGTAATGGCAAATGAAAATGGAGACTGGGAAATCCTTGGAGGGGATCTGGATGTGTCTGTTTTTAAAAATCGTTCAGTGTATGTTGAGATTTACCAAATAGATGTGGCATTGAACCGATCAAATATTTTTCAATATAAAAATGAAAAGTTTAAACGTCCTATTTTCCCAATAACACCTATAGCAATTGATGCACAAAAGTATCAACTCATCTATACTATAACGGGAAACACTGATGAGATAAAAGACCTACAAGTTACGCAAAGTGAAATATATGTTGCTACCTACGGTGGGATTAAAGTGTACGGTAAATCCTATGCTAAACTTAAGCGTGAAGTGGAGATCTATGGCGATACTTGGGTAAATTCACTTGTTGTTACAAAAGACAAAGTTTTTGCGGCATTGAGCAATGGAAATATTAACGTTTATACCAAAGGATTAAGGCTTTTAAAAATCATTAAAGTAGATTCTTTGGCTGTATTAAAGCTTAAAAAATACGGGGAAAAACTACTGTGTTCATCGGCATCTGGATTAATAAAGATTTTTAATATGAAAGATTATACACACTTACATACCTTTAAACAACATCAATGGGATGTTGGTGCTATCTATATCGATGGCAATACACTCTATTCGGGTAGTGATGATTACTCTATTAAAGTTTGGGACCTAAATAAAGCTACATTACAACGAACAATCAAGTCGGCACATGCAGGAACGATCAATGATATTATTGTGTACAAAGACAAATTAATTTCAGCTTCAAACGATAAAACTATTGTTATTCGTGAACTTAAAACGGGTAAATTACTTAAGCGATTAAGCAAACATAAAAAACCGGTCAACAAGTTGATGATCACGAATGACTTTTTAATCTCGGTATCTTCAGATAGAAAAATGATTTTATGGGATATGGATACGGGTGAAGTACTTAAAAAAATAAAAACACACTCAAAAAGAGTGGGGGCTTTAGCGGTTAATGACTTCAACATTGTAACGGGTTCAAGAGATTACAAAATTAAAATTTGGGGATACGATGACTCAGTTGAAGCACTCGATAGTGAAGATGAAACGGCAAAAGAAAAATATGCGTTGATCAAATCACTTAAGGTTAAAAGAGGGATGCCAACCTCACTTTCACAAAATGAAAATGATCTGATTGTAAGCAGTGACAATGGCTATATCGACTTTTACAACAAAACTACTCATGATTATCATAAACAGTATAACACCCTTGCAAAGATTCAAAAGCCACTAAAACGCAAAAGAAAAACACAAGTGATGGTGATGGACGATGAAGGAAATTTAGTAAGTGAAGATGATGAACCTTATGAACAAACCCAAGAACAGATCCAAGAATTAAGACCAAAACTTCAAAAAATATACGATTGTGAAAATTTTGGTAATAAGCTTCTTTGTTCACTTGAAGACACCTCCATAAAAGTGTGGGACATGGAAAAAGATAAGGCTGTTTCACTCCTTCGTGGGGATACTTCAGCTGTTAAAGATATAAAGTTGTCTTCGCTTCACCTTTTAACTGCTTCAAAAAAAGGGACAGTGGGTGTGTACGATATTGAAACCTCAGACTTTGTAAACCTTATAGAAGGGCATCAATACGATGTAAATACGATCGCTCTTTATGAAGAGGACAAAGTGGTATCAGCAGGGGACGATTATTCTATTAAAGTACGTGATATTGAGAGTGGGGATCTACTCTTAGATATTAAAGAAGCACATTCAAACATTATTACTAAGCTAATGGTGTATGAAAACTTTTTGATCTCTGCATCAATGGATCATACGATTAAAGTTCGTGATATTCGAGATGGAAAACTTATAGCAGTGCTTGTTGGACATTTGGCAGGAGTGACTTCACTCGCTTTGGATGAAGATGATTGGGTATTACTCTCTAGTAGCGATGATAAAACATTAAAAGCATGGAGTTTAAAAGATTTTAGTCTTATTAGCAGTATGGACAGACACAAAAAAGGGGTTGTAGATATGATTATTACCGATGATTATATTGTATCAATCGCTAAAGATAAAACGATAAAGGTATGGAAATATTATGAATAATATACTAAAACTATTAATACCGTTTCTTGTAGTCTTAGGTTTACATGCCGATCAAGGGATGTTGAGTACCATTACACCTACAGGAGAAAATGGTACAGGGGATGTTGATGTCTTTTATGATGGAGTAAATATCTACGGTGCTACCTCAAATGGATTGTACAAATACGATACCAATATGACATTACTTAATTCCAATGCAAGTATTTCTTCTGGAATAAAAAAAGTAATTGCCAACAGCACAAATGTTTATTTTATTCAAAACACACAAGTCCATCAAGCAGACACCTCATTGAGTGCTATTTCAATGAGTAAAGATACAACAAAAACACTAAATTGTATTGCTTTAAGTGAAGATGGAAGCTATCTGTTTGCAGGTTCGAGTACGGGTATATTGGTGATTCAAACATCTGATTTAAGTATTAAGGCATTTATTGAGAGTACCAATTCTAAGGATCTAAAAGTTAAAGATGATCTACTTTATGTCGCGGATGATTGGGGTGGATTAAAGGTGATTGATATTTCAAATCCTGAATTTGCATCGGTTTTATCAACAAGTACGGGAGAGTTTTACAAGTTGTCTTTAGAAAATAAGGCTTTGTACACAGTTGGTAAAACAGGCTTAAGCTCATTTGATATAAGCAGTCCCTCAGCTCCTGTTTACAAAGGTACAACCAATACAACAGCAAGTGATTTAACCTCACTTATTGTACAAGATACCCATGCTTTTATTGCTCAACACAATGCCAACTCAAATGAATTTGGGGTGTATGATGTTTCAAAAAAAGCAAACATGCAAGCGATAGCCAATTCCCCTTTTAATGATTATTTTATCAATGCGATTACGGGTGCCAATGCTAAGATCTATGTCGCTACATCGGGAGGAATTGTTGTTTTTAATGCACAATCAGATTATGATAACACTGCCCAAGGTGCATCGCAAAACCAAATAACAGCAAAAACAGTTGAACAACTTAATGAAAACAATGGTATTTTTGGTAACTTACAAGACCAAAACGATGTGGACTTTATTAAGATAAATCTTCAAGGGGGTAGATTGGATGCGTATATTTCTGGATTAGATGATATAAATGTTACTTTATACGATTCCAATGATACCACGCGTCAACCCATAGCCAGTGTTGAGAGTAGTTTATCAAGTACGCCAAAACTTTTGCATCTAAATACAGAAACGGCTTCAGGGACGCACTACTTAAAAATACAAAATACCGATTCAACAACAAGTGGTGAGTATAAAATAATTGCAGATTTTAGTGTGGATGATTGGCCAGACTTTAAAGACTCAGCACAACTGATAAATTATACAGAATTGATTAAAGGAAATATGTTAAGAGGGGATGACAGTGACTATTTTAGAATAGATCTCGCTTCAAAAGGGGGAGTGATTGTTTATTCTCAAGAGAGTGATATTATAGATTTTGAACTTATCAATGCCTCAAGTGGTGCATTGATGTTAGATGATAATGCCTCTTTAAATACAGGGCGAACCTATAAGGCAGTGGATAATGGGATCTACTATTTAAAAGTGAAAGCTGCCTCTTTGGATGTTGAGAACCAAGACTATTCATTTAAGGTCGACTTTTCAAAAGATCTTGTATTAGATAAAGAAGACGATGCCTCTTTTGCTTTAAAGAAAATTGCAGATGTTGACAGAATACAAAATTTTGATCAGATTCAGATCGTGGGTGAAAATGTATATATGGTAAATACTACAACAAACACCCTTATGCGTTCACAAAAATCATCTATAAACACACCAATTGCTAGCTATGTTTCTTCTTCTGGAACAATTGTTGAGTACCAAGTGATAGGGGATTACACCTATGTCTTAACCGATACACGTTTGCATGTTTTATACACCAGTAGTTTAAATAACAGAAGTGAGTATGTTCCAAATTCACAAAGTAATGGTTTTAAAATAAATGGAGATAAACTCTACTTACGTGCAAATTCTTCAAATGTTATAGAGGTTGTTAACATTAGCAATAAAGACAGTTTGACAAAAATTTCTGATTTGAATGTGGGTGAAACGGTTAACGACTTTGATCTAAAGGGGAGTTTTTCTCAAAGTAGTAGTGACGCTAGTATCTACGCTTTAGATACATATTTATACGTTGCAACAAACAATGGTTTAAAAAGATTTAATGTCAAAGAGGTAAGCAATGCGGTTGAATTGAGTAACTATAAAGCAGGTAATAGCTTCTCAAAAATAAAGATCTCAAATCCTTATGCCTATGTGGAATCAAATGTGGGGGATGGATTTAGTATTTTATACATAAAAAGACCATCTTCAACACCAAAACTTAAAGGTTCTCTTAATTGGGGAAATGGAGTGATGAAGTCAATGGTGGTTCATCAAGACAACGCGTATATTTTAAACAATGAAAACATTCTAAGCGTGGTTGATATTAGTGATCAAACAGCACCTAAAAAAGTTGACATTCCTTACTTAAGAGCAAATGCCTTATCCATAGGAAACGGGATAGGATATTTTTTACAAGAGGGAACACTTGATTCTGAAATTTATAACATTGTACAAAGTTATGATATGTCAAATGATTATGCCGATGTAAAAGGTGGTGCTTTGGAGGTGAAATACGATGCCACAAACTATGGATTGATCTCACAACATCGAAACAATGAAAGCGATGTTTTTTATATCAATGCACAGCGTTCAATGGATTTTAATTTATCGGCTGAGGGGAGTATTTCAACAACTTATAAACTCTACCATTTCAACAGTGATCTATTGGTGAGTTCATTTGCTAGTTCAGGAGTATTTAATGCCAGTACAACGCAGAGTAATACCCATGTAAAACTAAAAGCGGGAGAGTATTACTTAAGGGTAAATTCAACCAGCACTACAAGTGGTTCGTATGCGTTTAATCTTACAAAAAACGAAGATGATTTCTCCGACAGTTTTTTATATGCCGATAGCATTGTAATGGGTGAATCTCAAAAAGGAAATATCTTAGTAAAAGAGGATAAAGACGTTGTTAAAATAAAACTCAATGAAAGGGGTAGTTTTGATTTTAATGCAAGTAAAGGGATTAAAGTTACCTTGTTGTATGATGATACACTAACAACCTTAAGTGACAATACAAACACCATCCATACTGTTTTAAACCCTGGAACATACTTCATTGTTATGGAGTCAAATTCTACTTTTACAGGCGATTATAGTTTTCAATCACATTTTGAATCAAGTGGTGAATTGGCTATGCCTGATGGTTTTGATGGGATAGAAAATTTTGGTGCTTCTGTGAGTATTTATGGAGAAAGGTATATCTACACCATTGATGAGTTTGACAACTTATCGATCTATAACCATCTTTTACAAAGAGTACAAAAGAGTATAATTGACGATGGTTCTCATGGCTTTGCAAAACAAAGTTGTTCAAAAGCATTTTTTTATGAAGACACCATTTTTATTAACTCTTATCATTATGAAGATGGGGAGATAGTTTGTTCTTCGTACAAGTCTATAGACTTACAAAATCAAGACGGTGAGTTTCATACAGATAGGGGTATAGGAAATAAACAATACACCAATGAGGGCTTTAACTTGACATTTGATGACATCAATGTTGTAGCAGCAGATAATGGGTATTTATATGAATACTCAAAGGCAGAAAAAAAATTGGTAAAAACCACTTTTGGGGATGCTCATAAAGATGCGTTTTCTGATTATACTTATTCAACACCTCAAGCTATTTTTGGACCTATTAGTGACCTTCAAAGTATTAAAGGGGTGAAAAATGATGCTTTGGTAGATATTATTGCCATTGATTCTCAGGTAAGTATTTACAAAACCGATCCAAATTATAGAGTGCAAACAGGCACCGACCCTGAAGGAAACCCTCTATACCAAACAAAACCTAGTATTGTTAGTACAAAGTCATTTCCAGCTTTGACGACTAAGGTAAAAGATATGCACATTGATACTAATGATAAAAAGGTATATATCTTAAGTGAAAATGCTAGTGAGGTATTTATACTTTCTTATAATAAGGAAGATATTTCTTTATCTTCAATATCGAGTGTTGATCTAGGGGTTCAAGCAACAGGGATGTTTATAAAGGGTGAAAAAATATACATGACCATTGAAGATCCAATGTATCATGGTGTAAAAGTGTACGATTATCCTTTAACATCGCCAGCAGTTGCTACACATGAAGCTCAAAATATTGGAGCAAACCTTTCTTCACCGTTTACATGGGATGGAACCACATTTAATTATCTCTCTAACCTTTCTCCACAGGTGTATTATTTAAGTGAATCGTTTGTTGATGGTCAAACAACGGGAACCTATTCTGTTGCACAAGCAAATGATATTAAAGAGGGTGAGGGTGGATTTGAAGGCTGTTTTATTGCAACGGCAGCTTATGGAAGTTACTTTGAACCACATGTAAAAGTGCTTAGAAATTTTAGAGATAAAGTTTTACTTAGTCATAAATACGGTCAAAAAATAGTCGATTTTTATTATAAACATTCACCTTCAATCGCATCTAAAATAGCGATGCACAGTGGGGCAAAAAATATTATTAGACAGGTATTGACACCCATAGTATTTATGGTTAAATACCCTTTGAGTGTGTTAGCTCTTCTTATCGCTTTAGTCTTTGGCGTATGGTACAGAGGGTATGTAGTAAACAAAAAAGGGGTGCTAGTATGAAAACAATTTTTATCAGCATGTTGATGAGTTTATCGACACTTTTTTTTATAGCATGTAGTGATGTAACAAATGCTTTAAGTAAAAATGAGCAAACAAAAAAACCTATCTTAAATGATTTTTTGGCAAATATAGACCAAAACCAAACGGGTGTGTTATCACTGGGAAAAGTAAATATACAATCAAGTGGTAGTGCTTCGATCAGTAGTTTTAGGCTTCAAGGAAATGGGTACTCAAATTTTAATATTTCATCAACGGGTGAGATCTCAACAAAAAATGATACCAACTTAGACTGCGTGTCGTATAAAAACTATGATCTTGAAGTAACGGCAACAAATAAATACGGTGAGAGTAATAAGGCAAAAGCATTAATACAGATTAACTGTGGGGATGAACCTCTTATAAAACCTTATAGCATTAAAGTTGATTATCAAACGGGAAATATAGGGACACTTACCTACATAAGAACAGCAGGTGGTAGTAACAATCCATCGGACATTAAAGAGATCCAACTAATTGATGCACCCAATGGATTAAGTATCAGTCCTAATGGATCTATTATGCTTAACAATTCTTTGCCATTGAGTCGTTATGATATAAAAGTAAGAGCACTAAATAATACAAATGTTGTCGGTCCTTATGTCTATTTAACAATTTTTAAAACAACCTACGGTAATACATTTTCAAGTGATACGGATGACTGGCCTGATTATTTAGATACTTCAGTCAATACAGCGATAAGCATAGGGCAAGATTCTTCCTCTTCTGTTTATGCAAATATGAATCACCCCTCAGACCATGACTATATAAAAATTCATGTTCAATCAAATAACACCAACGTGTCGTTTGAATTAAGTCCAGATGGAAATTATAATAATGGAAATGGTGGAAACTATATAGCGTTGTATGATGAGTATGGTAGCTATTATGGAACGCATTCTAATACTTATCCAAGTATAACGCTTAATTCTGGATATTATTACATAAATGTTCATGAAACTTCTGATTTTTACACTTTGCATATCAACTCTCAAGCATCCACCTCAGATAATGTAGGGGATAATATAGCCGATACATGGTTTTTAGGCAGTGTTAATAGTACGAATAATTACGTTTCATACAACTCAAATATTGATCATTTTGGTGACAGAGATTATTTTCAATTTCAATTAGATGAAGATGGAGAGATAAACATAGGTACCCAAAACAGTAACATGAACCCTTATGGAAGACTTTATGATAGTGGGGGAACACTTATTAATGAGAACGACAACGCAAATAATCAAGATTTTTCGTTTTCTGTCAATCTCACCACGGGAACGTACTATGTTGAGGTAAGTGCATACAACGACGAGCTTTTAGGAAATTATGAGATCTATATAAATTATAACAATCCCTAGGTTTTGATTATTATTTTCCCATCATTTATGATGGGATTGATCTATCAACAAATAAAATGCTATAATCCATCCATGAAAAATACTATCGATTTACTTAAAAAACATAACGAATTAACAGTGATAGACACACCTTTGGACATCTACTTAGAGATCCCACACTTAGCATACGCAGAAGTAAAAAAGAAGGATGGGGGAAAAGCCCTTTTATTTACAAACGTTGTTGAAGAAAAAACAGGAAAAAAGTTTGATGAACCAGTGCTTATGAACCTTTTTGGTTCATACAAAAGATGTGAAATTCTTTTTGGTCGAACCATAGAATCAGTAGCCGATGAGATAACAAAACTACTTCACATGAAACCACCATCGGGATTTAAAGAAAAAATCTCTATGGCATCGGAACTTTTTAGTTTAAAAAACATCTTTCCAAAACGTTTAAAAGGTAAGGGTGAATGTCAAGAAGTGATCTATCAAGGAAAAGATATAGATCTATCTCGTATTCCCGTTTTAACAACATGGGAACAAGATGGTGGACCTTATATCACAATGGGGCAGGTATATACACAGTCACTTGATGGTGAGATGGTAAATCTTGGTATGTACAGATTGCAAGTGTACGATAAAGACACTTTAGGAATGCACTGGCAAATACATAAAGATTCATCACACTTTTTTGATCAATACCAAAAAGCTGGTAAAAAAATGCCTGTATCTGTTGCTATTGGGGGTGATCCTCTTTACACTTGGTGTGCAACCGCGCCACTTCCTTATGGAGTGAATGAGTTGTTAATGTATGGTCTTATTACTAAAAAACAAGCGCAATTGGTGAAATCTTTAACCACACCTTTGTATATTCCAAAAGATGTTGACTATGTAATAGAGGGGTGGGTTGATACAAGTGAGTTAAAACTTGAAGGTCCTTTTGGTGATCATACAGGATATTATACACTTGAAGAGATGTATCCCTCTATGAAAGTATCGGCTATTACAACAAAAAAATCACCAACTTTTTTAGCAACGGTAGTTGGTAAGCCACCTTTGGAAGATAAGTACATGGGTTGGGCTACAGGAAAAATATTTTTTCCTCTTTTAAAAACAACTGCACCGGATCTATTGGATTATCATATGCCAGAAAATGCAGGTTTTCATAATTTGATTATGGCAAAAATGCAACCGCTTTATAAAGGGCATGCAAAACAGTTTATGCACGCTTTTTGGGGAGCTGGACAGATGAGTTTTGTTAAACATGCTATCTTCTTAGATGAAAATGCACCTAAGCTTGAAAATTATGAAGCTTTAACAACCTATATATTAAACCGTTTTACTCCAAAATCATTGTTTATTTCAGAGGGTATTTTAGATGCTTTAGACCACTCTTCTCCAGAAACACTCGTTGGTGGAAAATTGGGTATAGATGCAACAGCTGCTAATAAAGTTGAGGGACCTAACTTACTTAGCGATGAAGAACTACTTAATCAAGTAAAAGAACTGCTACCCGATGCCGTAGAATTACATCAATATATGAGAAGAACTAAAAACCCTATCACTGTGATTAGTGTTAATAAAACAAAAAATGTAAAAGAGTATTTTGATGCTCTTGTGAGCATTAGTACCAATATACGAATTGTCGTTTTTATTGATGAAAAAGCAAATGATGTACACAATGCTTACATGAGTATGTGGCGTGTAACGAATAATATTGATGCTCAAAGAGATATTTTTATCTCAGGTTTAATGGTTGGTATTGATGGAACCAACAAAAATTCTCTTGATGGGTTTACTCGACGTTGGCCTGATGATGTAGATTGTACCCCAAGTGTGATTGAAGGATTAAAGCAAAAAGGTTTATGGGATTTTTCTGATAAGTTAACAAGTAAATATCAGTTGTTTTAAAAATCAATATTGTGATATTAAAATCACAATATTGTACTTTTATGTCTTCCTTAAGGTTAGTGTAATATTTTGTAATGTACTATAATCTATACAATATTTAAGGTTGAGTATGAGAAAATATTTTTTTGTTATTTGTTCACTTCTTTTCTTAAGTGTATCAACACACGCTGCTTTATACAAGGGGCAAAAAATATACTCAAAAGTTTGTATGAAATGTCACACAGATGGTGAAGCATTTATAGCGAAAAAAAAACAAAAAAAATGGAATACTCTTATGAAAAATAAGGGTAAGAAGTTGGTTTACTTACACCTAGAATCAGAAAAATTTAAAAAAGAAAAAAAATATAAAAAGTATAAAAAATACTTCAATGGTTCAAAATTCAAAAAAAAATCTAAACATTTAAAACAATTTTTAGTTGAATATGCAAAAGACAGTGGCAATGTTCCTGCTTGTAATTAACTAAAAATAGGAAAAACATTCTTTAATGTATCTTCACTTTAGACCAGTAATATTTATATATTTTAGATAAACTATCAAAATTATTTACATACAGGAAACTATAACATGGAAAAAATGTGGTCTGGACGCTTTTCACAATCTGCTTCATCTCTTTTAGATGAGTTTAACGCTTCAATAATGTTTGATCGTGAACTTTACTTAGAGGATATTGAAGGTTCTATCGCTCATGCAACGATGCTTGCTAAACAAGAGATATTAACAAAAGAAGAACTAACTTTAATCAAAGATGGGCTTAATCAAGTTAAAATCGAGATTGAAAACGGTGAGTTTGAGTGGAATATATCGGATGAAGATCTACACATGGGGATTGAAAAACGTTTAACAGCATTGATCGGTGATGCTGGTAAAAAGCTTCATACTGCAAGAAGTAGAAATGATCAAGTAGCTGTTGATTTTCGCCGATGGACACTAAAGAAAAATCTTTCAATTGTTGAAGCTATTAAAAAACTGATGGCTGAAGTGTTAGTTGTGGCAAATCAACATACAGAAACTTTAATTCCAGGTATGACACACTTGCAACATGCCCAGCCAACTAACTTTGGTTTTCATCTTGGTGCGTACCTTGCAATGTTTAAACGTGATATTGCAAGATTTGAAGATTCTTACCAAAGAAATAACATATCACCTCTAGGATGTGCAGCGCTTGCAGGAACACCACACAATATAGATCGTAAAATGACGGCTGAACTTTTAGGTTTTGATGCTGTAAGTACAAACTGTTTAGATACCGTTAGTGATAGAGATTTCGCTTTGGAGATCTTGTTTAATATCTCTACTATGATGATGCATATTTCTCGTCTTTCTGAAGAACTTGTTATGTGGTCATCGTATGAATTTGCATTTGTGGAACTAAGCGATGAATATTCTACGGGCTCATCTATAATGCCTCAAAAGAAAAATCCTGATGTACCTGAACTTCTTCGTGGAAAAACAGGTCGTGTTTATGGCTCACTTATGGGATTGTTAACAGTTATGAAGGGTCTTCCTTTAGCATACAATAAAGACACGCAAGAAGATAAAGAGGGTGTTTTTGATGCCGTTAAAACAGCTGAAATCTCTTTAGAGATTTTAAAAGAAGCAATTAAAACAATGGAAGTAAAACCACAAAATATGCAAAAAGCTTGTGCTGTTGGACATTTGGCTGCGACAGATCTAGCTGATTACTTGGTTGAAAAATGCGCTATACCATTTCGTGAAGCGCACTTTATTACAGGTCATGCAGTGGCCAAGAGTGAAGAATTGAAAATAGACCTTAGTGATATAGAATTTAAGTACTTAAAAGAGATTGACCAACGTATAAGTGAAGATGTTATGGAGTTTTTAGTATTACGTAACTCTATGAATGCTAGAACTTCTGAGGGTGGTACAGCAACACAAAGAACAAAAGAGCAACTCGAACTATTTAAAAACTTTTTAGAGGAGAATTAAATAGATGAAAGTAAGTATCTCACATAAGCAAGATATGAAATTTGAGGCTAAAACTTCAAAGGGAAGTTTTATTATTGATTGTCCGAGTATTTCACCGATAGAGTATTTTTTAGCGGGAATTATTACGTGTAGTGCATCGGATCTGGTAATGCTTCCTAAAAATCAAGGTAAAACAGTTACAGACTTAGTTGTGGATGGTGATGTAGTTCGTGCCCAGCCACATCCTGCAAAGTTTGATAGTTTACATCTAACTTATAGTTTTAACTCAGATGCAGATGACACAATGGCTGCTCGTTGGGTTATGGCATCTCTTGAAACGTATTGTTCAACGATCAATACTATTCGTGATACGACACAGATCTCATACACCATTATTCATAATTCTAAGATGATTCGTGAAAATGAAAAGATGATCTCAGGTGGAGGTTCAGGTATAGATCTAGGTGATATTTCAGGTTGTCCAGCGTAAAGATATGTGTTAACATATCTTTAATCCCCATAAACTTCCGTGTACAAAGCCATTCTTTTTGATACCTTTTTAAGGTAATGCTTTGGCTCATCGTATTGTAAATTTCGTATTAACATACCATATACTTGTGTGGGAGTAAGTTTATTAATAATAGGGGCGGCCATACCCATATTTTTTCTCTTTATGAAAGCATAGGCTACATTTGCACTTCCTGTATTGTAGGCTGCTATTGCGCAATAAAGTCTACTTTTAGGGTTGTCTATTTTTCTTAAATATCTATAATAAAGTATGTGTAAATAAGCACTTCCCATTTGGATATTGTTTTTTGAATTATAGAGGTAATTTCCTGAAACCAATTTATCTTTTTTATAAAGATATTTGTAGGTATCACGTCCAGCCGTTCTTGGAACAATTTGCATTAAACCATAAGCAGGAATATGACTTTTTGCCCGTGGATTAAAACTACTCTCAGAGTGCATAATTGCAAAAACCAAAGACTTTGGTAAACCCTCTTTTTTAGCGTATTTAGTCACATCGTTTAAGTAAATTTTAGAACGTTTAAGCATGGTATCACTTGGTAGTTTAACCGCAATTGTATAAACCTTAGACTCTTTAACTTTATTTGACTCTACAACAACCATTTTTGGAGTTGAGATCTTTTTTTCTACATATTTTTTTAAAGTGTCTTTGGTAAGATTATTATCAAATATTACCGTAGATAAAATCGGTTTTTTATTCACAGGAGCATCTTCAAGGTCAAAAGGTTTTGGAATTTTTGAGAGTTTTTGTTCAAGTGGATCTATCTCTTGAAGGGTTTTTGTATCAATACTGACCGCTTTTGCAAGTGCTATTTTTAAATTTAGTTGAGCATCTTTTGCAGAAGAAGCTACGGTTTGAATAATGATTTCTTCATTTTTAAAGTCAACATCACAACGGGTTTTATGATCTTTGGAGTAAGAAAGCCAGTTTTCTTTAGAGGACAACTTAGGATCATCCCAAAACGCACTTAACTCTTTTTTGTACGCATCATAGGCTTTCATTTGAGCTTGTTTATAGGCTTGAAATTGATCTTGTTGAGATTGTTTGTACAGAGAAAAATCCTGCATCTGTTGAGGAAAGTCAGTACTATCTGAAGCATGTATAAAAGCATACAGAGATAGTATCAATATGCTTAATTTATACATTAAAAATTGTCCCTTGGATTTGAGTCGCTAAAGTGTTCCCATTTAAGTTTCGCACCGCCTAAAATGTGAAAATGTAAGTGCATCACTTCTTGCCCTCCATTTTCTCCAATATTTGTAATAACTCGGTAACCACTCTCATCTATACCCACTTTTTGCGCAACTTCTTGGATAAAAGTACTGATACCAGCTAGAGCAGAACCATCAACTTCATGGAAACTTTGAACATGTACTTTTGGTATAACAAGTATATGAACAGGTGCCTTTGGATTGATGTCATGAAACGCTAGAAAATGATCATTTTCAGCAACAACATTGGATGGAATTTCTTTATTAACTATTTTACAAAATAAACACATAAATTACCTCTTTAATTGAATTAGTACAATTGTAACATAGTATTTCTTGAGTGGATATTTATTTTATTAGAAGATTAATACAAGCTAATTATAAATATTTTTTAAGTATAATCCATTTTTTAAATTCAATACACGGGTGACACTATTGAAAGAATGGTATGATGCGATAAACGATGCTACAACGGTAGATAAGATAGAAGAAATAAGAATTTCTGTTTTTGGTAAGAAGGGAATTTTAGCAGCAGAATTTGCTAAAATGAAAACAGCACCAAACGAAGAAAAATCAAAGATTGCTAAAGAGTTGAACACTCATAAAAGCACCTTAATGGATTCGTTAACAAACAGAAAAATAGAACTTCAGACAAAAGAGTTAGAAGAGAACATGAAAGCAGAAGGCTTGGATGTCTCTTTATTTGGCACAACAAGTCAATCTGGAGCGTTACATCCTGTAATGGAAACCATGGACAGAATCGTAGAGTATTTTGTTGCGTTAAACTTCTCAGTGAAAACGGGAAACATGGTAGAAGATGATTTTAATAATTTTGAAGCTTTAAACCTTCCAAAATATCATCCAGCACGTGATATGCAAGATACATTTTATTTTAAAGATGAGATGCTCCTTCGTACTCATACATCACCTGTTCAGATCCGTACAATGATGTCACAAAAACCACCCATTAGAATGATAGCACCTGGTGCAGTTTTTCGCCGTGACTATGATCTGACACACACACCTATGTTCCACCAAATAGAAGGTTTATTGGTTGATGCTGTTGGTGAAGTTTCTTTTGCCAATTTAAAATTTATTTTAGAAGACTTTTTAAAATATATGTTTGGTGAAGTAGATGTAAGATTCCGTCCTTCATTTTTTCCTTTTACAGAACCATCTGCGGAGGTTGATATCTCATGTGTGTTTTGTAAAGGAGATGGTTGTCGTGTCTGTTCACATACAGGATGGCTTGAAGTTTTAGGCTGTGGAATTGTTGATCCAAATGTATTTAAAGCTGTTAAATATGAAGATGTTAGTGGTTATGCTTTTGGTTTAGGTGTGGAGCGTTTTGCAATGCTAATACACCAAATAGGTGACTTACGTTCACTTTTTGAAGGAGATATTAAGTTGTTGGAGCAGTTTCAATGATAGTTACAAAATCTTGGTTAAACGAATGGATAGATTTAAGTGATATATCTACAGAAAATTTATGTAAGACTTTTAATGCAATTGGCTTAGAAGTTGACAGAGTACTTTCTTATACGGTTCCAAATAAAATAATATTTGGTCGTGTGGTTGAGTGTGAAAAACACCCTGATGCTGATAAGTTGAGTGTATGTAAAGTTGATATTGGTACAAGTATACGTCAAATTGTATGTGGTGCCCAAAACGTACGTGCTGGATTGGATGTTGTGGTTGCAACCATTGGTTGTACTATGCCTAGCGGTATGGTTATTAAACCAGTAAAGCTTCGCGGAGTGGAATCAGAAGGTATGATCTGTTCAGCATCTGAAGTGGGACTTCCAGATCTAGGCGATGGGATTATGGAAATTGATGAGAGTATCGGTTCTTATAAACTAGGTCAAGAAATTAGTTCACACCCTATGTTTCATGATGATCTAATAGAGATAGAACTCACTGCAAACCGTGGCGATTGTTTAAGTATTCGTGGTGTTTCTCGTGATCTGAGTGCAGCATTTTCAAAACAACTTAAAAACCCCGCAATTAAACAAAGTGATGATAAACGTTTAGGAATAGGGCGTATTTTAAGTCTTGTTCATGACAATGATTACAATGTAAATTTACGATACAAAGCTATGGACATTAAAGATCTGGCTTTACCTTTTGTTGTAAAACTTAGATTAGCCCAAATTGAAGAAGACAGAGAATCTGATATTATGTCATTGATGCTGTATGTGACACACAGTAGTGGCGTTATATTAAGAGCTTATGAGCATGACTTTTTTAAACAAGAGGGTGAAAAAGTTGCTAAGATTGAACTTTTAAATGATGAAAAAGAGTTCGCTTCTATAGCAACACACGATGGGAAAAAAGCTTCTATTATTGGTATTATACAAGAAGATGAATCAAAAGTATGTACGAAAGAGGGCATTGTTCTTTTAGAAGCGAGTTATATTCCACCCGATATAATCTCTAAAAAAATGTTAGATAACAAGATTGAAGCAGGTCCTTTATATTACCGAACTTCAAGAGGTAGTGAACCTGAATTAAATAAAGGTTTAGACTATTGTATAAGTTTGATAGAATCAAATTCTGCCTCTACTGTTTATGGTGGAACAATAGAACTTTGCGATAATTACGAAGAATCTCTTGTAAGTGTTTCAAAAACTGAAATTGATGAGTTTATTGGTGCTAAAATAGATAAAACTAAAATCACTAAAATTCTTAAAAATTTAGGACTAAACACCTCTAAGTCACAAGGTGAAACGTATGTTATCTCTATTCCAAGATACCGTCACGATATTACAAACAAACAAGATATTGTTGAAGAGATAGTTCGTATGGTTGGTATTGATAATATAGAATCAAAACCTTTTAAACTTGTTGAAGAGAATCGTTTAGAAGATGATTATTTTTGGTACAAAAAAAGAAAAGTATATAGACATAAAGCTGCTGCAAGTGGATTTTTTGAATCAATACACTTTGTTTTTGATGAGAAAAAAATATTAAACCAATACGGATTTGAAACAACACAAGAAGATAAAGAGTTGATCAATCCTATTGCAAAGACTTTTGATACCCTTAGACCAACACTTTTAACAGGTCTTTTAAAAGCAGCTTCATCAAATGCTAAAAATGGTTATGGTTCAATCAGATTATTTGAAGTTGGCTCCGTGTTTGATGCACAAAGAGTTGAACGTGTAAGCATGGCTTTATTGTTTAGTGGATCTATTACTAAAGATGGTATTCAAAACAGCGGTAAACCTCAAAAGATCGATTTTGGCTTTTTTGCACAAAAGTTAGCAGATATTATTGGTGAGTTTGAGATCCAAACCTTTGAAACATCTCACTCTTTATCGCATAAATTTCAGTGTGGAGCACTTCTTCAAAATGGAGAAAAAATTGGTGAAATATTTAGAGTTCATCCAAATGTAGAAAAAGCTTATGATCTAGATGTAACTTATGTGTGTGAATTGGATTTTGAAAAACTTCCTTATTCATTAAAAACAGCAAAAACAAAGTCTAAGTATCAAGCATCGCAAAAAGATCTTAGTATTATTATGCCTAAAACACTTTCTTATACCGATGTTAAAAAAGTAATTAGTGAGGCTAAAGCGGATGAAATTATTGAGTTTTATCCTGTGGATAAATACAGCGATAAAGATCTAGGCGAAGACATAAGTTTAACAATTCGTTTTATTTTACAACGAGATGATAGAACCTTGGAAGAAGAAGACATTACTTCATCTATGGATAGCGTATTAGAAGCTTTAAATAAAGAATTGAGTATAGGTCTAAGATGAGTAAAGTAACCATAAGTCAAGTAAATAGTTTTTCACTTAATATTTCTGATATTGCACCTGATAAGTCAATATCGCATCGTAGTGCAATGTTTTCAATGTTGGCGGATGGTCAAAGTAGAATAACAAATTTTTTAAGAGCTGAAGATACAATGAACTCTTTGAATATTGTAAAAAATCTTGGTGCTTGTGTTGAAGATGATGGTGAAACTATTACTATATCTTCACAAGGTATTAAAGAGCCTTTTGAAATACTTGATTGTGGAAATTCGGGAACGGGAATGAGACTTTTTTGTGGTCTTTTAAGTTCGGCAAACGGACACTTTGTTTTAACGGGTGATAAATATCTGCGTTCTCGTCCCATGAAACGTGTTACTAAACCACTTATGGAAATTGGTGCTAAGTTTGATGGAAGAGATGAAGCTAATCTTGCACCTTTGAGTGTAAGAGGGTCTTCACTAAAAGCGTTTAATTATGATTCAAAAATTGCATCGGCTCAAGTAAAATCATGTATGATTTTAGCTGCCCTAAGAGCTGATGGAGAATGTACATATACAGAACCTGAACTCTCACGTGATCATACAGAGAGAATGCTCAAAGGTATGGGAGCAGACGTAGTTGTTGATGGTCTTAAAACTACTATAAAACCTATGAAAAAACTTTTAAACCCTTTAAGTATCCGTGTACCAGCGGATCCATCTTCTGCATTTTTCTTTGCTGTAGCAGCGGCAATTACTCCAGATGCTGATGTGACACTTGAGGGAATAACGCTAAATCCTACAAGAATTGAAGCGTTTAAAGCACTTGAACGTATGGGTGCAAATATAAGCTATACTCAAACAGATAACAAATATGAACCTCTTGGAAACATTAGAGTTCAATATGCGCCATTAAAAGCAATTACTGTGGATGATAATATTTCATGGCTTATTGATGAGCTTCCAGCTTTATCAATTGCTTTTGCATGTGCTCAGGGCACGAGTGTTGTAAAAAATGCTGAAGAGTTAAGAGTAAAAGAATCAGACAGAATCTCAACGGTAGTTGATGGATTAAATGCGTGTGGAATCACTACAACTGAATATGATGATGGTTATACAGTAACAGGTGGTACCCTCCAATCTGCTACTGTGGATAGCGATGGTGATCATCGTATTGCTATGAGTTTTATAATAGCAGGTCTTCGATCAGGAATGGTTGTAACAGATCTAGAATGTATAAATACATCTTTTCCAAACTTTTTTGATATACTTCAACGAATAACAACTCTAAAAATAGACTAATTAATAATACAAATAGCTTGTCTTACCAAGAAGCATAGTTTTGCTAAGGGAAGCTATCAAAGAATATATTTCTTTGAGTAAGGAGATACAAATGCAGATACAACTAGCAGAAAACTATGGTTTTTGTTTTGGTGTAAAACGTGCTATTAAAATAGCTGAAGAAAATAAAAATGCTTCTACCTATGGACCTTTGATCCACAACTCTAAAGAGATAGCTAGACTAGAAGATGATTTTCAAGTGGGACTTACAGATGATCATAAAGTATTCAAAAAAGGGGACAAAGCGATAGTTCGAACCCACGGTATTGTTAAAGAAGAACTAGAAGAACTTCAAAGCAATAAAGTAAACGTTGTTGATGCAACATGTCCCTATGTTACAAAACCACAAGAAATAGCACAGCAGATGAGTGAAGAGGGTTACAGTGTTGTGATTTTTGGGGATGAAGCACACCCTGAGATAAAAGGGGTGAAATCATACGCTACCCATGGTGCAATGGTTGTGACTTCCTCTAAAGAATTGCTTGATGTTAAACTGCGTGAAAAAATTGCGCTGATTGCTCAAACAACCAGAAAAGTAGAAGATTATATGGAAGTGGCGAATTATCTTATTCCTAGATACAAAGAAGTGAGAGTATTTAACACTATTTGTAACGCAACTTTTGAAAATCAAGAAGCCGTTTTAAACCTTTCAAAAAAAGCTGATGTTATGCTTGTTATTGGTGGAAAAAATTCTTCAAATACCAAACAACTCTTTAGTATCTCTAAAGATAATTGTCAAGACTCTTACCATATAGAAGATGAAAAAGATTTAGATTTTTCTTGGTTTGACAACAAAAAATTGTGTGGAATCAGTGCTGGAGCATCTACACCTGATTGGATTATTCAAAATGTTATTACCACGATTGAAACTAAAATCAACTAACAAAACACTTAAATTTCAATTTTTATAAAAAACTAACCTTTATTTGGGTATAATCACGAAATTTTTATGTAACAGAGGATAGGCAATGGCGTTCGATAACGAATCATTTGAGGAAGAAGAAAATTTTGCAGAGATGTTTGCTGCAAGCGAGAAAAAACAAAGTGCAAGTAACCGTATAGTAGAAGGTGAAATAGTAGAGTTCCAAACTGATGACAACAGAGCATTAGTTGGTGTTGGTGATAAATCAGAAGGTATATTAAACCTTGATGAAATCAGAGATGAAAACGGTGAGTTAACATTTGGTATTGGTGACAAAATCAAAGTTATGGTTACTGGATATTACAATGAACGTCCAAAAATTTCTTATAAAAAAGTTTTAGAACAAGAAAAAACTCTTAACTTTATTGAAGAAAATAAAGACGACTTTGAAGATCTAATCATCGAAGGTGTTATTACTAAGAAAAACCGTGGTGGTTATGTAGTTGAAGCAGATGCTGTTTCATTCTTTATGCCACGTTCATTAGCAGCTTTCAAAGATAGTGATGATGTAGTTGGTCGTAAGATCAAAGCACAAGTTATTAAGATTGATGAAGATGAAAACTCAATTGTTGTTTCACGTCGTAAACTTTTCAATGAAGAGCGTAAACGTAAAAAAGAGATTATTGACAAACTAATGGAAGACGATGTTATTGTAGAGGGTGAGATTAAGAAAATCACTTCTTATGGTATGTTTGTTGATGTTGGTGGAGCTGATGGTCTTGTACATTACAATGAGATCTCTTATAAAGGTCCTGTTAACCCTTCAAAATTATACAAAGAGGGCGATACAGTTACTGTTAAAGCTATCTCTTATGATAAAGACAAACGTCACTTATCACTTTCTATTAAAGCGGTTCAACCTGATCCTTGGGCAGAAGTTGAGAGTGAATTAGATGAAGGTGATACAATTACTGTAACTGTTTCAAATATTGAAGCTTATGGTGTATTTGTTGACTTAGGAAACGATATAGAAGGTTTCTTACATATTTCTGAGATCTCTTGGGACAAAAACGTTAAAAATCCTAATGACTACTTAACAGTAGGTGAAGAGATTGATGTAGAAGTTATTGAGATCAATTCTGATACTCATAAATTAAGAGTTTCTCTTAAAAAACTTCTTCCAAAACCATTTGATGAATTTGTTAAAAAACACAGAGAAGGTGATATTGTTACTGGTAATGTTACTTCATTAACTGATTTTGGTGCATTTGTTCGTATTGATGGTGTTGAAGGCCTTTTACATAATCAAGATATTTCATGGGATAAAAACACTAAATGTAAAGATGTGTTAAAATCAGGAGATGAAGTAGAAGTTAAAATTGCTAAAATTAATGCTGATGATCAAAAAATATCTCTAAACCGTAAAACGCTTTTAGAGTCACCAATTGATACATTTGCAAAAAGCCATAAAGTTAACACTGCTATCACTGGTACTATCCGTGACATTAAAGATTTCGGTGTATTCGTTTCATTAGAAGACGGTGTAGATGCACTTATCCGTGATGAAGATTTAGCTCCATTAAATAAAGAAGAGTTAGAAGCTGGTCAAGAGATTGAAGCTGCTATCGCTGTTATTGATACTAGACGTGATCGTATCCGTTTATCTGTTAAAAAATTAGATTATATTAAAAGCCAAGAGATCTTAGAAGAGATTAACGATAACCAATCTCACTCTTTAGGTGATTTAATTAAAGATCAAATAAAGTAAGATGCATAAATTTTTAAAATGGTTTACTCCAATCATAGGGATTGGGGTTGCCATTTTTATTATTATCTTTTTAATAAACATCAACTCTCACGAAACAGTTGAAGAGTTGAAACCACTTTCTCGAAAAAGTATTGCTTCTAAAAAAACAAATGAAAAAGTTTGGTTAGAACACTTTTCTAATACTCAAAGATTAGGATATTTTTATCCAGTCAATGAAGTATATATAAAAACTTCTTTAAACAAAAAGATACTTAGTAAAACTGTATATAGGTTATCTGCTGCACTTATAGATCCTTATCAGTTATTTTGTTTAAAAGAAGAACTAAAACAACATAAATTAAAGTATTATCTTAAAAGAGATAAAAATGGGGTAATATTAGATATCTACTCTAAAAATAAAACGAAGCTAAATTCTTTAGTTAATGTTTTAAAAAATTACGAAATACAGGCAAATATTTCACTGTATAAAGAGGATAAATAAATGCAAAAACATACAATTGTAGTGTGTGACCACATCCATGAAGCTGGTCTTGAAATGTTACAAAATGATGAAAACATAAACTATGTTTTCGCTGCTGATATGGATAAAAAAGAACTTATAGAAACTGTTATTCCAACTGCTGATGTTGCGATTACTAGAAGTTCAACTGATGTTGATGAGTTTTTTATATCAAATGCAAAAAATTTGAAAGCCGTTGTTCGTGCTGGTGTTGGTGTTGATAACGTTGATATTCCAGGATGTTCAAAAGATGGTATTATTGTAATGAATGTTCCTACTGCTAATACTATTGCTGCGGTTGAACTTACAATGACACACATGCTTTCATGTATGAGAATGTTTCCATATTCACACGATCATCTTAAAAACCAAAGAGTTTGGAAAAGAGAAAAGTGGTATGGACATGAGATGAAAGGTAAGAAACTAGGTGTTATTGGTTTTGGTAACATTGGTTCTCGTGTAGCAAAACGTGCTCAATCATTTGAAATGGACATAGTTGCATTTGATCCATATATTCATCCTTCTAAAGTTACTGATTTAGATATGACGTACACAAAGAACTTTGAAGATATTTTAGCGTGTGATATTATTACGATTCATACTCCAAAAAATCAAGAAACAGTTGGTATGATTGATGAAGCTGAATTTGCAAAGATGAAAGACGGAGTTGTTGTGATCAACTGTGCTCGTGGTGGTCTATACAATGAAGAAGCTTTATACAACAATCTTAAAAATGGAAAAATTCGTTTTGCAGGTATTGACGTATTTAATAAAGAACCAGCAACCGACCATCCTTTACTAGAACTTGATAATGTAACAGTTTCACCGCATTTAGGTGCAAACACATTTGAATCTCAGTTTAACATTGGTACTCAAGCTGCAACCAATGCTATTGAAGCTGCAAAAGGGATCGCGTATCCACATGCTATGAACTTACCAATTGATGAGAGTACAATTCCATCATTTGTTAAACCATTTTTAGAAATGGGACAAAAGATTGGTTTCTTAGAATCACAAATGAACAAAAGCCAAATAGTTTCTATTAAAGTAAGTGGATACGGTGAAATTGGTAATTATGTAGATTCTCTTTCTACTTTTGTTGCTGTTGGTGCAATGAGTCAAAATTCAAGTGATACTATCAATTATGTTAATGCTGATTTTATAGCAAAAGAAAAAGGGATAGAAATCTCTAGTGAGAATTGTGGTGATTCTTCAGTGTATAAAAATTTAATAACTATTAAACTAACAACAGCAGATGGAACAACGACTATTAGTGGTACAATCTTTGATGATAATGTTCAACGTTTAGTGGCAATAGATGGTTTTGATATTGAAGTAGCAATTCGTGGAAATATGATTATGTTTAAAAACACAGATGTACCAGGTGTTATTGGTAGTGTTGGTACTGTTTTAGCAAATCATGATGTAAATATTTCAGATTTTTCATTAGCGAGAAATGCGCAAAGTCAAGCGCTTGCAGTTGTTTTAGTAGACAATGCTGTTGATGATGCAACAATAAACGAACTTTCTTCTTTAGATGCTTGTGTAAGCGTAAGTCACGCGTGTATCTAATCCTATTTTACTCTATCTTTATGATAGGGTAGAATAACCTCTCTTTAGCTCTTTACTCTTTTATTTATCTTTATAACATTGAAAATAACTCCCAATAAAGGAAGTTAGTTCTTATGGCTCATATATTGGTACAGCTTTTTGAACTTTAAAGTCAAAAGCTTTTTCTAAATCGGTTTGAAACAACAATACCGGTACAATAATCAACGATGCAACAACAGCTGCAACGGTTCCAAATATAAGTGCTACTCCAAGACCACCAAATACAGCATCACCTGCAAGAAGGGTAGAAGCTAAGATAATAGCTGCTGCGGTTAAAAAGATAGGTTTAGCACGTGTTGCAGTTGCATAAGCTATTGCCTCAGCCTTATGCATACCTTTTTCGTGCATCAAAGACTTTGTAAAGTCGATTAAAAGCAAAGAATTACGTGAACTAATACCAATTAAGGCAATAAATCCTATTAGGGATGTTGCCGTTAAAAAGAAGGTATCGGTAGTAAATAAATCCATGATCCAGTGACCAACTATTACACCTATGATGGAGAGAAAAGATCCCAGTAAGATGATTCCACTGAGCTTATAACTTTTGTAATACACCACCATCAATAAAAATATTAAGATCAGAGCCGCTATAAAAGCAGCCCCTAATTCTACAAAGGTATCAAGTGTTACTTCCATCTCACCATCCCAGATAAGATTGTAGGTAAAACCTGTTTTTTTATCAATCAATTTAAGATTAAAAAGTCCCGTTTTCTCAATAGTATATTCATCGGCAAATTTCTGGATAATAACATCTCTGGCATCCATAAGTGGATACACTTGAGATACCATGTCCGTTTCTGCCATTACATTTGTCATTTTATGTAAGTTCTTACTCATAATTAAAGGGTTTGATTTTTTAGGATTGATGCTAACGAGTTCGGTAATGGGTGTCATCATACCCAATTTATTCATCAGTTTCAACGATGCAAGTTTTGCTTTAACAGCGTTAATATCTTTTTTAGTAAAATGTTTTGACTCTTTAGAAAGTGAAACATAGATAGGTATTTGATCGTTGTAAATCTCAGAGTTTTTAACCGCTATTTGCATCCCTTCAAATGCCAAATAAATGATCTCATTGAGTTGTTTAACACTCACGCCTGATCGTGCTACTTTATCACTGTTTACTATAATTTCAAAGGTGTCATAGATCTCATCTTGCATAATGCTTATATCAACTAAACCTGGAGTTTGTTTAAACACATTGGCTACTTTTTGAGATAACACTCTGATGCCATTAGAATTTTCACCGTAGATCTCAGCAACTATAGCAGCCAATACAGGAGGCCCCGCAGGAGGTTCCACAAAAGCTATATCTGTATTGGGATATATTTTTTCACACTTGGACTGGATCAGTGGTCGCATACGTTGAATCATCATGTATGAAGGTTCATCACGGTGATGTTTTTGAGTAAGGTTTAAGACTATTTCAGCTAAGTTTTCACTGCTTTTAAAATGGCTTCCTTTAATCAGTCCTGCAAAATCAAGTGGTGCACCCATACCTAAAAATACCTCAAGGTCAATCACCTCTTTTTCTTGTTGAATATGGGATACAACACAATCCGTTACCTGTTTTGTTTGTCCTATTCCACTACCTTCGGCTAGGGTGACATAAATATTAAACGTATCATTATTTTTACCGGGAAGCATTTTTGCCAATACCATTTTAGATGGTGCAATCATAAGTACGGATAAAATAAACGCTATTAAAGTACCAAATAACACAATTTTTCTTTGGGATGAGCTTTGGATCCCTTTGTAAACTAAGTCTTCAAATTTTTTAAACATTAGTGTTCCTCTTTAGCATGGTGCTGTGGTTTTTTTAGCATTCTAAGTGCTAAGTATGGGGTGAAAATATAAGCAACAAAGAGTGAAGCTATCAGTGCAATTGGTACATTTGCTGGAATCGGTTTCATAAACTGACCCATCATCTGCCCAACAAAAGCCATAGGCACCATGGTCATAATAATAGCAAGGGTCGCAATATTTGTTGGTGGTCCAATTTCATCGGTTGCTTTGATCATAAGATCATCTATATTTTCATCATCACTTTCTATTGAATGATAATGACGGTGGATATTTTCAATAACAATAATTGCAGCATCAACCAAAAGACCTAGTGAAAGTAAAAATGCAAATAGGGTAATACGGTTAATGGTTTGACCACTAAGATAGGCTACAAATAAAGTGATAGCTAAAATGGCAGGTACGGTAAATGTAACAATTAAAGACTCACGCCAACCCAATACAAAAATAAGTAAAATAGCAATAATAACTATTGATAAAACGAGGTGAAATACAAGTTCGTTAACGGCTTCATTTGCACGTTCACCATCATTTCTTGTAATAACGTAATTAATCCCATTTTGTGCTAAAAATTCTTTATAGAGTTCCAACTCTTCTTTAACAGCATTAGCAATGACAACGGCATTTGTCCCTTGTAGTTTTGAAACTGTCAGGGTTACTTGGTCTTGAAGAGGGGTAAATTTTCCATCTTTGTCTTTTACACTGATAGATGCTGATTTGAAATTTTGAATATCATAAGATTTTGTTACTTTTGCAACTTGTTTTAAATAGATGGGAGAACCCATGTATTGAGCAACAATAATATTTGCAATATCAGACTCAGTTTCAATGGCATTTTTGACACCAATCATTACTATTTCATTGGAATTAGTACGATTTTTTACAGCAGGAACAGAGTAAGCAAGCGATTGAACCGATTGAACTATTTGTCCCAATGAAAGGTTATATCCTGAGAGTTTATGTAGATCTACTTCAACATTAAACTGCGTTTTATTTCCACCTTTTAGTTCCGTAACGGCTACATTTTGTAAACCATTTATATGGTGCTGAATCTTTTTTACACGTTCATAAAGTTCTGTTTTTGATAACACTTGACCGTTTGAGTAAAAAGCAACCGATATAACAGGAATATCAACATCTATATCAAGAGGTTTAATAATTGGATCCATTGCTCCTTTTGGAAAAATATCATAATTTTGCATAATCTTATCATATACTTTTAAGTTAGAATCTTCTTTGGCTTCACCAATAAAAAAAGCGGCATTGACAATACCTACGTTATCCATTGCAGTACCATAGATATGTTCAACCCCTTTTACTTCTTTTAGTTTTCTCTCAAGGGGTCTTACAATCACTCTTTCAACTTCGGCGGCACTGGCTCCAGGAAGGGCAACTATTACGGTAGATCCACTGACAACCATTTGTGGATTTTCTTCACGAGGCATCACTTCTAATGCTAAATAACCAATGGCTAAAAGAAAAACACCCAGTACAACACTGAGGGGGTTTCTTAAAAAACCTTTGGCAAGTTTACCGGCGAAATCGGTGGGTTCATAGTTATGTTGCTGTAGCATTTTAGACCCTTATTTTACTTCAACTTTAGCGTACATACCAGGGTACACTATATTGTTGGAATTTTTAAATGAGATTTTAATCTTAAAAGTGTGTGTCATTGGATTAGAATTTGGAATAATTGCAGCAACCGTTCCTATGGTTTTAATCCCTTGTGAAGGGATATGAACAACCACTTTTGTACCGTGTTTTACTCTGTTTAGATTACCTTCTGAGATCTCAGTAGATATTTTTAAATCGCTCAAATCAGATAAAACAACAGCAGGCATTCCAGGCATTGCCATCTCTCCAACTTTAATATTTTTAGCTACAACAACACCATCGTTTGGTGCTTTGATACGTAAATATCTGTATTGGTTTTCAACCTCTTTGAGTTGAGCTTCTGCTTGGGCTACTTGCTTTTTTGCAATAATAATCATGTCATTTAAGTTTTTTTCCGCAAGTTCAAGCGTTTCAACTTCGTGTTTAGATACCATGTCTTTTTGATATAAACGCTTATGACGTTCTAAGTTAAGTTTAACATTTGTGTACTGATTTTGGTACATTTGAAGGGCTAATTGCGCTTGAGAAATTCCTAACTTGACTTGTGTAATAGCAGAATCAATCTCTTTTGAATCAATTGTATAAAGCAGTTGACCTTTTTTAACGTATTCTCCCTCTCCAAAATTAACATTTGTCACAAAACCCATAAAACGACTTGTGATCATTTTTTGATTGTCCGAAATAACACTGCCTGAGAGTGTTAATGTTTCAGCTACTAAGGTAGCACCCATTGCTAATATTATAAGTAGTTTTTTCATTTATTTATCTCCATTTGCTAATTTAATAAGTGCAAAAATACGCTCATTTCTTTTATTTTGAGCCATTTGCAATTCTAAGATTTTTTGAACTTGTTGTGATTGCTTAATAATAACATCACTCATAGAAGAAAGTTTTTCTTTGTAACGTCCTTCATAGTTTTTGTAGATCTCATTGGCAAGTTTTAATTCTTTTTGTAAAAATGCTATCTCTGCATCTTGTGTTTCCACTTCTGTTCTTAACTTGGTTACTTGAAGTTTAATCCCTTCTTTTGCAAGTTGTACTTGGGATAAAGTTTTAAGCTTTTGTATTTTAGCTTCTTGTACTTTTGAAGAATCAACACCACCATTAAAAAGGTTCCAACTTAAACGTGCACCAATGGTGTAAGATTTATGATCACTTGCTTCACCTAAAAAGGTATCATCGGCAGTAGAAATTTCAGCAAAAGCACCAATCATAGGGTAGTAGTTAGAACGTTGTGCACTCACCATAGATTCTCTTATCCCCAATCCTGTTGTGGCTCTTTGAATATCAAGATTGTTTTGCATAATCACACTGTCACTTAGTAAAGGCATCTCTATATTTTGTTTAGGTACTTCTATCGTAAGAACTTCTTGATTGAGTAAAAAGCTTACAAATTGGTACAAAAGTTTTGTATTATAATTCATTTGAGAGATCAAACGCTCAACATTTCCTTTTTTAGCTTGAACTTCAAGCAGATCGGTTTTTTTTGCATAACCCTCAGCTATCATATTGTTTGTCATAATCTCTAATTTTTCAATATTAGCAAGAATGATTTTTAGATTTTTTATAGAGTTTTCAAGTAAAGCCATGTCATAGTAGCTTTTTCTTAGCTGATAGATCTTTTCATTGATTACTTGATCTTTTTCAAGGGATTTCATTTTTGCCATTGAGCGCATAATATCAGTGTATGAACTTATTTGAAATCCTGTAAAGATAGGTAGCTCGTATTTTAACTTCGTTTGGTACAAAGTTCGAGAATCTGGATAATTTAAATCATCAGGTGCGGTCGCTAAAAGTGCACTCATATCTGATGGCGGAACATCTTGTGAAGCATTGTAAATAGCAGTACCGAGTGGGGTTAAAAACTCATTAAATCCAAAGTCACCAAAGGTAGCTTCACGACTCTCAAGTTTAAATCCAAAAACATTGCCAGCACTGTCTGAGTTAACTACATCTTGAATCAAGTCAAGTTTTCCCCAGTTATTTCCACTAACGGTGTCGGCTTTTTCTTTTGCTGCTTGAACTTCTAAAGTAGCAGCTTTGATCTCAAGATTTTGAGAATTTAATATTTTTAATGCTTCATCAAGAGATATTGGCTCTTGGGCATTAAGTAGCAATACACTAAAAAGCGTAAAAACTAGTTTTCTCATGGGTCTTTCTCCTAGACATTTATTTTTACAGTTTATTTTAAAGTTAAGGCTAGATTATACCATAAAGAGCTTTTATTAATATCACAAAAGAATCAAATTTAATACTATAAGTTTCATTATATAAGAAAAATAAATAATACTACTTTAAGAATATATCACTAAAATTTGATAATTAATTTAATAAAAGAGTTTAAAATGTCTTATGCTTGCCCCATTACCTTTGAAAAAGTAGATTCGACTGTTTCAAGATTTTCATCATTTTTTGTGAGTGGTGTTGTTGTCTATTATCTATATACATCCAATTTATATGTATTGTATTTTTTATTTTTAGATTTTTTTATGCGTATATTTTGTCAAAGAAAATTCTCACCAATCTATTTAAGTTCGGTACTTATTAAAAAAGTATTGGGTTTAAAAGAGTGCTTAAGTGACAGTGGAGCAAAAAAACTCGCGGGAGTGTTTGGGATATTTTTTGTTGCTTTGTTAATCCTTTTGCATCAGATAGATCTAAGTGAATTATCAATCATTGTAGGGGCGGTTTTTATAACGTGTTCATTGCTTGATGCTTTGTTTAATTACTGTATTGGTTGTAAAATATATTATCTTCTTAAGAAAATATACCCAGATTTTATGAGTTAAATGCTAATATACGGTTTAATTTAAATGAAGGCTAAAAAATAGATATGCAAATGGTAGTAGATTCTTTTCGTGCAAAAGGTAAGTTGTTTAAAAAGATGCAAGAGATAACTCCAAAAGAGTTAGGAATAAGAAATAAAATTAAAATGTATAAAGCTACAGACACATCTGGATATTTTTGGGCAATTTTTGCAGTAAGCCAAAAATCTCGTATTCTTATGAAGGATGTGTCTAAATTTGAAGAGATCTATGCCAAACTAACGCTTTTATGCGAACACAATTTTAAACACAAATTTATTTTTATAGATGCTCCACTTTGTTCTAAAGCTAAAGATGCTTTAAAACTTCAAGGTTGGAAGATTAACTGATGCTTTTATGTGATATAGGCAATACCTCTTATCATTTTTTACAAGGTGAAACCAATTATAAAAAAAGTGTGCTTACTTTTGACCCTAGAACGCTTAAAGAAACGGTGCATTATATCTGTGTGGAACCACGTATTAAAAAACTTTTAAAAACCTTAGCCAATTGGATAGATCTATCGGAAAAAATTGATAAGAGTACTTATTATCCAACCATGGGTATTGACAGGATTGTAGCATGTCAAGCGATCCAAAACGGGGTGGTTGTTGATGCGGGAAGCGCGATCACGGTAGATGTCGTTAGTGAAGGTGTTTTTAAAGGTGGTTTTATTTACCCTGGAAGCCGTTTTATGAAAGAAGCGTATAAAAATATATCTTCGGCTTTGGATTATGAGTTTAACTATGAACTGGATCTAAGCACACTTCCGAAAAACTCTCAAGATGCTATTAGTTTTGGGTATTTAAAACTTTTATATTCTGAAATAAATTCTTACAAAATGCCTATTGTTTTAACGGGTGGAGATGCTTCTTTATTAAAACATATATTTCCTCAGGCTCAGATTAACAGCACGCTTATCTTTGATGGTATGAAGAAGCTTATATAAACTACAGCAAAATTTAGATAAAATTCCATAAATATTTTTACAAGGTTATACATATGTTAACAGTTGCACTTCCAAAGGGTCGCATCGCAAAAGAAACGCTAGAGATTTTTGGTAAAATTTTTGGTGATGAATTTGTTTTTGACGATAGAAAACTTATCTTAGATACACCGAAGTTTCGCTTCTTATTAGTAAGAAATCAAGATGTAGCGACATATGTATACCATCAAGCAGCCGATATTGGTGTGGTTGGATTAGACACACTTGAAGAACAAGGTTTGGATGTTATTCGTTTGTTAGACTTACAAAAAGGTGTATGTAAAGTAAGTATCGGGATGAAAAAAGGTGAAAAACTTGACCTTAACAAACCTGATTTAAAAGTGGCTTCTAAAATGGTAAATATCACCAAGCGTTATTTTGAAGAACGTGCCGTAAGCGTTGAAATTATTAAGCTTTATGGTTCAATTGAACTGGCACCACTTATCGGTCTTGCTGATATGATCGTTGATATTGTTGAAACTGGTACCACAATGAAGCAAAATGGTTTAGAGGTAGTTGAGGATATTATGAGAAGTTCAACTTACTTGATTGCCAATAAAAATTCTTATGTTTCAAAAAAAGATGAAGTATTAGATATTTATGAAAAAATTGAAAGTGTAGTTAAATCTTAGATGACAAACTTAGACCTTTACGCAAAAGCTGAACACCTTTTAGGGATTGAAGAAGCCACTGAAGGACTTTATGATCTTTACCGCAGTGAACTGGATGATTATGAGGTCAAAACATTGCTGGATGTTGGTTGTGGTCGCGGTGGATTTATGCAACGTCTTATTAGTGATGGCATAGAGTGTAAGGGGATAGATCTAAGTCAAGTGATGGTTGAAGCTTGTAAAGAGAAAAACCTTAATGCTGAGTGCATAGATATATCCAAAGAAGATGGAAAATACGATGCTGTTGTTAGTATTTTTGATGTTTTAAACTTTATGAATCAAAATGAACTTAGTGACTTTTTAGATTCAGTAGCAAGTGTGTTAAAAGATGATGGTGTATTTATAGCCGACATTAATACCCTCTCAGGCTTCGCCGATGTAGCTGAGGGATCGATGAGTAATGATACAGAAAAAGAGTTTTTAAGTGTGGATGCAGTGTTTGAAAACAATGAACTTCACACTAAAATAAGTTTATTTGTTGAATCAGATGACAAAGACTTTTATAAAAAGTACCAAGACACCATTGTTCAGTATTTTCATAAATTAAACTTTTTTCAAAAGTTAAAGGGTTTAAAACTGGTTGATAAGCAAACTTTTTCTCTTTATGCAGAGATGGATAAAACCTTACTTATCTTTAAAAAAAGATAAGTATCTTACTGACAGTTACGACAAATTCCACTAAACACAACTTGAGTGTCTTTTAATAAAAAACCATTGTCTTGCTCAATGTCACCTGTGATAGGTGCGAAGTTTAGATCAATGTCAACCACCGCGTTACATTTTTCACAGTGCAAATGGGCATGTTCCTCTTTTGTAATCTCGTAGAGGGCTTTGGTGTTTTTGACATTCACTTCTGTAAGCAATTTTTTTTCTAACATCAAGTGCATATTTTTATACAATGTTGCAAGCGAAATGCTTGGGAATGATTTTTTTATTTTTTCATAAAGATCTTCAATATTGATATGACCTTTTGTTTGCATAATGGACAATATACCAATTCTTTGTTTGGTTGCTTTTAAGTTATGCTCTCTTAGCATTAAATCAAAATTATTCATGGTCGAATTTTAACATCTTTTTTACTTTATAAGTCAATATTTTTAATCAATAGATGAAAAATAATATTTTTTTAAGCTTTGCTCAAACAATGGTGAGATTATTTGGCTAGATCTATAGCACTTTTAATGGCATTGATATAGCTCAATGTTTTTGCTTTGTTTTTATAAGCAATATCAAAAGCGGTTCCATGATCAACCGATGTTCTAACAATAGGTAGATTAAGAGAAACATTGATACTTTCATCAAAGTAGAGTGCTTTTAAGGGTGCAAGACCCTGATCGTGATACATTGCAACATAAAAGTTAAAGTTTTTTCTTGCATCTGGTGTAAAAGCAACATCTGGCACCAAACATCCAGAGTATCGCTCATAGCCTAAGTATTTATTTACACTTTGGATTGCTGCTTGTATTTCTTTTTCTTCATCGCCTAAAACACCGTTGTCGCCTGCGTGTGGATTTAAACCAAGTACACCAATTTGTCCATCTTTGAGTGAAGCATCTAGATCAATAAAGAATCGTTCTAATTTTTCTTTTTGTATTGTTTTAGCGACATCTTTTAAAGGGATATGTTCAGTATATAGCGCGACAAACATCGCTTCACAGCCAAGCATCATAATGGCATCTTTATTAAAATGCCGACGCAATAGATCGGTGTGACCTTTAAAGTTTAGACCAGCTTTTGACCAAGCCTCTTTATGTATGGGCATGGTTACAACTGCATCGGCTTGTTTTGTTTCACAAAGTTCAATAGCTCTCATAAAGCTATTGTAGGAAAATAAACCACTGTCTTTAGAAATGAGAGATGGCTTGATTGTAAAATCTTCATCCATATTGATTGTGTTAAAATTTTTAGCAACGTCTATTTTTAGTAATGTGGCTGCTTGAGATAGAAGGGTCTTGTTAATACAATAGATAGGTTCACAAAGTTTAGAAACTTCATTGTGAGCCTTTAGTGCAATTTCTACTCCAACGCCATTAATATCACCAATACTGATTGCAATTTTTTTCATTATCTTGTTGTAAGCGCTTTCATCTCTTTAATTGCTTCACTTAATCCACTAAAAACACTTCTAGCAATGATACTTTGACCAATGTTAAGTTCGCTAATTTCATCTATTTCCATCATATAATGTACATTGGCATAGTTTAAACCATGTCCCGCTGCAACCTCTAAACCAAGTTCTTTGGCATATTTTGATGATTGTTTGATTTTTTCGAGTTCATCTTCAAGCATGGTTTGAAGTTTGTATCTTGGAAGTTCCAGTTCTTTAATAGTATGGTTTGAATGACTTAAATTTCCATATAACATGGCAAAAATATTTGCAAAAGCACCTGTATGGAGTTCAACCATTTCAGCACCTAGATCTTTTGATTGTTTCATGGCTTCTTTGGTCGGATCTACAAAAAGCGAAACAGGGATCAATGAATCATGTAATTGCTCTATAGCGAAGCCAACTTCTTTGGCATGTCCAAACACATCAAGTCCACCCTCAGTGGTTACTTCTTCTCGTTTTTCAGGTACCAAAGTCGCACGATGGGGTTTCATATCTGAAACAATGTTTAAAATATCTTTATCTATGGCACACTCTAGGTTAACGGGTAGCTTTGAGTTGTTCATAATATTTTTAACATCTATATCTTGTATGTGACGTCTGTCTTCTCTTAGGTGGATGGTTATTTGATCAGCACCGCTTTGACAGGCAATAAATAAGGCTTGTAGAATATCAGGATCATTTACTCGTCTTGCTTCTCGTAAAACGGCTACGTGATCAATGTTGACACCAAGGGTCATTTTAGTCATTTAAAATCCTTTGTTTAAATTTTATATAGTTGTTTTGAAGTTCATTGTGTTGTATAAGATCACCAAAGTGCACTTCGATGATTTTTTTCTTTTTATAAGGTGCGTGTTTAAGGACGTTTTCTAATTCATCGTTAATATAGACAGGAACAACATCGAGCTTGTTTGATTTAGCAATTTTTGATGCTCCTGATTGAAAAGGGAGAAGTGCCGTGTTTTTATTTCTTTCACCTTCAGGAAAAATATAAATATTAAGGTCCTTATCTTTATGAAGGGCGAGTTTTATCTTTTTGAAAAAACTGATCAAACCTTTTTTGTTTTGTATATCAACGCTAATATTTCCGCTGTATTTAAAAAAATCACCATAAACAGCTGTAAATAATTCTTCTTTAGCTATCCATAATCCAGATTTATTGTGTTGAGAAAAAATGTTCTCCATAACAATAATGTCTAAGAGTGAACGGTGATTTATAGCATAAAGTTTATGGTTGTTTTTAGGTATCGTACCCACAACTTTAATCTTAATATTAAAATAATCTATGACTGATTTAGAGTAGGCTTGTCTGTCTAAAGAAAGCTGTTTATACGCTTGTCTATGGGTTATAAAAGGGTGATGGTAGGTTCTTTTAAAAATACTAATGTATTTAAAACCTAGTTTAACCATAAAAGGGTATTTAAACAGTTTTTTTATCATCTAAGCTAAACTCTTATTTGGTGAGATGGCAGGTTCACTAAAGTAAAATCCTTGAGAGTAGTTAATCCCCAAGGCTTTAATAATACCTTGAACCTCTTTGGAATGAACAAACTCTGCAACCGTTGGAATATTGGCATTTTTGGCAAAATAACTAATAGCTCGGGTTATCTCATAACTTTTTTTATTGGTATGAATATCTTTAATATACTTAGCATCAATTTTTAAAAGACCCACATCCAGATCCAGTATACGCTCAAAGTTGGAATACTCTGCGCCAAAATCATCAATAGCAAGAGTATAACCTGCTTTTCGTAAGTTAATAAGTTGTGAAACACTGTTGCTTTTAGAATCTGAACTTACCCCTTCTAAGATCTCTAAAGTAACACGTGATGGAAGAATATTGTATTGTTCTTCTTTTTCTTTTAAATATTGACGTAGATAATTTTTACTGAGATCATCTTCGGTAATGTTAATAGAAAAAGTAAAGCGATTATTTGACATCTCTTTAAATGTTTTATCAATCATAATTTTGGTTATCTCAGGTAGTAAACCAGACAGTTTGGCCGCTTCTAAAAACTCATAAGCTGAAGCGATGGAACCATCATCCTTTTTGATTCTAACTAGGGCTTCAAATTTCTCTACTTTACCCGTTTCATTATTTCTTATCCCTTGATAAAAAGGGATAATTCTATCTTCTTCTAAAGCATAGTGTAAAAGGTTATTTGAATTTACGAATTTTTCACGATCTTCATAGGTTATTTTATCATTAGCATCATCAAAAATATGAAAAGTATTTTTACCATTACTTTTAGCTCTTTTAATGGCTAAAGTGGCATCTCGTAGTAGATCTTTGTCATTTGTTGCTGCTCCATAGGTAAAAGACAGTTTTAGGTTAATATCATCAACCTCTATTCTATGGGTGTAAAAATAGGTTTGAATATCGGAAATTTTTTGTTTAATGTCGATTGATTCTTCATACACAATCGCAAATTCATCAGAGTTGATTCTAAAAATACAACTGGTACCAAAATTATCGAGTAAAAGATTGGAAATAGAGATCAAAAGTTTATCTCCAAATTCAAAACCATAGGTGGTATTTAGGTAAGAAAAATTGTCAATATTTAAAAGAAGTAACGTACTTTTTTTCTTAGATTGAGCCAATCTTTTCTCAAGATATGTTTTGTTATAGAGTTTTGTAAGTGAATCATGATAAGCTAAATACTCTATTTGAGCTTGGGTTTGTTTTAACTCAGTAATATCACTAAAAACACCAAAGTAGTTTTGTAGTTTTCCATTTTCGTCATAAAGCTTAGAAATACTGATCCATTGATTTACAATTTTTCCATCTTTATGTCGGTTTGTTACTTCACCATTCCAATGTGAATCAGTGTTAAGCGATTCCCACATATCACTGTAAAGTTTTTTAGGGTTGCTTCCATAAGATAAATAGCTGGGGTTTTTGCCTATTAGTTCATCTTCTGTGTAGCCATATATTTCATAAAATCTGTTATTGACTTCGATTATTTTATTGGCTTCATTGGTAACAATTACACCTTCATTGGCATGTTGCATAGCTGTTGAAAAAAGTCGTAATCTTTGCTCATTTGCTTGGTTTCTTAGTACAATACTTGTTATTTTTGAAGTAGTTTCTAAGAGTTTTTTATGAAAAGCCAAAGGTTCACGATGTTCAAAAGAGGACAAGGCAAAAGATCCAATGGCTGTTTTGTCCACATTTTTTATGGGCATTGACCAACACGAACACAGGTTGAAATCATCGGCAATATTTCGTATTTCAGACCATCTTGGATCACTCGATGTATCAAATACATATTGCGCTTCATTTTTATAAACAGCATTGCCACAAGAACCACTTTTTGGACCAGGTTGTAAGTTTGAAAGTGATTTTTGAGCTTCTTTTGAAACAGAAGGGGCACAAATTACATTGAGTCTTCCTGTAACTTTGTCTTTTATCATAATTGAAGCAACAGAACCCTCAATCATACTCTCTGCTAATGAACATAGTTTCTCTAGTATTGTAGATGTCTTTTCATGTGAAGCTATGAGTTCGAGAATTTCACTCTCAAGAGAGATAATTTTTTCGAACTCACTGGGTGTAATGTTCATAGATCTGGGCATCAAACTTATTTTCTATGAAGGGGATGTTGATAATTATTACGTTCACACCCTGAAAATACAGAAGCCAAAGCTAAAGCCATTAAAGAAGTCAGCATAATTTTTTTCATTTTTTTCACTTTTATTAAAATTTTAGATGTAATTTTATCTAAAAAGAGTTAATTATTAACTTATTTAATTCTTGTATATCCATGGTTGAAGCAAAACAACTTTTCTCTCCACACACTAGGTACTCTTGGGTGGTGTCTGATTTTAACAAGACAAAAGGGTAGTCCAATCCACTGAGTTGTAATATGTTTTCGTTGAGTTTATCTTGCATCGATTTAATTATTCTATCACCCTTTGTGTATCGTAAAACTTGTTCTAACATTTTAGGATATAGCACGGGACGTCTGCCTAATTCATAGGAGTTGTATTCAAGTGTTTTAAAGGCAAAGTGTGAGTATTTTTCATCGTTGAGTAAAATTCCCAAACTAAACATAGCATCGACAATTACAGCCACACTTGAAGTATAGGTATTGTCTGAAATTTCTGCTTTGGTTTCAAAATCTCTGTCACTAAAGTTCCATACACCTGCTTTATAAAATTTTTCTAAAGCTGTGTTGATAAATCTTTGAGCTTGAATCAAGTATATATCTTTTCCTGTGTATTTATACGCACTTAAAATAGCATCACACAAGAAAGCATAATCTTCCAAAAATGCTTCTATCTTAGGTGTTTTATGAATTAAAGTTGTATGATAAAGGGTGTCATCTATGTACATGGTTTTTAAAAGTGCGTTGAGTGAATCCACTGCAACTTTATTATATTTGGCATCGATACAACCGAGTAAAAATAAAGATTTTATCATCATAGCAGACCAAGATGTTTGAACTTTTTTATCTATAAAAGGGTAGGTTCTATCTTTTCTCATATTTTGAAGTAAGTTTTTGATATGTTCAAAATTTTCAGGCATCTCTTTGTTTATTCTAATAATATTTTTCCCTTCAAAGTTTCCTTGAGGGCTTATATCAAGTTGTTGAAGAGTTGCGTCTATATTTGCAATATTGTTAGATAAAAGCAGTTGTTTTACTTCGTCGTAGCTATAAATAAAGTAAGTTCCTTCTTCCCCTTCGCTATCAGCGTCACTTGCCGAGTAAAAAAGATCCTTTTCGCTCATAAAGTTAAGCCAAAAGTCAGCAATCTCTTTTGCAACTTTGAGGTGATTTTCATCTTTGTAGCTAAGATAAGTTTTTGTAAATACTTCACACAATAAAGCATTGTCATAAAGCATCTTCTCAAAATGGGGCACAAGCCATTTTTCATCCACACTGTACCGACAAAATCCACCATCTACTAGATCGTATATTCCACCCTTTGACATATTTTTTAAAGTATCAAGTAGCATAGCACGTGCTGATTTGTCATTATAGAGTTTATCAATGCTAAGTAAGGTGTTTAGGGTATTGGCTTGTGGGAATTTAGGCGCAACAGAAAACCCTCCATTTCTAGGATCGTAGTTGTTCTTTACTTGGTGTAAAAAGTTTTTGTAAAAATCTTCTTTTAAAACCGTAGCCTCTTTTGGATGCTCGTAATGGTTTATAAATCCTTCCACATCATCGGCATTTTTATAAAGTTGCTTGTCATTTTCTTCTACTTTTTGCGCAATCAAGTTTGTGAGTTCTTTAAAACCCATCCCTTCTATAGATCCAGAACGAGATTCTGGGGGGATATATGTTCCTGCAAAAAATGGTTTATTTTGAGGTGTACAAAATACCGATGTTGGCCAACCACCCGCACGGCGGTTAAGAAGCATGTGTACCTCTTGGTAATGTTTGTCTAGATCGGGTCGCTCTTCACGGTCAATCTTAATTGATACAAAGTTTTCATTTAAAATTTTGGCACATTCGTCATTTTCAAACACTGTTTCTTCCATAACATGGCACCAATGACAAGACGAATAACCAATACTAATAAAAATTGCTTTATTCTCATTCTTAGCTTTTTCAAATGCTTCATCACACCAAGGGTACCAATCTACTGGATTGTCTTTATGTTGTTGAAGATAGGGTGAATCCTCTTTTTCTAATTTGTTTGGCATTTTAATTTCTTTAGTTTTAATTTATATGTTGTAGAGTAGGGGAATTTAGATGATCATTTGCTTAAAAAAATAGTTAGTAGCACGGTTTTAGTTTAGCTTTGAATATGCTTTTTTGTTTTATTGGTTGCAATAGCTTCTAGGGGGTTCTCAGGCCAGTAATGTTTTTTGTATTTTCCTCTAAGTTCTTTTCTGACCTCGTTGTAAGAGTTGTTCCAAAAACTTTGCAGATCATAAGTGATCTGGATCGGTCGCATGGCAGGACTAAGAAGGTGCATTTGTAAGGATAAAGTGTTATTTAAGACTTTAGGTGTGTTAAGCAGACCAAAGACCTCTTGTATTTTGACACGTATGGAGGGCTTGTGTGGATCAGAATAATCCAAAGGTATTTTAGACCCGCTGGGTACTTTTAAGTGCGATGGTGCCAAGGTGTCTAAACGTTGTTGATCTTCCCAACTTAAAAGTGTTAAAAGCATGGTGTGTAGGTCTAAGTTTTGCAAAGATTTTATGGTTGTAATACCAGATAAAAAAGGCTCACACCATAGTTCAAGTTTTTGTAAAAGTGCTTTTTGTGTAAAATCAACATAGCTACTGTGATGGTTTAAAAAGCATACTCTTTGTTGAAGTTCTTTTGCTTTTTTGCTCCACGTAAAGAGATCCAAACCCTCTTTTTGTATGAGATCCAGTAGAAGTGTTTTAAAGGTTTGTGGATCCAAAGAAGGGGAGGGTTTTGATTCTATGAGTAGTTTTAAAAAGTATTTGTTGGTTCGAACATCAAATTTTTGAGATTCTTTGTTGTAGGTTATGGACTCTTTTGATTGAATAAAATGGGAAAAATAATCTTCTAACTCTTTTGTTGTGATACTTAAAGCTAACTTGATATGGGAATCTTTTTCATGGGCATTGAGATTGGATACGACTAAATATTCTTGATTAAACAAAGGATCTTGTGTATGAAGTTTTGCACCTTTTGCGTTTGAGAGTAGGTACTTGTTATCATTTTTATGACGTTGGCGAGCCAGTCTGTCGGGGTAGGCAAACAAGAGTAGAACACTTAACATCTGAGTGTTTATGGGTTCTTTGTTTTGTGTAATCTTTGTTAGTGTTTTTAGTTTTTTGTAAAAAAAATCTGCCCCCATTAGCACCTCTTTAGAACGATGAGAATGAATATAAGCAGTGTCTAGATCTCGCTCATAAAGATGCAAAAACCTTGAACCCAGATCACTTTCATGGGTGCTGTTAAGAAAAATATCTTTTTCACTAAGCATACTTGCAAGTAAACAAGCCTCATAAGGGTAGCCCAGTTCATTGCCTTTTAAGATCATGTAAGAAAATCGGGGATGAACACCTAAACGAAGTGCTTTTTTTCCAAAAGGTGTTATTTTAAATGAATCATCAAGCATATTGAGTTCTTTTAAAACCTCTTTGGTGTCGTTTAAAATAGCTTGTTTTGGTATATCTAAAAGGCTTAATTCATTTATATTTTGAATACCCCATAAACAAAGTTCTAAAATAAATGAGCTTAGATCGGCTCGTAAGATCTCAGGTATGCTTGATTCTTGGAGTATTTTTGATTGGTGCCAAAGTTTGTAGCATACCCCATTTGAGAGTCTTCCTGCTCGACCTGCACGTTGTGTGGCAGCGTCTTTGGAAATAAAACATAACTCTAGGTGATCCATAGCATTGGTCTGGTTGTAGCGGGATTGTTTTTCATAACCAGAATCGATCACGATACCAACACCCTCAATGGTTAAAGAGGTTTGAGCAATATTCGTGCTTAGGATAACCTTTGTCTTATTGGAGCTTTTTAGTGCTTTGTCTTGTTCTTTTTTTGATAAGGAAGAGTAGAGTGGTAGTACCACAATAGAGTTTTCTACGTGGGTATTTAAAAGCAGTTTTTGAACGTGATTTATCTCTTTTACTCCGGGTAAAAATACTAAAATATCTCCCTCATTCTCTTTTAAAGCTTTTAAAATGGTTTGAACAACTAAAGGATGCAGTGACCTTGGATCGGGCTGTTTTGTATGTAGATCTAAATAAATATGTTCCACATCGTAGATCTTACCTTGAGAACAGATGATAGGAACATCTCCGAGTAAAGATGAAATTTTTTGTGAATTAAGTGTTGCCGACATAATCAAGATTTTTAAATCATCACGTAAAAGTTCTTGAACTTGAAGGCTTAAGGCTAAAGAGAGATCAGAATGAATACTTCTTTCATGAAACTCATCAAATATGATCATTGCCACATCATCTAAGCTTTGATCGTGTTGAAGCTTACGCACAAGTATCGCTTGTGTTACAACCAAAATTTTTGTTTGTTGGGTATAACAACTCTCCATTTTAACTTGATAACCGACACTTTGTCCTAGATCTTCACCTAAGAGTTTTGCCATCTGTGTTGCAAGTACTCGAGCAGCAACTCGTCGTGGTTCTAACATAATAATTTTTTTATTTTTTAACCACGGTTGTTTCATTAAATGAAGTGGAACCCGTGTACTCTTTCCTGCTCCTGGTGGGGCTTGAAGTATGAGGGTTGGGTT
>Ga0193955_1000001_pt1 | contig 200069 bp, 200 predicted proteins | sample BB_6_MG_FD_140343 | JGI IMG/M metagenome (GOLD analysis project Ga0193955, IMG submission 140343) | Microbial mat bacterial communities from the Broadkill River, Lewes, Delaware, United States - BB_6_MG | ecosystem: Environmental > Aquatic > Freshwater > River > Microbial mats | place: USA... | reverse complement strand
TAAAATGATATGCTTTGTTTCGTTCTTGCAACTACGGCAAGTTACACTAATTTTTTTATTTGTATTGATATCGGAAGTTAGTTTTGTTTCATTATGCATATGTTTCCTTTATATATAACGTTTTAGGAGAGCAATATTTGACCCGCTCTTGGGTCAAATATTGGCTCCTGCGTTTTGTTAGAGTTCAACTTCAAATTCTTTTTCCAGTTCATCAAGGTTATAGAACCTTAATTCTATGGGGACAAGATAATTATCTCTATGAAGTTGTTCTTTGATTTTTTGAGCTTGTATTGTAGTTTGATCTGTAACTATAACTAAAAGTATCTTGAAATTTTTTCTTTCAGAATCTGGTAAAAAATTTGCACTTGCGATTATTTTATCAATTGTATGCATTATTCTATGCATAGAACCTGTTCTTAAAAACTTTACTTCTATGGCAATAGTATTGCCTTTTTCTTTAACTAATCCATCAAAGATAAATCTATTTCCATTTTCGCCAAGTTTTACTTCTCTTTGGATTTCAGAAGTGAATTCTTTTGAAAGTTTTTCAAATGTTAACTCTTCGGCTAACATATAACTTGCTTGAGTACTTCTCTTGACTAAATTTTTATAGGAAGTCTTATTTTCCAAACTATCTGAAGCTTGTTCTTTTTCTTCGGGCTCTATAATTTCCATTTCTTCTATTTCTTCTTTAAGTTTTAATGCTTTTTCAGCATAACTAGCTTTTTGTAAAGATTTTATAAAGTTATCTTCATCTTTATAATCCGAAGGTGCATATAAAACACGATGATTGAAGTTAAGTGTAAGAAAAAATATTATGACGAGAAGAAATGGAAAAATCATTAAAAACCAAATATATAGTGATTGATTCGCTGGATTTATAAATGGGAGTATTACAGTACCACTTATTTCTGCTATACCAGCGAACATCGCAATAATTGTCAATGGGTTTTTTATTGTGCCAATATTTTCTATCATACAGTTCCTTTTGTCCTCTAACGTTTATCGTGAGCGATAATTTTCCCGCAGGGTAAATTATTGCGTTCCTCGTACTTGTTATAAGTCATTTTTGTTAATTAAATTCTCTATTTCTTCTATACCGTATGCCGGTTTTCTTTTATGCAGCATTGCATGGCAGTTTGGACAAACTGGTCTTAAATCTTTAATTGGGTCTATTTTATATTTTTCATCTATTTCTGACAATGGTTTTATGTGATGAACATGAATAAAATTGTGTCCAATTTCTCCATAGATTTTTTCAAAATCAAATTTACAAATTACACATTTGTATCCATATTTATTTATACATTCTTGTCTTGCTTGTGAACTTCGCTCGTAAGCATTTACTGTAATTTGTTTTTTTGTACCTTCAAATAAGTCTTTATCCTCAACTTCATCAGGATAGATTATGCTTTCTTTAAAAGTGTTTTGTAATAATTCTAGCTCCATATATTTAATAGGATTAGCCTCTCCTTTGCTATAATAAGGAGACACATCCTTACCAAGAAAATATTGCATATCCAAAGCAACTTTACCAGTAAACTCTAGTCTTTCTTTTATTTTTGGATCATTAGGATTTATTTTTCTAGTTTTATATTGTGTTGTATTTCCATTATGCCATGAATCAATCAAATAAACATTTTTTATAATATTGTTATGTATTGCAAAAGCATACTTCAAGTCTTCAACTTTACTTTTGCTAATTCTCCAAATACCTCTGTATCCATCATATAGTTCATCTTGACTTAATCTATCAAATTCTTCATCATTTAAATTAACATATGCTTTTATAAATATTACATCTTTCATTGTATACCTTTGACTTATAACGTTTAAAATGAGCAATCAAAAAGCCGCTCGCGGGTTTTTGATTGGCTCCTCTGATTTGTTATAAGCTTTAAGTTGCTTTAACACATTGCTTTCAGATGAAAATACATTTTTATAAGACTTTTTGTATATAGCCATGTTTAAAGCATTTACTTCTTCAATACTTATAGAGTGTTTTAAGTGAGTATAATCATCCGATTGGTTTATCATATAAGCATACCTTGGTGATAGTGGAATAAAAAAGTCTGCATACATTGGTTCTTCTAGTTGTTTTAAATTTGCAAGAGAACTATGTACATTAATTATTGGTGTATCACTGGTAATAAATGGTGTGTCTGTATTGTTGGTAATAAAGATATGATTATCTCTTTTTCTTGACTCATAGAGACTTCCTCCAATATTTAGCCCAAACATAAAACTCAAAAACCACCAATTTTTTTCCCAAAGTGAAATATACCTTTCATAATCGTCGTTAAGAATAGGTTGTGTCTTGATTGCTTCTAGTGACTTTTCTTTCATAGACTTAGTCCTTGAAATTTGATGCCCTAGATATGAACAAAATGCAATCATATTTTCATCTGTATTTAAAATTTTTTCATTTCCTTTAGAAAGTTCTCGAACAACTGTTACTGCGGTATTTTCGAAAATTGAGTGTAGGTTTTCTAAACTACTATACCGAATAACTTTCTTTATTGATTGTAGTTCTTCGGATTCATTATTTGAAATTTTATTAGATATTTTCGAAAGTTTTATAAAGTCCTCAAGGTGTTGCAAATGAAGCTTTTGAAGAAATTCAGATGATTTTGAAGACAATCTTTTTATAAATTCAATATCTTCAGAATTAAGTGGATTTATTTTGTAAAAATCGGTTTCCTTTGCAAGTCCTTTAACACTATCTTTAGAAATTTTGCCCTTTGAGGAAATATAAAATAACTCTTTATTATCCGCCCAGCTCTTTAGGTAAAAGCTCCAAACGTAATGGTGGTTTCTTTTAACTTCTTTGTGTTTTACCAATGTGTTTTCCCTTTCTAGAACACTGCTTATAACTATTTAATCAAGCACATTATATACACAATAACTTAAAAAAACAAAAATAACTAATACTTTTTATGTGTGTTATTTGTTAAAAAATAGTATAAAATATGATAAAATGCCATATTTTTTAATTTTAATAGAAAAAATACTTATTATCCTTAAATATTTATTGTGTGTTAAATGTTATATAGAGAAATAACACACATACATGTTAGTTAATTGTTGAAAAAACTACATAACAAACACAATGTAGCTTAAACGAAAGGATATAAAATGCAAGTAAAAAAGAAACTTTTAGATTTAGTTCGTGAAAAAATTAGATTTAAACACTATAGTTATTCAACTGAGCGAACTTATGTACATTGGATAAAACACTATATATTTTTCCATAATAAAAAGCATCCTATAAATATGGGTAAGTATGAAATAGAGACTTTTTTAACAAAGTTAGCTACACAAGATAAAGTTTCACCTACAACTCAGAACCAAGCGTTTAGTGCTTTGTTGTTTTTATATAAAGAGGTTTTGGGCGTTGATATGAGTGCGTGGAATATTCAAGCACTAAGAGCACAAGAAAGAAAGCACATACCTGTTGTTTTAACGAAAGAAGAAGTTAAAAGTGTTTTGCAAAATATAAACAAAGAGTATAGTTTAGTTGTACACCTTATGCATTAGAAAAAAAATATCCAAGATCAAAGTTTGAAACTAATCCTAGAAGTAAAGAAAGAAGACGTCATCATGTACACCCTCAGACACTAGGAAGAAATATAAAAGTTGCTTCACAAAAATCAAACCTAAACAAAAGAGTAACTTCACATATATTCAGACACAGCTATGCCACACATCTGCTTCAAGCAGGTATAGATTTACGTAGCATACAAGAGCTTTTAGGACACAAAAGTGTTGAGACGACTATGATATATACTCATGTAGTTGCAGAGATGAACAAGTCTAAAGTTGTGAGTCCTTTAGACTTTTGATTTTAAAGATATTCGTACATCTTTCCCATCCCGCTCAGCTCTCCAAACTTTATTAGCCAAGTTCTTACAAAAAACTAGGTCATGGCTTATGAACACAACAGCTCCGGCAAACTCCTTTAAAGCTTTTTCAATGCTCATAATCGAGTCTATATCCATATGGTTAGTAGGCTCATCGAGTATTATAAGGGGAGGGTTGTTTGATAACTCTTTTGCTATTAAAAGCTTTCTAACCTCTCCCGGACTTGGTGTCTTGCTTTGAAGTAGGGCTTTAGGGTCAGATGAGAGCCTGGTTATGGTAGTAAATATCTCTCCTTGTTTTTCTGCGCTAAGCTCCTTGATCTCTTTAAAAAGTTTCTCTGAATCCTCTTCACTTATCTCTTGCGGTATGTATAGATAATCGCTCGGTTTTAAGTGTGAGAGAACATAGTTTATAAAAGTAGTCTTACCACTGCCGTTGACACCTTGAATCCAAACCTTGTCACCTTTTTCTATGATGAGTCTTGGAATCTTAAACTCAAGAGAGTTGATTGTCTGAGTTGTCTTTTCTATAACAAAAGGAAAAGCTCTATTGTCGATATCTTGCTCGAAAAATATCCCTTTTTCATACTCTTTCTCCACGGCTATGTTCTCTTTTAAAAGATGCTCTTTTTTTGAAGTAGCGGTTTTTACAGCTTGACCTTCATACTTGTTCTTTGAGGTTATTTGTGCAAGATATACTTTTGCTTTTGCATCACTGTCTTTTTTGTCTACATGTCTTAGTGAGAGTCTGCTTTTTGATCTTGAGACACTCTCTTTTGCACTTTGGATCTGTTTGTCTATCTTTTTTAGCTCTTTTGATTGTTCTATCTTTTGCTGTTTGTGAAAATTTTTCATAGCATCAAGCTCTTTGATAGCCGTAGAAAAGTTTGACTTTATTTTGGTAAGTGAGCCATTTTTTAAAACGAATGTCTTTGTACATAGCAGGTCTAAAAGTTCTCTGTCATGACTTACTAAGATGCCAATGCCATCATAAGACTCTAATGCTCTAAAGAGTTTCTCTTTAGTCTGAATATCAAGATGGTTTGTAGGCTCATCTACAATGAGGACATCAGGTTCCATAAAAAGTGCAGTCGCTATTTGGATCCGTTTTCTCTCACCATGGCTTAGAGAGTCCCATCTGTATAGCCACTCATCCTCTATCTCTAACATATCTTTGAGTCTAAAAGTGTTGCTCTCATAAGAGTGAAAAAACTCTTTTGCATTCTCAGGTAGATTTTCAGTAGACTGATGAGCGTAAGCCGTTACAAGATCATTTGTGATGTTCCCACTCTCGGGTGTCAACTCTTTTGTAATGAGCTTTAAAAGTGTAGTTTTTCCTTTGCCGTTTGCCCCGACAAGTCCGTTCCAACCTTGGTATAGTTCAAGGCTTAGATCTTCAAATATGTAGTCTGCAGAAGACGGGTATTTAAAATATATGTTGTTTAGTTGTAAAGATTGCATGTGTATCCTTGATATGAGTAAGAAGAGGTTCTCAAGGATGAAGTTAAAAAATTTCCTAGAGTACCGTTAGTTTAATATCCACATGTCAATAAATCCTTTTTTGTTTATGTAATTATATCTAAGTAGTCAAGATTTTTCAAAATTCATAGTGTAGTTCCATTCGCTGCCGAAGAACTCTTTTTCTTTAAATCCCTCAGAGCATACTAAGTCTCTTAACTCATCGGTACTTAGTTTGTCAGGATCACCTGCTAACTCGGAAACTGAGAGAACACCATCATCTTTTAGAATTCTAGCAATCTCTCTTACATATTCTCTTTTGTTTGTAACTTCACCTATGACTGTAACCATAAAGACTCTATCAAAACTTTTATCTTGAAAATCTAGCATATGTCCATCGCACAACTTGAACTCGATATTTTGTATATTTTTAGCCGCTAGTCTTTTTCTTGCATATTCAAGCATCTCTTCTTGTATATCTGCTAGGACTAGTTTTCCTTTTGTAAGAGTCTTAGCTACATGTACACTAAAGTATCCAGGACCAGGTCCAATCTCTAAGACTCTATGGTCTTCTTTTAAATCCAGTCGTTCAATAAGTTTTTTAGGGGATAAAAATATATTTCGAAGCGGAAAGAGCAGGGTAAAAGCATATTTTGGAGGAAACAGTCCTTTACCTGAGAGGCTTTGTTTGTTGTTACTCATTTAATACTTCTTTTGAAAGTGCAGGGCAATGACCTCATAGCCTTCTTTCTCCCAAAACTTCTGTGCCCGCTTATTACCTACATAGTATTTAGTCAGTAGCCAAAAACCACTTATACCTATAAGTTTATCTTCATCAAAGATTGAATTATCAAGTATTTGAAGTAGAGGAATAATCGAATAAATATTGTTTTTGTCGATAAATTTAAAATCAATCATTTTATTACTTCCTTTTAGTTACTAAAGATAAATTATTATCTATATTAGCTTGAATATAGCTAAATATATAAACACAAAAACCGTTAAGCTAAATTATGTGATAGCGAATTATCTATATTTTAGCCTTGGTGTAGTAAAATTGCGCAATCAAAATATTTAGGACAAAAAATGAGAATTATCTTACTTGGAGCTCCAGGTGCTGGAAAAGGTACTCAGGCGCAATTTTTAACAAAAAAATTTAACATCCCTCAAATCTCTACAGGTGACATGTTAAGAGCTGCTATCAAAGCTGGAACAGAGATGGGAAAACTTGCAAAAGCCGCTATGGATGCAGGTCAGCTAGTTACAGATGAGATCATTATCGGTCTTGTAAAAGATCGTATTGCTGAAGATGATTGTAAAAACGGTTACCTACTAGACGGTTTCCCACGTACATTAGCTCAAGCAGATGCTGTTACTGAAGCTAAAATCCATATAGATGCAGTTATAGAGATAGATGTTCCAGATAGTGAGATTGTTAAGCGTATGAGCGGTCGCCGTGCTCACTTAGCTTCAGGTAGAACTTACCACATCGTATATAACCCGCCAAAAGTTGAAGGTAAAGATGATGAGACTGGTGAAGATTTAGTTCAACGTGATGATGATAAAGAGGAAGTAGTATTAGACAGATTAAAAGTTTATCACGAACTTACTCAACCACTGATCGGTTACTACAAAGACCAAGCAGCTAAAGACTCTGCTATACACTACATTACAGTAGACGGTACAGCTCACATAGATGAAGTTGAAGCTGCTATTATGTCTAAGCTAGGATAATTTCCTAGTTTAAAACTAAACTTTTAGTTTCTCCATCTCATCTATATACTCTTTAATAGCTTCGTAAATTTTTGCAGGATTTTTTTCTTCTGGGTCAAGTTGTGAAAATATAAACATACCCATAGAGTGCCAGATAGAGATCGCTGAACCAACATCTATCTTTTCATCTTCTAGTTTTTTCATTATGTATGACATTATCTCATCGTGTTTTTGTACATCCATTACATGTAGTCCTTATTTTTTTAGTATCAGTGTTGTAGATTTGCTAAAATCAAAGTATTTGTTTGCTACTTCTTTTAGTTCTTTAGGTGTTATCTTTTTGATGTCATCTTCATAAGTAAAAAGTGGAGTTAAGTCACCGCGAACAAGATAACTACCGTAAAGATTTGCTACAGAGCTTGAAGACTCTAACGAGTAGATAAAGTCAGCCTTAGTGTTGATCTTTACCTTGTCAAGTTCGGCAGATGTTACTTCTGTAGTTTTCATCAACTCTATCTGTTTGATAAGCTCTTTCTCTACATCTTCAGCTTTTACACCAGGGTTACATGAAGCTAAAAATATGAACAGACCCGGATCAGTATTTTCCATATTGTAAGCATATACTTGATTAACTAGACGTTTTTTCTCTACTAACTCTTTGTAAAGACGTGAGCTTTTTCCAGAGTAAAGTATCTCGCTGATCGTGCTAAGTGTTGCTTGGTCTTTGTGTTTAAAGTCAGGTATATGAAAAGTTATAGCTACTATCTCTACTTCACTCTCTTTTTTTATCATAACACGTTTTGCACCGTCTTGTTCTGGTTCTATCGCATGAACTTCAGGAACTGTTGTATGGTTTTTTATGTCTCCAAATGCTTTTTGTGCATACTCAAAAACTTTGTCAGCTTCTATGTCACCTGTAACCATTAAAATAGCATTGTTTGGTTGGTAGAAAGTCTGATGAAAATCTTTAATATCATCAATAGTCCAAGTCTGTATATCGTTCATAAATCCAATAGGCGTCCAGTGGTACGGATGGTAAACGTAAGAGTTGTTGAACATAGAAAAATACAGATAACCAATAGGGTTGTTCTCAGTCCTCCAGCGACGCTCTTCTGCAACTACATCACGCTCAGGTTGAAACTCTTCATCTTTGAGGTTCAAGTTTTGCATAAGCTCAGCGTAAAGATCCATAGACTTGTTAAGATTATCAGAAGATGATTTTATATAGTAGTGAGTATAGTCAAAGCTAGTAGAAGCATTGTTAACACCACCTATGCTTTTTACCTCTTTGTCAAACTCTCCTGCATCTAGGTTCTTAGAAGATTTGAAGTTCATATGCTCAAGCATATGCGCGATCCCGGTTTTACCCATCACTTCATTTCTGCTGCCGACTTTGTAGAAAATATCCGTACTTATTACATTTGAGTTGTTTTGTAGTGGGATCACAACTACCTCAAGACCGTTTTCAAGTGTCATGCTCTCATAGTTTGGTAGGTGTGATGGTGTTTCGTGAAGTGTTCTTTTTTTTGCCATATTTTTTCCGTTTTTTTGTTTTTGGTCACTGTATTTTACGAACGCATTCTCCGCATGTAGAGACATAAGTGTAAAGATAAGCGTTAATAAAAGTTTCATTATTTTCTATCCGCTCCGATAGCTTCTGTTATGTTTTTAAAGCCGTCAGCTTTTATAAGTTCTATTAGTTCTTTGTTTATGTTCATGATCATATCAGGTCCATGAAATATAAGTCCGCTAAGGATTTGAACAAGACTAGCTCCTGCTCGTATACGTCTGTAAGCCTCTTTTGCAGAGTCGATCCCACCAACAGAGATAAGAGTAGTCTTTCCATAAAGCTCTTTTGCAACAGCTTCAAATATCTCAAAACTTTTCTCTTTTAAAACAGCTCCGCTTAATCCGCCTTTATCGTGCGGATTTGGAACTAGTGTGTAGTCTATTGTAGTGTTTGTAGCTATGATACCATCAGCACCTTTGTCAACTGCCATTTTAGTAAGTGCAACTGCATCTTTTACTGTCATATCCGGTGCGATTTTTAAAAGGATAGGTTTATCTGTTATCTTTTTAGCTTCTTCAAAAAGTTTTGCAATGAACTCTTCATTTTGAAGATCACGAAGACCTGGAGTGTTTGGCGATGATATGTTAATAACTAGATAATCTCCAAGTTCATGTAATGTATGGATAAGTTTTGTGTAGTCGTTGATAGCTTCATTTTCAGGAGTAAGTTTATTTTTACCGATATTCACACCGATAGGAGTAGAGAAAGGATAAAGTTTTTTTAGTCTTTGTTGTACTTTTAAAAGACCCTCGTTGTTAAACCCCATAGCATTTTGGATAGATTCCTGCTCAGGATGACGCCACATTCTAGGCTTCGGATTTCCACTCTGTGCAAGAGGTGTAACAGTCCCGATCTCAGTAAAACCAAAACCTAGAACTTGTGTACCGCGTACCATAGTCGCATTTTTATCAAAACCCGCACCAAGACCTACTGGATTATAAAAAGTATGACCAAAAAGCTCCTGTTTTAAAACATCATCAGTAATAAAGTGAGATTCTAAAAAGCCGTTGAAAGGAAGCTGACATAAGTTTGGCAGTCTAAGCACAAACTCTGCTATGTGGTGAGCAGTCTCAGGTTGAAATTTGAAAAGGTAAGGTTTCATCGCATTATAAGGTATCATCTTTATCCTGTCTTTTTTTTAATTATGAAATTATACAAAGATAAAGTAAAGGTTAGATAATGATTAAGTTTTATATTGGTATAGTTATCTATATAAAAAATTTAGGAGTTTATGATGGCTGATGTTTTAGTACCACTAGCAAAAGGTTTTGAAGAGATAGAAGCGGTTACAATTATCGATGTTTTAAGACGTGCCGGTATAGAAGTAGATGTCGCATCCGTAGGTGATCATGCCCATGTTGAAGGTGCTCATGGTATGGTATTGGTAAGTGATGCAGATATAAAAAATGTCACAACTGATGTTTTTGACATGGTAATACTACCAGGTGGTTGGGGCGGTACTTATGCACTCGCTGAAGATGAGCATGTACAAAGAATTTTAAAAGAGATGGATGCTAAGGGGAAACTTATCGGCGCTATCTGTGCAGCTCCATATGCATTAAATAAAGCGGGAGTCTTAAAACCAAACTTTACATGTTATCCATCCGCAGAAGAGCAGATAGACCAAAAAGGTTATCAAGGTGATAAAAATATAGTAGAAGAGGGTAATGTTATAACATCCCGTGGACCTGGGACTGCTATGTGTTTTGCTTTGGAGATCGTTAAAAAACTAAAAGGCGAAGAGACTTACGCTCAAGTAAAAGCTGGACTTTTAGCTGATTTTTGTTAGTTAAAAATAGCCTTTTGGCTATTTTAGCTTTATTCCATAGTTGAATTCATTTTCTATAAACTTATGTTCTAACTTACATCTTAGTCTGTAGATAAGAGTCCTTATAGCTGAATTGGAGACTATTTCACCGTTGTATATATCAATTTCTATCATTTTATAGCTTACTTTATTGTTTGGTGAAAATAGAATAAGTTTCAGAAGTTCTAACTCTTTTTTTGTAAGTTTAATAGGCAGTTGTTTATATATAAGTTTATCATTATCTTTATCAAAATAATAACCTTCTCCTATCTCTATGAAATTATTGTCTATATTTATACTTTTCTTATCAAGTTTATAAGAAGCCAGTTTTAAAATGGCACTAAGTTCCGCATCATTGTAAGGTTTAACAAGATAACCTAATGGATTTGTATCTATCGCTCTTGAAATATTTGAGTCATCTTTGTAAGCAGTTATGTATATAATATTTGCTTGAGTATTTAGTTTTTTATAGAGTTCTATACCATCAATTTGTTCATTTAAATTTATATCCATAAAAATTAAATTAATACTATGGTATTTATTTATGAAGCTTTTTGCCATTTTTGAGTTTGTAGCATAGTCTAATACATTATATCCGAGTGACTTAATGGTCTCGGAGAGTTCCATAGCCATAAGGCTTTCATCTTCAACTATCAAAATGTTTAGTTTATCCATTTTTATCTTCCCACTTTATAGTTATTTTTGTTCCATTGTTAGAATTTATATCCATAGTACCATACAGTTGTTTTTCAACAAGTGTTTTAACTATAGTAAGTCCAAGTGAGTCTTTTTGATCCTTTTTAAATCCAGAACCGTTGTCTTCTAAACTTAAAATACATATATTATTTGTTTTGGTTAGAGATATATCTATTGTTGAATTATATTGATTTTCAAATGCATATTTAAAAGAGTTGGTAAGCAGTTCATTAACTATTAGTCCACAATAAACAAGCTGATTAAAATCTAAATCACACTCTACAGTATGATTAACATCTACCTCCTTATTTATACTTAAACGTATGTTGTTTTCTATATTATAAAAATATTCCTTTGTAGATGTGTCTGTTGAAATTTTGTTGTTATTAAGGCTTTCATATAGTTTCGATATTGAATCTATTCTGTTTTTTGTTATGTTGAGTTCGTGTTTAGTTTGTATGTTTTTTGACTTTGATATCTGTAACTTGACCAAAGATAGAATCATAGATAAATTGTTCTTAACTCTGTGGTTTAGTTCATTATATAAAAGGTCCTTTTCATCTAATAAGTCTTGTAGAGTTTTTGTTTTTTCATCTACAAGTTTTTGCAGTTTTTGTTGTTCATGTTTTTGAAAATTTATTAATTGAGCATCTAGTTTACTTTTTTGTTCATTAAGTGTTTTTATTCTGTGTGCTAATGCTATAGAAAACAGAAAAGCCTCTAATGAATAAGAAAGTTCATTTACATATTTAAAATATATTGTAATATCGAAAAACCCAAGAGTTTTTAAATTTAATAAAATTAGAGATAATATTACTATTCCCCATCCTACAACATAATATTTTGCTTCTTTTACACCTTTGAAAAGTGAATAAAAACTTAAAAAAAGTACATATAAACCAAGCGGTATAAATATAACGATCATGTTCATATTGAAGATGATATTATTATAAGAACTAATGGCTATAAATGGAGCGATATATAGGTAATATTTCAATACTTTATCTAGTTTAGGAAACTTATATATATTTAAAAACTCTCTTGTAAAAAGTACAATAGATATGATCAAAAAAGATATGTATATCATACTGGCTTTTCCGACAACTATAGTAAGTTCTTGTGAGAAAAGATATAGTTGAAATATACCTAAATAAAAAGCTTGAAAAAATACTAAAGAGAATAAGTATAAGATGTAGTATAGATATGCTTTGTCTTTGGTAAATATCATAATTACAAAGTTATATATAAAAAGAGTCATGATTATTGTAAAAAATATAAATAAATATGTACTATGCTTGTATTGAGAGTATAGGAAATCCTCATTATTCCATAGTTTTAGTTGAGCTATTAGTGAAGAAATTTGTGATGAAGCCTTTATATAAAATAATTTTTCTTCGTTTGCTTCTAGAGATATGTTAAACACTGGATGTAGTGTCGTTCTCGAACTTTGCATGTTCCACATACCATCTGTATATGTTTTTTCACCATCGTAGAGGATAATACTTTCAGTTATTGCATTAGTTAGTTCTAAAATTTTATTTAGTTTCTTGTTTGTAGAATTTTTGAGCTTAAATTTTATCCATAAAGCTTTCTCAGGCACAAAACCTAGACCTAGTGTACTTCTATTGTTTTGATTGAAGTGCTTGTTATTTACAACGTCTTTATAAGTTGTAGTATTTGATGTTATCAGTACTCTTGAGTTTGATAAAATATCTATATCTGAAGATCTTTCATCAATGTTGATTGCTAATAGTTGAGTATTTAAAATGAAAAACAGAATGTATAAAATGTTTTTCATAATAGTATACTTTAAACTTTTCTAACAAAGACAAGATTTTTCAAACTTTTGTCCTCATCTGCACTTTCAAACTCCTCTACATTTTCAAGTCTATGTGAAAATTTAAAACTTGGTGCAAGTTCGATTATCAGATCTTTTATAAAACTCTCGTCCAAATCAGGCGAATTTAAACATGCTAAAAGTGTGCAGTTATCACTTGCAATTTGAGGAAGTTTAGTGATTGTTTTTCTATAATCCTTAGTAGCTTCGAAACTCCCTTTTTGAAAAGTGGGCGGGTCAATGATTATAAGATCATACGGCCCTTTTTTCTTGATGCGTGAGAATGATTTTAGTATGTTATACGGCAGAAAGCTGACACCCCTTGTTTCTATGTCGTTTAGATGATGGTTTGCACGACCCGTACTTAACGCACCCTTGCTCATGTCAATGTTGCTTACACTCTTAGCTCCGCCCATTTTTGCGGCTATACTAAATGCACATGTATAAGAAAAAAGATTTAGTACGGATTTGTCTTTTGAATTTTCTTTTACAAATGCACGTCCGTTTTTCATATCAGGGAAGTAACCGCTGTTACGATTAGATAATAGGTTGAGTTTAAACTTCATCCCATTCTCTATAGCATATACGAATTCAGGTAACTCACCGATTAAGACCTCACTTGGATGACCTTTTATGTAGCGACGTTGTATTACTAAGGTCTCATAGCCTGATTCATAGCTAAACTCTTTTAGCATCTCTAAAAGCTCAGCTTCATTATCTTCTTCAAAATAAAGTGCTACACTTAAAATACTGTCTATCGAATCAACCGTTAGATGTCTCCAACCCTCATAAAGTCCGCCGCGACCGTGAAAGATCCTTTTAAACTCGTTTGTCGTATCTTTTGAATTCTCTAAGAGTAATTTTTTTAAACTATCTATATCCATCTACTTTTTTCTGATCTTTTTATATAACTCTAGCGGAGTAATGCCAAGCTCATCTGCTACTTGTTTTACTTTTGTATCTTTTTGTGCATCAATATCTTGCTTTTTAAGATAATTCAGCACTTTTTCTAGTTCAATATTTCCCATCTCATGAAGCTCACCTAGAGTACGTCTACCAAGGTTTGCGGGAGTTCCTTTAGGCTTATCTACATGTTTGTCTTTAGGATTCATTATCTTGTAAACACCGCTTGGAGTCAAAGAGTTAGCTCTTGCAATATCCAAAATAGTATCTTCATCTTTAAATACAATACTTTTAGCTCTTAATCTCTCTTTTGCTTTTTCTAGGTCTAAATTCTCTTTTTGAGAGATAACGCTAAGTTTACTCTCTTCTGCATGTCCGTATGGAGGTTCACCATACTCTTTTGCCCAGTGATCCTTTATGCTTTCTTCTAAGTCAAGTAAAGATTTGATCGGTTGAACCGCATATAAAGTTCCAACTACAAAGAATACATTTATACCTAATGCTATTAAAAACTCTTTTTTGGTAAATGTTACTTTTTTACTTTTATCTTTTAGATAACTTACAATGGGTTTCCAGTTGTAGTAGATGTGTAAGAAACCAAACACGAGCATAGTAAACATAGACGTCACATGGATATCTCCATATTGTGTCTTACTAAGCCCAAACAGATGCCAGTCTGACCAGTATGCAACTTTACCTTGAGGAACGATGTAGAGCATCACACCTGTGTAACTCATGATCAAAAAAGAAAAGCCAAGACTAAGTGATGTTATCTTTTTCATATTACTAATTCCTTTATTATATTTTTTCCCAAAATGTACCTTGCGGCGTATCCATAATGTTAACACTAAAAGCTAAGATCTCATCTCTTATCTTGTCAGAAGTCTCAAAGTCTTTTGCTTTTTTAGCTTCATCTCTTTGTTGTATAAGCATGTCTATTTTATTTTTTGTATCTATATCTATGCCAAATTGAAAATACTCATACGGATTTTTATATCCAAATCCAAGTATATCTTCTATGTAAGCTAGGTTTGCCAAAGTATTACGTTTAAGTTCTTTGTGTTTCCCCGGAGTGTCTAGAGTCTCGTTTGCCTGACTTATCATCTCATCGATTTGTGCTAAGGCTGAAGATATGTTAAGATCATCACTCAAAACATCTAGAAGTTTTTTCATAAACTCTGTCTTATCTTCACCGAATGCTAGTCCAAAAAGACGTTTTTTAAGTCTGTATATCTTGTCAAGTCTTTTTTTAGATGCGTTTAGATCTTCTGTGTTAAAGTTAAAGTTACTTCTGTAGTGAGTGCTTAAAAGGTAAAATCTTAAAACTTCCCCATCATACTCTTTTAGTGCATCACGAAGAAAAAAACTATTTCCTAAAGATTTACTCATCTTCTCACCGTCTATATTTACAAAACCGTTATGCATCCAATAGTTTGCAAGTTTATGATCTGTTGCACATCTAGTTTGAGCAGCTTCATTCTCATGGTGAGGAAACAATAGATCTGCCCCACCGCCATGTATATCAACAGCTGCAGTCGTGCCCTCATGTGCTAAGTGTTTCTCTATCATAGCAGAACACTCTAAGTGCCAACCCGGACGACCAGCTCCATATGGGCTTTCAAAGGTAATGGAGTCGTCCTTTACACTTTTCCAAAGTGCAAAGTCAGCAGGGTTTTTCTTTTGCTCCGAGCTTTCAACTCTTGCTGATTTGTCATCATCATTTTGAACTCTATGTGAGAGACTCAAGTACTCACTATCACTAGAAGTATCAAAATACACATCTCCATCAGAAGTAGCATAAGCGTGACCTTTATCTATCAGTTTTTGGATAAGTTCATACATAGCCTCTAAACTCTCAGTTGCTTTAGGTTCTAGATCAGGCGGATTAACTCCAATATGAGCCATCTCTTTATGAAAAGAATCTGTATAAAAGTCAGTTATCTCTTTAATATCTTTGTTTTCTTCCACCGCTTTTTTTATTATTTTATCGTCAATGTCTGTAATGTTTCTAGCATATGTTACATCGTATCCATTTGCTTTTAAAACTCGTGATAATAAGTCAAATACTAAAGCTGATTTTGCATGACCTAGGTGTGCATTATCATAAACAGTGGGTCCACATACATAAAGAGAGACTTTTCCCTCTATTTGTGGTTTAAACTCTAGTTTTGTTTTTTGAACAGAATCAAATATAAGCACCGATAAAATCCTTGAAAGTTAATAGTAAAAATGTAAATATAATTATACCTACTATAAGGTATAAGCTGTTTTTTGAGCGAAGTATATCAAAAAACTCTTTTACACCGTAGGCTTTTATTGTTAAAGTAAAACTTGCAAATCCACTAAGTGTAGATGCAAGAGCTAGTCCGCCAACTCCATAAGGAGCTATAAGACTAAGTGCAAATACTATGTAGGTAATAAGTGAAACAGTAGCTATCTTAGCTGCCTTCATTTGAAGCTGTTTTGAATACAGCCATAGTAAAAACAGTTTTTGAAGACCAAATGGCAGTAGTCCTATCATATACATCTGTAGTACCAGTGTAGTATTTTTAGTATCCTCTGCGCTAAACGCACCTCTCTCAAACAAGAGCCAAGTTATCTCTTTAGCTAGTATTATACCGCCAATAGTGCTGACACTTAAGATGGCAGTTAAAAACCAAAAAGCTTTTTGCATATAGAGTCTTGCTTTTTGTTCATCTTTATTTTTTAAGTATCTCGCAATACGAGGAAAAAGAGCTATAGATGTAGCTATTGCAAAAAGAGCTAGGGGGAGTTGAAAAATACGGTTTGCATAATAAAGGTAACTGATCGAGCCTGTTACTAAAAATGAAGCTAAAAAAGTATCTAAAAATGCAGATATCTGTGCAGTAGAGTTACCCCACATAGCAGGAAAGAACTGACGTTTAAACTTTTTAGTCTCATGTGTGATCTTTTTAGACTTTACTCTTAGATATTTCACTCCGCCGTATATCAGTGGAAATAGTCCTAGCTTACGTATAGCTGCTACATGTACAAAAAGCTGTAATAATCCGCCGATAACTACACCGTAACTTAAGTAGTAGACGATCTCTGCATTAGTCTTATCTTCTGATAACAGTAATGCACCTATAAGTGAGATGTTTAAAAGTGCCGTCGAGAAAGCCGTTGTCGCAAAATGGTGTTTATACTGTAACATTGTGCTAGCAAATGTAACAGCGAATATAAGTGGCAGATACCAGAAGTTTATAGCTACATATGGTGAGGCTATCTCTATTGTCTGAGCACTAAATCCGACAGCTATAGCTTTTGTGGCTACATGTGGAAACATATTTACTAATAGTGTAAGGATTAAGATTATAGATATAAAGACTAAAAATATATTTACTAAAAATACACCCTTATGAAGAGAACGTACAAAAGCAGGGATAAAGACCTGTGTAAAAGCACCCTCTGCAAAAATACGACGAAATAGGTTAGGAAGTTTAAAAGCAATAAAAAAAATATCGCTGTATACATTTGCACCAAGTGCCGATGCAGTAAGTAGATCTCTTAAAAATCCTAAAATTCTGGAAAAAAGTATTCCAAAACTGTTAGTAAATATTGCTTTAAACATTTGGTATTCTTATTGCTTAGATTGTATAATTAATTAAAAAAATTAATAGTTTTACGATATTTTAACAAACTTCTGATTAAAATATAGTGTTTTGTTTATTTTAACTAAATATAGGTGGATTGATGGCATTATTATTTGGCTCCAGCAATGAAGAGAAAAAATCTGTACAAAAGATCAGAACAACTGTTGTAAAGACATCTAATGTCGCAAAAGAGTTGATGTCTTTGGCTGAATCAAATGGTGTAAATATTAGTACATTGGATTTTAATATTTTAGATATGCAGACCTTTACCAGAATTAATGACGGCAAAAAAGAGGGTGATTGGGAAGAGATATCAAACGATGAACTTTATGAACTTGATGATGCAAGTCAGCTTCTTAACGGAAACTTCCAGATAAAACAGGTCTATGAAATTGAGATATTCACAAAAAATCCACAAGAAGACCCTTTTAAAGACTTCCATATAGGTATAGGAGCGAACTCTACAAAAAGTAAAGTCTATTTAAGTATAAAACAGGGTTCTAAACTACACTATTTTAAAAACTTCAAGCACGAATTTGCAATGCTTATCAATTGCAGAAAAGTCCGTGCCGGGATACTTATCCATATATTTGATGAGATGTTAAATGAGATAATTTCAAAGATCTCTTCTAAGGTAAAAGTTGAGGAGACTCTAGAATACTTTAAAAACGACACAATATTAGTAGCTGAGGGGATAGAACCTATACCTACTATAGATGATGAGATTATCTTACATTTTGATCAGGATGAAAGTGTAAATGAAAAAGAAAAAGTAGATTATAAAAAACGCGGATACATAAAAAGCGTCTTTAAAGATGATCTTCTTATTGAATATATAAAACCTAAAAAGGGTACATCTGGAAGAAACTGCATGGGTAGATTTTTAGCAGCGCCTGAGCCTTTAGAGACCAATGTCCCAGACTTTAATGTATCTGAAACAATTATTCTAAAAGATGAAAAAGACAGTATCCAGTACTTTGCAAAGGAAAACGGTTATGTTACTTTTGAAGATAATACTTATTCAATAAAGACAGACGTTGATGTAGATGCTATTAACTTTAAAACAACAGGTTCTATACAAGCAGGTGTGGATTCAGATGTAAGTATGAATGTTAAAGAGTCAGATTATTCCAAAGATGCTGTAGGTGCCGGTATGGAAGTTGAAGTATCGGAGATAGATATTGATGGAAATACAGGACCAAACTCAATTGTAAATGCAAAAAAAGCAACTATAGGTGGACAGACTCACAAAACATCAACCATAAGAGCCGATAAACTAGATATAAATATCCATAAGGGTATGGCTTATGGTAAAAATATCCATATTACAAGACTTGAACACGGAACTGTAGATGGTGATATAGTAGATATCTCACAAGCAATAGGTGGAGATATACGTGGTAAAGAGGTACACATTGATGTGTGTGGATCATATGTAAAGGCAACATCTCATAAACTCATAGAGATCAACAGACTCCAAGGTCAAGAGAATGTCTTTACAATAGATTCATTACTTAAAAAAGATACTAGACAGGGTAAAGAAATGCACGAAGAAGAGATCAAAGATCTAGAGATAGCGATTCGTGATATTAAAAAAGAGATAGAAAAATATACAGAGACCATCAAGAAAAATCAGGCATCATTTGTAGAGTTAAAAAAACGTTTAATACACTATAAGAAAAATGGTATTAAAATGCCAAACTCTTTTGTTGAGAAATATAAACAATTCTTAAAAATACAGAGCCATTTAGAGAGTATTGAAAAAGAACATAAGGCTAAACAAGACAAGTTAACGCTTTTAACTACTCAAACTGCTTCTTTTCAAGATAATATTATGAATGCAAGAATAGTCAACCATGATAAATGGACAGGATATAATAAGTTGATATTTAAACTTGTAGATCCACCTATCGAGATAGTTTATGAACCTAAAGAAGGTTCAACAGACAAAATATTCGGACTCGTTCAAGATGAAGAGGACCATTATTCGATAGAAGTTTTAAAAGAGATGTAAATTAAAATAAAAAGTAGAAGATGATAGTAGGAATAAAAGGAAAGATAGAACATAAAGAACCGAGTTTTGTACATGTAGATGTAGAGGGTGTAGTATATGAGGTGTTTATATCACTTCAGAGTTTTTCAGCTTTAGATAAAGAGAGCGTAAGACTATATACTACACACATAGTGCGTGAAGATGCACAACTGTTATATGGCTTTATAGATAAGAGTGAGAAGAAACTCTTTGAGAGACTTATCAAACTAAACGGTGTAGGTCCAAAAGTAGCTATGGCAATATGTTCTACATATACACCATCTCAGTTTGCAACTGTTATAAATAACAAAGATCTAAACGGTGTAAAAAAAGTACCTGGGATCGGACCTAAGAGTGCAGGGCGAATACTTGTAGAACTTGCAGGATTTGATGAAGAGCTTTTAGAAGACCACTCTTCTTCACATCAAAGTGTCTCTTACTCTCAAGCTACGGAAGCTCTTGAAGCATTAGGGTTTAAAAAAGACAAAATATCAAAAGCATTAAGTGCATGTAGTGGAGATGATACATCTTCTCTTGTAAAAGAAGCACTAAAGTTGCTGCAAACAATTTAGCTATAAAGTAAAAATGATATAATAAGCGTTTTAATATTTTTGGAGATTAGTGGATGATAAAAGTATACGGCATCACAACATGCGGCAGTGTAAGAAATGCAAGAAAGTTTTTTAAAGACAATGGTATTGAAGTTGAATTTATAGATTTTAGAAAAACTACTGTTGGGTGTGATAAAGTAGATGAGTTTTTAAAACATGTAGAGATCGATGTGCTTTTTAACTCAAAAGGTACTAAGTACAGAAACTTGAAGCTAAAAGAATTAAATTTAGATGCCCAAGCAAAGCGGGAGTGGTTGTGTAAAGAAAATATGCTTTTCAAAAGACCTGTAATAGAGTATAACGATACAGCACTAGTTGGCTGGAATGAAGATATATACAAAGAGATTTTTATAAAATAAGGAAAATATTTGAAATTAATAATTTTATTCGGCGGAGCTAGTTTTGAACATGAGATCAGTATAGTATCTGCGATAACTTTAAAAGAGAAATTAAGCGGTTTTGACCTTGAGTTTATTTTTTGTGACCAAGATCATACTTTTTACTCTATTGACTCAAAATACATGAAAGCAAAGACTTTCTCAAGTTCAGCTCATAAAAAGATGCCAAAGCTTACATTGACAAATGGGGCTTTTGTTAAAAAGACTATGTTTAAATCATATGAACATAAAGGGATAGTGTTAAACCTTATTCACGGAGCTGATGGTGAAGATGGTACTATAGCTGCATTATTAGATTTTTATTCTGTAAAATATATAGGTCCTCGTGTAAGTGCAAGTGTATTCTCTTATGATAAAAGATATACTAAATGGTTGTGTGAAGCTAGAGGTATCAAAAGTTTAAATTATGAGATCCTTAATTCTTCTGAGCAAAAAGATGTATCTATCCCATACCCATTCATAGTTAAACCTTCACGTTTAGGTAGTTCTATCGGGGTTAGTATTGTTAAAGATGAGAGTCAACTTGATTATGCGCTTGATACTGCATACGAGTTTGACAAAAGCATCATAGTTGAACCTTTTATTGAAAATGTGAAAGAGTACAATGTAGCCGGTTTTATGGCAAATGGTGAGATCCATTACTCTATCGTAGAAGAACCGCAAAAAAATGAATTTTTAGACTTTGAGAAAAAATATATGGATTTTTCTCGTTCAAGTCAAGTTCTAAAAGCTGATATATCAGATGATTTAGAGAAAAAATTAAAACAAAATTTTGCGAAAGTATATTCAAACCTATTTGAAGGCGCTCTGATAAGATGTGACTTTTTTGTTGTGAATGATGAGGTTCTTCTAAATGAGATAAATCCTATTCCTGGAAGTATGGCGAATTATCTTTTTGAGGATTTTAAGGGTTCATTAGAGAAACTTTCAAACTCTTTACCACACTCAAAAAGAGCAAAGGTAAACTACGAGTATATCCATTCAATAAATAGCGCAAAAGGGAAGTAATGGCTATAAAGTCTATTCAATATAAGCAGCATACTGTAGATGTAAGTTATGAGATCTTAAATCCTGAAGCAAAAATAGATATGATCGTTTTACACGGTTGGGGAAGCAATAAAGCTTTGATGAAAAAATCATTTGGCGAGCATATGGACAGATTTCGTCACATATACATCGATCTTCCTGGGTTTGGTGGCAGTACTTGCAACCTTGTTTTACAAACAACAGATTATGCTCGTATTGTCGAGCTTTTAATGATCCATTTAAATGCTCAGAAGGACATTATAGTAGGGCACTCTTTTGGCGGAAAAGTAGCGACTGTTTTAAATCCATCAGTATTGGTTCTTTTGTCAAGTGCCGGCATAGTATGGCCAAAATCTTTAAAAGTAAAAGCTAAAATAGCGATTTTTAAAACATTAAAATCACTTGGTTTATCAAAACTTCGTTCATACTTTGTAGCAGATGATGCAAAAGAGTTAAATGAACCTATGTATGAGACCTTTAAGAACGTGGTAAATGAAGATTTTACATATGAGTTCAAGAATTATGATGGAAAAGCTTTGTTATGTTGGGGTAAAGAAGATAATGCAACACCGTTAAAATCCGCATACAAAATAGAAGAACTTATAAAAGATAGTGAACTTGAGATATACATAGGAGAACACTACTTTTTTATGGATCACGCAAGAGAGATATCTAAAAAAATTGAAGAAACATTTTTAAAATCATTGGAGCAAAACTAGATGCAAGAATATGAAGTTTTAATAGCATTTGTAACAAATGTACTTTTTGTGACAACACTCGGCTGGTATTTAATAACCAATTTACAATGGTATAACTACAAGATCACTCGTGTAGTTTTAAAACATCATAAACCACAATGGCATCTAATATATTTTATTATCCCTTTTGTCGCGTATTATACTACTGGTAAGTTCTTCCCTATATTCTTTTACTTTGCAGTCCTACCTGCCATATTTGTATGGCATAAAAAACTAGATAAAAAACTTGTACTTACTTGGCGTGTAAAACGTTTTTTAATACTTTTAGTATTTTTAACTATCTTTCAAGATGTTATCTGTACACTTAAAGAAGCATGTGAAGTATATGGAGTTTTCTTACCTCTAACAATAGCTTATATAGGTAGCTATATTATTGAAAAGTATCTGTTTTTAATGTTTAAAAAACATGCAAAAGAAAAACTAGAATCTATAAATGATCTAAAGATCATATCTATAACTGGTAGTTATGGAAAAACAAGTATCAAGAATTTTTTAACGCAGATACTTTCAAAAAAATACAAAGTCTACTCAACACCAAGAAGTGTCAATACACTTGCAGGAATTTTAGGTGATATTAACAACTCTTTACCGACCAACACTGAAATATATGTTTGTGAAGCGGGTGCACGTGAGAGTGGTGATATAGAAGAGATAACAATGTTTTTAGAACCTCAAACTGTTGTAGTTGGTAAAGTTGGTCTAGCTCATATTGAGTATTTTCAAACTTTAGAGAACATCATTAAAACAAAACTTGAGATCATTAAATCACCTAGACTAAAAAAAGCATATGTATACAAGAACGTAACTAACGAACCGCATGAAAAAGTTGAGTTCTTTGGTGATAGTGTTACACATGTAAATGCTACACTTAATGGTACCGAGTTTACATATAATGGTGAGACATATAATACAAAAGTACTTGGCGGGTTTCAAACTATGAACATGGAAGTAGCTATGAAAATAGCTAGTGAATTTGGGATGAGTGAAGATGAGATAAAACAAGCCGTGTCTGAGTTAAAGCCTATCAGCCATAGGTTAGAGCGTATAGATGCCGGTGGAAAGATAATTTTAGATGATGGCTACAATGGAAACATAGACGGTATGCTTGAGTCAATAAGACTGTGCTCGCTTCACCAAGGTGGAAATAAAGTGATAGTGACACCGGGACTGATTGAGAGTAGTGATGAACTTAACTTGCAGTTATGTAATGCTATAAATGATGTTTTTGATATTGTAATAGTTACTGGTATGTTAAATGCTGATCTGTTTGATAAGAACCTACAAGTAAGACAAAAAACAATACTACACGATAAATCAAAATTAACAGATATTTTGGCTTCACAAACAAGAAGCGGCGATATTATACTTTTTGCAAATGATGCACCAAGTTTCATATAGGTAGTAGATGCAGCTTTGTGACAAGATAACAAAATATTTAGGCTATTTTACGGCTTTAATATTGGTTATGCTTGTTTTACTTGTTGTGTACGACGCAACGGTACGCTACATGTTCTCATCAGGCTCTATTGCCCTACAAGAACTTGAATGGCATCTTTTTGATGTCATAATATTATTTGGAATCTCATATACTCTAAAACATAGCGCACATGTGCGTGTAGATATTTTTTACAGTAACTATTCACAAAAAACAAAAGATCTTGTAAATATCATATCATCTGTATTTTTCATACTTCCTTTTTCTCTTTTAATAATTTATATCAGTATAGACTTTGTTCTGCTTTCATACGAGCAACATGAGGTCTCATCAAATCCAGGTGGATTGGAGTATAGGTTTTTAGTAAAATCTCTTCTTCCTCTTTCTTTTATTTTTTTAATTTTGCAGACCATCTCACATATAAAACTTGATTGGAAGTCCAGAAAATGATCTCTTTAATCATGTTCTTTGTAGCTTTGGCATTTTTACTGCTTGGTATACCTGTAGCTTTTGTTTTTGGGACAGTAGCTATTTTATTTGCTTTTTTTGTACCTGAGCTTGGACTTGATGTATTTTCAGTGCTCCCGTTTAGGATCTTCGGGATCATGTCAAATACGACGCTTATGGCGGTTCCACTTTTTATAGCTATGGGACTTGTTTTAGAGAAGTCAAAGATGGCAGAGAACCTTTTAATATCTATGAGTGCCTTATTTAAAAATGTAAGAGGCGGTTTAGCCATAAGTGTCGTACTGGTCGGTGCTATGTTGGCAGCTTCAACGGGGATAGCATCTGCGAGTGTCGTAATGATGAGTGTAATAGCGCTTCCGCTTATGTTAAAAGCAGGGTACGATAAATCACTTGCATCCGGTACCATTGCATCATCAGGTACGCTTGGGCTTATTATACCACCATCTATCATTTTGATAATACTTGGTGATGTAATAAATGTAAGTGTTGGTGAGTTGTTTATGGGTGCTTTATTACCAGGACTTGTGTTAGTTGGATTGTATATAATCTATATACTCATATATTCATATTTTAAACCTGAGGTTGCACCTGTTTATCAAGAGCTAAAGAGTGTCAATTTAAAAGATATTTTAATCGCAATAGTTCCTCCGCTTTTGTTAATGGTTACGGTTTTAGGAAGTATATTTGCAGGTGTCGCATCACCTACGGAGTCAGCGGCTTTTGGTGTGATAGGTGCAGTTATTTTAGCTAAACTAAACAACTCACTTAACTTTGAGATGTTAAAATATGCATCTTTAGAGACGGTAAAACTAAGCGGTATGATCTTTATGATACTCATAGGCGCTACAGCTTTTTCATTAGTGTTTAATGAACTCGGCGGAACCGATATGGTCTTAGAGTTCTTTACACATGACATAGCTGATGTATGGATGTTCATAGTTATTGCTATGTTTAGTATATTTATACTCGGTTTTTTCATAGATTTTATTGAGATAAGTTTTATAATAGTACCTATTCTGATCCCTGTTATGAATGCATTTGGGATAGACCCTATCTGGTTTGCGGTTTTAATAGCTATAAACCTTCAGACCTCTTTTTTAACTCCTCCATTTGGACTTTCACTATTTTTCTTAAAAGGTGCGGCAGGAGATTCTATAAAGACCATGCAGATATACAAAGGTATAGTCCCTTTTATACTTTTACAAATAATTGCACTTGGTTTGGTTATAATATTTCCAGATTTAGTGTTTGCTTTCATTTAATTTGTACGCTAAGACCGCTTTGGTCACTCGTGTGTTCTGTGCCATTTCAAAGCACAGAATAAAAGCTATGCCTTTTCAAGGCAAGAGAAAATAAATATATAAGTATTGAAAAAGGGAGAACTACTGTATGGAAGATATTTTATATGCACCTTGGAGAGAAGAGTACTTAACAAATAAAGATATAGAGGGTTGTGTATTTTGTCATATAAGCTCACATGAAAAAGATGACGAAGAGCTACATGTACTATATAGAGATGAGTTTTGCTTTATAGTCATGAATCGTTACCCATATACTCCTGGTCATTTTATGATTATTCCACATATGCATACAGATAAACTAGAAGAACTTCCACAGGAAACTTGGCTTCATATGAGTTCATTAGCACAAAAGTGTGTAAAACTTTTAAAAGAAGGGTTTGGTGCTCAAGGTGTAAACATAGGTATGAATCTAGGTCGTGCAGGTGGAGCAGGAATAGCTGAACATATACATATGCACCTTGTCCCTAGATGGGAGCGCGACACTAACTTTATAACCGCAATAGGGCAAAATAGGGTATATTCAAGTGATTTTGAGAAGATATATAACAAAATAAAAAAGTTGATATTTAATTATATATAGTGACTAATTCATGACTATAAAGATGTTATACTTCAAAAAAGTTGATATTTAATTATATATAGTGACTAATTTATGACTATAAAGATGTTATACTTCAAAAAAGTTTATGTTCATTTTACATAAACTTTATATTATATAATAATCTTTGATTGAAGATTACATTAATATCTAGAAATTGGGAGAAATAATTAATGTATAAAGACCTTTCTATAAGTAAGAAAATCCATATTCCACTAATAACATCTATATTGATAGGTTTTATTGTTATTGTTACAAACTACTTCATGTCAATAGATGAGATGAAAAAAGATGTTTATGATAGTGAGTATAAGTCATTAAAGCTTGTATATGACAAAGCTATGGAGAGTAAAAAAAATATTGGACTTACCAATGCGATAAATATATCAAAAAACTATAATGTAATTCGCTCGCTTAAAGAAAATGATAGACAGATAGCTATAAATGGAATAAGCACTTTATCTGAAGAGTTTAAACAAAATACAAATTATAAAAATATAAAAATACATATTCACGATACTAACATGCATAGTTTTTTAAGAGCATGGAAACCAACAAAATTCGGTGATGATCTAAGTAGTTTTAGAAAAACTGTAGTAGCTGTAAAAAATGCTAAAAAACCTATTGTTGATATAGAACTTGGTCGTGCAGGTCTAGTTCTGCGCGGTTTAGCACCAGTTATGGACGGTAGCAGATATTTAGGTTCTGTTGAATTTATGCAAGGTCTAAACTCTATTGTAAAATCTGCTAGAAAAAACTACGGTTATGAAATGGCTATAGTGATGGATAACAAATATCTATCAACTGCTACATCACTAAAAAATGCACCAAAAAGTGGTAAATATACACTTGCTATAAAAGAGAGTGTTATAGATAAAGCGTTCTTCAAAGAATTAAGCAGTGTTGATATTTCTAATATTTCATCTCATCAAATGTCGGACAACTATTTTATCGTATCTGAACCTATAAAAGATTTTTCAGGAGAAGTTGTAGGTTATAGTGTGATAGGAGAAAAGATCTCTAAAGTTGAACGCATAATTTCAAAAAGTGAAGACTCTCTACTTAGACAAGTATATATAATGTTAGTTGTAGATATCTTTATCTTAGGCTTTTTAGTATTTGTCATACAAAGAGGTGTGTCTTGTCCATTAAGAGACCTCGAACAGATAGCAACTGAACTATCACAAGGTGAAGCTGATCTGTCCAAAAGACTTCCGGTAAAATCTAAAGATGAGATAGGACATGCTAGTTCTAGTTTTAATAAATTTTTAGATAAAGTTCAGTCTATTGCGAAAAGTGCAGAGGAACAAGCTGAACATGCAGAGCGTTCAAAAAAAGAAGTTGAAAAAAGCTTAGAAAAAAATAGACTGAACTTAGCACTATCTGATAGTATGATCGAGGGTGCTATTGATAATGCTAATAACTTAAGAGATACTCTTGAAGAGAATATAACAAGTATAAATGAAGTAAATGATCTAAATGAATCAACAGCTAAAGTTATTGAAAATGTTACAAGTGCAACAAGTGAAATAATTGATGCTATTGGAAATATAACTCATATGACAAATCAATCTCGTGAGTCTTCAGAACATCTAAATACAAACGTTGAAGAGATATTTAATGTTATATCATTAATTAAAGATATTTCAGATCAAACTAATCTACTTGCGCTTAATGCTGCTATTGAAGCTGCACGTGCAGGTGAACATGGTCGTGGGTTTGCAGTTGTTGCTGATGAAGTAAGAAAACTTGCTGAGAGGACTCAAAAAGCCACAAGTGAAGTTGAAGCAAATATAAGTGTTTTAAAACAAAACTCTATGAGCATGAATGAAAACAGTGAAAAAATTGAGAACTACACGCTGGAATCACAATCAAAACTTGATACTTTTAGAGAAACGCTTTCTGAAATGGTTTCAAATGCTGAACTAATTAAAAAAGACAACTCTATAATCGGTCAAGAGCTTTTTGCAAATATGGCGAAACTTGACCATATGATATATAAGAACTATACATACTCAGCTATTTTTGAAGGTTCACCTGATAAAAGACTAGGAGACCATACAGCTTGTGAAATGGGTAAATGGTACGAGAATGAAGGCAAGGCTGAATTTGGACACCTAGAAGCATTTAAAGCTATGGATGTACCGCATAAAAAAGTTCATGAAAATATGGCTAAAGTTACAAGTATGATCACTAATGGCAAAAATGTTGATAATGATGAGATCATAGCTATTTTTAAAGATACTGAAAAGTATTCTAAAAAGCTATTTGATTGTTTAGATGATATGGTTAAAGAATAACCATATCATTTATCTTCTTTTTTTCTAGTAAGTACAAATAAAAAAAGTCCCGCTACACCTATAAATACAGCTGAACGGATTATTAATGTTAATATATCTGTTTCTGGCAATTTAAAAATCCTTTTTGAAATATTTTTTGATTATATCAATTTATAAGTTATATTCTTATTATCCAGCTCATCTGTAAATAAAAGAAAGTATTTTTCAACCTCTTCTTTATCTGCTGATTTTAAAGATAGTTCTACTCTTGGTTTTTTATTTACAAACATTGGTAGGCATGAGAGTTCAATAGTGTCCGGAAGCTTTTGCATCAAGGTGATGAGCGTCTCTTCACTTGTGTCTGCCAGAAATGTTTTTCTATACTTTTGAACTGAGTTGCTGAAGTGCTTTTTTATCGCATCTCTTACCATAGGGTGTGCCATCTCAGGAAAGCCGGGAGTGAAAAAGAATCTGTCATCAAGGGAAAAGCCAGACATGTTGTTGACTGGATTAAAAAGCAGCTCTGATCGGGGCGGCAATTGTGCCATATGCACTCTATGAGGATATGCTTTTTCTGCAAACCTTTCAATAATATCTTTTAAAAATTGTTCATGTGTGACAACAGGTGAGTTTCTAAATACTTCCGATGCGATCTGTCTTGTCAGATCATCTGGAGTAGAACCGATCCCTCCAAATGAGAAAAGAATACTCTTCTTATCATCTTTCACCAGCTCGTATGTTTTTTTGATAAGTTCTTTATCATCTTTTATGATAAACGATGAGAATAGTTCATGTCCATACTTTGCTAGTTCATTTTTTATAAATTCAAAGTGTTTGTCTTCTCGTCTTCCGTTTAGTATCTCAGTTGCGATTATTATTGCGTAAAAATTCATAATAAAATTATAGTGCAGTTTTTATTGTTTTTATAATGATAAAATACAAAAATGATAGATTATGATTACCCACTTTTTAGACCACCGGCAGAAGCAGACAATATTATCATCCAAGTAACTCTAGGATGCAGCTACAATAGCTGTAGCTTTTGTTCTATGTATAAAAGTAAAAAGTATCAAGAAAGAAGTTTAGAAGAGATATATAAAGATATAGACACTTTTGCCAGAGTTTATCCAGAGTCTCATAAGATATTTTTGGCTGATGGCGATGCACTTGGCTTACCTACACATAGTTTAATAGAGATATTACAATATTTACAAAAGAGCTTTGCTAAACTCAGACGTGTCTCGGCTTACGCTTCTGCCCAAAATCTACTTGCTAAATCAGAAGAAGAGTTAGAACTTTTAGCAGAGAACAAATTAAACCTTATATATTATGGCATTGAGAGTGGTAACGACACAGTTTTAAAAAAGATCACAAAGGGTGTAGACCAAGCTCAGATCATTAGATCTTTAAACAAAGTACCAAAGAGTATGAAAATATCCGCTACGGTTATTTTAGGTATTGGAGGGGAGAGATATTCTAGTGTACATGTAAGAGATACGGCACATGTAGTAAACAATACAAATATCAATTATTTAAGTACATTGCAACTTGGTCTAGAAGCTGATGCAAAACCTAATTTTTATAAGCATTTTAGTGATTTTACAGCTTTAGATGATGAAAAGATACTACAAGAACAGAGAAGTTTTTTAGAGTTGTTAGAGCCAAAAAATAGAGTGATTTTCCGCTCAAATCATGCTTCAAATGCACTTCATCTATCTGGTAATCTTCCAAAAGACAGAGACAGGATTTTACAACAATTAGATACTGCCATAGAGATTGGAAATAAAGCATTTATTCCTAAGATATTCAGAGGGTTTTAAAATAAATTTTTCAGTTTGTCCAATATACTAAACCATAGTGTTCAAATCTTCATTATTAAATATAATAAAAACTTGATATATGTCAAGTTTCCTTTTCTTGTTTTAAGTAGAATATTGTTTTATTATAAAAGGATTGATATGAAAAACACTATTTTAACACTCTTATTTATGCCTATATTGCTTTTGGCATCACCTGATGGTTATGAGGTTTATAAAAAAAATTGTTCCAATTGTCATGTAGAAAGTATTTCAAAGAACGAGTTTGTAAAAAATATTTCAAAGATGAAAGCTCCACCAATGATCGAAGTAGCGAACCAAATAAAAACCCATATAGTCATCAAAGGTGATGATGAAGATGTTCATCGCAAAGTTGTTATACTCTTTATAAAAAACTATATTGAAAATCCAAATTTAGAATACAGTCTGTGCAATCCACCTGCAATAGAGCGTTTTGGAGTAATGCCATCTCAAAAAGGAAAACTACTTGAAGCTGAGAAAGAAGCAGTTGCAGAATGGATCTATGATAGATATGAAGGGCTAAAGTTTAAATAAAATAGATATTTTTTAGAGTTATTTGAATTTTGTTGGATTAATGGGTGGATGGGGTAGAGGGATTCGAACCCCCGAATGCCAGTACCAAAAACTGGTGCCTTACCGCTTGGCGATACCCCAATATTTTTAATTATAATAATTGGTTGCGGAAACAGGATTTGAACCTGTGACCTTCGGGTTATGAGCCCGACGAGCTACCGAACTGCTCTATTCCGCGATACGTCAAATAAAGCTTGTATGCTTTGTTTGTGGGCGAAATTATAGACAAAAATCTTTTTAATGTCAAGGGATTTTTGTAAAAAATTTAAAAAAAATCTATTATTTGATTTGAACTCTTTTTAATATACTTTGATATATAATAAAATCAAATTTATTTAGGAACATTTATGACACCGACCGAGAGAGTTTTAGAAGCAATAGAAGAGATCAAAAAAGGTAAAATGATCATCATGTGTGATGATGAAGATAGAGAAAATGAGGGAGATCTAGTTTATGCCGCAGCATTTTCAACTCCAGAACATGTAAACTTTATGGCAAAAGAGGCAAGAGGTCTTATCTGTGTGGCTCTTAGTAAAACAACTGCAAATAGATTAGAATTAAACCCGATGGTAAGTTCTAACTCTTCATCTTATGAGACTGCATTTACGGTCTCAGTTGATGCTAAAAATGCACTTACTGGTATATCAGCGGCTGAGCGCGATGATACTATCAAGATATTGGCAAATCCTATCTCACATGCAGATGAGTTAGTAAAACCAGGACATATATTTCCGCTTATAGCTAAAGACGGTGGTACACTTGTTCGTACAGGTCATACTGAGGGTAGTGTGGATATTTGTCGTTTAGCAGGTCTACAAGAAGCTGGAGTTATCTGTGAGATCATTAAAGAAGACGGGACGATGGCTAGACGTGACGACCTTGACATATTTGGTGAAAAGCACAACCTTAAAACAGTTTTTATCTCTGACATAGTTGAGTACCGTTTAGCTAACGAGCGTTTGGTAAAAGAGACAAAAGTTGAAGAGATAGATTTTTTTGGTGTTAAGGTAAATCAACACACTTACGAAGACCACGATGGTATAGAACATACAGCTGTAGTTTTTTATAAAGCGGGAGAATTGGCAAATGTACGTGTGCACAATGTTATTCCAGATATTGAACTGTTGTTAAATCAATCTAAATACAATAATCTTATACGTTCAATAGAATACTTAAAACAAAACAGCGGTGTTTTAGTGTTTATCAACAAAACAAATCATCAGGACAATGCTCACATGAAAGAGATAGGTACTGGTGCACAGATATTAAAAAGTCTAGGAGTCTCCAAGATGAATCTTTTAAGTTCAACTGCTAAAACAGATATAGTTGGACTTACAGGTTTTGGACTAGAGGTAAGTGAAACAGTAGTAGTATAGTACAAAGGGTATAGATGCTGAACTTTTTTGAACGGATAGAAGAGGGTAAAAAAGTCAAGATAGAAGTCGAGGATGAGATTGAACGTTACGTTGACAATCCATGGCTCTTGAGTGTTTTTTTAAACCTCGAGAGTTATGATGTTCATTCAAAGCATTATCTTGAATTTCTCCGCCTTAAAGGTTCGCTTATCATCTCTTTAGAAGATGAAGATAAAACAGGATACATAGGTTCCCGTGCAGTAGATGGGTGGACGGAATTCTATTTTTATTCTCAAAGTCCTCAGGATATTAAAGAGCGTAACGGAGATGTTCTACAATACTCAAAATACTCTTATGAAAGCCATGTATTAGAAGATAAAGATTGGTCTTTTTACCATAGAGAACTCGAACCAAACGAGGAAGAAGCAGCTCAAATTGCTTTGACAAAACAAATAGCAAAAGATAAAAACAGATGATTGAAAAATATATAGATATAAACGAAGACTTTAGTATAGAGGTAGAGCTTGATATTGACGAAGACGTACAGACTTACCCTTGGCTTTTTTCCCTTTTTATAGAATCGGAATTAGATGAAGATATCAAAAATGAAATAATTGAGATAGTTGAAAAAAAGCCATTTGTAAAATATGTGGGTAAGCGATTTATTGATGGATGGAGTGAGCTTTACTTTTACTCTATGAACTCTAAAAATATACAAAACGATATACATGCATATCTAAAAGATAGATCTTTTAAATTTGAGAGCGGTGTTGTCAAAGATACTAAATGGGAATTTTATCAAGGAAACCTTCAACCAAGCGAGTTAGAGTTCTTTATGATAGAGTCTCAGAAAATTGTTGATATGCTAGCAGATGAGGGTGATGATATCTCAAAAGATCGCGAGGTTGAACACTACGTGATGTTTGACACACAAACTCAGATGCAAAGATTTATTGATACTCTTGAGTCTACAGAATTTAAGTTTAAAGATGAAATAAGTAATGATGAGTGTGAATATGGAGTTGCTGTGATTAGCACTCATAACTTAGAGTATAAGATCATATCAAAAGCGATCGAAGAGCTGATCTCACTTGCAAAAAAAGAACACGGTTTTTATGAACTGTGGAGCACGACTTTGGTAGAGAGATAACATATGGGAAAAATGTTTGCATTAGTAGGTGTTGTTAATTATTTGATAGTAGTTTTCATAAATGCCTTTACAGATCTAGGGCATAAGATAATCATTCAAAATACTATCTTTAAAGTCTATGATTCAAGTGAGCAGATAGTTTTAACAGCAGTAATAAATGCAATGATATTACTTCCTTTTATCTTAATGTTCTCTCCAGCAGGTTTTTTAGCCGACAGATTCGGTAAGCATATTATTATGAAACACTCATCTACTTTTGCAATAGTAATAACATTGTTCATCACTTTGGCATATTATCAGGGTTGGTTCATATTTGCTTTTATGATGACATTTCTTCTAGCACTTCAAAGTGCTATATATTCACCGGCAAAATACGGTTATATCAAAGAACTTGTAGGTGAGAAGTTCATTACACAAGGAAACGGTGCGGTTCAAGCTATAACTATCGTAGCAATACTTGGCGGTATCATTTTTTACTCAGCTTTTTTTGAGTCTATGGTTGGTGATGAGTTTCACACCAATGAAGATATATTAAAACAAATCGCTCCACTTGGATGGTTCTTAGTTTTTGGTTCGGTCATAGAATATTATCTTGCTTCAAGACTTCCAAACAAGATGCTACAAGAGAGTCACAAAATATTTGATGTAAAAAAATATTTTAGCGGTATATATTTATATAAAAATTTAAAGATAACAAAAAGAAAACCTGAGATATTTGAAGCAATAATAGCTCTAAGTATTTTATGGTCTATATCTCAAGTTATACTGGCTATCTTTGGAGAGTATGCAAAAAGCAAACTTGGTATTACAAACGCACTTGTTGTTCAAGGGGTCATGGCACTTGCAGGTTTTGGAATAGTTCTAGGCTCTGTCATAGTCTCAATATATTCAAAATACTTTATACATGTAGGCTTTGTAGTTATTGGTGCACTTGGGATAACCATAGTTACTTTTATAGTCCCTTTTACAGAATCTATGGGGCTTAATGCCTTCATGTTCTTACTCTTTGGTGTTTTTACAGCTTTTATAATTGTCCCACTAAACGCAAATATACAGCATTTAGCACCGTCTGTTCACTTAGGTACCATACTGGCAGGAAATAATTTCGTTCAAAATATTTTTATGTTTACTTTTTTAGCCGTAACTACAGTTTTTGCATACTTTGGTATGGATTCAGAAATACTGTTTTATTTGATGGGATTTGTAGGGATTTTACTTACTTCTTTAGTATATAAACGTTATATCATTATGGCTTTTTGGGCATTTTTTACTTTACTTTTTTCACTAAGGTATACAGTAGAATATAAAGGCTTAGAAAATATACCTGAAGATAAAGGTGTACTTCTTTTGGGAAATCATGTAAGTTGGTTGGATTGGCTGATCTTACAGTTACCTATAAACAAACGTATAAATTTTATAATGGCTAAGCGTATATACAATAAAAAAATATTTAAACCCATCTTTAAAAAAGGTGAAGCTATAGCTATATCTCCAAACTCTTTTAAAGATGCAATGGTTGAAGCATCTAAGCGCTTAAAACATTCAAAGATTGTTGCTCTTTATCCTGAAGGCGGGATCAGTGCAGATAATAAACTCTCAGAATTCAAAAAAGGTTATGAACTTATAGATGCAGGAACTGACTATGTAGTTATACCTTTTTTAATAGATGGTATGTTCGGTTCTATCTTTGCCAGAAATAAACAGAACCAACACAACTCTATTTTTAAAAGAAGAGTTATAAAAGTAGAATTTTCAAAGCCTGTAAAAAATGATATAAAAGCAGATGAATTGAAAACAGTTATTCAAAATATGAAGGATGATTTTGCTTAAATATGTGGTAAAATACCATTAAAATTTTATCGATATAAAGAAGGAGTTTTGATGAACAAAACTTTGATTATTGGTGCTGGTGGCGTAGGGCGTGTTGTAGTACATAAGTGTGTACAAAACGCCGACGTATTTGGTGAAATAACTCTAGCATCTAGAACACAAGCTAGATGTGATGAGATTAAAGCTGAATTACCAAATGCCAATATAAAAACTGCAAGCGTAGATGCAGACAGTGTAGATGAACTTATCGCACTGATAAATGAGGTAAAAGCAGATATCGTTATAAACGTAGCACTGCCTTACCAAGATTTAACTATTATGGATGCATGTATAGCTACTAAAACGCCATATTTAGATACTGCTAATTATGAACATCCTGATGAAGCGAAGTTTGAGTATAAACTTCAATGGGCAAGAGATGAGAAGTTCAAAGAAGCTGGTATAATGGGTCTCCTTGGAAGTGGTTTTGATCCTGGTGTAACTAATGTTTTTTGTGCATATGCCCAAAAACATTATTTTGATACTATTGAGTATATCGATATTTTAGATTGTAATGCAGGTGATCACGGTTATCCTTTCGCAACAAACTTTAACCCTGAGATAAACCTTCGTGAAGTATCTGCAAACGGTCGTTACTGGCAAAAAAATGAAGATGGTATAGGTGAGTGGATTGAGACTAAACCAATGGAGATCATGCAAGTGTGGGATTATCCAGAGGTTGGTCCAAAAGATTCTTACCTTCTTTACCATGAAGAGATGGAGTCTTTAGTTAAACACATAAAAGGTCTTAAGCGTATAAGATTTTTTATGACTTTCGGTCAGAGTTACCTTACTCACATGCAGTGTTTAGAAAATGTCGGGATGCTTGGTATAAAAGAGGTTGAACATAAGGGTCAAAAAATAGTACCTATTGAGTTTTTAAAGACACTTTTGCCAGACCCATCTACTCTTGGAGTTCGTACAAAAGGTAAAACAAATATAGGTATTGTTGCAGAAGGACTTAAAGACGGTGTTAGAAAGAAAATCTACATCTATCAGGTAAGTGACCATGAAAAATGTTACGCTGAGACAAACTCTCAGGCAGTTTCTTACACGACAGGAGTCCCTGCAATGATCGGTGCTAAGCTAATGCTTGAGAACAAGTGGAACGGTAAGGGTGTATTTAACATGGAAGAGTTTGATCCTGATGTGTTTATGGATGAGTTAAACTCTCAAGGTCTTCCGTGGCAGATTAAGGAGTTAGAGGATTAATATGGATTACAACAGTTTAGTAAAAACGATACAGTCGCTTCCGCCGCTCTCAAATGCGGCCTCACTAATTCAAAAACTTTATGAACATGGTGCAGCAGAGGTAAATATTACTAAACTTGTAAAACTCATAGAATCTGATGCAGTACTTACTGCAAACATTTTAAAGATGATTAACTCACCCCTATATGGTTTTTCAAAAAAGATAGCTTCAGTTGCTCAAGCTGTAACACTTTTTGGAACAGAGATGGTATATGGTCTAGTTATTCATTATGCGATAAATGAAAGAATGAAAGCAAATACAAAGATGTTTGGAATAACTCCGACTGTATTTAATGATGTATGTCATCTTCAAAGTTCACTTGTTATGCAGTGGTACTCTAAGATAGATACACGTCAAGCTCAATTTCTTTCACCACTGGCACTAATTATGGAATCTGGAAAACTTGTAATGGCTGAGGCTGTAATAAGTGAAAACAATATAGAAGAGTTTAAAAAGGGTTACAAAGAAGCAAAAGACCAGCTTGCATATGAAGACTCGGTTTTTGGAACAAGTTCATATTATGTGAGCGGTATGCTGTTTGAGCATTGGAATTTAGAGCCTTTATATGTGGAAATATTAAAAGCTATTGATTATGAACCTGAGTATATGACAAATAAAGTTGAGAGTTATACTGATACTTTAGCTGTTATAAAAACGGCGATCAATCCTAAAGAGATATTAACAAAGCAATCAGTCTTAAAAGCTGCAAGACTTGTTGATGATCTTGGCTTTGATAAAGACCACTTTATAAATGTAGCACTAAGAATTAAAAAAACATATGTGGATAGTTTAAAAGATAGATGAAAACACCGTATTATTTGTGTGAAGAGGAGTTGTTAGAGAAAAACCTAAAACTTCTTGATCATGTTCAGAAAGAGAGTGGGGCTAAGATCATTTTAGCTCTTAAAGGTTTTGCTATGCACTCAACATTTCCTTTGGTATCTAAATACCTAAAAGGATGTACTTCAAGCGGCTTGCATGAAGCTAGACTTGCATATGAAGAGTTTAAAAAACACAACGATAAAGCAGAAGTTCATACATACTCACCTGCATACAGTGAAGATGATATAAAAGAGATCGCAAAGATATCTGATCATATTGTTTTTAACTCTCCATCTCAACTTTTTAAGTATGTAGATGTCGTCAAATCGATAAATCCGAATGTGCATCTCTCAATTCGTATAAACCCAGAAGTATCAGCATCCCCAAAAGATATATATAATCCATGTGGGATATACAGCCGTTTGGGTACTACTCTTAAAAATTTTGACGATGGTGTCCTTGAGCATATTGATGGTCTGAATTTTCATGCTTTGTGCGAGCAACATGTAGATGCTTTAGAAGAGGTATTAGAATCTTTTGAATCTAAGTTCTCAAAGTATTTTACAAATCTGAAATTTATAAATTTTGGAGGAGGGCACCACATAACTAAAAAAGGTTATGATGTACAAAAACTTATCCAAATAATCAAATCTTTTAGAGAAAAATACGATGTTGAAGTATACCTAGAACCTGGTGAAGCAGTCGGTTGGGAAGTAGGGTATCTTGTTAGTTCTGTGCTTGATACTTTTAACAACGGTATGGATGTAGCTATACTTGATACATCCGCAGAAGCTCATATGCCGGACACTCTTGCTATGCCGTATCGTGCAGAGGTTCGTGGTGCAGGTGAGGTTGGTGAGAAAAAGTATACATACCGCTTTGGTGGAAACACATGTCTAGCTGGTGATATTATGGGGGATTATTCTTTTGATGAACCTCTAAAAAGCGGTGATAAAGTAATATTTGAAGACCAGATTCATTACACTTTTGTAAAAAATACTACTTTTAATGGGATTAAACTTCCCTCATTAGTTGTAAAAAGGTTAGATGGTACTATAGATGTTGTCAGAGAGTTTGGATACGAGGACTATAGAGACAGGTTATCATAAACCCTCAAGTAGTATATACCAAAGTCTATCCACTTCTTTATCACTTAAAAATAGACTAGATCTGTTTTTATACAACTCTTTTAGTCCGTCTTGAGATATTGGAAGTGTGTGTGTACACTCTTTATGAGTCGGGAGATATGCGCGAATAAGTGAGATATCACCATCTATGGGTTGATGACATAAAAAACACTCCATCTCTGTATGAAGTCTACCTTCATGCTCAAGCAGTTTAACATATGACTCCACGGCTACTCTTTTTGGATTTTGTTTATTCCAGTTTATTGAAGCTGACTCTATCAGGTCAAAGTAAAACTCATCGATCTCAAAAGCATCTTTTAAATGTTTATGAAAAAGTCCTAAAAAATTCTGCCATAAACGTAGCTTTTCATAGTCATTTATCCACTTAAAACCAATATGAATAACATCCTTTAGTCTCTCAATCGATGATTTTGCAGAGCCTTCCTTTTCATAGTCTATCTTAAATCCAAGATTGATAACACCATGGCGTGCACCGTAGAATCTATAAAGAGTATCTAAAGATTTCTTTGATATTATTGTAACGATTAAGTCTTCATCTTTGACTTTATTTAGATTTATTATGAAACCTTGCATCTATTTTGCTTCTTTTTTTCTCAAATTATTATTTTATACAAAAAATTTTATCAATATAATGCTTCTTTAAAGCTTTATTTAGTACAATATGGCTCTTGGTCTCTAAATAGACTAACTTTCTTTAAAAAGAGATTAAATTTAAGAAAAATTAGTGTTAAATTTACAAATTTAGGAGTGAAAATGATTGAACATCATGATTTATTAAGATCATTTAAAGATAACTGTGGTTTTGGTCTTGTTGCCAATATCAAAAACAAACCTTCAAAAAAGGTTTTAAATGATGCAGTTACAGCGCTAGAGCGCATGATGCATCGTGGTGCAGTTGCCGCAGATGGAAAAACTGGTGATGGTAGTGGACTTTTATTATCTATGCCGGAAGAATTTTTAAGAAAAGAAGCTGAAAAACAATCAATAGAACTTCCAAAACAGTTTGCAGTAGCATCTGTCTTTACAAAAGATACAAAAGAATTAGATGTTTTAGAAGAAGTTTGTACTAATAATGATTTAAAAGTAGTGCTGCGCAGAAATGTACCTGTCGATACAAATGCACTAGGTGAACAAGCTATCGCAAGCTTACCAAATATTGTTCAAGTATTTATAACTCCAAACTCAATTATGGCAACTGAAAGATTTGATGCTCTTTTATACCTTTCTCGCAAAGAAGCTGAACATAAACTAGAATCAAATAGAGATTTTTATATTGCATCTATGAGTTCAAAAGTCCTTTCATATAAAGGGCTTGTTATGCCTACTCATATTAAAGAGTTTTATAAAGATCTACAAGATGAATCATTTAAAATATCTTTTTCACTTTTTCACCAAAGATTCTCTACAAATACACTTCCTGAATGGAGACTAGCTCAACCGTTCCGTGCAGTTGCACATAATGGTGAGATCAACTCTGTAGAGGGTAACCGCATCAATGTTGAGATAAAATCAGAAAGCATTAAAAGTGAGATATTTACTGATGAAGAGATAAAAAGAATATTACCTATCCTTCAGCCAAAATCTTCAGATTCAGCATCAGCTGATAACTTTTTAGAGTTTTTAATTGTAAACGGTATGGACTTTTTTAAAGCTGTTCGTGCAGTTATTCCATCAGCTTGGCAAAATGCTCCACATATGGACCCAGAACTTCGTGCATTTTATGAGTACCACTCAACTGTATTTGAAGCATGGGACGGTCCAGCTGCATTTTCTGTAACAGATGGTCGCTATATTGGTTGTACACTAGATAGAAACGGTCTTCGTCCTTCAAAATATATAATTACAAAAGATGACAATCTTTTAATAGCATCTGAATACGGTGTTGTAGATATTGATGAAGATAATATTAAAGAGCGTGGTCGTCTTCAATCTGGTGAGATGTTAGGGCTTGATCTTAAATATGGAAAAATTCTAAAAAATGATGATATCAATAATTATTTAAAATCGTCTAACCCTTACATGAAGTGGTTAAACGAACATATGATCTATCTTCAAGAACATGTTGAGTCTCAATATAAAACTGTATGTGATTTTGAAGCATCAGACCTAATCCACCGTCAAAGATTCTTTAACATAACTCAAGAAGTAATTGAACAAGTGATTGAGCCAATGATGAAAGATACAAAAGAGGCTGTTGGTTCTATGGGTGATGATACTCCTCTTGCTGCTTTTTCAGATAAGCAAAGAAACTTTACAGATTATTTCAAACAAAAATTTGCTCAAGTAACAAATCCACCGATCGATCCGATCCGTGAAAAAGTTGTTATGAGTTTAAATACAGGTTTTGGTGAAGTTCACAATATTTTAAATGAGATACCGACTCATGCTCATAGATTAAAGGCTATCTCACCTATTATTACAAGTGAAAAGTTAGAAGTATTAAAATCTTTTGGTGATAAAAAATCTCCAAGATATCAATCTTTTTACAATAACAAAACTTTTTCAACAGCTTATGAAGGCAGTTTAAAAGATGCATTAGAAACATTGGCAAAAGATGTAGTTGATTCTGTGAAAAATGACGGTGTAAGAATTGTTATATTAGACGATTGTGAATTTTCTAAAGAAAAAGCTGTTATCCCTATGGCTATGGTAATAGGACGTTTAAATTTTGCACTTTTAAAAGCAGGGATCAGACATTTAGTATCTATGATAGCTGTAACAGGTGAGATTGTTGATTCTCACTCTGCTGCTGTTCTTATAGGTTATGGTGCATCTGCTGTGTATCCAAACTTACTTTTCTCTACAGTTATTAATAAACTTGAAGAATCAAATACTTTAGATATAGACTGTCATGAAGCATTAAAATCTGTACATACTGCTTTAAACGGTGGTCTTCTTAAGATAATGTCTAAAATGGGTATTGCTACTATCGCTTCATATAGAAACACAGGTCTATTTGATGTTATAGGTCTTAACGAAGAGATCGTAAAAGATTGTTTTGAGACATCAAATTGTGCACTTAGCGGACTTTCTTATGATGACATAGATGAGCGTATTAAAAAATACCATAATGAAGCATTTAACTCAGATGGTTTTAGTACGATCTTCCCATTAAATATCGGTGGATTTTATAAGTTCTACCATGGTTCAGAACACCACGATTTCGGTCCATCAGTTATACATGCTATACACAAATGTGTAAATAGTGGAAAAAGTGAAGACTTTGAAGAGTTAAAATCTTTGGTAAATAAACGTGGATTGAAATTTATCCGTGATTTCTTTGATCTAAAATCAGACAGAAAACCGATCTCAATAGATGAAGTTGAACCTAAAGAAGAGATATTTAAGCGTTTTGCATCAGCTGCTATGAGTCTTGGTTCTATCTCTCCTGAAGCTCATGAGACTATAGCTATAGCTATGAACAGAATCGGTGCTCAATCTAACTCTGGTGAGGGTGGTGAAGATAAAGATCGTTTTGATAGTGAGAAAAACTCTAAGATAAAACAAGTTGCATCTGGACGTTTTGGTGTTACTCCAGCCTATTTAAGAAGTGCTGAAGAGATCCAGATAAAGGTGGCGCAAGGTGCAAAACCTGGTGAGGGTGGACAACTTCCTGGTCATAAAGTTACAGCACTTATCGGTAAGCTTCGTCATACCGTTCCTGGTGTTACACTTATTTCGCCTCCGCCGCACCATGATATCTACTCTATTGAAGATCTAGCTCAACTGATCTTTGATATGAAACAGGTTAACCCAAATGCTCGTGTGGCAGTTAAATTGGTTTCAACTATGGGTGTCGGTACTATTGCAGCAGGTGTTGCTAAAGCGTATGCAGATAAGATTATTATCTCAGGCGGTGACGGTGGTACCGGTGCTGCTCCGCTTACATCTATCAAGTTTGCAGGTAACCCTTGGGAGCTTGGGCTTAGTGAAGCTCATAATGCTCTAAAAGCAAATAACCTAAGAGGACTTGTTGAAGTTCAAACAGACGGTGGATTAAAAACAGGTCTAGATGTTGTTAAAGCTGCACTTTTAGGTGCAGAGTCTTATGCATTTGGTACTGGTGTTCTTACAATTGTCGGTTGTAAAATGCTTCGTATCTGTCATGTAAACAAATGTTCTGTGGGTGTTGCAACTCAAAATGAAAAACTTCGTGAAGAGTTCTTCAAAGGTCATGTTGACCAAGTTGTAAACTTTTTTACTTTCTTAGCTGAAGATGTTCGCTCAATCATGGCTGAACTTGGTTTTAAAACTATGGAAGAGATGATCGGAAAAAGTGAAATTCTTAAGGTTAAAGATGATGAGTTTGCACGTAAGTTTGATTTCTCATCAGTACTTCACAAAGAAGAGGGTGTAGACACACATCAACAAAAATTCAATCCTCCATTTGATGATAATAAATTTGAGATAGATGTTTTAAAAGAGGCTATGACTGCTATTCAACATCCAGAACACCCTATTAAGATACAAAGAGAGATCTCAAATCTTAACAGAAGTTTCGGAGCACGTATCAGTGGTGAAATAGCTCAGTTTTATGGAGATGAGGGATTAAATCCTGATACTATAAACATTCAGCTTAAAGGTATTGCAGGTCAAGCACTTGGAGCATTCTTAATCAATGGTATATCTATTACTTTAGATGGTGTTGCAAATGACTATATCTGTAAAGGTATGCACGGCGGTAAAGTTATAATCACTTCTAAAAATGAGGGTGAAGAGTTCTCAGCAGGTGGTAATACATGTCTTTACGGTGCAACTGGCGGTAAGCTTTATATCTCCGGTGCAGTTGGTGAGCGTTTTGCAGTTCGTAACTCTGGTGCTTTAGCTGTTGTTGAGGGTACTGGTGATAACGCTTGTGAGTATATGACAGGTGGTGTTGTAGTAATACTTGGTCGTACGGGTATTAACTTTGGTGCGGGTATGACAGGTGGTGTGTCTTTTGTATATGATGAAGACCATACATTTGTTGAAAACGTTAACCATGAACTTGTTGAAGCTGTTCGTATCGATACTGATGAGGGCGATGAAGCTAGACACTATCTTAAAAAACTTCTAAAAGATTATTTAGTTGAGACTGGAAGTAAAAAAGCTAAAGAGTTACTTGATAACTTTAGAGTTGAAGTTAGGAACTTCTGGTTAATTAAACCGAAAAACTTAACAAAACTACCGTTAAATGTAGAGAAAGGAGACTAGTCATGAGAGAATTTTTAAGTGTAGAAAGAATAGAACCAAGTAAAAGATTAGTCGTAGAACGCGTAAAAGATTTTCGTGAGATTTATGAAGTATTTGGAAAAAATGATGCAGTTAGTCAAAGTGACAGATGTATTCAATGTGGGGATCCGTTTTGTTTAAATAAATGTCCACTTCACAACTATATCCCTCAGTGGTTAAAAGCTGTAAGTGAAAAAGATCTAGAATTTGCTTTTAAATTATCAAATGAGCCGTCACCGTTTCCTGAAGTTATGGGGCGCGTTTGTCCACATGATAAACTTTGTGAAGGTGATTGTACTTTAAATGACGGACATGGTGCTATCACTATCGGTTCAGTTGAAACGCATATTACAGAAGAGGGCTTTAAAGCCGGACTTGAACCGGAGTTTCCAGCTTTAACAAGTGGTAAAAAAGTAGCTGTTATCGGTTCAGGTCCTGCAGGACTTAGTGCTGCAACTTATCTTCTTCGCTCAGGAATTGCCGTAACTATGTATGAGAGAAGTGATCGTGCCGGTGGACTACTTACTTACGGTATCCCTAACTTTAAACTTGATAAAAAAATAGTTCAAAGAAGGGTAGATATACTTCAAAAAGCCGGAATGGAACTTATCACTAACTGTGAAGTAGGAAAAGATATAGAGTTTGAAGAGATAGCTTCTAAACATGACGCTATGTTTATCGGTATAGGGGCTACTAAAGCAAAAAGAGCTTCACTTGGCGGTGAAAATGCTTCAAACGTATATGATGCCATGGACTATTTAACTGCTATAGGGCGCAAAAACTTTAAAAGTTCTTATGATAAAAAGTTTGATTTTAAAGACTTAGATGTAGTAGTTATCGGTGGTGGTGATACTGCTATGGATTGTCTTCGTACTGCTAAACGTGAAGGTGCAAAAAGTGTAACTTGTCTTTATCGTCGTGATGAGAAAAACATGCCTGGAAGTAAAAAAGAGTATAAAAATGCTATGGAAGAGGGTGTTGATTTTAACTTTTTAACTTCTCCTAAAGAGATAATCCTTGATGATTCTAAAGCTATAGCTGTTGAAGCTGTTAAGATGAGTCTTGGAGCACGTGATGAATCTGGTCGTCAAAAAGTGGAAGAACAAAAGGGAAGTGAACACAGAGTAAATGCTGATGTTATCATTATGGCCTTAGGTTTTGATACTGAAGTTCCGTCATTCTTGGCTGAAAACGGTATTGAGATCAATAAATGGGGTGAAATAATTATTGATGAAAATACACATGAGACATCTACATCTGGCATATACGCAGGTGGAGATTGTTACCGTGGAGCTGATCTTGTTGTAACTGCTGCGTATGACGGTCGTGAAGCTGCAAGAAGCATAGCTAAGTCACTTTTAAAATAAAAATAACTTCTAAAAGGTAGCATATCTTATGCTATCTTGTTTAAAAAATACACAATATTAATAATTTTTATTATATTTTTGGTATAATCCCATATATTTAATATAGATAATAATTTTAAGGACTTTTTGTGAACCTACTAAATATTTTTTCTAAAATCTCTGAGAAACAGCCTGTTAAAAATGAAGCTGCTTCACACTGGGTAAAGTGTAAATCTTGTAACTCTTTAATGTATTATAAAGAGGTAGAAAATCAGAATTATGTTTGTCCTAAATGTGGTTTTCATTTACGTATCGGTGTTAAAGAACGTTTAAAACTTTTAGCTGATGAAGGTACTTTTGTAGAATATGATGATAATTTAAAACCGGTAGATCCTCTAAAGTTTTCAGATAAAAAATCATACCTAAAACGTATAGAAGAGAGTCATGAGAAGACTGGAAGATACTCTTCAGTTGTTAGTGGAGAGATGAGCATAAACGGTATAAATGCTCAAGTAGTAATCTTTGACTTTAAATTTATGGGTGGTTCTTTAGGCTCAGTTGAGGGTGAAAAGATCGTTCGTGCGGTAAAACGTGCAATCGAGAAAAAGCAAGGTGTAATTATATTAAGTGCATCTGGTGGTGCGAGAATGCAAGAGAGTACTTTTTCATTACTTCAAATGAGTAAAACATCAGCTGCCTTAGCAAAACTTGCAAAACACAACTTACCTTATATATCAGTTTTAACTGACCCTACAATGGGTGGTGTTTCTGCTTCATTTGCAACACTTGGTGATATTATCATAGCTGAACCAGGAGCACTTATCGGTTTTGCAGGACAGCGTGTAATCGAGCAGACTATCGGTTCTGAACTTCCTGATGGTTTTCAAAGAGCAGAGTTCTTACTAGAAAAAGGCTCTATCGATATGGTTGTAAATAGAAATAATCTCAAGAAGACACTAAGTGATCTTCTTACAATGTTCGATAAGAAATAAAAATAGTTAAATATGCAACTTTACGCTCTGTGTGACCAAGAATTATTAGATTTTCATAATATTTCTTTAAAAGAGTTTGTAAAGGCTGCTTCCTCTCATAACGCTAAAGTTATTCAATATAGAAATAAAACTTCAGATACACCTTTTATCAAACAGCAACTTATACAACTCAGAAAACTTTTTGACGGCTTTTTGATCGTAAATGACAAGTATGAACTTGTAGAATTCTGCGATGGTGTACATGTAGGGCAGGATGATCTAAGAAAAATAGATCAGGATGTACATAAAGCGGTGAAAATCTTAAGAAGTGTCATTAAAAAAGATAAACTACTGGGAATATCCACTCATAATGAAAAAGAGATATTAGAAGCGAATGAAATGGACTTAAACTATATAGGTTTAGGCGCATATAGAGACACTTCTACAAAAAAAGATATATCGGTTGTCCTAGGAGACAAAGTTGAAGATTTAGCTTTAAAATCAACACATCCAGTAGCGGTTATCGGTGGCGTTAAATTATCGGATAAATTTAAAAATGTATCTTACAAAGTTATAGCAAGCGGATTATTTCAATGAAGGTAGATATAGTATCAATAGCAAAAAAAGAGAAGTCTATTTATGATCCATTATATAAAGATCTAACAAAAATGATAAGTCGTTTTGCAAAAGTCGAAGATATAGAGATATTTAATAAAGAAATTACAAAAGCTCATAATATATCTCCAGAGGCTTCACAAAAGGCTTATACAAAGGCTTTGGAGCCATATTTGGATGGAAATTGCAACATTTTGTTACATCCTGATGGAAAAATAATTGATTCTTATGAATTTAGTAAGCTATTAGATGGTAAAATCACGGTGAAATTTTTCATTGGTGGAGCTTATGGTTTTGAAGACGCTTTATTGAATAAAGCTGACAAGGTAATAAGTTTAGGAAAAATTACTATGAGTCATAAAATTGCAAAAACTGTTCTGTTGGAACAGATTTACAGAGGTTTTTCAATTCTGAGTAATCATCCTTACCATAAATGAGTATACTAATCTAGGAAAGTGAGATAAGAAGTTGCAAGAAAGTGAATTAAATTACTTTAAAGAGATTTTAGAGAGTCGCAGAGAACAGATAGAAAAAAATATTAACGGTGTTAATGATGAACTTAGTCAACTAAGTGGACAAGAGCTAAACGATGAGGGTGACCATGCATCAAATAGTAATAACTCAATGATAGAAAGCGCGATCGTTAATCAGCAAAACAAAGAGTTGCAAGAGATTAACGTAACTTTAGGTAAAATATCAGACAAAAGTTATGGAATTTGTGAAATGTGTGAAGACCCTATAGGTTTTCAACGTTTAAAAGTAAAACCTCATGCTATATACTGTATTGATTGTAGAGAGATAGTTGAGAAATCAAGTTAAGGTAAGGCTTAAATAATGTACTTAAAAAGATATACGATAGCATCAATGTTTTTAATATTACTAGTAGGTTGGTATGTATATACCTTTGTAACTACTGATACTTATGCAATAGATTTTTTTGGAATGCAGTTGCCTGCAATGTCAATCTCTGTATTAGTTATTACACCACTGGTTGTATTATACATAGCAAGTATATTGCATATGGGTTTTTACTCATTTTTGAATACACTAGATCGTAAAAAATATGATAGAGATTTTGAAAAATTTGTAGATTCTATCATAGATGCATTTTTGGGTAAAGAGAATAGGCATAACACTTATAAAACTGATAGATATGAACTTCTAGGTACATTGCTTGATAGCTCAAAACTAATGAATGATGGTTCTTTAAGTCCAGACACTCCTAATGAGAAAGTGAATAAACTACTATCAAAGATGGAAAAGTTAAAAGATGGAAAAGTTGTTAGTCTAAAAAGATATTCCCTTGATAAAGATAATCCTCTGGTGAAAATAAACCATAAAAATAAATATAAAAACGGTGAGATATCTGCGGAAGATATCTTAAATTCAAAATCTAAATATAATGAAGATTTTTGTCGTGAAGTGTATGTTGATTTTGTTAAAGATGCACCTTTATATGCGATAGAAAGCTACAGCCAGTATCTGACAAAAGAATCACTTTTTGCAGTTTTATCAAGAATTAATGCTGATGAACATACTTTAGAGATCGCAAATGAATCATTAATTGACTTATTGGCTAAACTAGAATTAACTACTGATGATTATTTAGAAATGTCAAAAGTATTGTCACACAATATGATTCCAGAACAGAGAATTAAACTTTTTGAGATACTTAGTGAAAAAAGTGAAGATGCCACTGCTGCATATCTTTTTACTTTATATGATTTAGAGATGAATGATCTTGCTCGTGAGATATTAAATATATCTCAGGAAAATGAGTTTTTAAATTTTAAATCTTATCGTGATTTAAAAGAATGTGGTAAAAACTACAATATTGAGCTTTTTGTATAAAATATGACATTTAATAAAGAAAGCATAGCTTTTGATAAACCAGCATATATATTAGCACCACTTGCTGGTTTTACAGACCTGCCTTTTAGGAGTGTTGTAAAAAAGTTTGGTGCTGATCTTACCGTTAGTGAGATGATAAGTTCAAATGCTCTGGCCCATGGATCTCAAAAGACACTTCACATGTTAGAAAAATCCCCCCTAGAAGACCCTTATTCTGTTCAAATATCTGCAAATGACCCGGATATGGCAAAACGTGCTGTTGAAGTCTTAAACACTAAAGATGGTATTGATATAATAGATCTAAACTGTGGTTGTCCTGTTCCTAAAGTTTTTGGACATGGTTCAGGTTCTGCACTTTTAGATGATATACCAAGGCTAAAAGCAATTTTGAGAGCAATAAAAGAGACTTCAAGCAAATCTATGCATTCGGCAAAAATACGACTTGGAGTAAATGAAAAAAATCATGTACACATTGCAAAGTCTATTGAAGAAACTGGTGTAGACTTTATTGCAGTTCACGGTAGAACACGTGCAGGTAAATATAAAGCTCCTGTTGACTATGATGCTATAAGAGATGTAAAAGGGGCCGTATCTATACCTGTTATAGCAAATGGTGATATAGACTCTTATGAGAAAGCTAAATGGGTATTAGAGTATACGGGTGCTGATGGTGTTATGATTGGTCGCGGTGCTGTTGGGGCTCCTTGGATATTTCATCAACTTAAAACCGGTCAGTCAGAGATAGGTATGGATATAAGGCATGAGATCATACTGGAGCACTTCGATAAGATAGTTGAGTTTTACGGGGCAAGAGGTGTGGCCATATTTAGAAAGCATACACATACATACTCAAAAGGTTATCGAGGTGCATCAGCTCTCCGTGATGATGTAAACAGAATTACTGATATTCAAGAGTATAGAGATGTTATAGATAATTTTTTTAAAAACGGTGAAATGGCATAATGCTGAAGATCTCACAAGATATTAAAAACTTAAATGACAGTGATTTAGGAGACAACCTTCTTCATTATGAGTACAATGTAAAGCACCTATTGTCGTTGATCAAAAAAAATATTGATAAAGAAGATCCACAGTATTTAAGTTCATACCGCTCATTTGAGGGAGAGGTATATGAGAATTTTCTATATGAAAAACTTGTAAAATATGCTGAAAATAATGATGAGATAGTTAAGTTTGTTCTAAAAGGTTTTCATCAGGACAAAATAAAATCAAACCCAAATACTTTATCAATAAGTGAAAAGCAACAAATAGTATACAGGACTAAAAGTCGTGAGATAAGTGAATTTGATGCTATGTTCATTACAAAGAACAATGAACTTTATTTTGTTGAGATGACATTAGTAAAAAATGTTCTAAAACTTAGAAAAAGACTTAGAAAGAAAAAAGCACTTTTAGAGATCATTTTTCCAAATTATGAGATAAAATCATTAATAATATTAAATGATGGTGCAACAGGGACAAAACAGTTCCCGGATTATTGTACGGTTTGGTTTACCAATGAGTTTTCATCAAGTAAAGTACTAGAGTATATTTTAAACCCTAGTAAAAAGCTTCAACCAAAACAAATATCCAAATCAAATAAAATGATCGAAGCGCATACTTTAAAACTCCACCCATTTAGATATTACAATACTATGAGTTGGATAACTAAAACTCTTAGAGCGCATAAAAAGCATATACTTGATCTAAGTTTTTTAATGAATCCAAAGGTTCAGCGTTACCATGATCTATATAATAAACTTTATATCGGTTATATGAATATCGATGAAGCTAGAAAGATCTTAAATCTTGATGATGAGTACGAAGATGATCAAAGAATTGTTGTAGCATTAGAGAAAAAACACTCAGATGAGATCGTACTTACATACTATGTGCAGTTGACTAGAAAAAAATTATTTCTTTACTCTTTTAATGATGACGGAACACAAGTTAAAGAGAAAAAAGACCCGTACGGTATTACCGTAACAGAGGTCTTTCATATAAACAAGATGATGGATAAATCATATGAATTAAATGAGAGTAATATTAATTTTATTAAAAAGTTACTCTCAAACGTTGTAAGAGATAGTTGAAGCCTTTTGTGAGTATGATTTAACATTAGAATCATCGCTTCTTGGTATCTCTTGAGTGTTTAAAAAATTATCTAACATCTGTTGATGGTCTTGAAGTATAATATTGAATTCCTCTTGTGATGTAGGTTTGTCATCACTAAATCTGTCTAGAAGAACATTATTTGAACCCATCATAACTAAATAGCTTTGGTTTAAAAAATCAAGCATTACAACGCTGTTTACATCATCTATATTTTTTTGAAACCTTATACTTACTTCAGCGTCTTGATGATTGTTTTTAACTGAAGATACATTACTTGGCATGTTTAGGTCATTTGCTTGTTTTAAAGAGTTGTTTTTAGGGGTTAACTTCTTTTTTATAATAAAGAGTATTAAAATACCTATGATCAATATAACCATAACAATATAGTAGCTCTGTGTCATATCACTTACTTTTTTTGTAGGTAATGATGATAAGTTTGTTTTTTTAGTTTCTTGTGTAGTTTTACTTGCACTATTTGATGATCTTTGAGTGTCTTTTTGTAAAGTAGTTTCTTCGTGAAACCTCAGTCTAAGACCATAAGCATCTGATGTTTTAGAGACTTGAAGTGTAACACCCTCAGAAACTGATGCAACAAGCTGTACATAGTTTGCTAGTGGCGTAATAGCCAGTTTTTTTATATATTTTGATGAAATTGTTTTGAGTTTTGATGATTCTATGGAAGCATCTTGAAGTTTTATGATAATTGTTGAATCTGTACGAATTTTTTTGATAATACCATCATATGGTACATCAAAAGTTATCATTATGTCTGCTCTGTCTGTTCTGTCATATATGTTGTAGCTTAAAATTTTCGAAGCATATAGCGAAAGTGGGAGAATAAAAAGTAAAAATATTTTTATCATAGGCGTTCTTTAGATAAGTGATATAGAACTGCACTTGAATCAAGGATCTCATTAATACGAATAGCAAGGTTTTTCTCATAAACCATAACCTCACCTTTACCCAGTATACGACCGTTTACATAAGCTTCAACTGATTCCCCTGCAGGTTTTCCCAAGTCTATAATCGAACCTTTGTTCAGATCAAGTATCTCAGCTATTGTCAGTTTTGTTTCACCAAGGTCTGATACGAATTCCACTTCCATATCCAATAGACCAGAATAGTCCATCCATGAGAGTTCTTCATTCTCATTATATTCCGGTGGTTGTTCGCCAAAGTATTTTTGGTTATGAGCTTTCAATTAAAGTTCCTTAATAGCTATAGATAGTTTGTTATCCTGCATATGTATAGTCTTTAGCATATCATAGTCATAGTCAAATATTCCGTCTTTTTCAAAAAAAGGAGTATTTATATCGTATGGTTTGTCAGACTCTTCTGCTAAGACCTTAGCACTTCCCACAATTAGGTTTGCAGTTTCAAGTAGCATATCTTTTAGTGTCTCATCATCACTCTTATCCTCTTCAAGAAAAACGAATGAAACTTTTTGAACAAATGCTTTGTCTGCACTTATATAGACCCTATGCTTATCTCCACTGTGTGCATCTATATCTATACAAGCAATAAGTGTTCTATCTTTGTTAAAATCGTCATTTAAAATATATTTATCTCTTATTTGGTGTATACAAAAATTTTCTGCAGCTTTTATAATAGTATCAAACATTCTTATCCTTCTAATGGAAAATATTATACTTCAAATTTACTCAAATGAATATTAAAGTAGCTAATGGGTATAATTCGAAAAAAGTTTAGGTAGCATATGTTTGAATTAGTGACTATAGGCATTGTTGTTGGTATGTTATCAGGTTTTTTTGGTGTCGGCGGTGGAACAGTCCTAGTGCCTTTTTTACTAGTACTTGGTTACGACACGAAAGTAGCCATAGGGATATCTGTCGTACAGATGGTATTTAGTTCAATATATGGAAGTTATCTAAACAAAAAAAATGGTTCTTTAGACTTAAATATTGTATTATACATCGGGATAGGTGGTTTTGTCGGTGCGTTGCTTAGCGGAAGTTTAGCCTCATATTTTAGCAATACAACTTTAGAGCTTATTTTCCTTTTATTTGCTACATTTGCACTAGTAAGATTATTTGTCAAAGTTCCAGAACATAAAGAAAAACGTGAATTAAATAAGTTTTTATTGTTTCTTATTGGAGCTGGTGTAGGTTCACTGAGTATGACTATCGGTGTTGGTGGTAGTGTTCTTATTGTTCCGATACTTGTTGGTTTTTTACATGTAGACTTGAAAAAATCAATTTCGGCAGGTTTGTTCTTTGTTGTATTTTCATCAATGGCAGGTTTTATATCGCATTTTATGATAGGGCATATAGATTTCAAGACCGGTCTTATAGTTGGTTTGTCATCATTAATTGGTGTATATTATGGAATATATCTAAAACAGAGAGTGGAACACTCCTTGCAAAAAAAATTGATAGTCGTATTTTATGTAATCGTGGTTTCGTATCTTACCTATAGGATACTTGGATAAAAAATTTATTTTTAAAAAGATGAGAGATATATGAAAAAAGATGTTATAAAAATTACCGGTGCTAGAGAAAATAACTTAAAAAATATAAATTTAACAATACCTAAGAATGAACTGATAGTTATGACAGGGCTTAGCGGTAGCGGTAAGTCGACTTTAGCTTTTGATACTCTCTATGCAGAGGGTCAAAGACGCTATATGGAATCTCTTTCATCATATGCAAGACAGTTCTTAGACCGTGTTGGAAAACCCGATGTAGATAAGATAGACGGACTTACACCTGCTATTGCCATAGACCAGAAAACAACTTCAAAAAATCCTCGCTCGACTGTAGGGACGATCACAGAAATATATGATTATTTCAGACTTCTATTTGCACGTGTCGGTGTACAGCATTGTCATCAATGTGGTAAAGAAATATCACAAATGAGTGCTTCTGACATTATCGGTGAAGTCGCAAAACTTCCTGATGGTGCAAAGTTAGTGCTTCTTGCTCCACTTGTACGTGAGAAAAAAGGCTCATACGCTGATTTGTTAGAATCTCTTGTTCATAAGGGTTATGTACGTGCTCAAATAGACGGTGTAATGGTTAGACTTGATGAAGAGATAGAGTTAAGTAAAACAAAAAAACATACTATCAAAGTTGTTATAGATAGGGTAGTTGTAAAACCAGAAAATAAAGAGCGTATAGCATCTGCTGTAGAGAAATCACTGAAACAAAGTTATGGTGAACTTGAGATAGAGATATTAAATGCCAAAGAGTTGGATCTGAAAAATGACCACATACATTACTCTGAACATAATGCATGTTTTGATTGTAAGATAAGTTTTGATCCTCTAGAGCCTTTAAGTTTTTCATTTAATTCACCAAAAGGTGCATGTAGTGAGTGTGATGGTCTAGGTCTTCGTTATGCACTTGATCATGATAAGATCATAGATGGTGATCTAAGTATAGAAAAAGGTGCACTTAAAATAGTATATGGATTTAACAAAGGGTACTACTTTACATTTCTAAAAGGCTTTTGTGAGTCGAACGATATAGATATCACGATTCCTTACAGAGAGTTACCTACTCATCAACAAAAAGCTATCCTGCATGGAAGCATAGATGAAGTAGAGTTCCTATGGAAAAAGCATACTGTTAAAAGAATGTTTCCAGGGATCATACGTATAGCATATGACATGTTCAAAGATGAAAAAGACTTAGCTGATTACATGAGTGAAAAAGTTTGTAATGTATGTAATTCTCATAGGCTTAAACAAGAATCTTTAGCTGTAAAAGTCGGTGATATGGGGATAGCAAATCTTCTTGACATGCCGATATCTAAAACTTATGAGTGGTTTAAGGATAAAGAGCATTTTAGTCATTTTGATAACAAAAAAGAGATGATATCTGCTCCTATATTAAATGAGATCCGTGAAAGATTATTTTTTCTACATGACGTTGGTCTTGGTTATATCACGCTAGGTCGTGATGCAAGGACGATTAGTGGTGGAGAAGCTCAAAGAATCAGGATCGCATCTCAGATCGGTTCAGGTCTAACAGGTGTTATGTATGTTCTTGATGAGCCAAGTATCGGTCTACATGAGCGTGATACTTTAAAGCTTATCCGTACACTTAGAAGTCTTCAAGAAAAAGGTAACTCTGTTATAGTGGTGGAACACGATAAAGAGACTATAGAAAATGCTGATTTTATTGTAGATATTGGTGAGGGTGCCGGTAAATTTGGTGGTAATGTCGTGTTTAGCGGAACACTAGATGAGTTAAAAAAAGCTAAAACAACTACAGCTGATTATCTATTTGGTCGTAAGAAAATAGAATATTTTTACAGACGTAAGCAAAGTAAATGGATAGGGATAAAAAATGTAACTCTAAACAATATTGAAAATTTAAGCGCAAAAATTCCATTAAATAACTTTGTATGTATTACCGGTGTAAGTGGAAGTGGGAAAAGTTCACTTATGCTTCAAACTCTTCTCCCTACTGCCAGAGAGTTGTTAAACCATGCCAGAAAAGTAAATAAGATAGCAGGTGTTGAGATAACAGGGCTTGAGAATGTAGATAAGGTGATCTATCTTGACCAAAGTCCAATAGGACGTACACCACGCTCAAATCCAGCTACATATACCGGTGTTATGGATGAGATAAGAAATATGTTCGCCCAAACAAAAGAGAGTCAGATCCGTGGTTATACATCTTCAAGGTTTTCTTTTAATGTTAAAGGCGGAAGATGTGAGAAGTGTCAAGGTGAGGGTGAGAACAAAATAGAGATGCACTTTTTACCGGACATAATGGTTAAGTGTGATGCATGTCATGGTCAGCGTTATAATCAACAAACATTAGAAGTTCTGTACAAAGGTAAGACTATAAGTGATGTTTTAAATATGAGTGTTGAGGAGGCGTATGACTTTTTTAAAGCCATACCTAAAATTCATCAAAAGATGAAAACACTTGTTGATGTTGGACTTGGTTATATCACCTTGGGTCAAAATGCTGTAACTCTCTCAGGCGGTGAAGCGCAGCGTATTAAGCTCTCAAAAGAGTTAAGCCGTAAAGATACTGGTAAAACACTTTACATCTTAGATGAGCCGACAACAGGGCTTCACTTTGCCGATGTTGATAGACTTACAAAAGTGTTGCACCATTTTGTGGAACTTGGAAACTCTGTTTTAATAATTGAGCATAACTTGGATATGATCAAAAATGCTGATTATATTATAGATATGGGACCTGAGGGCGGAAGCGGAGGTGGACTTATAATAGCTGAGGGTACACCTGAAGAGCTTGCAAATACGTATAAAAAGACTGGTTCATATACAGGTAAATATTTAGAAAAAGAGTTGGCTTTACATAAAGATTGATGATTTTTTTGATACAATTTATCTTAAGTCAAAGAAAAAGGTAGGTTATGAAAAATACAAAATTTATAGGTTTGGTAATTTTAGTTATAGCGGTTGGACTTGCTTACATGGGTTATAGTGAATCTCAAGGTGCTGTTTCATCTATATCAAGTGCAGTGAACGGCAGACCTACAGACAATGTTATGTTCAAATATATTGGAGCTGCTGTTTTAGCTTTAGCTGGACTTTTATTATTAAAAAAATAGTCTAGTTGTATAACCAGGAAAAAATGAGGCTTCCATTTAGATGCCCATTTTCTTCTGATTCAAACTCACTAGTTGTATATACTTGCATAAAATCAACTACGAATTGTTTATACCTTAGAGTGAACCCAAGACCGCTATATCCTACAAGAAGATTTTTTTTCACAGAATGACTATTCTTAAATGTATTTCCATCCAAAAAAATATTTCTATATATTAATGATGTTGCATTATACATATTTATACTAAACCCCCATTTTTTCTTATGTGAGAAAAACTCTTGTTTATAAGATGGTATGCCATCTTCAGCACCGATGTTTATGGAAGATACACCAAAGTCCTTTTGGATGTTTCTTCCAAAGCGAAGGGCTACACCTACAGTACCTTTAGTACTTATATTTCCAAGTTCGAACTCACTAAATGGAATTATTGAACTCTCAAAACGGTTCTTTTGCTCATATGAAAACTTCCATTTATGTGTGTATTTTAGATTTAAACCTATCTCATTGTGAAGCTGATTGTCCCATCCCTTTACTTTTGGTTCGTTTATAGTACTGTGAATTAAGTTTTGTAAATACTCAGAACCCGATATACGACCTACAACTCCAAGTCTAATATTTAGCGAGCGAAGGTGTGTTCTTGAACTCTTATGTAAGCCAATTTCAAAATATGTCCATCCCGCATACGGTCTGTCATCTGTGATTAGTTTAGTTTCATTTGTATCTTCTGGAGTATATATTTGGTTTACCATCGAAAAACTTCTATATGTTTTCGAACCACCGAAGTTAAATGGTGCAATATCATAAATATCTTTTCTTGGGTTTTCTACCTCATATAACCATGAAATACGTGCACCTGATGTATAACCATAGTCTGTCAGAAAAAAGGTATCGTTCTCGTAGTAAAAGTTTGAGCGTTTTAATGTCCATTTATCACCGTTAGAGTTGTTATCTGCATATATATTTACAAATATAAGGATCAGTAAAAATATTTTCAAAACTCAACTCCCAAAAGAAGCCTAAACTTATTTTTACTATCCACTATATTATATTTATCATCATTGTAGGTATATTCAAACATTATAGGAAAAGCAAGAGAATTTAATCCTACCAAAGATAAATTTAACCCTAAAGAGTATTCATTAAAATTATATAAGTTGTCTGAAAATGATTCAAGTTGATAATATCTGTATTTTGTGTAGATTGATTCTCTTTGTATCGAGAGTGGGAATGTAAAGAAATATTTTGAAAAATTAATCACTTTTGATAGTTCTATCTCTGCATAAGAAGCACTTCTTAAGTATATGGAAGATCCAAGATTCGGCATTTGGATATGTGATTTGTCATATATACTTGTGCTATCATTAGACACTTTTACACCTCTAGTATCAACACCCGCCTCAAGAGAGCTTATTCTTGAATCTGTTTTAGAGTATTTTGCACCAATTCCAAAGTAAAACTCATGTGGCAGATCGTGTGAAAAGTTATATGATGCCCCATAAATGAAGTCGTCTCTCTCTTTTACACCATAGAGTCCAAGTGAGTTTAGATAGTTTGGATATAAACTCTTACCATATTGCTCATATCGCTCAAGTGCTAAAGTCAAAGACAATGGTTCTCTCTCTTTTGTTTCATAATCTTGATAAAAACTAAGACCTAGATCGGCATAATATTTTGAGAATCTAATAAAAGGTATATTTGCATTTAGCATAAGACCATAATCTCTGACATCAGTTCTATTATTGTCCTCTACTAGTGTATAAGCTAAAAAAGAGTAATTTAAAAAGAACTGTTTTGAAGCATAGGAAATTCCTGATATTGTGATATTAGAATCATCTCTGTTTAATAAAAAAGAAGCCTCATTTTGTCCAAGTGGATCGCCAAAAGAAATATTTATATTTCCTATAACATTATTTTCAGAAGTGGAACCTATTAGAAAATCCGTACCGATGTAATGCATGTCTAAAAGTGAGTTGTACTCTTTATCTAAAGTTATTTCTGTGTTATATTTATCTAGATTTTCATAGTTTAGTTTGGCGTAATACTCTTTATCTTCAAAAAATAGTTTTGTCTCATATGGACCTTGCTCAATTTCTTTTAGATCACTAACAAGATAATAATATTCATCACTGCCAACTGCTGATAAAAAGACCTTATTATCTCTTAATAGTTTTGCTTCTAAAATATTATCTGCCTCATGTACACGGTTTACTTTTGTATTTGAGTATTTATAAAGGCTTGAGCCATTTTTTGTATTTGCCACAAAATATATATCTCCATTTTTATCTACATCATTTACAATTCCGTAAAAACCTTTGTAAGAATAAAGTGCACTCTTGTTTTTGTAAAGTGTTCTGAGATTTGCTCTTTGTTTAAAATAGTATATATTGTCATTTTCATCTATAAATACGGAAGAGTTTACTTGGCTGTAAAATTCATTTCCAACATAAAGCCTAGCTTGTGAGAAAGATGTGTTTATATCAAAGTATACAGCTCTTTTATCGCTTAGGTATCCTTGGATGATTTTAGACCTTGATGAATCCAAAATATCCGAATCACTATCATATAAGCCTTGATAAATATTAAATGCAGATGTATAGTTGTATCCAACGCTATAGTAAAAACCATCTTTTTTAACAACCCTTCCACCTATCCAACTACCGCTCTCTTTCTTTACATGTAGAGAGTCCTTATCTATAACAACTAGTTCAGGTGCTCTTAGTCCACTCTCATTTATTATAAAATATATCTCATCTTTATCACTGTTTAGTTGGTAGTAAAATTTTGAACTAAATAGCTTTTTGCCATCTGCTACATGTAGCTCTTTTTTTGCATAGTTATCTGCAAACTCTTTTAGTGAGTTTTCAAAATTATCTCCAGTTACTACCTTCATACTATGGTTCGTTAGTTGTGGCCATATAAACAGTTTGGAGTGTTGTTTAAAATATCTGTTTAAATTGTTCAGTCCATATTTTTCTGCCATATACAGGTTGTAAAAGCCACCTGTAATATAGTAGGTCTCACTATAAGGAAACTCTAAAGTAGTATTGTATGCCAGTTGTGGAGTTATATTTGCGGCTTTTGCCTGTAGAATAGTTTGAGCTTTAAAGCGTCCACTGTAAAGTCTTCCGCCATTACCATGCCATGATTCATTTAAAACGGCATTCCCCTCAAGCATAAAAGAGTTTTCTAAAACATTTGGGACAGATAACGGCAGTGGAAACATGACAAGTCCATTTCCAAATATCTTATGTAAAAACCTTGAGAAACCACTTGCTTTTACATTTACCTGGTAGTTGTGTGCACTCTCATGGTAAAGCAGAGTGTCCAGCCAAGATGTAGAACAAAAATAATCAATGTTTTGAACACCACCCATATAGTTTATCTGTCTATTATTTGGCCACTGGCTTGAATAGCCGTTTGGTATTTGGTTTTTATGGGAAAGTAAACCTATATACAATGTTTCATCAAGTTTCCAATTATAAGTATCTTGATAATATTTATGTAGTTTATCCTCAATGGAATCTGTTCTTTTTGCAAATTTTAAATTTTCTTTTGAAAAAATTATCTCAGTGTTATTATTGCTATATTTGTAGTATGTATCATCATGTACAACATCGGAAGAGAATACTATTGTAAAAAAATTTAAGATTAAAAAAAATGTTTTCATATAAATGTTTACTTACAGTGTGGTTTTTCGGATTATATCATATTTATAAAATCTTAGTATAATTTCAAAAAATTAAATCAAGGTATCATATGTCAACATATATTTTTGGTCATACAAACCCAGATAGTGATTCAATCGTTGGTGCTATCTCTCTTTCATATTTAAAAAATCAGCTTGGTGAAGATTGTATCCCTACACGTCAGGGAAAGATCTCTGCTGAAACAGAATTTATATTAAATAAGTTTGGTGTAGATGCACCTGAGTTAAAGACTTCTTATGCAGGTGAGTCGGTATATTTAGTTGATTTTTCAGACTATGCTCAAGCTCCTGAAGATATCAAAGAAGCTACAATACTTGGTATAGTGGATCACCATAAGCTTGGGGATATTACGACTTCGACTCCACTAGAGTGTTGGATAAGACCAATTGGATGTTCAAACACTGTAGTTTATGAGATGTTCAAGTCTTTTGACATTGAGATCCCAAAAAATATTGCTGGGATGATGATGTGTGCAATCCTTAGTGATACTGTTATTTTTAAATCTCCTACATGTACAAAAGCTGATACAAAAGCTGTCAAAGAGTTGGCAAAAATATCTGGTATCGAAGATTATAAAGCTCTTGGTATGGAGATGTTCTTAGTAAAATCTGCAGTAGATGGTGCTAGTGCAAGAGATTTAAATACTAGAGATTATAAAGCATTTGATATGAACGGTGTAAAAGTCGGTGTAAATCAGCTTGAAGTAGTTGACTTGAGTGTATTTGATGATAAAAAAGATATGATCTTTGAAGATATGCACAAGATGAAAGAGGAAGAGGGTCTTCACACTATGCTTGTTCTTTTAACTGATATTATGAAAGAGGGGAGTCAGCTTCTTTGTATTAGTGATGATGCAGCCAAAGTTGAGAGTGCATTTGAGTGTAAACTAGAAGATAATCAAGCTTGGTTAGACGGTGTTCTTAGCCGTAAGAAACAAGTAGTACCTGTTCTACAGCCTCAGTTTTAATCGGCTATTATCAGCCTGTTAAAATATACTTCCTCAATTCTTGTTGAGGATAGGTTAGAATTCATATTATCGATGATAGCGTGTTTAACCCTATAGCTTCTAACATCAGATTCTTTTTGATTCATAATAGCTTCAATTGTAGCGTGTCTTAAAACACTACCTTTTGATACTAGTTCACTCTCAACTCCGCTTGACATACCCCAACCGCTTGGATTATCATATTTTGCAGATATATTTGTCACAAGTTTTTGACCATTACCTATATTTATTTCAAAATCACCTAAATTAACTATTCCGTTATCTACTTCAACATCCATATTAAACTGGCGTTTTTTAGCCGCTTTTGATTTCATTTTATCATTTCCGCTAGTAGTTTTTTTATTCAAATTGGAAAAGTCCGATGTTTGAAAAGCGTATATCAACAATGCTACCAATGTTGCTATTATAATAAGTGCTACAAAAATATTTTTAATTTTTTCAGACATTGAAAAACTCCTTAAAGGTGATAATTATATCAAAAAAAAATGTTATAAAAGTGTTTAATCTTGATAAAGATATCTTTTTATTTTTTTAGTAGGTGTTTTTATAAATGGTTCACGTTGTTCTTCAAATTTTACCATTCTAGAAAAAGATGATATTCTTGAATTTACATCTTTACGCATATCTTCTAGTATGTCATGTATATTTTTAAGCATCTCATCACTAGATATTTTTTCACCATTATACATCTCGTCTAGTTTCTCATAATCAAGGTGTATTCTTGCTATTAGTTTTTTGTCTTGTTGAAGCATTAGTGAATCAAGAACAAGTTCATGTTCATTTATTATTGATTCAATCTGCTCAGGATAGATGTTTTCACCACTTGAACTTAAAAGAACATTTTTACTTCTACCGCTTATGAAAAGATAACCCTCCTCATCTATGTACCCAAGATCACCGGTATGGAACCAACCGTCCTCATCAATAACTTCTTTAGTCTTTTCTTTATCTTTATAGTAGCCTAGCATAACACTTGGGCTCTTAGCATAGATCTCACCTTTTCCACTTTCATCTTTATCACGTATCTCTAATTCAGCTCCAAACATAGCCGGACCGGTTGATCTCATCTTAGTTGTGTTCCATGTTGGTGTACCGCATAAAAGCGGTGCTGTTTCAGTTAGTCCGTAACCTACGGTATATGGAAATTCACCCTCATATAAGAACTGTTCTATATAAGCAGGAAGAGCAGCACCTCCAAGCCCAAAAAATCTTAGTCTTCCGCCAAAGGTCTGATAAAGTTTTTTGGCAGCTATCTTATTTAGTTTTTTTCTGAAAAATGGAATTTTATATAATTTTTTTGTAACTATTGAAGAATTGAATTTTGAAAGGATTTTATTTTTATATATCTTCTCAATTACAAGTGGTACACTTAACATGAATGTAGGTCTAGTTATCTCAAAAGCTTTTAAAAGTACGCTCGGGGTAGGTGCTTTGTCTACATACTGAATACTTGATCCATGTAGTATAGGTATTAGCATCCCTGCAGTTCCTTCAAATACATGTGGCAAAGGAAGTATAGATAAACACACATCATCAGGTTTCATCTCATAAACTGAAAATGTCATGAGAGCATTTGTAACAAGGTTCTTATGTGAAAGCATTACCCCTTTTGAGTGTCCTGTAGTCCCTGATGTATACACAATGGCTGCCAGATCATCATCAAGTACCACTTCTTCGTGTTTGTGGTTGATAGTCTTATGTATCTTTTTTTTGAACTTTGATATGTATGTTTCATGGCTTAGTTCATTGACAAGTTCAAATGATTCCAAATTTATAACGAACTCTATATCTTGAGTGTCAAAATCCTCTATAACTTGCTGCTGTTTTGATGATACTATAACAGCTTTGGCATCTGAATGTCTTATGATGTGGTGTATATCCGATGGATGAAAGTCAGTAAGAACCGGTACTACAACGGCTCCAAAATACACAATAGAGAAGTAAGCTATACTCCAGTGTGGCATGTTTTCACTTAGAAGTATGACTTTATCATTTTTTTTAATACCTAATTCTTGAAGTATGATCGAAACTTCAACTACTTTTTTAAAAAAATCACCATAAGTGATCGCCTCGCCTCCTACATACGATACTAGAGGTCTTTCTTCGTACATAGATGCTGAACGTTCTATAAAAGACTTGAGTGTAAAGTCTTTTATATTATCATAAGGATATTGCATATTAAACTCTTATTATATATATTTTTAGTATTATACATAAATATATTTCCATCATAAATAAAGGTAAAGTTTGAGTAGAAGAAAAAAAGATATAGACCAAAAACGAAACACTAAAACTTTTACTCAAAAAGATTTTCTTCCTACGACCAAAGAAGAGATGGATAAATTAGGCTGGACTCAGTGTGATGTAATACTCGTGAGTTCAGATGCATATATCGACTCTCCGTTTATCGGTGTATCTGTTGTTGGGAGAATGTTAGAGCGTCTTGGATATAAAGTAGGGATGATATGCCAACCAGATATCAAATCTGCTAATGATATAAAAAGACTTGGTGAGCCTAGACTTTACTGGGGAGTGAGTGGTGGAAGCGTTGACTCAATGGTCTCAAACTATACTGCTACAAAAAAATTTAGAAATTCTGATGATTATACCCCAGGTGGAAAAAACAACAAGCGTCCTGACCGAGCACTTAGTGTTTACTGCAACCTTATCCGTCAACATTTTAAAAACACGGTCCCAATAGTCCTTGGTGGAATAGAGGCCTCACTAAGACGTGTTACACATTATGATTATTGGCAAAACAAACTTAAAAAGCCTGTTCTATTTGATTCTAAGGGTGATATTTTAGTTTATGGCATGGGTGAGATCGCTATAGAGCAATTAAGCAGGGCAATAGAGAAAGGTGAGGACTATACAAATATCAGAGGTATATGTTACATCTCCAAAGAGCCGAATTATGAGTATATTCAACTGCCTAGCCATCAAGAATGTTTAGATGATAAAGAGAAGTATATAGACCTTTTTGATGAGTTCTATGATAATAACGACCCAATATCTGCTAAAGGACTTTGTCAAAGTGTAGATACACGTTACCTTATCCAAAATCCACCTTGTGATTATCTAAGTGAAGATGAGATGGATGTAAACTCAAAGCTTCCATTTACAAGAGAGGTACATCCATACTACGCAAAAGATGGAAAAGTAAAATGTCTTGAGACTATAAAGTTTTCCATAATGACCCATCAAGGTTGTTGGGGTGAGTGTAATTTTTGTGCAATAGGTGTTCACCAAGGTCGCACGATAAGGACACGTTCAGAAGAAAATATCTTAGATGAAGCAAAAGAGTTTAACTCATACAAAGATTATAAAGGGATAATATCTGACGTAGGCGGACCTACTGCTAACATGTATGGTTATGAATGTGCTAAAAAACTAAAACTGGGTACATGTGACGATCAACGCTGTGTAGATGCAAACCAACTTTGTAAGACCATGAAAGTAGACCACAGCAGAAACATAAATCTTTTAAGACGTGTCAGAGAAGTTGAAGGTGTTAGACATGCATTTGTAGCTAGCGGTGTCAGGTATGATCTGATAAATGCAGATAAAAAACATGGATATTCTTACTTAAAAGAGATGGTAAAACATCATATATCCGGACAGATGAAAGTAGCACCTGAACATACGCAACAACGCGTATTAGAACTTATGGGAAAACCAGGTAAAAAAGAGTTAGTAGATTTTAAAAAACTATATGATAAGTTAAATAAAGAAGAGGGGAAAAACCAGTTCTTAACATACTATCTTATAGCTGCACATCCTGGATGTGAAGAGAAAGACATGCATGAACTTAAGCGTTTTACATCTGAAGAATTAAAAATGAATCCAGAACAGGCTCAGGTCTTTACACCTACACCTGGGACATATTCGGCCGTAATGTACTACACTGAGATGGACCCTGTGACTCGTAAAAAAATATTTGTTGAAAAAGACACAAAAAGAAAAGAGAAACAAAAGCAGATAGTTGTCAAAAAAGACTCATTCAAAAGTGGGTTTTCTTCTTAAACGGCTAAAAAATAGCAATTATTGTTCCAACTCTTACATTCCTTTCAGTTTCTTTATCCTACAATAAACAAAAATTTTAAAAGTTGTTGGATGAGAATAGATAAATTTTTAAATTCTGTAAATATAACAAAAAGACGTTCAGTCGCTCAAGATATGTTAAGTAATAAAGTTGTTGAGATCAACGGTATGGTTGTAAAACCAAGCAAAAATGTAGATGTTGGAGATAAGATAAGTATCAACTATCTAAATGAGACTAAAAATTATGAAGTGTTACAGATACCGACTACAAAGTCAACACCGAAATCACTTCAATCAGAATATATAAAGGAGTTGTAAATGAAGTATGACGAAGCAAAAGAGAAGTTCACATCACTCTTTAATCATGAGATGGATGATGCGCAGATGCGTGATTTTTTAGTGAGTATGAAGCTTGACAAATATACATCTGTAGAGTCTATTGCCGCTGCCGCTGAAGTTATGCGCTCACATGCATATCCACTGCCTATATCTGATGAGTTAAGAGAGAAGTGTTTAGACGTAGTCGGAACAGGCGGAGATAAGATAGGAAGTTTCAATATCTCATCTACAGTTTCGATCTTGGCTTCTGCGGCAGGTGCTAAAGTGGCAAAACACGGTAGTCGCTCTGTAACTTCAAAAAGTGGAAGTGCTGATATGCTAGAAGAGTTAGGAATAAGATTAGATATGAACTTAACTCAATCAGCAAAACTTTTAGAAGAGGCTGGTTTTACTTTTATGTTTGCACAAAACCACCATCCTGCTATGAGCTTTATTATGCCTGTTAGAAAAAGCATACCCGATAAGACAATATTTAATATTTTAGGACCACTTACAAATCCTGCAAATGTAAAAAAATCACTTCTTGGTGTATTTGACAGATCATTTGTTCCAAAAATGGCTGAAGCACTTAAAATAAACGGCTCAACTAGTGCACTTGTTGTTAGCTCAGATGAAGGTATGGATGAGATAAGTCTATCAAGTGTTACACACGCTGCTCATCTTAAAGATGGACTAATTAGGGAGTTTGAGATAGATCCTGAGGAGTATGGGATCAAGAAAGCTCCCCTAAAAGCTATAGTCGGCGGTGATGGTAAAGAGAATGCTCAAATACTTAACAATATTTTTGATTCCAAGGCAACGGAAGCTCAAAGAGATATAGTTCTTTTAAATGCAGCAGCTGCTTTAATGGTCGATGGAATTGCAAGTGATATACAAGAAGGTCTTGAAGTAGCAAGAGAGATTATCGCTAAAGGCAAAGCAAAACAAAAACTACATCAGATCATAGAGATATCAAATAAGTTATGAAAAAACAGACTCTAACTTTAGATGAAGTAAAAAAATTCAGTGATGAGATAACGAGTAGTTTTTCAAACGGTGTGATCATCTTAAGGGGTGATCTGGCAGCTGGTAAGACTACGCTTACTAAAAATATTGTTGAGTCTTTAGGGCTTGATGATGAAGTCACATCACCGACTTTTTCACTGCAACAGTGTTATGGGGATAAAGTTTTTCATTATGATATATATAACAAGGGGATCGAACACTTTATATCGCTTGGAATGTTAGAAGAGTTGGAAAAAGACGGACTTCATATAGTAGAGTGGGGTGATGATAAACTAAAAGAGATTTTATCTAATGCCGGTTTTGATGTTTTAGAGATAGATATCAAAAAGATAGGCGCAGATAAACGAGAGTATACAATAAGAGAGAATATATAAGATGCATAAATTAAAAGCTGTTGATTTAAAAAAAAGAATTAAAGATCTAGAGATAGTTAAGGGGATGAGCCTTGAAGTAAACAGCGGTGAGGTAGTCGGTCTTCTTGGACCAAACGGTGCCGGTAAGACTACAACATTTTACATGATATGCGGACTTGTTGAAGCAAGTGGTGGAGAGGTTTACTTTGATGATAAAGACCTCACTGGCAAACCCCTGCATGAAAGAGCTCTGCAAGGTATAGGTTACCTACCTCAAGAAGCTTCGATATTTAAAGACCTGAGTGTTGAAGACAACTTAATGGTTGCGGCGGAGGTGAGTATAAAAGATGAAAAAGAGCGTGAAGATAGGATTTTAGAGCTTCTTGACATGTTTAATATTGAGCCGATCCGTTATCGTAAAGGTATCAGTCTGAGCGGTGGGGAGCGTCGTCGTGTCGAGATCGCCCGAGCACTTGTAAATAAACCTAAGTTTTTACTGCTTGATGAGCCTTTTGCCGGTGTTGATCCGATTGCAGTTATGGATATTCAAAAAGTAATACATCAACTAGTCTCTTACGATATCGGTGTACTTATAACAGACCATAATGTTCGTGAGACTTTAGATGTATGTGACAGGGCATATGTTATTAAGTCAGGTAATCTTTTAGCAAGCGGTACTACACAAGAGATACGAGCAAATGCAGATGTTCGTACACATTACCTTGGCGAGGATTATAAGTTTTAATATATGGCAGCTCTAAGACAAACCCAATCAGTTGAGACTAAGCACAAGCTATCAAACACGCTAAGAAATTGGCTGCCGATACTGCACTCTAGTTTAAGTGATCTGGGTGAGGCTATGGAGCCTTTTATAGAATCAAATCCTTTAGTGGAAGTCAAGTCCGGCTTTGAAGAGCAATACGAAAAGAAGATCCCAAAAAAGATAATAAGCAGGGCTGTAAGTAATTCAAGAACTGAACAGATAGAAGCTTTGACTATCCAAAACCGCTCCCTGCATGACGTGCTTGATGAACAACTTGGCGCTCCACTTTTTCCTACACCTGTCTCAGAAGCTATCGCTATGCATGTTGTCGCAAACCTTGATGAAAACGGTTACTATGAAGGTGATAGTGAGGCTTTTTGTAAAGATGAAGATATCAGTTTAGATGAGTTTGAAAAAATCCGCCTAAGGTTTGCTCATGTTGAGCCTGTAGGTATCGGTGCAATTGACTTGTCAGAGAGTTTTATGTTCCAACTTGACTCATCCGATATAAGCGATGATGCATACCCCCTGGCTTGCGCGGTTATAAAAGATCTGCAGAATATTTATAGTTTTTCAGATGAAGATAATTTTAGTGAAGTGATGCGTGTACTTGGGACTTTTAAAAATCCTCCATCTATAGAGTATCAAGAAGAATCACAGCAGGTAGTACCTGATCTGATGATATATTTTGATGAAAATGAAAATATTGAGGTCAAGTTAAATGACTCATACTATCCTACTATCAGTATAGATACTGAGTATGGGGTTGAACATGAGTTCGTAAGCCAAAAAATAAAAGAAGCAAAGTCTCTTGTAGATGCACTTGATATGCGTAAGGCTACACTTTATAAAGTGGGACTTATGATAGTAGAGTATCAGTATGAGTTTTTTACGGGTGGGCAGATCATGCCGCTTACTCTAAAAACCTTAGCCGATGAGTTTGGGCACAATCCATCTACAATCTCACGTGCAATAGCAAACAAATACATAGCATGTGATCGTGGAATTCTAGCGATGAAGGAGTTCTTTACAACCGCAATTGATGAAGATGTATCAAACGCTGCTATTAAAGAGTACCTTGTAGGTCTTGTAAAAGAGGAAAGTCATACAAAACCACTTAGCGATATGAAACTTTTAGAGATGATACAGGAAAAATTCAAAGTAAAGATGGTTAGGCGTACCATTGCAAAATACAGAAAACAATTAAATATAGCAGGTTCAAGTGAGCGCAAAAAACTCTATCAACTCCATTAAAAAACGTCTCGATGAAGAGGTTATAAAAAGAAACCAAGTAGGTGAAGTATCAGAAGATAAGTTAGATCCTATCTTTGTAGCATACAGACACAAAGACCCTACAATATCACTTATATGCGCACTCTTTGCGTATGGAAACGTAAAGCAGATCGTTAAGTTTTTAGATTCTTTAGATTTCTCACTTTTAAGCAAAAGTGATGATGAGATAAAACAAAGTCTAAAGAACCATTACTACAGATTTCAAAAAGCTGAAGATGTTATAGCCCTCTTTATTGCACTAAAACGTCTAAATGAAAAAGACACACTTGAGAATATTTTTAAAAGAGCTTATTTAGAAAAAAATAGTGTAGTTGAAGGTATAAATGAGTTAATAATCACGATAAAAGAGTTGTATCCACATGAGAGTCAGGGATATAATTTTTTAATATCAAAGGTTACTACAAAATCAAAGGGTAGCGGGGCATTGAAGCGTTGGATGATGTATCTGAGATGGATGGTAAGAGATGATAATATAGATATGGGTCTATGGAATGATATTAATAAAAAAGATCTGATAATCCCACTCGATACACATACGTTTAATGTGGGAAAAAAACTTGGACTTTTGCAAAGAAAAACTTATGATCTGCAAGCTGCTATTGAGCTCACAGATACATTGAGAGAGTTTGATGAGAATGACCCACTGAAGTATGATTTTGCACTTTATAGATTAGGACAAGAGTCTATAATTTAGAAATAAAAATATAAATGATATAATACATGTAAGTGGGAGTTTTGTTTTAAAAAATTATAAATAAAAAGGGAGGTATTTTTGAATTATAATATCCTTTGTGTAGATGATGTTAGAACAAACTTGCTAACGCTTAGTGCAATATTTGAATCAAATAGTACAAATTATAATATTTTGACTGCTAATTCCGGAAAAGAAGCCATAAAAGTCCTTTCTAATAATGAAGTAGATTTGATTTTACTAGATGTTGTAATGCCTGAACAAGATGGTTTTGAAACCGCAAAGATAATTTTTCAAAATGATGATATAAAACACATCCCTATAATCTTTTTAACTGCAAAGCAGGATGACGAGACTATTAGAGAGGCTTATGAAGTTGGCGGCGTTGACTACATGAACAAGCCATTTAATGTAGTTGAACTTTTAAAAAGAATAGAGTTTCATCTAAAATTAAAAGAGAGTGAAAAACTTATACTCACAGAAAAACAGCAAGTCCAAAGTTTGATAAACCTGCAAGATAATTTTGTAATTTTAACAAATGGTGAAAGAGCTATTAAAATAAACAGTGCAACAGAAGAGTTCTTTAATGTATCATCTATAGATGAGTTTCAAAAAAAATACTCTTGTATTTGTAAGACATTTATTAAAGAAGATGGTTTTTATAGTCATGATTTAACTGAAAATGAAGAAGAATGGGTTAATGACGTTATAGAAATATTAAAAAATGATGATGTACTGGTAAAGATCAAAGATACTAATAATGATGATCATATATTTACTGTTAAAGCTGTTGGTTTTCAAGATACTTTATATATATTATCTTTTACAGATATTACCTCTATGTCAGAGCAATCACGCGAGTATAAACATGAAGCTATGCACGATGCTTTAACCCAAATATATAATAGAAATAAATTTGTTAGTTATATAAATGAAAAAATAAAACAAAAAGATATCATAGATAAAAAATTCAGCGTATGTATTTTTGATATAGATTTTTTTAAAGCTGTGAATGATAATTATGGACACCAAGTCGGTGATAATGTCTTAAAAGAGTTGACAAGTTTAGTTAAAGAACATATCAGAAATGATGATGTGTTTGCTCGCTGGGGTGGAGAAGAATTTGTTATAGGATTTGATCTTGGTATAGATGAAGTGTTTAAAAAAGTTGAATATCTTCGTAGCATGATCGAGGTTTATAAGTTTGATAAAGCAGGTAGTATCACATGTAGTTTTGGGGTTACTGAATATATACGTGGAGATAGTTTAGACACCTTAATAAGTAGAGCGGATAATGCACTATATAAGGCGAAAGAGATTGGTAGGAATAAAGTGTGTTGTAAGCCTGAGTTGTCATCAGATTGATAAAATAATATCTTTTGGATATAATCCAAAAAAAGTTAGAACAACTATATAAAGAGGCATATTATGGAGTGTGAATTTCCGACAGTTAACTCGAGTAATAAAGAGATTTTAGAGATTTTAGATAGTGTAGAAACAATTGCCGTAATAGGTTTGTCACCGGATGAATCAAAAGCAAGTTACAAAGTTGCTGAGTTTTTACAAAATAGAGGTTACAAGATAGTGCCGGTATATCCTAAAGAGGAGACTATTCTCGGTGAAAAAGTTTACCGTTCTTTAGCTGAGATCCCTTTTGATATAGATATGGTTGATATTTTTAGAAAGCCTAATATATTTGATGCAATTGCGGATGCATGTATAGAGCGTGGAGATGTTAAAGTTTTTTGGGGACAGTTGGGTCTTATTAATAATGAAGCTGCTAAAAAGGCTGAAGATGCAGGGATGAAGGTTGTGCAAAACCATTGTCCAAAAATAGAATTAGAAAATAGATAGGCAAGCAGTTGATTGATTTAAAAGAGATATATGAAGCAAAAGAGAGGATAAAAGATGTAGTACTTGATACACCTTTTTCTTATGCCCCTCAAATGAGCGAAGTATCAGGTATTGAGGTTTACTTAAAAAAAGAAAATCTTCAAATTACTGGTGCATTTAAAATTCGTGGAGCTTACAATAAAATAGCTTCACTTGATAAGTCAGAACTCTCTAGCGGAGTAATAGCGGCAAGTGCGGGTAATCATGCTCAAGGCGTGGCACTCTCAGCTTCAAAATTTGGAATCCGTGCAGTTATTGTTATGCCCGAATCTACACCTCTTACAAAAGTCAACGGCGTAAAACAACTTGGCGGAGAGGTTATTTTACATGGTTCTAACTACGATGAGGCATATGCATATGCACTAGAGTTTGGTAATAAAAACACACTGACATTTATACACCCTTTTGAAGATGAAAAAGTTATTGCAGGTCAAGGTACTATTGCTCTTGATATTTTAGATAAGTGTGAAGAGTTAGATGCTATAGTCGTACCTGCGGGTGGCGGTGGACTGATATCCGGTATTGGATCTGCTGTTAAACAGATAAATAAAAATATTAAAGTTATAGCGGTCGGTGCTAGCGGTGCACCGGCTCTTAAAAACTCTTATGAGAGCAAAATGGCACAAGATAGTCTAAGTGTCAGAACTATTGCCGATGGTATTGCTGTTCGTGATACATCTAAAGTGACTCTGGCACATATGCTAGAGAGTGTTGATGAGTTTATAAGTGTAGATGATGAAGAGATAGCCAGTGCGATCTTATTTTTGCTTGAGAAGCAAAAATTAGTTGTAGAAGGTGCAGGAAGTGTCGGTGTAGCAGCTGTACTACATGGTAAGCTAGAACATCTAAAAGGTAAAAAAGTCGCCGTGGTACTTAGCGGTGGGAACATGGATGTTACGCTGCTAAATGTTATTATTGAAAAAGGTTTATTGAAGTCACATAGAAAGATGAATATCACTGTGACTCTAATCGATAAGCCAGGTTCTCTAAAACACTTTACCGAGATACTAGAAGAGTTAAGTGCGAATATAGTTCATATATCATATGATAGGACTGCCATTTCATTAGATTATGGGGATGCTAATGTTACGGTTCACATGGAGACAAAAGGTGAAGAACACCAAAATGAGATTAGAGATAGGCTAAAAAAAGAAGGGTATTTAAGAAATTAATTGAAATATGGATGCGGTAAAAACTAAAAAGTTTTCAGAACCGGTTTTACTATGTAAAAAACAGGTAAACTCTACAATAGTAGTTGTAGATAAATTAACAACGATAAGATTTTTGGATCAGCAAAGTTTAGAGACTTTGGATGGATTTAAAGCAAAAATCAATCATAATTGGTATAAAAACAGTGTAGTAGATTATGCTTATGACAGTTCACATTTTGCTGTTATAAGCGAAGATGCAAGACAATCAATATTATATGATGCAAGAACAAAAAAAGCTAAAGTAAAGATAAACAGGCATCACGGTGAAGTTACATGTGTAGCGATAGATCCAAAAAGCAAGTACTTTTTTTCAGGTGGAGAAGACGGCAGAACATATGTTAGTGATATAAAAAGTTCTAGACTTGTTTTTACGCTACCTACACATGTAGACACTATAAATGACATAAAGTTTGCTAAAAATTCTTACCTAGTAGCTACTGCAAGTTACGATAAAAAAATTCAAGTCTTTAACTACGGCTCAATGACAGAAGTGGCAAAATTAAGATCAAATGCCCCAGTTATGAAAGTTGAGTTTTTAGGCAAAGACTTACTTTGTGGTGTTGATAAAGCTTCATCAGTTGCAATTTGGAATATTAAATCTCAAAAGATCATAAAAAGATTAGTGGGTATACATGATGATGTAGTAGAGATAGCATCAAACGATAACTTTTTATTTTTGGGTACTGCACTTGGCTTTGTAATAGTCTACTCTTTAGATGATTTTGAGCAACTCTCAAGAAAATTTTTAAAGGTAAACTCCAGGATCACGTCTCTTGGTTATGATGAAGATCAAAAGTTACTTGTAGTTGGTGATGAGTCTGGGGAACTATCGTATTACGATATATATGCCGGATTAAAAGATATTGAATACTTGGTAAATAACTCTTACTACGACAAAGCATTCAAATTAGTTGAACAAAACCCATTACTAGAGTGTACAGACGCTTATAAAGAGTTAGACGGTATATGGGACGATCTATATAAAAAAGCCTCTGAATTGCTTCAAAATGCTAAAAAAGATGAAGCCTTAAAAGTTTTTGGAAGTTTTGTAGATATACCACATAAAAACACTCTTATCAAAAAGCTTATGAGTGAGTATGCGGAGTTTGATAAATTTTTGCTTATGGTTAAGAAAAAAAATCTTGGACTTGCTTATGCTTTGGCAAATCAACATCCACTCTATAAAAAATCAAGAGTATATGAGGCTTTAGAGAAAAGATGGAGAAAACTTTTTTCTACAGCTGGGGAGATGGTCTTAAATCCAAGAACAGTGGATAAAGCAAAAGATATCTTAACTCCATACAGAGGTGTAAGCGAAAAGACCAAACATATACAAGAGATGCTTATAAAAAGTAATATTTTTACAAGGTTTAAAAACTCAATTATAAAAAAAGATTTTAAAATGGCATTTGAACTTGTTAAGGTGAACCCATTTTTAAAAGAGTTTCCAGAATACTCATCACTCATGTCTTTAGCAGATGCGTTGTATATAAATATTCATAAAGCTGTGCAGGAAAATGAGATCCATAAAGCTGTTAAACTATTAAAAACTTTGGTTGATTTTCCAGACTTTAAAGATGAAGCAAACGAGATGATAAAAGATATAGAGTTAAGAGACAAGTTTTATAAAGCTGTAGATAGTTCAAGTTTGGCAAACATATATAAGCTTATCGATAAATCAAGTATTTTATCAAACACTCCTGATGGACTCAAATATGATAATTTATGGAATGATGATATTGAACTGGCAAAAGTTTATGCTATAAATGGAGATGTTTTAGGAATTGACGGCATTATGGATAAATATAAAGATATCCCTTCAAAACATATGTCAATTGTCAGCATGTATTCTTTAGCATATGTAACTCAAATAGAAAATGCAGTAAAAAAAGCTAAAGATAAGCTAGTGATAGAAAAAGCGTTTAAGAGTTATATATTATTTTTTGGTGCAGATGATTATATACTCTCAACTTATGAGATGTTCAGTAAAAAATACGATGGTGCTTACATAGACATAGAGTCTTTAAGAAAAGGCTCTAAAAAACAATGGCAGTTATCTTCAAGAGTGATTGATATCTTAGAGTAATATAAAGTTTAAATTTATTATTAACTTTAACCTAAATCAAAAAGCTTTTTAAGTATAATCCAAAAAATTTTATATTAGGAGACTTTTCATGCAGATAAATGGCGCTCAAATGGTCATAGAAGCTTTAATTGAAGAGGGTGTTGAAACAATATTTGGATACCCTGGTGGAGCTATCATGAATGTCTACGATGAGATTTATAAGCAAGACAAGTTTCATCATATATTAACCCGTCATGAACAAGCTGCTGTTCACGCTGCAGAAGGGTATGCAAAAGCTAGTGGTAAAGTAGGTGTAGCTATGATTACATCAGGCCCCGGTTTTACAAATGCAGTAACAGGTTTAGCAGATGCATATATGGATTCAATTCCTTTAGTTGTTATCTCAGGTCAAGTTCCTATGAGCCTGATCGGTACTGATGCATTTCAAGAGATAGATGCAGTAGGAATAAGCCGCTCATGTACAAAACACAACTATCTTGTAACTCGTGCAGCAGATCTGCCAAGAGTTTTAAAAGAGGCGTTTTATATAGCAGCTTCAGGTCGTCCAGGCCCTGTACATGTAGATATACCAAAAGACGTAACTGCTGAGATAGCGGAGTTTGACTATAGTGTTGAGCTTGATCTTGAGACATATAAGCCTCATATAAAAGGTAATCCTCGTCAGATCAAAAAAGCTATAGAGGCGATCAGTAATGCTAGACGCCCTCTATTTTATCTTGGTGGCGGTATTATAAACTCAAATGCAGCAGATGAAGTTAGAGACTTAGTAAGTAAAACTGGTATACCTGCTGTTGAGACGTTTATGGCTCGCGGTACACTAAGTCATGATAATAAGCTTCTTGTAGGAATGCTTGGTATGCACGGTTCATACGCTTCAAATATGGCTATGAGTGAGACTGACTTGGTTATCGCACTAGGGGCTAGATTTGATGACAGGGTTACTGGTAAGCTAAGCGAGTTTGCTAAAAATGCAGGTGTTATACATGTAGACATCGATCCTGCATCTATATCAAAACTTGTAAACGCAGATTATCCTATAGTCGGTGATATAAAAAGTGTTGTAAAAGATATGTTAGAACAAGTTGGTAGAATAGATCCTAAAAAATATATTCAATGGCGTGAGACAATATCTAAATTTAATGAATTACATCCGTTAATGTACCATGAGGACAGTGATAGACTTAAGCCTCAATGGGTAATCGAGCGTGTTGGTGAGCTTCTTGGTGATAGTGCAAATATCTCTACAGATGTTGGACAACACCAGATGTGGACGGCACAGTTTTATCCATTTAGCAGAGCTCGCCAGTTTATAAGTTCCGGCGGACTTGGAACAATGGGCTTTGGTTTTCCTGCAGCAATGGGTGTAAAAGCAGCTTCTCCTGAGAAAATAAGTATTAACTTTACAGGTGATGGTTCAATCCTTATGAATGTACAGGAGTTGATGACAGCGGTTGAGAAGAAACTACCTGTTATAAATATTATTTTAAACAACAACTATCTTGGTATGGTTCGTCAGTGGCAGACACTTTTTTACGACAAGCGCCACTCTGAGACAGATCTGAGTGTACAGCCTGACTTTGTAAAACTAGCAGAAGCATTCGGCGGTGCAGGTTATAGAGTTAAGACTAAAGAAGAGTTTGATGCAGCACTTAAAGATGCGATTAAAAAAGATGTAGTTACTTTTATTGAGGTTAGTGTTGAGAGACTTGAAAATGTTCTTCCGATGGTACCTGCAGGTGGAAGTTTATTTAACATGATGTTATTAGGTAAGAAAGGAGATAAATAATGACTGAAAATAGCGAAAGAAGAGTAGTATCAGTAATCGTTGTTAATGAATCAAGTGTTTTATCTCGTATAACAGACCTTTTCTCAGCACGTGGATATAACATAACATCTTTAACGGTAGCACCTATTCCTGAGAGTAGATACTCAAGACTTACAATAGTTACATCAGGAAGTATTCGTGTGATAGAGCAAATCACTAAGCAACTTCACAAACTTATTCCTGTTTATAGAGTATATGAACATGCTGATTTAGTTGAGAAAGAGATGGCTTTAGTTAAGTTTCCTGTGTCTGAGAATATTACAGATATCAGCACTCTTTGTGAAGCTTATAATGGAAAAATTGTAAATGTAGGTGATAATGTTATTATAGCTATGGTTGCAGATGAACCAAAAAGAGTTGATAACTTCTTAAAAATCATACAAAGATATAATCCAAAAGAGATAGTAAGAAGCGGTGCTGTAGCCCTTGAAAGGTAACTTATGACATTAAAAGAGTTAGTAGCGAATATCGGTATTGAGTTAGACAGTGATGGCTTTGAAGTAACTTCTATGAATACACTCTCAGATGCGAGTGGAAGTGAACTCTCTTTTGTAGCTAATAAAAAATATATTAAAGATGCTGCTAACTCAAAAGCTGGAGCTATACTTATAGATGAAGCAAATAAAGATATTGTTCCAGATGGATGTATAGCTTTAGTTGTTGAATCACCTTATTGGTCAATGGCTACACTCTCAAAGTTTTTTTCAACTCCGATAGAAGATGAGAAACTACCTGAACCAATAATAGGTGAGGGGACAAAAGTATCAGCTAAAGCTGAAGTTGCAAATGGAGCAATTATCGGTAAAAACTGTACGATCATGGCTGGTGTATATGTCGGAGCTAGTTCTAAAATAGGTGACAATACCATCCTTTACCCAAACGTAGTCGTATATAAAGAGTGTGTGATCGGAAGTGATTGTATCATACATGCAGGCACTGTTATCGGTAGTGACGGTTTTGGATTTGCTTCAAATAAATTGGGTGAGCATAATAAGATCCATCATAATGGAAATGTTGTGATCGGTGATGATGTAGAGATAGGTTCAAACACTTCGATAGATAGAGCAGTTTTTGGTTCTACAATAATCAAAACAGGTGTTAGACTTGATAATCTTATACATGTAGCACACAATTGTGAATTTGGTGAGTACTCAGTAGTTGCAGGTCAAAGTGGTTTTGCCGGTTCATCTAAAATCGGTAGAAGTAATGTATTTGGTGCTCAATCAGGTACAGCAGGCCATTTAGAGATAGCTCCGTTTAATACATTCGCAGCAAGGACCGGTGTTACAAAAACTATTAACACTAGTGGAAAGACTTATGCAGGTTTTCCTTTTATGGATCATAAACTGTGGTTAAAGATCCAAGGAAAACTAGCAAGACTTATTAAGTAAGCTCATAAGGAATAGTAGATGTTTTTTGATTTCATAGTAATTATATTTGTTTTAGGGTCAATGTATTTGGGTTATAAGTACGGTACACACATTGAGCTTTACAGAATAGGGCGTGTGTTTTTAGGTATGACACTCTCTGGTATGTATGCTATGCCTATGGGTTGGAAACTTACATATATGGGAATTTTAAGTGCAAATAATGTTGCTATTTTAAAACTCATGGGCTTTTTCGCAATCTTTACAGTTTATTGGATTATTACGATCATCATAGTTAAACTGTTTGTTAAGTTTGATATTCATAAACATAAAATAAATCACTATATCGGTATAGTTGTCAATGGTACACTTGCTATCTTGTTTGTAACATTTACATCTTTTTTTACTACTCAACTTGCTTTTGCAAAAGATGGATATAAAGCTTATTTAAGAGATAAGAGTTTTTCTTATATTTATATGGATAGGGCTTGTAGAAAAGCTATAACTGAAAAAGTTGTAAAAGAGATTACTGGAGATACTGCCAGTCAAATTATTATAAATAATGTAGCTAAATAGTTTGTGAGTAAAAGAGAATTAATAATTCTCTTTTACAAACTCTTCGATTCTTTTTATACCTTCACGTATAGTATCTAAGTCTGTTGCAAAACTAAGTCTGAAGTAACCGGCTGAACCAAAAGCTTCACCTGGGACTACAGCTACAAGTTTTTTATCTAATAACTCTTTTGCAAACGTAAGTGAATCATTTGTGATCTCTTTTGTATTTACAAAAAGATAAAATGCACCATCAGGTTTTAAAACACTTAGTCCATCTATCTCGTTGATAAGTTTTACAGCTTCATCTCTACGCTCAACAAATGCTTTTTTCATCATAGCCATATCAGCATCTGCACTTCCGTCAAGTCCTGCGATAGCTGCATATTGAGTTATTGAATTTATGTTTGATGTACTTTGAGACTGAAGTTTTTTAGTTGCTTTTACTAGTTCAGCATCTGCACATGCCATATAACCAAATCTCCACCCAGTCATAGCAACAGATTTTGACAAACCATTTATAGTGATAGTACGTTTATACATGTCATCACTTATAGCTGCACAAGAAGTAAACTCGCCATCATATGTTAGTTTTTCATACATCTCATCACTAGCTACTAATATGTCAGTTCCCTCTAACACTTTTGCAAGTGCAGTTAGTTCATCTTTTGAATAAACTGCACCAGTCGGGTTTGATGGAGTAGTCAAGATTAACATCTTAGTTTTTGGAGTTATAGCAGCTTTTAGTTGCTCAGGAGTAATTTTAAAAGACGTTTCTTCGTTTGTTTGTATCTCTACAACCGTTCCACCGCAGTATTTTACAAGTTCTGGGTAAGTAACCCAGTACGGTGCGGGAATAATCACTTCTGCACCATCTTCAATAGTAGCTGAGAACAAGTTAAATAAAGTGTGTTTAGCACCGTTATTCGTCATAATATGATTAGGCTCGTAAGTTAAGCCATTATCTCTTTTTAATTTTTCTGCAATAGCTTTTCTAAGTGCAGGCACACCATCTACAGCAGTATATTTAGTATGTTCATCGTTAATAGCTTTGATTGCTGCATCTTTGATAACTTGTGGTGTACCAAAATCAGGTTCACCGGCTGAGAAACTTAGTATATCTTTTCCCTCAGCTTTTAACTCTTGCGATAAAGTAGTTATAGCAATAGTAATAGATTCAGATAGCGAGTTTATGCGATTAGTCATAATAGCCCTTTTTGTTACAAAATATTTTTAGAATTATACTAAAAAAAGTTGGCTTTGAGGTTAATTTTTCATCGCTTTAATAAAAGAATCGTAGATGTGTTCCAGTTCTAAATCTTGCTCAAGAACATCTTTGTTGTCCTCACGAAGAATATGCTCTAAAATAGCCACCCTTTTAAGAAGATACTCAAACATCTCTTTGTTTATATCTGGAAGCATATTGTGCATAAATGGATCTTTACAGCGACCTTTTTCTATCACATGTGCAGGTATACCAATAGCTGTTGAGCATTCAGGCACAGGCTTTACAACAACAGAGTTGGCACCGATCTTAGCATATGCACCGATCTCAATGTTTCCTAAAACTTTTGCACCAGCACCAATAACTGCACCTTGGCGGATTGTCGGGTGGCGTTTTCCGTGTTCAAGTGATACACCACCTAGTGTCACACCCTGATAGATCAAGACATCATCTTCTATAATTGTTGTCTCACCGATAACAACACCCATTCCATGGTCTATAAATACACGGCTCCCAATTTGTGCTGCTGGGTGTATCTCAACATTTGTCATCCATTGTGAAAAACCGGAAATCATCCTAGCTAATCTTTTAAAGTTTGCTTTATATACCGCATGGGATATTCTATACCAGACAACAGCCCAAATACCGCGGTAATTAAATAAGAAATCTACCCATGAATTCAGGGCAGGGTCGTTTTTGTATGCGTTTGAAAAATCTTCTATAATGTTTGAAATTATGCCCACAATCTTAACCTTAATATGTCGTTCTTAAATATCCATTTTGTTCTAAATATGTTTTTAATTTTGTAAGTGTATCAGCTTTTTCTTGTGTTGTGATAAAGTCACTTTGTACTATATCCGCTTCAAGTTTATTTAAAATGTCTTCATTTTTATAACCAATGTCTTCTAATATATCTAAAATATTTTCAGATTCTATTCCGTTGCTTATATTGTAATCATCTTCTGTAATATTTATAGTATATTCATTAGGTTTACTAAACAAATTATGGTTCATGCCAAGAGTTTCTTGATAAGCACCAACATTGAAAAATCCTAAAAAATATTCTTCATTATCCAGATCAACATCATGTAGATGCAATGGTTTAGATGGATCAAAACCTATCTCACCGTCACTGTCACATGTTATGTCCCAAAGTGAAGCTGCACGAATCGGTTTTTTGTTAAGTTTATGGATCGGCATAACAGGAAAGTTTTGTTTTATTCCCCAATAGTCTGGCAAACTTTGAAATATTGATAAGTTAACTAAATATCTCTCTTGAAGTCTTACATGTAGAAGTTCTAATTCACGTGAGCCTTCAAACCCTTCAATATGCAAAGCTTTTTTAATAATATTATGAACCAATATCTCTGCGTTTGAGCGATCTTGAAGGTCAATATAACCTAGATCAAAAAGCGTAAAGAGTGATTCTTGATGATCAAGTGCATCGTGAAGGTACTCAATAGATGTTTTGGATGAGATCAGATCATTAAGTTCCACAAGCTCTTGAACAAGAGGAGGATTTACATCTTTTAGATTAAGAAGTCTTTCATGGTAGTCTTGTGAGAATAACTCTAAAACAGGTGCTATAAGTGTTGCATGTGAGGCTACAATAAAACGACCTGATTCAGTATATATATTTGGATGTTTAATGTTCTTAGCGTCCATGATCTCACCAAGCAAAAATACAACAGAACTTGAGAACTCTTTTATAGAGTAGTTGTGAACCTGAGAGTCTTCGTGTTGGTCATACTCTACGGCAAGTCCACCACCGATATTTATATTTTTTAAAAATTTAGCACCCATCATCCTAAGCTCAGCATATATATTTCCGGCTTCACGAAGAGCTTTTTTTAGAGGTGCTATGTCACACATTTGAGAACCGATATGAAAGTGGATCATACTAAGCGAATCAAGAAGATTAGCATCTCTTAAGAGTGCTACAGCTTCTATTATCTCAGTAGAAGTGAGCCCGAACTTAGCATCCATTCCGCCACTTTTTGCCCAAGTTCCGCTTCCTGCACTATGCAGTCTGATCCTGATACCGATATTTGGAACTTTAAAGTTTGTTTGTTTAGCAACTTCTATGATCGTCTCAAGTTCGTTTAAACCTTCGATAGTTAAAGTTATGTTGTGACCACAACTAGCACCAATAAAAGCTAGAGTGATCATCTCTTCATCTTTAAAGCCGTTTACGGTTATATCTGCCCCGATCTCTACTTGACTCATAGCTAAAACAAGTTCTGCTTTACTTCCGGCTTCAAGTCCATAGTTAAACTCTTTTCCTTGTTCTATTATCGCTTTTACCGCATTTGGGAACTGGTTTACTTTTAGAGGAAAAACAGCGTTAAAAGAACCTTTATAGTCGTTTTCTTTTATGGCACTGCTGAAATTAGTGTATAAACTGTTGATCTGTTTTTTTATAAGATGTGGAAACCTAAGTAGCATAGGTCCTCGTATACCGTCTTCTCTTAAACTTCTGACAATATCTACAAGTGCAGGCTTTGATTTGTAGTTTAGTTTTACTTTTCCATCTTTAATGATAAAGTTATCATTAGAGAAAATATCTATACCGTAGTTATTCATGGTCATCCAATTAAAAGTCTTCTATATTGACTGTATTTTCAGATTTATCTTCAAGGTTTTTTATAACCATTGTTTTGTTTTTGATCTCATTTGAGCCAATAATACAAAAATATTTTGCTTTAACCTTATCAGCAGCTTTCATATGATTTTTAAAGTTTTTAGCTTTGTATTCTAGCGTAACTTTATCTGTTTTTCTTTTTTTATGAGCCAGTGAAACTACCAAGTCTATTCCCTCTTCATCCATCGCACCAATATAGTAACCCTCTAATTTATCCTCGGGCATCTGTATAAGTTCTAATAGTCTCTCGATCCCCATAGCAAAACCAACAGCAGGTGTAGCTTTACCGTCTAGAAATTCTACAAGTCTGTCATATCTTCCACCACCCGCTATAGCACTCTGACTTCCTATATCGTCACTTACGAATTCAAAGGCAGTTTTAGAATAATAATCAAGTCCGCGAACAAGGTTTGTATCTATTTCATAAGAGATGTCGTTTGCATCTAAGATCTCTTTTAGTTTTTTAAAGTCATTATCACAAGATTCGCATAGATTATGAACAAGTTTTGGAGCACCCTCGTAAAGTATTTGACACTTGTCATTCTTACAATCAAGTACACGAATAGGGTTTGTATCTAAACGGCGAACACAGTCCTCACAGATCCCGTCTTCACACTCTTTTACAAACCTGACAAGGTTGTCACGATATGTCGGCATACACTCTTTACATCCAAGAGAGTTTAGCTGTAGTCTGTAGCCGATCCCTAGTTTTTCAAGTATGTCGCTAACCATCATTATCATGTTGGCATCTTCATAAACACTGTCTTGACCAAAGCTCTCTACACCAAACTGATGGAACTGTCTTAAACGACCTTTTTGAGGTCTTTCATATCTAAACATAGCACCATGATAAAAATAACGATGATTCCCACCGGCTTTATCCAGCTTTTTTTGTATAAATGCACGAACAACACCTGCAGTACCTTCAGGACGAAGACAAACGTCATTTTCACCTTTATCTATGAACTGATACATCTCTTTACCGACAATATCACTAGACTCACCGACACTTCTTTTAAATAGGGCTGTTTCTTCTAGCAGGGGAGTCTCAATAAAGTGAAAACCGTAGTTTTGTGCTACAAATGTAGCCGTTTGTATAAAGTATGTATATCTCTCATAATCTTCACTTAGAATATCGTTCATCCCTCTTAGTGATTTAATCATGTCTATCCTTAGTATAGTAGCTGTGTAATTGTTAATAATTAATTTGAAAGGATACCATTTTATGCTTATATAAAAGTAACTCTAAAAACTAAAAGTAATTTAATTAAAAAATCTTATAATTGTTTTAGACGCTATATTTAATTAAGAAGGATTTGTTATGATCTCATTGGAAAAACTCCCCTTTGCCGATAATGCTCTTGAACCTTTTATTTCAGAAGAGACTATTCAGTACCATTATTATAAACATCATATTACTTATGCAAATAAGCTCAATGAGCTGATCGAAGGTACTAAATATGAGAAAATGTCTTTATCATCAATAATACGTGATTCAGATGGAGCCATATTTAATAATGCGGCTCAGGTCTTTAACCACGATTTTTATTGGAAAAGTTTGAGTGGATCAAAGATGTCGCCTAGCGAAGATCTTTTGATTAAGATAAATGATGGTTTTGGCTCATTAGCAAATTTAAAAGATGAGTTTGTAAAAGCTGGCACAACCCTTTTTGGTTCAGGTTGGGTATGGCTTGTTAGAGAGCCGGGTGGCAAACTTGTACTTAAACAAACACAAAATGCACAAACCCCTCTAAGTTCTAACCTTGTACCTTTATTTGTATGTGATGTTTGGGAACATGCATACTATATAGATTATAGGAACTTACGTCCTAAATATTTAGAAGATTTTTTGGAACATATCAATTGGGATTTTGTATCTAAAACTTATGAGCAAACTGATAATGATGTTTTTATTGGTGATAAGGCATGTAACGATATACATGATCCATTTTGTGATATTTTACGATCAAAAGTATTTTATTGAATATAGTTTAATATATCTTTTGTAATATCTTCAATACTATTTGTAGCATCTACCTCTACAAGCTCTATATTTAGGAGCTTGCTAGCTTCTACGATGGCATCTTGTATTTTTAAAAGGTATTCGCTTCCACGAAGTTCTATGCCGTCTAACTCTTTTTGAGATAGTCTGTATTCTAATTCCTCTTTCGTTAGACGAAGAAGAAAAACTTTTTGTGGGTATATCTTGTCTGTCGCAAAATTATTCAGACTTACTAGATCTTCTTTTGATATCTCCCCTTGAACAAGAGCATATGCGACTCCACTTATGGCACTTCTGTCTGATATGATCATTTTGTCAAGATTTGGTTTTATGACCTCTTTTACATGTTCAGCGCGATCAGCTAAAAAAAGTAAGAATTCAGCCTTTTTACTTTGTGCTTTTGCACTTAAAACTATCTCTCTTATATCTTTTCCAAGTTCAGTTGCACCAGGTTCTTTCGTTATGATAGCTTCTAGGTATATCTCTTTGAGCTTAGATATCTGTGTGCTTTTACCTGCTGTGTCGATACCCTCTATTGCAATGTACATGAGTCCATACTTCCAATAATTTCTTGAACCTCTTTTGGTAGGAGATGAGAGGTCTTACCATTAAACGACAATAAGCCTCTAACTATAGAAGAACTAATAAATGCATGTTTTAGTTTAGGCATAAGATAAACTGTTTCTATCTCATCATCTAAAGAGTTGTTTAGATAACCAAGTTGAAGTTCATACTCAAAGTCACTTACTGCACGAAGTCCACGGATCAAGATACCTGCATCGTGCTCTTTTGCTAGCTCTACGGTTAGGTTGTTGAAACCGACAACCCTTACATGTTCGAGATGTTTAACAGCTTCTTTAGTCATTTTTATACGTTCATCAAGTGTGAACATAGGTTTTTTATCTGCTGAGATCGCAACAGCTACGATAACTTCGTCAAATAAACCAAGTGCACGCTCAATTATGTCAAAATGACCGTTGGTGATGGGATCAAATGTTCCGGGGTATAGTGCTTTTTTTGTGTTTCTCATATATTATTAGTCCTCTTGCCATCTTTTATATAAACTATTTTCTATATTAAGCAGATCAAACCATTTTCCAATTATAAAGTTTTCCATTTCATCTAGGGTTTGTTGCTCTGAATAGTATGCCATTACAGGTGGTGCGATAATTACTCCAAGAGATGCGAGTTTTTGCATGTTCTCTAAAGCTATTGCAGAAAAGGGCAGCTCTCTTGGAGCTAATATGAGCTTTTTTTGCTCCTTAATCATAACACTCGCACATCTTGTTACTAGGTTGTCGCTGATTCCACACGCTATTTTTGCCAAGGTATTCATACTGCAAGGCGCTATTATCATAGCATCAGCACCAAAAGAACCAGATGCTACACTTGCAGAAATATCTTCGTTGTCATGTAGAATTGCACCTAGTTCTTTTTCTTGGACAGTAAGTGAGTTTTTGGTAAAAATAAAATGTTTTTCTATTGAGTCAGGTAGAAGCTTAAGTGTTTTAATCCCTAGATTAACCCCACTTGCACCGCTCGTTGCAACTACTATTTTTCTTTTACTCATCTTACTTCAACCCTTTGTTTTGCAACAACTTTTGCTTTTAATCTTTTACCGTCATTTTTTTGGATGGTAATTATATCATTTAACTTACCGTTTTGAAGTGCTTTTGCACTAAATGATATGCTCATCCCGGCATTATTAATCCAAACAGTTACCATAGAATCCCTTTTTACAAGACTTAACTTTTTTATATCTTTAACTGTTATAACACTATTTGTTTTTAGGTTGTATTTTGCTTGATATTTTGTAAGCCTTAGTTTTTGCAGGGGTAGCGCTCTAAACTTATCTAGTTTAAGTGTAGCATATGCCGTATTCTTTTTTGAGAGTTCTTCATTTCTATGTATTTTTTCTTTGCTTATCAACACTTTTAATTTAGCATCTATTGTGTAGTCAAAAAAATATTTTTTATTTTGATTGTCTTCTATGCTTAAAATTCCATCTTTTGAGAGATGATTTTTGCTTCTTATATGTATATTGTATATTCTGGGAAGTGTATCCATATATGATCTTGGTTGTACATGTATACTGTTTATAGTTATTTGTTTATACTTGTTTTTATAGTGTTCTCTTAAAAAGTTTTCTATTTTTGTTGTATCGATTGGACTTTTCATCTCAAAGTAAACATATCTAGATTCTATATTGAAATTTTTAAAGCCATTATTTTTTAAAAGTTTTTCAAGTTGAGTTTTTTTTATGCGCAAAGAGTGCAGATGTTTTGGAATAGTGTAGAGCAAAATATTTTCTTTATCTTTGAAAAAAAGAGTTGAGTTTATGTCGTGAGAATCTATGTAGTAATTTTGTTTAATGTATTCAAGTGCATAAAGGTTGAATGATAAAAGTAAAAAGAAAAATAGTTTAAACATCATTCACGAATTCTATCATTTTTATTTTAAATATTTATTACTGTTGAGATAATGGTTTATAGTTTTTAGATTTAAAAGGATTGAAATGATCCCCAATAAATACTTTCATCGAGTGCAAGCACTTTTACTTTCTGGCTTTATGAGCTTTACAAACTTAACTTATAAGTAGGGCGAAGTGACTGTTACACCCTACTAAGTGCCGACTTACATCTATGAAAGCGACCACCAACATCATTTAACGTGTTTTCTATATTTTTTTTGTTATTATTAGAGCTTATAAAAGTGACAGATTTGCTATTTACAGATATATACTCTAAGTAATCATTTTTCCAATCTATCTCTAGATGTATAAATGGTTCAAAAAGTAGTAATTGTATTTTTTGCATTTCGTCACCTATTTGTCTAATAGTTAGCATTAAACAAAGCTTGAATGTGCTAAATATATTGACAAGAACAGAGCTGGCAGACATATTGAGAGTGTCAAGACAGACATTATCTAATTGGGAAAAAGATGAAGATAAAAAAGAATTAATTAGATTGATAAATCAGGGACTAGCATTTGATGAAATGATGGATATAGCTAAAAAGAATCTATCAGAACTAGAAGATATACAAAAAAACGCTAATAGCGGTAAATTTAAGTTGAAGTAGTATTATGGATGATAAAAAAGAATACACAAAAGAAGAACTGCAAAAAACTATTAATGAGATAAATAATATTATAAATGAATCAAAAAAGTATGGTCATGACCATAAAATACAAATAGCTGAAAATTCTGCTGAAGAATGGCAAAAAACTATAGCTGCAAAAATGATAGGAATGTCTCCTGATGAATTGCAAAAAACTTTAACTAAGCAAATTTTACCAGATAATTATATTAGTAGTGATATATGAAAAACATTAAATCAAAAATCTAATATTGAAAAAGAAAGTTCTTTAAAAATTGAACTAGATGCGAATAAAGAAGAACTTAAAAAGCTAGAAAAACAACTAAGCGAGAGTAATGTAAATAAAAAACAAGTAGAAGAAGCAAAAGAAAAACTTGAAAAAGAAAATGAACAATTAGAAAAAAGATTAACTAAACTACAATCGGATGAAGAAACAGTTCAAAAAACTATAGAATTTATTGATACTCTTCCAAATCAGCATTTAAGCACATTAAAAATTAACATTTCTAAAAGAATAGATTTTTTTAATAAAATAGGGGTTTGGTCATTAAGCATAACTGTTTTGACATTTTTTGGATACTTAAGTGCTTTAATAATTGATTTACCTTTTCCTAGAACAAGTGTGGCTTACTTTACTAATATATTTTTCATAGTATTTCCAACATTGGTAGCATTTTCTGCGTTTAGACAAAGTAACTTAAAATCTAAAGAACTAGAGAGGATAGATGAAAAACTATTAAACAGTAATTATCTAGTAGCTTCATTAAAAGCTATACAAAAAATCAGTCCAGAAAATAACACAAATGAAGAAGTGCTAAAATCAATAAATAAACTGATAGATAGTATTTTGAAAAGTCAAAGCTCAGAAGAAGAAAAAGAGGAAGAGACTATAAATCAATCACAGTTAAGTAACATTTTAAAGGCTCTATCAGTAGCAAATAAAACTACTTAATAATATTTATTGTTAATTTAAGTTTTATTTTGTAATAATATTATTCTGATAAAAGGGATAGTATGCATAACAAGAAACATATAACTTCTACAGATATAGCCCAACATTTTGAAATAAGCTCACAAGATATAAATAAAATTCTTTCAGAACTAGGATGGATAAGTAAAAAAGACAAGTGGTGGATAGCTACTATATATGGTAAAAAACATGGTGCTATAGAGCAATACAACCCTAAAAATAAACAAAAATATGTAGTATGGAAAGATGATGTTTTTTTCAATGAGATATTAATCAAGCATATAGATGATTTTAAAATAAAAACTATAAACAACAAAGTAGCAAAGACAAAGAAAGAAAAACTAGAAAAAGGGGCTATGTACGAAATATATGTAGCTAATCACTTTAGAGAGCTTGGTCATATTGTATATGAACATGGAAGAGAAAAAGGTGTAGAAGATGGAGGAATGGATTTATTTGTAAAAGATGGGCAGAATATATATTTTGTTCAGTGCAAGAATTGGAGTACTTGGAAAATAGATCTAAATACAATTCAAGCTACACAAATGAAAATACAAAACCTACTAAATAAAAAAAGAGATTGGAAAGAGCTATTTAAAAACTATAAATCAAAGATAATGTTTGTAGCTCCAAGTGGACTTGAAAAAGGTGCATATAGATACATAGAAGAAAATAGTGATGAACTAGAGTTTAGAAAAATAGAGATATAAAGGAATAATATGAGAAATTTTTTTATGGTTTTACTGTAGGTGTTGCAGTAGGTGGGGGAATATTATTTTTCTATGTATCTCAATCATTTGAAGTTGTAATCGCATTTTGGATTATAGTTGCTATACTAGCATTAAGTGTTAATAAATTTACAAAAAAAAAAGACACACAATAACTAAATTATTATTCATAGCTGTCTAAAATACTAAGAAAAATATTTATTTAGTTCTATAAATCATATGTTTGTATTACTGATAGTGTCAGTAAAAAGCTATAAATATCACTGATACTTTGAATTTTGAAGTCTTGAAAAGCCCTAAAATAGGCGTTTTGTAGTTAGTGGTACCAGAGAGGGGATTTGAACCCCTACACCCGAAGGCGGGGGATTTTGAATCCCCTATGTCTACCATTCCATCACTCTGGCTAAAGTCGAAATGATAATGACTTATTACTTAATTATTAATTAGTTAATAGATTTTTGCCGATATGGAACTATAATTGCTGTTTAACTTATATAAAAAAAAGTGAACTGCTAATAGCAAACGGAGGTGCATTATGCGTATTTCATCAAGTATGTACTACAAAAACTTATATTCAACTAATAATTCAAATCTTCAAAATAAGCTTTTTGATGTAAATAAACAAATAGCTAGTGGAATTAGTATCCAGTATGCTAAAGATGATATCAGGACTTTTGCTGAGACCATGAGACTTGACAATGAGATAGAAGGCTTAATACAGATTAAGCAAAGTACCGAGAGTGGTTTCAAAATGGCAAACCAGACGGATTCTGTTTTAAATGAGTTTACGACAAGTATGGACCGTATGCGTACACTAATGATCAATGCTGCTAATGGTATACATAGTGATGACTCATTAGATGCTATTGCTGATGAACTTAGAGTTTTAGAGACACACTTTAAAAACTTAGCAAATACCTCTATTAATGGACAGTATCTTTTCTCAGGCACGGCAGTTGATGTAAGACCCATTGCACCTGATGGAACTTACAGAGGTAATGTCGGCTCTATGGAAGCATTTACAGGTTCAAAAACAAAACAACAGTACAATATCTCTGGTGATGAGTTGTTTTTAGGTGAAAAGTATTTGGTTAGAAGAAGAGTTACTACAAACGTTATTAATGAAAATTTAGTTCAAAACTTTCCTGGCGGAGAGACTGAAAAAGTAGATAACGGTACTAATTTAACACCTGAAAATTCTGTTCGTCAGCTTATGGGTGATACAGATGCCGCAAATGCTAATGTAAAACACCATTTTTATGTTCGCGGTGTGCAAAGCGATGGTACAGCATTTAACAAACAGATCGATATGTCTGATACCAACACTATTCAGGACCTTTTAGATAAGATCGGAGAGGCATATGGAAATACAAATTCAGTAAAAGTTGTAGATATAAGTATGAACCTAAATGGTGAAATAGTTATAGAAGACAAGATACAAGGTTCAAGTAAACTAGAGTTTCACATGGTTGGTGCTACTGACTTTGATGAGGCAGGTAATGACCTTGCGGATATTAATGATCCTATTTACGGTACACCTGGATTGATTGAAAATCTTGACCTTGGTGAGACAGATTTCCAAAATTTTATAGATGGTGTCGCAGGTACTACTTTATTTGTAAAAGAGTTTGTAAAATCTGATTATACTACGACAACAGGTCCAAATATAGAATCTCTCATATATGATAGAACATATTTTGAAAAAAATTCTACAACTATAAAAAACACTATTCCTCAAATTCTCAGAGATGGAAATGGTTTTGCAACAGCAGCCACAAAACTATCTGAAGTTGCAGACCTGTCACAACTGCCAAATGTGGGCTCACTTGATGGTACACAGCTTATATTGGAAGGAACTAATGTATTAGGTGCTGCTATGAATGTTCAGATAGATCTGGCAGCCGGTGGTTCAACATTTTCACTAGATGGTGGTGTAACTAACTATGAAATATTTGATATGAGTAACCCTAGAGTAGCAGTTCCTGCAGACGAGATGACATATCAGCAGCTTATGGATGTAATGAATATGGCTACATCAGGACAACTTCCTGCTACGACGAATACAGATACTGACTACGATGCAGCTATAAAAAGTGCAAACCTAGTTAGTACTATGCATATTGGATATGATGGAAAAATACAGTATCAACAGCTAAATGTATCGAATACTCAAACAAATATATCCCTGTATGATTCAAATAGTGGTGACCTTAATGCTCCACCTTCAGTTATGACTTTTAATTCAAATAATGCCATAGAGGTAAGGGACCCAAAAACAGACTTTTTTGGTGTTTTGGACACTATGATTACTGCAGTTGAAAACCATAAGCTTTATGCAGATGGCTCAAAAGGTGATGTAAGAAGTGTTGGTATTGAAGATGCCATAGCTATGATCGATGACTTGCAAGACCATGTACTACGTTCTCACGCTAAAGTAGGTTCTCAGGTAAATGCACTAACAAGTTCAATTGAACGTTCTGAAATACTAGAAATTAGTGCTAAGACACTTCGTTCAAAAATTATTGATACAGACCTTGCCGAAGCTTCTTTGCTTCTAGCACAACTTAATGTAAATTATCAGTCTATGCTATCAACTGTAGGGAAAGTTTCACAGCTAAGTCTGGTGAATTATCTATAAAATTGGAACATTTTTGGCTATACTTCCTTTAATTATTTAATATATTTAGAGGTCGTTGCTTTTGAAAGAAACTGTTTTCATACTTATTTTTGGAATTATAATCTATTTGGCTTTTGCTACGGTACTTGGAGATGTATCTCTGATGGGTAGTTATGGCTCTTATTTTGCTTTATTAAACCACAAATACTTTGGGTATATCTCTTATATATATCTTTTTGTCTTTCTTATCCCTTTATATATTTTTTACAAAGATACGACATACAATCTAAGAAAATTCGAGATTAGTATCTCTTCATTTTTATTATTATTTTCTTTCTTGCTTGTTCAGTCAATGTTAATAGATGGAAAACTTAGAGGTTCTTTTGCCGGTGGTTTTGTTGATTTTTTAACTCCATATATAGGCTTACTTGGTTTATGGATCTTTTGGCTTGTTATTACCACAGTGTCTATTATGATAATTTTAGAAAAAAATGTCCATGAACTTTTAGACTATGCCTTAGAGATGCTAAAAGATAAAAGACAAGCAAGAATTGATAGTATACTGCAAAATAAAAGTATAAGTAAGCCTGCAGAAGAGGTTCAAGAAGAGATAAAAGAAGAAGCTACACATGAAGAGACTATTGATTTTGATGTTGCGGAAGCTGAGCCTTTAAATAAAGAAATATTAGAAAAAAATGATGAGCCAAGAATCAAGCTTATAAAAAAAGATGAGCAAAAAATTGAAAAAAAAGACAAAATTAAAATAGAGAAAGAATTTGAAAAACCACATAATATTGTGGAATTGGCATCAAAAATCAAAGAACAAAAAAATGCTACTATTGTCGATGAACTTGAAGAAAATACAAAACTTTTAGAAACCATAGAAAAGGGAAAAACTGAAAAACCAAAGAATTTTACCCTGCCAAAATTAGAATTTTTACAAAAACCAAAACCAAAAACTAACAACATTGATGAGAGTGAACTTGATGAAAAGATCCAGTACCTTATAGAAAAGCTAGCACATTTTAAAATTGAAGGTGATGTGATTCGTACATATGCAGGTCCTGTTGTCTCTACATTTGAGTTTAAACCTGCTGCAAATGTTAAAGTAAGTAAGATATTAAATCTACAAGATGACTTAGCTATGGCACTCTCAGCTGAGACTATTCGTATTCAGGCTCCGATCCCTGGAAAAGATGTAGTTGGTATTGAAATTCCAAACGATACGGTTGAGACTATTTATCTACGTGATCTTTTAGATGATAAACTCTTTCAAGAATCAAAATCACCTTTAACTATTGCACTTGGTAAAGATATAGTAGGAAAACCTTTTGTAACTGACTTAAAAAAGCTTCCACACCTTCTTATTGCAGGTACAACCGGTAGTGGTAAAAGTGTTGGTATCAATGCGATGATACTCTCACTTTTATATAAAAATTCACCAGATCAGCTTAGACTTCTTATGATAGATCCTAAGATGCTTGAGTTTTCTATATATAATGATATACCACACCTTCTTACACCTGTTATTACAAAGCCAAAACAGGCGATAGTCGCACTTAACAACATGGTTAACGAGATGGAACGCCGTTATGAATTGATGAGTGATACAAGAACCAAAAATATTGAAAACTACAATGAAAAAGCTAAAAAAAGTGCTTATGAACCATTCCCTTATATAGTTGTTGTTATAGATGAATTGGCTGATTTGATGATGACAAGTGGAAAAGACGTTGAACACTCTATTGCAAGGCTTGCACAAATGGCAAGGGCATCTGGGATCCACTTGGTTGTTGCAACACAAAGACCGAGTGTAGATGTTGTAACAGGTCTTATTAAGGCAAACTTACCATCACGTATTTCATATAGAGTAGGGCAGAAAGTTGATTCTAAAATTATTTTAGATCAAATGGGTGCCGAATCACTTTTAGGTAAGGGTGACATGCTCTTCACACCTCCAGGTGCACCTGCACTTGTACGTCTTCATGCTCCTTGGAGCTCAGAAGAAGAGATAGAAAAGATCGTTGAGTTTATAAAATCTCAAAGAGAGCCAAACTATGACAAAAGTTTCCTTATTGAAGATGAAGACGGTAATGGTGGTTACAGTAGTGACAGCTATGAAGAGTTAGATGAGCTTTTTGAAGATGCTAAAAGGGTTGTACTAAACGATAGAAAAACATCAATATCTTACCTTCAAAGAAAGCTTCAAGTTGGTTATAATCGTTCAGCAAGGATTATAGAGCAACTTGAGGGTGAAGGAATTTTATCCGCACCAAATACAAAAGGCGTAAGAGAGATCCTCTGATGGTAAAAGCCCAGCTAGTTTTTACTAAGTACGCACACTCTTATAAAGTAGATATACCAAACCTTGAAGAACTTAGTGTCCAGCAGATAAAACAGCTGCAGGACTTTGTATCTTTTAGAAATGGTATGTTTGACTTTGATACTTACAGTTTTAAAATTCAAAAAACATTAGAATATCATGAGTTTGTAAAACTTATCAAAGAGTTAAATATAGAGTCTACATGTAAGGAAAATAGAGAGCTTTACAAAGAGATTCCAAGAGTAGGTTTTGGTCAGTACAAAGGTATGCCAATATCTGATTTGCCCGATTCATACCTTTTGTGGCTTAAAAGTAACTATCATGGAGAGCAAAAAGATATCTTTTTAAAAGAGATAACAAAACGTAAGCTTTAGCTTGTTTTTTCTAAAGCTTTTTTTACTAAGATAGGTCCAACCAATTCAAAGAATATAGTTGAAGCAATAACAATAGATAAAATAATTTGTCCATACTCTATAAAGTAGTTGGATGCAACAAGTGCCATACCTATTGGTACTCCGGCTTGTGGTAGCATTGCAAATCCAAGCCATGTTCTAGTTTCTTTATCAGTATTACTAAGCTTAGAACCAATATATGTACCAAAAATTTTACCTAGCACTCTAAAGATAATATATGTTATTCCTATATAGCCGATATCAAGTAATGAAACTATGTTTAAAGATGCACCGGCAAGTACGAAAAATATACTCATAAACGGCCATTCAATACCTTCTATAGCATGGAATGGGTATTCATGATGTGTAGCAAAATTTGTGACTATAAGTCCCATTGTTATAGCAGAGATTAAAAAAGAGACCTCAAAAAAGATCGATACACCACCAAGTATAAATACTAATCCGAGTGCTTCCATAAGTATTGGTTGGCCGTCTTTTACCCTTCCTGTTAAAAAAGCTGCTGGAAAACCGATTAGTACTCCCAAAAACAATGCTCCACCAATCTCTTTAAAAGTATTTAAAATTAATGAGCTATAGTCTCCATTTCCGAGAATAATGGATATTAAAGCAAGACTGAAACTAAAAAGTATAAGTCCCCAAGCATCATCTAAAGCTACTACAGATAAAAGCAGATCAGAAAATTTACTTTTAAAATTATTTTCTAAAATAATATCAATTATAGCTGCTGGTGCTGTTGCTGAAGCTATAGTACCAAGTATAATTGCTAATTCTATATCTATACCAAAAGCAAATAGTCCAAGTGTGACAAATAGTGTAGTTAAAATTGCAGCTGTTAAAGAGATAATGAAAGCTTTTTTGCCATTTTCTTTCAAAAAAAATATATTTAATTTTCCACCTATTAAAAATCCAACCATTAAAAGCACCATATCAGCAATAAGTTCAAATTGATTTGTAATAAATTTTGGAATAATACCTAAAACACTATCACCTATGACGATCCCAAATATTAAAAGTAGAGTAACTCTGGGAAGTTTTGTTTTTTTACCTAAAGTGTCTACTCCCATACCAACAAGAAGTATTAATCCAATTATTATTAAAAAACTTGATTCTTCACTCATACCCATACACCTTCTAACTCATAAGCACAGTATGGACAGACACCATTGTCTTTAAGCTCACTTGTCACAAACTGCCCTATATGACCTCTGCGGTCAATCACTCTGTTCTTACAGTTTGGACAATATGTTGATTCATAATCTTCATCATCTATATTTCCGATGTACACATATTTTAATCCCTCTTCTTTAGCTATTTTATAAGCTCGATGAAGGGTCGATAACGGAGTTCTTGGTCTATCTAACATCTTGTACATCGGATGAAAGGCTGAAAGGTGCCAAGGGATAGAGTCATCAAGTTCTGCTAAAAATTTAGCGATTTCTCTTATCTCTTTATCCGAGTCATTTTTCCCATCTATTAGAAGTGTAGTGATCTCTATCCAAATACCTTTTTCATGTGCATACCTCACACACTCTAGTACCGGTTTTAATCTGGCGCCGCATATCTCCTTATAAAATTCATTGTTGAATGATTTTATATCAATATTCATACCGTCTATATACGGTTCAAGCAGATCTATAGCTTTATGAGTCTCATATCCGCTTGTAACATAGATATTTTTTAAGCCTCTCTTATGGGCTAGTTTAGCGGTGTCATAAGTGTATTCAAAAAATACTATGGGTTCATTGTATGTGTAAGCTATAGAATCACAACCATTTTCTATCGCAAGCTCAACAATCTCTTCTGGTGGAAGTTCATGTCCGGTTATTTTATGCTTTTTCTCTTTGGGGTATTGAGATATTTCATGGTTTTGACAAAACTTACATGAGAAGTTACACCCGACTGTACCTACTGAGAACGACTTGCTTTTTGGGAGAAAATGAAACATTGGTTTCTTCTCAACAGGGTCAACATTTACAGCAGCAGCTATACCATATACTAAAAGTTTAAGTTCTCCATCGATTACTTGTCTAACACCACAAATGCCGTATTCACCTTCATCAAGGATACAAGCCTGAGAACATGCTTCACATAAAACCTTAGAGTTGTTTAGACTTTTACTCAGCCATGCACTTTTAGACACTTTCTACCTTTTATAATTACGGTTTTTTAAAAAACTTACTAAACTCTGTAGGGAACGGGAATACTATTGTATTCGTTTTATCGCTTGAAATATCGTTCATCGTTTGAAGATATCTAAGTTGTATTCCTAGATCATTTTGAGATAGTATATTTGAGGCTTCAAGCAGGTTCTTACTAGCTTCAAGCTCACCTTTTGAGTTTATTACTTTAGCACGACGTTGACGCTCGGCTTCAGCCTGCTTTGCAATAGCACGTATCATACTCTCATCAAGATCAATATGTTTGATCTCAACATTTGATATTTTAATACCCCATGCATCTGTTTGTTTATCTAATATCTCCTGTATATCTGCATTTAACTTCTCTCTCTCAGCTAACATCTCATCTAGTTCATGCCCACCTAGAACGGAGCGAAGAGTTGTTTGAGCCAGTTGACTAGTTGCCGAGTGAAAATCTTCCACTTGAATAATAGCCTTCTGGGCATCTATAACACGAAAATAGACAACAGCATTAACATGTACAGAAACATTGTCATGTGAGATAACATCTTGTGTTGGTACATCTAGTACTATTGTACGAAGGTCTACTCTAACCATCTGTTGTATATATGGGATTAATATTATTAATCCGGGACCTTTTATCCCTGTAAAACGCCCAAGTGTAAAAACAACACCACGCTCATACTCTCGTAGTATGCGAATAGACATTGATAAGAATACGATAATAAAAACTACTATATAAATTCCCGTTGCAGGTACATCAAAATACATCTTCTACTCCTTAATTGGTTTAACTTCAAGTATAAGACCTGAAAGGTTTGTAACTTCAACCCTTTGACCTACACTTAACTCACTTTTGCTTATTGCACTCCACATTTCACCATGACAATGTACATGATAATTATTTCCATCTACACCTACCACCTCTGCTATACTGCCTATCATCTCTTCAGTACCACTAACAATTTTAGCAGATCTTGAGTTTATAAAAAGTTTCATGACCAAGATAAAAAATGCGAGACTGACGAGTGTAAATGCTATTATCACAGGGATAGAAACACTGCTTCCTAAGGTTTGGGAATCAAAAAGAAGCACAGACCCAAAGGCAAATGATATAACCCCGCTAATGCCCAGAATCCCAAACCCTGCGACAAAGACTTCCGAGATCATAAAGCTTATACCCAATATGATCAAAATAAGTCCGGCATAGTTAAAAGGGAGTATATTAAGTGAGTAGAGTGCTATTACTCCTGATATAACACCTACAACTCCTGGAACTATAGCACCTGGATTCATGAGTTCAAAAAATATGCCATATATAGCGATCAAAAGAAATATATATGCCATATTTGGATTAGTAATTATTGATAGAAAACGAGTTTTAAAATCAGCCTCAAAGCTTATTATAGTGACATTTTGTGTTTCTAGAACCACATGTTTGTTTGATACCTTTAGTGTCTTTCCATCTAGCTTATGCAAAAGCTCTTTTGTGTCTTCTGCCATTATATCGATGACGCCATAAGATAAGGCATCTTTAGCTGAGAGACTTTTAGATTCTTTTACTGCATCGAGTGCCCATGAGATATTACGATCATTTAATTGAGCTAAACTTTTCATGTATGCAGTTGCATCATTTATTGCTTTTTTTTCTAAAGTAGATGTTTTATTACTTGAGTTTAGATCTGTTGGTTGCGTAGTTGGCATAATGTTAACTGGAGTAGCAGCACCAAGATTTGTCCCAGGAGCCATAGCGGCTATATGAGAAGCATAAAGAATATATGTCCCGGCACTTGCTGCACGTGAGCCCTTTGGATAGACATACGTTACAACGGGGATAGTAGAATTAAGTATCTCTTGTATTATCTCTCTCATAGACGTGGATAGACCACCTGGAGTATCAAGTTCTAAAAGTATCATTTGGGCGTTTTTAGTTTTTGCTGCTATCATCGCATTTTTGACGTAATTACTGGTTGCTGGTCCAATTGCACCGTTGATATTTAGTTTCATAATTGTAGATGTGTCACTGAGTAGCGGTATGATCATAAAAAGTAAAAGAAAGAGTAAGCGTTTCATATGGCCACCTATCTAAATATCAAAAAATATAATAAATAATACTACTATAGAGCATTAAAGTCAAGTTGAATGATTTTTACATTTAACATGTATAATGGTATATTTTTTTTAGGATAGAGTATGCAAGATAAACAAATAATAGATACGATAAAAGAACAATATACTAGAGATATTAGAAAACAATTAGTAAAAAGTGTCATTAAAAACGAAAAAGAGAATGACATAGAGTCTGTAAGATCTTCATATAACATTGTGAACCAAATATTTTCATATATAATGAGCGAACTAGGTTGGACACTGTCTGATGATTCTAACTCTTGGGATGATAGACCACTTAAAATCATGTTAGAAGTGTTTCCAAATATTGATAAAACTAAATGGTTTGAAGAGAAATTATTGCAGGTAAAAGGTTTAGTAAGCTTAAAAGGCGACTTTTAGTGTTACTAAAGTAAACATTATGTAAAAAATATAGATAATTTATGTTTCATAATGTAACATAAATAGAAAACGGACTTTTTATTAGGTTATAATTTTTCAAATTTATACTTAAGGGTTAATTATGGCATTTTTAGATGACTATAAAGCACATACACAAGAGAGAGCTGAGCTTGGTGTACCACCATTAGCACTGACTGCTGGGCAAACAGCTGAGCTTGTTGAATTACTAAAAGCTTCACCAATTGTTGAGCAAGACTATGCAATGGATATTTTCGAAAATAAAATTCCTGCAGGTGTTGATGACGCTGCCTATGTAAAAGCTGCATTTTTAAATGATGTAGTACAAGGTAACACTAGCTGTGATGCAATTGATGCAGTAAAAGCATGTAAGATCTTAGGAAAAATGCTTGGTGGTTTTAACGTAACTCCACTAGTAGAAGCACTTAAGATTGATGGTGATGTAGCAAATACTGCTGCTGAAGAATTAAAAAATACTATCTTAGTATATGATGCATTTAACGATGTAAAATCTTTAATGGATGCAGGAAATGCTAAAGCTAAAGAAATAGTAGAGTCTTGGGCAAATGGTGAGTGGTTTACTAACAAACCGGCACTTGAAGATGAGATCACTGTAACTGTTTACAAAATCCCTGGTGAGACAAACACAGATGATCTTTCACCTGCATCTGAGGCATTTACTCGTGCGGATATCCCATTACATGCAAACTCTATGCTTGGTTCAAAAATGGAAAATCCACTTGATACAATGAAAGAGTTAAAAGAGAAGGGGTACCCTTTAGCATACGTTGGTGATGTTGTAGGTACTGGTTCATCTAGAAAGTCTGGTATTAACTCTGTTCAATGGCACATGGGTAGAGATATCCCAGGTATCCCAAATAAAAGAACTGGTGGTGTAGTTATCGGTTCTATCATCGCCCCAATTTTCTTCAATACTGCAGAAGATTCAGGATGTTTACCGATTCAAGCTCCGGTTGATGCGTTAGAGACTGGTGATGTTATTACTGTTAAGCCAAACGCTGGTGAGATTGTAAAAGACGGTGCTGTTGTTTCAACATTTGAAATATCTCCAAACACTCTTCCAGATGAGATGAGAGCTGGTGGTCGTATTCCACTTATTATCGGTAAAGGTTTAACTGCTAAAGCTAGAGAAGCTTTAGGTATGGCTCCATCTGATCTATTTATGGCTCCTTCTCAACCTGCTGATAACGGTAAAGGTTTTACACTAGCGCAGAAAATGGTAGGTAAAGCTTGTGGTATTGAGGGTGTTAAGCCTGGTGTTTACTGTGAGCCTATAGCAACTACAGTTGGTTCTCAAGATACAACTGGACCTATGACTCGTGATGAGATCAAAGAGCTTGCTGCACTTTCTTTCGGTGCTGACATGACTATGCAATCGTTCTGTCATACAGCCGCATATCCAAAACCGGCTGATATTAACTTACAACATACACTTCCTGAGTTCTGGACAAGTAGAAAAGGTTTTATCCTTCGCCCAGGTGATGGTGTAATCCACTCATGGTTAAATAGACTTTGTCTTCCAGATACTGTTGGTACTGGTGGAGATAGCCATACTCGTTTCCCAATCGGTATATCTTTCCCAGCAGGGAGTGGTCTTGTAGCATTCGCAGGTGTAACTGGTATGATGCCTTTAACTATGCCTGAGTCTGTTCTTGTAAGATTTAAAGGGACTATGCAACCGGGTATCACTTTACGTGACATGGTAAATGCTATTCCACATCAAGCTATTAAAGATGGTTTACTTACAGTTGAAAAAGCTGGTAAGAAAAATATATTCGCTGGTCGTGTCTTAGAGATCGAAGGTTTAGAAACACTTAAATGTGAGCAAGCATTTGAGCTATCAGATGCATCTGCTGAGAGAAGTGCTGCAGCTTGTACAGTTAAGTTAGATAAAGAGCCTATAATCGAATACCTAAGCTCAAACATCGCTCTAATCGATGAGTTGATCGAGCAAGGTTATGAAGATGCAGCTACTCTAGCTCGTAGACGTGACAAAATGAAAGACTGGATCGCTAATCCTGAGCTTTTAGAAGCTGATAAAGATGCAGAATATGCAGCTGTGATCGAAATCGATATGGATCAGATCAAAGAGCCTATTTTAGCTTGTCCAAATGATCCGGATGATGTTAAGACATTAACTGAGATCCGTGAAGCTGGTTTACAGACTAAGATCGATGAAGTGTTTGTTGGTTCATGTATGACAAATATAGGACTATTCCGTGCTCTTGGTGAGATCCTAAAAGGTGAAGGTGTAGTTAAAAACAAACTGTGGATATGTCCTCCAACTAAAATGGATGAAAAAACTCTTACAGAAGAAGGGTACTATTCTATCTTCGGTATGGCTGGTGCTCGTACAGAGATTCCAGGATGTTCTTTATGTATGGGTAACCAAGCTCAAGTTGGTCAGGGTGCATATGTATTCTCAACTTCAACTCGTAACTTTGATAACCGTCTTGGTAAGGACTCTCAGGTGTATCTTGGTTCTGCTGAGCTTGCTGCTGTTGTAGCACTTAAAGGTGAACTACCGACACCAGCAGAGTACTTAGAGATAGTATCTGGAAAAATTACTCCTGATATGACTGATACAGTTTACAAATATTTAAACTTTAATACAGTTTCTCAAGAACAACTATCTGCAATGGTTAAATAAGACCATTAAGAACAACGTTATATGCGTTGTTCTTAAACACTTTTATAACTCCTACTAATAAAAATTAAAAATTAATCATATACTAAAAGAATATTCCAAGTCCAAACTAGATAGAATGCACGCAATTTATCAAAGAGGAAATTATATTGAATAAGTTAGATTTATTAAGATACTCAGCCCTAACTGAAGGACTTTCTTGGTTAGCATTGCTTTTTATTGCTATGCCTTTAAAATATTATGCTGCAGAGCCTATATATGTTAAGTTTGTTGGTATGACTCATGGGATATTGTTTATAGCATTATTTGCACTTCTATTACAAACATTTTTTGAAGAGCGCTTACCTCAGAAAGAGGCAGTTAAAATCTTTATTGCTTCATTTATACCGTTTGGTACATTCTTTACAGATAAGAGTCTTCGCGAGCTTATAGCTGAAGAAAAATCTGTAAAAGTTAAATCCTAATCTCTTATAATATCAAAGTCCATAGGGTATTTAGGTATGAACTTGTTTTTATCTACCTTATGGTTTTGTTTTTGGTTTGAAAATACTATCTTTACTTTATTTTCAAACTGGTCTAAATAAGATACAGACTCGATCTTTCCTTCACTTATCTCAATAGTATATTCAGTGTTCTTGTGAACTGTAATAAATGTGTTTATTGATATTTTTTTTGCTCTTGATATCATTTGAAAAAAATCAAACTCATTATGAAATCTTCTGATAATAACTTGTTCTATCTCAGGCTCAACAATAGTAGCTTCATATTTAGTTATATATATTTTTTTCTCTAGTGGCTCAGTATAGTACCACGCTGCATTTTTTGGTTTTTTTGCTACTATGTGACCTATATATTTTAACACTTTGTTTTTATCATCTGTAATGGTCTGTTCAAAATCTGCTTCAAAAGATTCTATATCAATGTTAGCTGCATTGGCGTAAGTTAAAAACAATATAAATAGTGGTAAAAATAATTTCATTATATCTCTTTGTATTGGGCTTATTTTAGAAAAAATTATACACAAAGAGTCATTTACATATTAGATAATAACTATATATTGCGATAATTCGTTATTTATGCCTTTTATTATTTTTACTATGATAAAATTGTTGCAATTTCTTGGCACTATATAATATACTATATAGTAGCTTATACAAGGTTGGAGATGCTACAAGCATTTATAGGTCAGATCTTTGGAACTTCTAATGATCGCGAATTAAAAAAATACAATAAAAGAGTACAAACTATAAACTCTCTTGAGAGTAAATATAAACAATTAAGCGATGAAGAGTTAAAAAACAGCTTTAATGAACTTAAAATAAGTGTACAAAATGACGAAAAAACTTTAGATGATGTATTAGTAGACTCATTTGCTATAACTAGAGAAGCAGGTGTTAGAACACTCGGTATGCGTCACTTCGATGTTCAACTGATAGGTGGTATGGTTTTACATGAAGGTAGGATCGCTGAGATGAAAACAGGTGAGGGTAAGACACTTGTTGCAACTCTGCCAATAGTGCTTAATGCAATGACAGCAAAAGGTGTACACTTAGTTACAGTAAATGACTACCTTGCGAAGCGTGATGGTACTGAGATGGCTGCACTGTATGAATTCTTAGGTTTTAGTGTTGGGATCATCTTAGAAGATATGCATGATCCTATAGTTAAAAGCAAAGCTTACGATGCTGATATTACTTATGGTACAAACAATGAGTTTGGTTTTGATTATCTACGTGATAACATGAGTTATTCAAAAGAGCATATGGTTCAAAAAAGAGGGCATAATTTTGTTATAGTCGATGAAGTAGATTCTATTTTAATCGATGAAGCTAGAACTCCGCTTATTATCTCAGGTCCTGTTGATAAATCAATGGATGATTACCATGTTGCTAATAACATAGCACTAAAGTTAGTAAAAGACGAGCATTTTACAGTTGATGAGAAAGACAAGGTTATCCTTATCACAGAAGAGGGTATTACTAAAGCTGAAGAACTCTTTGGTGTTGAGAATCTTTACTCTGCTGAAAACTCTTCACTTCCACATGCATTAGATCAAGCACTTAAAGCAAATTATCTTTTTGAAAAAGATGTTGACTATGTTGTAAATGATGGTGAAGTTGTTATCGTAGATGAATTCACAGGTCGTTTAAGTGAAGGTCGTAGATTTTCTGAAGGTCTACATCAGGCTTTAGAGGCAAAAGAGAATGTCGAAGTTAAAGAAGAGACTCAAACATTAGCTGATATTACATTTCAAAACTACTTTAGAATGTATGATAAGTTAGCGGGTATGACAGGTACTGCTGAGACTGAAGCTACAGAATTTGCGCAGATATATAAACTTGATGTTGTATCTATTCCAACAAATATCCCAATCTCACGTCAAGACTTAAATGATCTTATTTATAAAACAGAGGGTGAAAAATTTTCAGCTGTTATAGAAAAGATAAAAGAGCTTCAAGGAAAAGGTCAACCTATTTTGATCGGTACTGCATCTATTGAAAAATCCGAGAAACTACATGCTGTGCTTAAAAAAGAAAAAATAGCCCATACAGTACTAAATGCAAAAAACCATGAGCAAGAGGGTGAGATCATTAAAAATGCCGGTGCCAAAGGTGCTGTAACTATTGCTACTAACATGGCTGGTCGTGGTGTTGATATTAAAGTAAGTGATGAAGTCAAAGCTCTTGGCGGACTTTACATCATAGGTACGGAGAGACATGAGAACCGTCGTATTGATAATCAGCTTCGTGGACGCTCAGGCCGTCAAGGTGATGCAGGTACTACACAGTTCTATCTATCTTTAGAAGACAACTTATTACGTATATTTGGAAGTGACAAGATCAAGTCTATTATGGAGAGACTTGGTGTTGAAGATGGTGAATATATAGAGTCTAGAATGGTTACGCGTGCAGTTGAAAAAGCTCAGAAAAAAGTTGAGAATATGCACTATGAAGGTCGTAAGCAAATCGTCGAATATGATGATGTTGCTAATGAGCAGAGAAAGATCGTATATAAATTTAGAAATCAACTACTTGATCCTGAGTTTGATATATTCAAAAAAATAGATGAACTTAGATTTGAGTATGTTCAAAATATGCTTTTTCATACAGATATTTTTGAAGGCGCGGCTAAAGAAGACTTTAATCTTGAAAAACTAGTGAAACATATAAAAGAAGAGATAAATTTTGACCTTAACAAAGACTCTTTAAGTAACAAAGACTACGAAGAACTTTTAGAACATGTTACTAGTGAAATAAAAAAATCATATGATGATAAAATGGGTGTACTTGATCGTGATACTCAAAGTGAGGTCGCACGTGAATTATACTTAAAAGAGTTAGACTCTGCATGGCGTGAACACCTTTACTCTATGGATAACATGAAAACAGGTATTCGTCTTCGTGCATATAATCAAAAAGATCCGTTAGTTGAATATAAAAAAGAGAGTTTTAATCTTTTTGGTGAGCTTATTAACGATATTAAATTCAATACGGTTAAAACTCTTCAGATCATACAATTTAGAATGGAATCAGCTGAAGATGAAGCAAAAAGAATGGCACAGCAGTTAGAGCTACAAAGAAAAGCTAATGCAGCCTCAACACAATTAAGTACGGACGAAGAAGTAGTTCAAACAGCAAAAAAACCTGCTAGAAATGAACCTTGTCCATGTGGAAGTGGGAAAAAATATAAACAATGTTGTGGTAAAAGCGGTCCAAAAAAAGGGGCATTTGCCGAAAACGGTGAATCAGTATCTTGAAAAATAAACTCATTCCATATTTGGTAAAAAGATTTTTAAGGTTTGACAAGGATCAGCCATTTATCTTTTTATCTGCTATGCTCGCTTTTTTAGGTATATCACTTGGTGTGATGGTACTTATAATAGCTATGGCACTTATGAATGGTTTCGATGGTGAGTTTAAGAAAAAACTCACTGTTATGAACTATCCTCTTACTGTAATACCAAAGTTTTATGGTTCTGTAAATGAGGATATCCTTTTAGATCTACAATTAAAATTTCCAGATTTAAAATTTAGTCCATATGTTCAATCAGCAGTGATGGCAAAGAGTGGCGTTAAACTTGAGGGTGGATATATATTTGGTGTGAATTTTGAAGATGAAGCAAAAGTAAACAATATACTTGCAAAAGCAATTAAGAACGTCGATATAGATAAGTTCGATGTCCTAATTGGTAAAAGTCTAAAAGAAGAGTTTGACACATTTTTAAATGAAAAACTTATGTATATATTTACAAATGTTGAGCCAGGCGGGCTCTCAGTTGCACCGAGGATCAAACGTTTTGAGATCAAAGGTATATTTGACTCAGGTCTTACTGCCTATGATAAGGCATATAGTTATACGACCTTAGAATCATTACAAAAACTTCTTAGAATCCCTTCGAACCAGTATGACGGTATCCATATATATTCTGAAGCTCCAAGAGAAGATATACAAAGAATAAAAGAGTTTTTACCTCAAAATGTAACTATAAAAGGTTGGTGGGAAGATAATGTTAATTTTTTCGCAGCCTTAGAGCTTGAGAAGGTATCTTTATTCATAGTCCTTATGTTGATTATTTTGATCGCTGCTATTAACATTGTCTCATCTTTACTTATGACTGTTATGAACAGAAGAAGTGATATAGCACTATTAATGTCTCTAGGGGCTACAAAAAGTGAAGTAAAAAAAGTATTCTTATATCTAGGTATTGTTATTGGTATAGGTGGGATCATCGCAGGGACTATTTTAGGCTTTAGCGGTATGTGGATACTATCGACTTTTGATATCGTATCACTTCCAAAAGATGTATATCCTACAACAACGCTACCTTTAGATCTAAGCCCAAAAGATTTCGCACTAATTATTTCTGGAGCTTTTGTTATTGTAATAGCATCTTCGTATTATCCGGCAAAAAAAGCAAGTGAAGTAGATATTCTAACGGTTCTAAGAAACGAGTAATATCCCTTTAGTCAAAGAATGGTGTAAAAGGTAGAAGTAGTGTCCTCTTAATGATATTAAGTGGTGCTACGATGATCTCTTTAGCCAGCATCGAATTTATCTCTGGATCATCCAATTTTCCTTTTATCTCAATACTTGTAGATATACTGTCTTTATCAAATAAAATGTATCCAACAACAGGTATTTTTGAAACAGCACTTGCCAAATCAGTTTTTAAATTTAGTTCCATGTCTATAAGGTTATCTTTTAAACTTGTTTTTCCATGACCTAAAATACTTAGTTCTTCAGATTCTAAATACACATCACTAATATCATATAGATTATTTGCATATGAGAATCTCATATATGCAGTTTTTGCATATAAACCCTTTGTATTGTACGATGGCAATGAAAATGTAACTAGAGATGGTATAGTGTTCACAAAGGCCAATACATTATTTAGAAGTCTAAAACGTTTAATGGTAGTGTCTTTTACAAAAGCTACACCGTCAAATTCGTCTAAATTACCTTGAATAGAGAAATTTAATTTACCACCTTTAAACTTTGACATAGCAAAAAGATTTTCCATAAATATATCGCCAAAATCAGAACCATATAGATGAAAGTTTCTATCTTTGTATTTAAATCCTGCTTCACCATCAGCATATTTGATTTGCGCAGATGTTATTTTATTTAGGTATTGTAACTCTAAGGTGTCTGCTAATACACGTCTTGTATCACTCAAAAAAATATAAGAATTATTAAGTGAGACTCCAACACGCACATCAGAAGAGTCTTTACTATACTGATTCGTTTCATTAATTATTTTAACAATATTGTTTATATCTACTCCAACCTCACTACCAGATATAGAGATCAAACCATCTGAAAAATCTACATCTACTTTATCATTGACACTCAGCAATGTATTCTTATCAGCTATTTCACCTTTAATGATATACGTAGGTACTGGTTTGTCATCTATATGTAAAAGATCATATTTGTACTTTATATTAGCCAGAAACTTAATGTTTTTATCATCTTGTTTCTTATATATTGAAAAGTTTCCTTTATCAACTTGATATTTTTCTAAAAATTGTGAGTAGTGTTTTACTTTATCTAAAGAGTTAAATGTTAAATTCCACTGTTGTGGCGATATGTACGCGGATATATCTAAAGTTGAGTCAGTGATTGAAAACTGATTATTTGTTGAGTGTATATTAAAATCTATATTATTGTACTTGTTAAATAGTTTTCCAAGTGTATCATTTTGAAAATTTAATTTGTTTAGCCTTAAATATCCGTTTTGATGTTCAAGGGAATAACTTAAGTTTATACCGGTTTTTAATAGATTGTGAACTTCTACTTTATTGCTTTTTACATGTACAGAACCTTCATTGTATGCCAAATTAAGTTCATCTATTGTTATATCTTGCTCTGATGCTTCTAAGTTTAATGGTTGTTTTGATCTAAAACTTAGTTTATTATCTTGGTAAACACCTGTTAGTGATGCAACAGATTGATCTAGCTTTATGTTGTTTTGATTAAATTTCACAACATCAAGTTCCATGTCAACTTTAAGTTTTTTAAAGTCGATTTTACCTGAAAGGTAAGAGATTAGGGTGTTTTCAGATGTTAGCTCAGTTGTCGGAATTTTTGCAAGAAGTTTTTCATAGTTAAAAGGTATGCTGATTTTATCCAGGTTTATTTTTTGCTCATTTATATTCCACGTTGATTTAGCAATATTTATTTTATCTTGATTAGGAGAGATAACATATTCTACATCAAGATGATTTTTCTGAGTATTTAAAGTTAAGCTATTAGCAAAAGAGATCTCTTTAAAATCAAAATCAATAAGGCCTGTGCCATTTTTTAAATCCAAGTTAGCATAAACATCAGCTTTTGCAATATCTTTGTATTTAGCAGACATTTTAGAGATCTTTGCGTCCAAATTATCAAGTTTTATCAGTGTATCACTTAGGTCTAGATCCAGACCTAGGTAAGTAAAATTAGCTTTATCTGTATAGAACTCACCTTTTGCATCGATCTGTACATCTATTAGGTTGATCGCTAGTAGATAGTTAGTATCCATATAACCACTATTTTGTATAAATGGCAATTTTATTTTATAGTGTTCTAAAAGATTTTTCAGGTCTTTATTTATCATTCCTTCAAACAAAAGGTGAAGGGTTAGTATCTCTTGAGGTTTTGTAAAATCTATTCTGAGCCAACTTGCATCAAGATCCATACCATACGTTTTAGAGTTATTTGGAAGGATAAAAAGTACACCGTCTTTAAAAAACAAGTCAGTATATTGTGTCTGTATGGAATCAAGCTTCTGATCGTATGTATATTTTAATCCATCTGCTTTTGCGTAAGCATAAAAGTTTGTAAGTGCCTCATCCATTTTATCGTATTCTATAAATCCATACGCTTGTTTTAGCTGCAGAGCATCCATTTTGATTGCTGTATCGACCCAGTATACTACTCTTGGATCAATGTTTAGAGTGGACACTAAAAAGCTAGTACTTGGTATATCTTTGTTTGAATTGATAGCATAGTCTAGTCTTTTAGAATCAGATTTTGCATATATGTTTACAGAAACATCTTTACCTACGTCTATCTGGGAACTTATATATAGGCTTCTATGTTTAGCATCTAAAATTGCGTAACCATTTAGTTTAATAGACTTGTTTGAATCATAATATTTGCTTAATTCAATAGTTGTATATCTGTCACCGCTATAAATATGTGTGTCTATAACATCGCTTTTTGAACTAATATTTAGGTGTCCAAAGTTGTTTTTATATATAAAACGACCTTTTAGATCACCTTTTGTGATATTCTCAATAGTTATCGATTCTGTTAGTTTTAGAAATATTTGACTTGTTCCAAGCAGTGAGAAAAAGCCATCTTCGATTAAATTGCCATTTGAAGATGATTTGTTTTGTAAAATATCGATTTGTTTGATGTGAATGTTTAATTTTTCATTCCATTTTATGTATAATTTGTTTATTCTTACAGAATCAAAACTAATATTTTTAAGATGGATACCTGAACTTAAAAGTAAAAACGTTACAGAAAGTGTCAACATAATGAATATAAAAAAGCCAACAATACTAAAATATATTTTAGAAATACTATTAATTATAAGTGTGTCTTTCATTTATTACCTAAATCAGCCTGTTGAGTCAAAAAAAGTTGTTTATATTCCAAACGGTTCAATCAATAAGATTATATCACATTTAGTGGCAAATGGTTACGATTTATCTAAACTTGATTCACTATTACTGAGATTGATAGGTTCACCGCAGAGTGGTTGGATAGATATTGGTAAGAACAGTTTGACAAGAGCAGAGTTTCTATATAAATTGACCACTTCAAAAGCTGCCTTAAGAAGTATAACCTTAATCCCTGGTGAGACCACATACATATTTTTAAACCAACTTGCATCAAACTTGAACCTTGATAGAGACGAATTACAACTTATGTATGAAAAATACACACCGATAGAGGAGGGTGCATTTGTCCCAGATACATATAAAATCCCTATTGGCATCAATGAAGAGATGTTAATAAAACTACTTCTAAGTGAATCAAAAAAGCAGATGATAAAGCTTTCCAATAAACTATTTGGTAGCTTTGATCAAAAGAAATGGTTTCATTTTGTAGCAGTTGCTTCTGTGATTCAAAAGGAATCTGCTAATAATAAAGAGATGCCACTGGTAGCTTCTGTTATATATAATAGAATTAAAAAAGGTATGAGACTTCAAATGGATGGTACATTAAACTATGGAGAGTTTTCACATGTAAGAGTTTCTGCTCAAAGAATCAGAAATGACAACAGTATCTATAATACCTATAAAAATAGGGGTGTTCCGGCTATTCCTGTGTGTAATGTTGGCTTCAATGCAATTAAAGCTGCAGTATTTCCAGCACAAACAGATTACCTCTATTTTATGAAATCAAAGAGTGGTGAGCACGATTTCTCATGTAACTATTCTACACATTTACGCAATATAAATCGTGTTACTAAAAGAAACAAATATGTTAAATAAATCAAAATTTACAATCTTTGATAACAATTATTGAACTAAAACTAGTATGATTTGGTTACATATTCGTAAAGTTGTATAAACTTTGGGAAAAAAACTACCTTATTAAGGAACTAATTATGTCAAAAATCATTTGGTCAAAGATTGATGAAGCTCCGGCTTTAGCAACTTATTCGTTACTACCGATAGTAAATGCTTTTACTAAAGCAGCTGGTGTTGAAGTTGTAACTTCAGACATTTCTCTAGCTGGGCGTGTTCTTTCGGCAATGGGTCTTGCTGAAGATGAACTATCTAAATTAGGTGAAGTTGTTCTACAAGAAGATGGGAACATCATCAAACTTCCAAATATTTCAGCTTCAGTTGGTCAACTTAAAGATTGTATTGCTGAACTTCAAGGTCAAGGTTTTAATATTCCTAACTATCCTGAAAACCCAGCAAATGCTGAAGAAGAAGAGATTCAAGCTAAATATAGTACATGTTTAGGTTCTGCTGTTAATCCAGTTCTTCGTGAAGGTAACTCTGATCGTCGTGCTGCAAAAGCTGTTAAGAAATTTGCTCAAAACAACCCACATCGTTTAAAAGCATATGCTGAAAACTCTAAAGCTACTGTTGCTCACATGGGTGGTAACGGTGACTTTTACGGTAATGAGCAATCAATTACATCTACTAAAGATCAGAAAGTAACTATTGCTTTAAACGGTAAAGAACTTAAAACTATAGATGCACTTGAAGGTGAGATCCTTGATGGTACATTTATGTCTGTTAAAGCTTTACGTGAGTTTTACAGAAAAACTATCGATGAAGCTAAAGAGAAAGGTCTTATCTGGTCTTTACACTTAAAAGCAACAATGATGAAGATCTCTGATCCTATTATGTTTGGTCATGGTTTTGAAATATTCTTTGAAGATGTATTTAAAAAACATGCAGCTACGTTCGCAGAATTAAATGTTAACCCTAACCAAGGTATGAGTGATCTAGAGAAAAAGATAGCTGGTCATGCTAAAGAAGCTGAAATCAAAGCTGATTTTCAAGCAGTAGTTGAAGCTGATGCTCCAAAAATTGCTATGGTTGATTCTGACAAAGGTCAAACTAACTTTAATGCTTCAAATGATATTATTATTGATGCATCAATGCCGGTTGTTGTTCGTGAAGGTGGTAAGCAGTGGGATAGAACAGGTGCAGCTTTAGAGACTATTGCTGTTATTCCTGATTCAACGTACGCTATGTTCCATGAAGAGATGGTAGCTGATTGTGTTAAAAACGGTCAGTACGATGTAACTACAATGGGTACTATGCAAAATATAGGTCTTATGGCTCAAAAAGCTGAAGAATATGGTTCTCACCCAACAACTTTCGAGCTTCCTGAAGCTGGTAAAGTTACAGTAACTGCTGAAGACGGTACAGAGTTAATGAGCTTTGACTGTGCGGCTGGTGATATCTGGAGAATGTCTCGTGCTAAAGATATTCCTATCAAAGACTGGGTTCGTTTAACAGTTGAAAGAACTAGAATTGAGGGTGTACCTGCAATTTTCTGGTTAGATGAAAATCGTGCTCACGATGCTGAGATGATGAAAAAAGTTAAAGCTTATTTAGCTGATCATGATACTAATGGTTTAGATATTCAGTTTATGAATGTTACAGATGCTACTCGTTTTACAAATGCACGTGTTCGTGAGGGTAAAACTACAATCGCTGTAACTGGTAACGTTTTACGTGACCACTTAACTGACATGTATCCAATTTTAGAGCTTGGAACATCTGCGAAAATGCTTTCAATAGTTCCTTTGATCGCTGGTGGAGGATTATATGAAACTGGAGCTGGTGGATCTGCTCCTAAGCACGTTGACCAATTTTTAGAAGAGGGTCACTTACGTTGGGATTCATTAGGTGAGTTCTTAGCACTTGCAGAGTCTTTAAGATTTATCGCTCAAAAACACAACTCTGATAAACTAGCTGCTGTAACAGCTGGATTAGATGCTGCTAATGATGGTTACCTTGGAAACAATAAAGCTCCATCAAGAAAATGTGGTGAGCCAGATAATAAAGCTTCTCACTTTTTTGTAGCACAGTACTGGGCAAAAGCTCTTGCTGAGTGTGATAACGCTGAGTTATCTGCTAAATTTGCTCCTGTAGCAAAAGCATTAGTTGATAATGAAGCAAAAATAATGGAAGAGTTACTTTCAGTAGAGGGTAAAGCTCAAGATATCGGTGGTTATTTCCACCCTGATGATGCAAAAGCTGAAAAAGCTATGCGTCCATCTGCAACATTAAATGCTATAATAGACGCTATATAGCACTTAAAATGAGGGTTTCCCTCATTTTACTTTTTTTATGAAACTAATTATTAGTTTTATAATAGAAGTAAAATTTATAAGGAGTAAGTATGAACAGAGAAAGAGGAAAAAGAGTAGGTATAGTCGGTGCTGGTAATGTTGGCGCTACTGTTGCTTACTCTTTAGCTATGCTTGGAACTTGTCATGAGATTATTTTACGTGATAACAAGATCGAAGTTGCTAAAGGTAAAGCTCTTGATATGTCTCAAGCTGCAGCAGCAGTTAGAAGTCATACTGTTGTAACAGTTGCAGAAGATATGTCTCAACTTACTGATTGTGATGTGGTAGTTGTTACTGCTGGAAGCCCGCGTTTACCTGGTATGAGTCGTGATGACCTGCTTATGACAAATGCGAATATCACAAGAGATGTAATTGTAGGTATAGCAAAATACTCTCCAAATGCGATAATCATTATGGTATCAAATCCATTAGATGCTATGACTTATGTTGCATTAAAAGAGAGTGGTTTTGATAGAAGCCGTGTTATTGGTATGGCAGGTGTGTTAGATAGTTCACGTATGGCGGCATTTATTCAAGAAAAACTTGGATATGGAGGCGGTCAGATTCGTGCATCTGTAATGGGTGGTCATGGCGATGACATGGTGCCTTTGCCACGTTATTCAACTGTAGCCGGTGTGCCGTTATCTGATCTGTTAACTGATGATGAGATCAATGAGATAGTAAACCGTACTCGTCATGGTGGTGCAGAGATAGTTGGTTATTTAAAAACAGGTTCAGCATATTATGCACCTGCTAAATCAACAGCTTTAATGGTTGAAGCAATATTGAAAGATACGAAACAGATCCATCCATGTGCTGTATACCTAGACGGTGAATACGGTTATTCTGATGTTGTTTCGGGTGTACCTGTAATGCTTGGTGCAAATGGTGCTGAAAAGATTATTGAAGTTACTCTTGATGAAAAAGAAAAAGAGATGTTTAAAAACTCTTGTTCATCTGTTCAAGAGCTTATAGACTCACTAAATAATCATAAATTTTTTGAAGGAGAATAATTTGAATACACGTATTGAAAAAGATACTATGGGTGAGGTGCAAGTACCAATAGATGCTTATTGGGCTGCACAAACTCAGCGTTCAATTCAAAACTTTGCTATTGGCGAAGAAACTATGCCATATGAGATCACAAGAGCTTTTTCTTATCTTAAAAAAGCAGTAGCACTTGTAAATAAAGATCTTGGAAAGCTAGATGCTAAAAAAGCAGATGCTATAGCTCAGGCTGCAGATGACATGTTAGCAGGTAAACTTGATGGAAACTATCCGTTAGTCGTATGGCAAACAGGTTCTGGTACACAATCAAACATGAATAACAACGAAGTACTTGCAAATCGTGCAACTGAGATACTTGGTGGAGATTTTAGAGTTGAAAAACTTGTTCATCCAAATGATGATGTAAACAAATCTCAAAGCTCGAACGATACATACCCTACAGCACTACATGTAGCGTCAGTAATCGCTGTTGAAGATTCTTTATTACCAGCGATAGCAAAATTGAAAGCGACACTTCAAGCTAAGAGTGAAGCTTTTGACTCTATTGTAAAAATAGGTCGTACACACCTTCAAGATGCAACTCCTATAACACTAGGTCAAGAGATCAGTGGTTGGGTTGAGATGTTGAACAAGTGTGAAAAAATGGCAAAAGACTCACTAGAGGCAGTTCGTGAACTAGCACTTGGTGGTACAGCTGTCGGTACAGGACTTAATGCTCATCCTGAGTTAGGTGAGAGAGTTGCAAAAAAACTTTCAGAGTTAACTGGACATGATTTCATAACAGCACCGAACAAATTTCATGCATTGACTTCTCATGATGCACTTACATTTGCTCATGGTGCGCTTAAAGCGTTAGCTGCTGATATGATGAAGATCGCTAACGATGTTAGATGGTTGGCAAGTGGACCAAGATGTGGTCTAGGTGAAATAACAATTCCGGAAAATGAGCCTGGATCATCTATTATGCCTGGTAAAGTTAACCCTACTCAAAGTGAGGCTGTAACAATGGTTGCATGTCAAGTTATGGGTAACGATGCAACGATTGGCTTTGCAGCTAGTCAAGGTAACTTTGAGCTAAATGTTTTTAAACCTGTTATTGCATATAACTTTTTACAATCTGTAAGATTATTAAGTGATTCTATAGTTTCATTTAATGATAACGCAGCTGTTGGGATTATGCCTGTAGAAGCTAAGATTGATCATTACTTACATGACTCACTTATGTTAGTTACAGCACTTAACCCGTACATAGGTTATGAGAATGCAGCGAAGATTGCAAAAACTGCACATAAAAACAACTCGACTTTAAAAGCTACAGCTGTGGAGCTTGGACTTTTAACTGAAGAACAGTTTGATGAGTATGTTAAACCTGAAGAGATGATTGCGCCTAAAGCGTAAGTACTATTTTATTACACACAAGGAGAATGAATGAATATACATGAATATCAAGCAAAACAAATTTTTGCTAAATATGGTGTTCCAACACCAAAAGGTATAATGGTTGAAAGCGTTAAAGATGCAGTAATAGCTGCAGAAGAGTTAGGCGGTCCTATTTGGGTTGTTAAAGCTCAAATCCATGCTGGTGGACGTGGTCTTGGCGGCGGTGTTAAGCTTGCTAAAAACCTTGAAGAAGTTGAGCAGTTAGCTAACGAGATTCTTGGTATGACTTTAGTTACTCACCAAACTGGTCCTGAGGGTAAATTAGTTCAAAAGCTTTACATAGAAGATGGAGCTGATATTAAAGATGAACTATATCTTTCTGTTGTTTTAGATAGAAAAAGAGAGATGCCAATTATAATGGCTTCAACAGAGGGCGGTATGGAGATTGAGACTGTTGCTGAAAAATCACCAGAAAAGATCGTTACTGTTCCTGTTGATCCAGCTATAGGCTTCCAAGGTTTTCACGGTCGTGAGCTTGCTTTTGGTTTAGGTATCACTGATAAAAATGAACAAAAAAATATTATCACTTTTGCTCAAAAACTATTTAAAGTATATATGGATAATGATGCAGAGATGATCGAGATAAATCCATTAGTAAAAACTGGTTCAGGTGAGTTCTTAGCGTTAGATGGAAAAATGGGATTTGATAATTCAGCTCTAGGTCGTCAACCAGAAATTGCTGAGATGAGAGACTTAAGCGAAGAAGATCCAGACGAAGTTGAAGCTTCTCACTATGGATTATCTTATGTAGCACTTGATGGTGAGATCGGTTGTATGGTAAATGGTGCTGGTCTTGCTATGGGTACTATGGATACAATTAACCACATGGGTGGAACTCCTGCAAACTTCTTAGATGTTGGTGGTAGTGCAAATGCAGAAACTGTTGCAAAAGGTTTTGAAATTATTCTAAAAAACCCTAATGTAAAAGCTATATTTGTTAATATCTTTGGTGGAATCGTTCGTTGTGATCGTATTGCAAACGGTATATTAGAAGCTACTAAAATTACTGACGTTAATGTACCTGTTATAGTAAGACTTGATGGTACAAATGCACCAGAAGCAGCTGAGATTCTTAAAAATGCTAACATTGAAAATATTATTGTTGGTGATGATTTAGGTGACGGTGCTGCTAAAGCAGTAGCTGCCGCAAAACAAGTATAGTGGGAGGAGAATAATATATGTCAATATTAGTAAATAAAGATACAAAAGTAATCGTTCAAGGCTTTACAGGAAAAGAGGGTACTTTTCACGCTGAGCAATGTTTAGCATACGGTACTCAGATCGTTGGTGGTGTGACTCCAAACAAAGGGGGACAAGAACATTTAGGTAAACCTGTGTTTAATACAGTAAGTGATGCTGTTAAAGCAACAGGTGCTACTGTTTCTATGATCTTTGTTCCACCTGCATTTGTAGGTGATGCTGTAATGGAAGCTGCAGAAGCTGGAATTGAACTAGCTGTAATAATTACAGAAGGTGCTCCGGTTAAAGATATGCAAGCTGCAAAAGCATACGCTACTAAACATGGTATGAAAACTATCGGGCCAAACTGTCCTGGTATTATCACTGCTGAAGAGTGTAAAATAGGTATTATGCCTGGTATGATCTTCAAAAAAGGTAACGTAGGTCTTATCTCTAAATCAGGTACTTTAACATACGAAGGTGCAAATCAAGTTGTTAAAGAAGGATTTGGTATTACTACAGCGGTAGGTATTGGTGGAGATCCGATTATCGGTCTATCATATAAACAAATCTTACCAATGTTTGAAGCTGATCCAGAAACTGAAGCTATCGTTATGATCGGTGAGATCGGTGGAGATCTTGAGATTCAAGCTGCTAAGCTTATTAAAGAGCAAATAACTAAACCGGTAGTAGCTTTCATTGCAGGTCAAACTGCACCTAAAGGTAAAACAATGGGTCACGCAGGTGCAATTGTTTCAGGAAGTGCAGGTACTGCAGCTGAGAAAATGGCAGCACTTGAAGCTGCTGGTGTTAAAGTTGTTGTTTCTCCTGCAGAGATAGGTAAAGCTGTAGCGGAAGTTTTAAGCAAGTAACTTTATGAAACAGTGCGAGCTAAGTGATGTAACTTTTAGTTACTAACTCAGCGCATGTAGCACAACATAATAGTATATTCAAGAAAACTAGGATATTCTGCGTTAAATTAAGCAGAGTTCGACACTATGATATGTCAAATTAAATAGGAGAATAAATGGGAACTTTTGAAACTAAAAACCCAGGTAACCAACCTGTATGGGTTAATACAAGCAACTGTAAAGCATGTGATATTTGTGTATCAGTATGTCCGTCAGGTGTACTTGGAATGAAGTATGAATCAACATCAACTCTTGGTGCAATGATTTCTATTGATCACCCTGAAGCATGTATAGGATGTATGGAATGTGAACTTACATGTCCAGACTTTGCTATATATGTAGCAGATAAAAAAGAATATAAAGAAGCTGGACACAGTTTTGCAAAACTTACTGATGAGTCTAAAGATCGTCAAGCTAAGATTGTTGCAAATAACTATATGTCACTTGAACAAGGAGCAAAATAATGGCAACTAGAGAAGTAATATCTACTGGTAATGAACTAGCTGCAATAGCAGCTGTTGATGCTGGTTGTAAATTTTTTGGTGGTTACCCGATTACACCATCAAGTGAAGTTATGCACGTAATATCTGATCTTTTACCTGCAAAAGGTGGAGCTGCTATTCAGATGGAAGATGAGATCGCTGGTATAGCATCAGCTATCGGTGCCGGTATGAGTGGTGTTAGAACTATGACTGCAACATCTGGTCCTGGTGTATCTTTAAAAGCTGAAAACTTAGGTCTTGCTCAAATGGCAGAAGTTCCTTTAGTTTTAGTGAATGTTATGCGTGGTGGTCCGTCAACTGGTCTTCCAACTCGTGTATCTCAAGGTGATATCAAGCAAGCAAGTAACCCATCTCATGGTGATTATCGTTCAATCACTTTATGTGCAGGTAACTTAGCTGAGTGTTATACAGAGGTTGTTCGTGCTTTTAACTTAGCGGATCGTTTTATGCAACCTGTTATTGTTTTAACTGATGAGACTTTAGGTCACATGCACGGTAAAGCAATGCTTCCAACTTTAGAAGAAGTAGAAGCTGGAATTGTTCCTCGTAAAACTTTTGATGGTGCTCCAGAAGATTACCGTCCATATGAATGTGGTCCAACAGAGCCTGCAGTACTTAACCCAATGTTTCAAGGTTACAGATACCACTTTACTGGTCTACACCATGATGCAAAAGGTTTCCCTACTGAGGAAATTGAAACATGTCGTAAACTAATTCAGAGACTTGAAGATAAAGTTATGGCTCACCAAGATGAGATCGAATTAAATGAAGAATTTATGTTAGATGACTTCAATGGTGAAGAGGGTGAAGTGTTGATCATTGCTTATGGTTCAGTATCACTTGCAGCTAAAGAGGCTATTCGCCACTTAAGAGCAGATGGTATTAAAGCTGGATTATTCAGACCAATTACGATTTGGCCAAGTCCAGCTGATAGAATCAAGCATTTTACAGATATGACAAAAAATGTATTATGTGTTGAGTTAAACATCAGACAATATACTGAAGAAATTGAAAGAGCTTCTGGTAGACTTGATTTAGAAGGTCTATACAAAGTTAATGGTAGAGCAATATCACCTTATGAAATTGTAAACAAAGTAAAAGAGGTATTCTAAGATGGCATTTAATTATGATAAATATTTAAGACTTGAAAAAATGCCGACACTATGGTGTTGGGGTTGTGGTGATGGTGTTATTTTAAAAGCATTCATTCGTGCAATTGACAAAATTGGTGTTAATCAAGATGACGTTTGTGTAGTATCTGGTATTGGTTGTTCAGGAAGATTTTCTTCTTATGTTGACTTTAATACAATTCACACTACTCACGGTCGTACTGTGGCATGGGCTACTGGTGTAAAACTAGCTAATCCTGATAAATTAGTTGTATGTGTTGCTGGTGATGGTGATGCACTTGCTATTGGTGGTAACCATACTATTCATGGTTGTAGAAGAAATATAGATTTAACTTTGATCGTAATTAATAACTTTATTTATGGTTTAACTAATTCACAAACTTCTCCTACTACACCTCAAGGTATGTGGACTGTTTCTCAAAAAGCTGGTAACATTGACCCGACTTTTGATGCTTCAAACCTAGCAATAGCTTCTGGTGCATCTTTTGTAGGTCGTGAATCTATGCTTGATCCTAAAAAGCTAGAGAAGATCATGATCAAAGCTTTAGAGCATAAAGGTTTCTCATTCTTAGAAGTTCTTTCTAACTGTCATATTAATCTTGGTCGTAAAAATCAGATGAAAAATGCTATGGAAAACCTTGACTGGATCGATAGTATTACAGTTTCTAAGAAAAAATATGATGCGATGAGTGAAGAGGAAAGACTTAACCTTCTTCCTACTGGTGTATTAAAAGAAGATACAGAAGCTCGTGAATACTGTGACATGTACCAAGATATTAAAGATGTACATCAAGGCAAACGTGCAAAAATCACTCAAGATGATTTTGCGAAGAAAATATAAGGAGATACACAATGGCTAGAATTTTAATGAGATTTACAGGTGTTGGTGGACAGGGTGTTCTTCTTGCCGGTGAGATTTTTGCAGCTGCAAAAATTAAAGCTGGTGGTCATGGATTAAAAACAGCTACATATACATCACAAGTTCGTGGTGGACCAACAGTTGTTGATATCACTCTTGATGATGAAGAGATCTATTATCCATATGCTAATGATGGTGAGATTGACTTTATGTTATCAGTTGCACAAGTAAGTTTTGACTTATTTAAAGATGGTGTGTCTAAAGGTGGAACGATTGTAATCGATCCAAACTTGGTTACTCCAACTGAAGAAGACAGAAAAAACTGGAATATCTATGAGATTCCGATTATTACTATTGCAAAAGAAGAGGTTGGTAATGTTATTACTCAATCTGTTGTAGCATTAGCGATCGCTAATACTATGATGAAAGCTCTTGATAAAAATCAATTGGTAGAGGTTATGCTTTCCAAAGTACCACCAAAAGTACATGAAGCTAATAAAAAGGCTTATGACCTTGGTGAAAAATATGCTAAAGAATCTTTAGCATAATTCATCTATAACCTACAGCAATCCTAGAGATAGGGTTGCTTTTTTTATTCCTATATATTAATATTATGTAATATTAAAATGGATATTATTTAATATCATAAATCTATTCCTACTTTTTTATAGTCTCCCAGAAAAAATCTACATGTTTCTCAAACTGCGTTGATAGCGCATCCGTATCGTTATTATCAAAGCGTAATAGCGTGACTTGCAGCCTAATATAGAATAGCGTGGATAAGAACTCATATGACATTAGTATTGGATCTGAAGGCTTTATAAGTGAGTTTTGCATCATAATAAAGAATCCTTCAGAGAGCATATGTACGTTCTTATCGTTAAATTCACTCATAAACTGCCCTCTAAGCTCTTTATTTGAGAACAACTCTATCATGAGCAGCCTAAACATATTTTCATTGTCCTTATCAAATGTCAGTAGTTTATACTGCATAGCATATTTGGTAAGAAACGCTTTACCTTTTAATGCACTCTCTTTTATTTCATTGTCTTCGAGTGAAAAGGGTGTACTAAAGATGTTTTTAGATACTTCAAGAAAGATCTCTTCTTTGTTTTTAAAGTGATTATACAAAGCACTTTGTTTTATTCCTACATCTGCTGCGATTGTTCTAACGCTTGTAGCCCTATACCCTTGTTCACAAAAGAGTTTTGTCGAACTTTTGATTATCTTTTCTTTAGTATTTAGCATGTATAAGTCCTTAAAATAGGGCATTTTAAAATGAACGATTGTTCTTTAATAATGTATTATATATGAACACTTGTTAATATAATCTTAGTTCAAAAGAACACTTGTTCATTAAGTTTAAATTATTAATGAACACTTGTTCTAAAAGAGATAAAAAGCGCTTTAAAAGGAAACTATATGTAAAATTTCATAGGTGTAATAGATAGTTAATTGAACTTCGTGTTCAATAGGAAAGTCCGAGCTGCTATAAGAGAGTATTTCATCTAACTGATGACCAGCGTAAGCTGAGGGAAAGTGCAACAGAAATATTACAGCCACATTCGTGGTGATGGTGAAAAGGTGGTGTAAGAGACCACCAGTCTTTATGGTAACATAGAGAGCTTGTAAACCCAATACGGCAGCAAGAAACAAATGGTTAGCCTCTTATACGGTGCTTAGGCACTAATGCTTTTGTTTCGCTAGAGATACTTTGTAAAAAGTATAGTAGATTAATGCTATCAGAACAAAACTCGGCTTATATTACACCTTCTTACATATAATTTACACTTTATACTATTTAATATTACACATCTTCTATTTTGTGATTAAACTTTTTTATTTCTATATTGTTATTAATTGTGCCAGCATGCTTATTATTATGTATATATTTTGAAAAAACTATGATATACTATTTTAAAGAATATTGTTTGGTAGAGTGTAAAGTTTGTAAACATGTGACCCATTAGAGGAGTATATTATGGCATTAAAAGTAGCAATTAACGGAACAGGACGTATAGGAATTATAGTAGCAAAGATCATCGCAAAACGTGATGATATAGAACTTGTTGCAATTAACACGACAACAGAACCAAAGATGCTTGAATACTTGTTTAAATATGATAGTGTTCATAGTGGTATCAAAGCTAAACTTATTGATGATAAGACAATTCAAATAGACGGTAAAAAAGTCGCCTTATCTTTTACTCGCGATATTAATGAACTTGACTTTGGCTCTTTTGGAGCTGAGTTGGTTATTGAATGTACAGGTGTCTTTTTGACCACTGAGAAAGCACAAGGTTATTTAAAAAACGGTGTTAAAAAAGTAGTTATGTCTGCACCTGCTAAAGATGATACACCGACTTATGTACTAAATATAAATACAGATGACTATAAAGGTGAAGCTATCATCTCTAATGCCAGCTGTACTACAAATTGTCTAGCACCTATATGCAAAGTCCTAGATGATGCATATGGTATAGAAAACGGTCTTATGACTACAATCCACTCTTACACAAATGATCAAAACATACTTGATGTTAAACACTCAAAAGATATGCGCCGTGCACGTGCAGCCGCTATTAATATGATCCCTACAACCACAGGAGCAGCAAAAGCCATTGCAAAAGTGATGCCACATCTAAAAGGTAAACTCAATGGTTACGCTATGCGTGTACCCACCCCTGATGTTTCAGTGGTAGATTTGACCGTTAATCTTAAACAAGATGTTAGTGTAGAAGATATCAATTCTGTTATGGAGTCAGCTTCAAAAGGAGACTTCGCAGGTCTTATAGAAATAGACAATGACAAGCGAGTGTCAAGCGACTTTATCGGTTCAACATACAGTGCTACATTTATACCGGATATGACTAGTGTTGTTGATGGCAAAACTGTAAAAGTTCTTGCTTGGTATGACAATGAATGGGGATACAGCAGTCGTCTTGTAGATATGTGTGTATTTATTGGAGATAAGTAATGATGCTTAAGGAGTTATTATGAACCTATTTTCATATCATATAAATGAAAAGTATAGTACTAGAACTGCATACTTTTCTATGGAATTTGCAATTGATCAGTCACTAAAAATTTATTCTGGAGGACTTGGTTTTTTATCAGGTTCACATATGAGAAGTGCATATGATCTAAAACAGAGTGTAATTGGGGTCGGTCTACTTTGGAGTTTTGGATACTATGACCAGTCTCGTAATGAGGATCGTACACTTAGAGCGAGTTATACACGAAAAAATTACTATTTTTTAGAGGAACTTGCTGTTAAAGCTACAGTTAAAATACATAATGAAGATGTTGTTGTAAAAGCATTTTTGTTACATCCCGAAGTCTTTGGTACTGCCCCTGTGATACTACTTTCTACGGATACAGATGAAAATGATTATTTATCCAGAACGATCACACATAGACTTTATGATGGAAATGAGCGTACTAGAGTAGCTCAAGAGATTGTTTTGGGTGTCGGTGGAACGATGATTCTTGAAGCATTAAATCAATCAATTGACGTATACCATATGAATGAAGGGCATTCGCTGCCGCTTGTTTATAAACTTTATGAAAATTATAAAGATATGAACGAGGTTAAAAAACGTGTCGTTTTTACAACTCATACGCCTGAAAAAGCAGGTAATGAAGAACATGATATAAATTTCTTACATGAGATGGGTTTTTTTGGCAGCTTGTCGATTGATAAAGTTAGAGAGATCAGTTGTGTAAACAATGATAATAACTTTAGTATTACAGTAGGTGCACTGCGTAGTGCTAAAATCGCCAATGGTGTTTCTAAGATTCACGCAAAGGTTGCCAATGAGATGTGGGCCGGTGTAGAAAATCGTTGTGACATTATATCTATCACTAATGCTCAAAATAAAAAGTTCTGGACAGATAAAACACTAATTAGAGCACTTGATGAACATGAGGACTATCAGCTTATTGCGCATAAAAAGCACCTTAAGAAAATATTGTTTGACACAGTAGCTGACCAAACAGGTAAAATGTTTGATCCTGAGGTGTTAACAATTGTATGGGCGCGACGTTTCGCAGAATATAAGAGACCGGGACTTTTAAAATATGATTTTGAACGTTTTGTCCAGCTTATAAAGCGTACAGACATGCCTGTACAGATTATTTGGGCTGGAAAACCTTATCCAACTGACCATGGGGCTGTAGAAATATTTAATGAGTTAATACATATTAGTGATCATTATGCGAACATAGCAGTTTTAACAGGTTATGAACTCGAACTATCTCGTCTTTTAAAAGAGGGAAGTGATATTTGGCTGAATACACCTCGTATAACTCGTGAAGCAAGTGGTACTAGTGGTATGACAGCTAGTATGAATGGTTCTATTCATGTCTCTATGGATGATGGTTGGCATCCTGAGTTCGCACGTGATGGTGCTAACTCTTTTACTATCCCTCCTATAGATCATAAATTACCGATTGAAGAGCAAGATCGAATTGATAATAAAAATATGATGGACATTTTAGAACATAAAGTAATACCAATATATTATAATGAACCTAAAAAATGGGTTGAGATCATGAAAACTGCCATGACAGATGTAGAATTTGATTTTAACTCAGGTCGTATGGCTGCTGAGTATTACCTTCACATGTACGATTATAAAGGGGAGTAAAATGACCTCAAATCTTATATATATGCAAGGTGTAAAAAGTCTTAAAGATATAGATGTAAGTAATAAAAGAGTTTTGATACGTGTAGACTTTAACGTACCAGTTGACTCTATGGGAAATATTGCAGATGATAGACGTATCCGTGCAGCACTTCCAACAATAAACTACTGTATAGATCATAATGCCTGTTCTATTACACTAGTCTCACATTTTGGACGTCCAAAAGGGGAGTATAATGAAAAATACTCCCTTAGAGGTGTTAGAAAGCGTCTTGAGAGACTACTTCAAAAACAAGTTGAGTTTGTAGAAGATTTTGAAAAATCTAAAGATGAAATATCTGCATGTTCGTTAGAGAGAGTTTTCTTGCTAGAAAATATCCGTTTTTACGAGGGTGAAAAGCAAAATGATCCCGAGTTATCTAAAAAATTAGCATCAATATGTGATGTATATGTAAACGATGCATTTGGAACCTCACACCGTAAACATGCATCTACATACGGTATTGCTGAGCATGTACAAACAAAAGTAGCAGGTTTTTTGATGATGAAAGAGATAGAAGCGTTCTCAAAGGCACTTCTTAATCCTGTCAAACCTATCTCTTTAGTCATTGGCGGGGCTAAAATATCTTCAAAAATAACGCTTTTAAAAGAGGTCCTTCAAAAAGTTGATAAATTAATTATCGGCGGTGCTATGAGCAATACTTTTCTCAAAGCTTTAGGATATGACATGCAAAACTCACTATATGAACAAGATTATGTAGATACGGCACTCGAAGTTTTAAATATGGCAAAAAGCAGCGGTGTTAAGATATATCTTCCAGTCGATGTAGTTATTACGGATTCTATTGAAACTCCTGTAGATATCAAAGTTGTACCATCACAAGATATTTTAGAGGGTTTTCAAGCTGTTGATATTGGACCTGCTACCGTTAAGCTTTTTAGTGAAGCTATAGAGCTTTCAAACACAATTATTTGGAATGGTCCAATGGGAATATATGAGATCGATAAATTTTCAAAAGGTACTTTTAAAATAGCTAACTTCATTGCTGATTCTTACGCATATACTATTGTAGGTGGCGGTGATACGGCAGATGCTGTTGATAAAGCTGCAGAAGCTGATAATTTTAGTTTTATATCTACAGGTGGAGGAGCAAGTTTAGAACTGCTAGAGGGTAAAATATTACCAGCATTTACTAATCTTGATCGCAAGGAGGTGAACGCATAATGACCATAACAAAAATGTGCTCTGATAAAAGTGCACCTGACGTGAAATCAATAAAATAAGTGCCTTATAAAAAGGTTAGTTTGAAATATTTGATGTTATACATAGGAGTATATCGTGGTTAAGATTACAAAAAAAGGTCAAAAAGCTTGGGTTACGTTTAGTATTATACCTGAGGGTGTTGAAGATGTTAGTGTATGCGGTGAATGGAATGACTGGCAAGATGAGCCAATGAAAGTAAAAAAAAGTGGTGAATTTTATATTACAAAAGTTCTTCCAGTAAATAATGAATACCAGTTTGGGTATCGTTTAAATAATGAGCAGTGGCATCATGACAGTGAATTAGATACAGTGCCAACTCCATTTGGCTCTTATAACGCATTATTAAAAATCTAAACTCTAAAACAACTCATCTATTCAAAGGAGGTGTGCAAATATGAAAGCTGTTGTTATGGCAGGTGGGTTTGGAAGTAGAATTCAACCGCTTACAAACTCTAGACCAAAGCCAATGTTGCCAATTGTAAACCGTCCTATGATGGAACACACAATGATGACTCTTAAAGATATTGGTATCACAGAGTTCATTGTGTTGTTGTATTTTAAACCTGAAATTATTCAGGATTATTTTAAAGACGGTAGTAAATTTGGGATAAAAATATCTTATGTGCTTCCCGATGATGATTATGGTACAGCTGGAGCTGTAAAACTTGCTCAGGAACTTATAGGAGATGATAACTTCATTATAATCAGTGGAGATCTAGTTACAGATTTTGATTTTAAAAAGATCTTAGATTTTCATAAAAGCAAAAATTCTCAACTATCTATTGTCTTAACACCTGTTGAGAACCCTTTGCAGTTTGGTGTAGTTATCGCAAATGAAGACAATGTTATAGAAAAATTCTTGGAAAAACCTAGTTGGGGTGAAGTTTTCAGTGATACGATAAATACAGGAATTTATATTATAGAACCTGAAATCCTTAATTATATTCCTGAGAATAAAAATTTTGACTTTGCTAAAGATCTATTTCCTCTTTTAATGGATAGCGACATAGAGCTCATTGGCTACAATATTGAAGGGTATTGGCGTGATGTAGGAAACCCTGAGAGCTATCGCGAAGTTTTTGAAGATATATTAGATAATAAGATCAATTTTAAAATACCAGGCATTGTACAAACCTTCCCCGATGGTGTACTTTACAGTGATATTCCTTATACTTTTGATAAAAGTATTGAGATTATAGATAATGTTGTTATCGGCAATAATGTTGTGATAGAAAACAATGTAAAACTTAATAACGTTGTAATTGGAGATAATGTACAAATTGGTTCTGGAGCACATATTAGAAATACCGTTATTTGGGAAGATGTTGTTATTGGAAAAAATATTCGTCTAAACAATAGCGTGATTTGTAATAAAAACAATATTGGAAGAAATGTTAGTGCAAAAGCAGGTATTATACTTGCAGAAGGGTGTGAAGTAGGGGAGCTTGTTAGTTTTGAGCAAGATGTAACTATTTGGCCTGAAAAAAGCATAGAAGCAGCTTCCATTGTTAGTCACAACCTTGTATGGGGCAACAGATATAAAAATTCTATTTTTGAAAATGGAACTGTTACAGGAAAGAGTAATATAGAACTCTCATGTGATATGGCTACAAAACTGGCTGAAGCTTTTGCTTCACAACTTCCGGTTGGCTCAAGAGTTGTAGTCGGGCGTGATTATGATAAAAATTCACGCATGTTAAAACGCGCATTTTTGGGAGGTCTACTCTCAGCGGGTGTAGATGTACTTGATCTTAAAAATACACCTCCATCAGTTATTAGATACACCCTATCAAACTATACTGAACTGGTTGGTGGTGCGTACTTTAAACAAGACCTAGTTGATCCTACAAGTTCTCAAATAACACTTTATGATGAAGAGGCTATTGGAATAAATACAAATACATCCAAAGAGATAGAAAAAGCTTTTTTTAAAGAAAAATTTCGTCGTGTTGATTATTCTTTAGTTGGAGAGATATATGAATCAAGAGAGCATGTTGAGTGTCATAACTATAAAATGGCTTTTGAAGAAAAAATCAAACACACTATCTCTAAGTGTGATACTTTCAGCGTAGCAGTTGATTTGATGCACGGCTCGACAATAGATGTGTTTCCTGCTATTTTAAACAACATCGGCGTAGAAAATATTGTTTTAAACGCTTACTATGATGATAAAAAACTTTTCAATATTGACAGCCTTAGAAACAATTCAAAGTCTAACATATCAAAAATCGTTCAAAGTTTAAAATGCAATATGGGTGTTTTGATATATCCAAATGAACAATATATAAGATTAGTAACAGATGAAGGTGTCGTTCTAGATAAAATAAAAGGTCTTTTAAGTGTTCTGCATCTGATAAATCTAAATAAAGACGCTAAAAAAAGAAAAGTTCTGCTACCAACTTGGGCTCCGGATATCATAAAGTTTGAAAACCTTGATATAGAGAGAGGAAAATACGCAGACTATAACGCTAAAAAATTAAATGAGTATTCTTTGATAGCTACGGTTGATGGAAATTATACATTTACCGAGTTTGGCGTTACTCGTGATGCTATGTATGCAAGTCTAAAAATAATGGAACTTATTACATGTTACGGTGTTGTGCTCTCAGATGTAGCAAAAAGTATTGAAAACTTTCACTACAGAAGGATAAAGGTAGAGTGTACGCAAGCACTTAAAGGCAAGATGATGCGTAAGTTTTTAGAAACGGCTAAGGATAAAAAATCTTCATCAGTTGATGGAGTAAAGATATGGGAAAACGATACTGACTGGATCCTTATGATACCTGATCAGTATACTGACCATATAAATCTTTATATACAAGCTAAAAACAAAGTTTCTGGAGAAAATATTTTTAACAAGTATAACGCTAAGATCACTCAGTGGTCACAAGAGTAAAGGATATGCTTTGAATCTTAGTTTTATATGGCATATGCACCAACCGGACTATCGTGATTCATCAGGTGTTATGCAGATGCCTTGGGTATTCTTACATGCTATAAAGGATTATTACGATATACCGTGGATGCTTGCACGACATGAGGGCTTAAAGGCAACTTTTAACATTACTCCACCACTTATTTCACAGATCAGACTTTACTATGATGAGCCGGAGAAAAATGACCGTTTTTTGAACTTGTGGATGCAAGACCTTGTTCTATTAAATGAAGTTGATCGAAAATGGATGATAAAGCTATGTAAAAGTACACCTTTTGATACTATGGTCACACCTTTTGAATCTTATGTAGCTTTATACCAAAAAGAGCATTTTAGCGATAATGAACTATTTGACATGCAGGTTCTGTTTATTTTGTCTTGGTGTGGAATTTATTTGCGCACAAACAATAATCTGATCAAAACACTTATAAAAAAACAACGCAACTACAACTATGAGGATAAAAAGCTATTATTAAATGAGCTCTCTAAGTTTATATCTACAATTTTTGATTACTATAAAGAACTTCACTTTAATGATCGTATCTCAATATCTACAACACCTTTAAATCATCCGATCTTACCGCTTTTAATGGATATGGAAAATGCTCTAAAAGCTAATCCTTCAACGTCTATACCAAAAACACATATCTCTTTAGAAGATGATGCAAAACTTCAAGTGCAGCGAGCTATAACTTTATTTGAAGAGATCTTTGAATTCACACCTGAGGGATTTTGGCCAGCAGAGGGTGCTGTCGATGAAAAAAGTATAGAACTGCTAAAAGAGTGCGGTGTTAAATGGATAGCTACTGATGAAGCCATACTGTTTAAATCTTTAGAATCCTCAGATAGAACCAAACTTTATACACCATATAACTATAAAGACGTATGTATAGGTTTTCGTGATCACTCTTTAAGTGACAACATAGGCTTTACTTACCGCTACTGGGAGGCTGACAAGGCAGCTGAACATTTTGTCTCATCTATAGCTCAAATAAACAAGGCAAATGAGAACAGTACTGTTTTTGTTATACTAGATGGTGAAAATGCATGGGAATTTTTTGAAAACAACGCATATGATTTTTTTAATTCACTATATACAAGACTTAAAAACACCACTTGGTGTACTACACTTCATATGGACGATGTAGCCAAACTTGAATCAGTTCCTTTAAAAAAACTATCCCCTGGAAGCTGGATACACGGCGAGTTTAACACATGGGTAGGTCACCATGAGAAAACCCGTGGCTGGGAACTTATCTATATGACCAAACGTGATTTTGAGCATCATAAACTAAACCTTGATGATAACACCAAAGCTGAAATAACTAAGCATTTTTTAGCAGCAGAGTGTTCTGACTGGTTCTGGTGGTACGGTGATGATCATTTTACGGAGTTTGGAGCAGAGTTTGATATTTTATTTCGCTCACATCTTATATCTATATATGATCTTATAGGCATATCTCCACCATCAGATTTGTTTGAATCAATTATTAAAGATCGTAGTTCTAAAAAATTTTGGCTACAACCACAATCAAATATATCACCTAGCGTAAACGGTGTTCATGATTCTTTTTTTGAATGGGTGGGCTGTGGTGTAGTTGATGAGAGTAAACTCTTTTCAACTATGGATAGAGTTCGAGGTCCTATAAATAAAATATTATACGGACAAGATGATAAATATATATATTTTGCATTTGATTATGATGTTAATGGTACATGTGCGTGTGATACGATAAATATAACTATCGAACCTATAGGTTTTAATGAAATGATATCTTTTAACTCTGTCAATGATATAAATCATAAAGAAAATTTTGCAGATCTGCTTATAGAGCTTGTTGCAAAGCGTTGGCTTGAGATTCGTATAGATAAAAGTTCAATAGTTGCTGAATCTGTTCAGTTTCGATTTGAACTGTTTCATGAAAATACTGTTGTTCAAACTCTACCTGGATTTGGCGAACTTGAGATCAACCTAAAAACAGATTACAGTGAAAACTGGTTTGTTTAAGAGTAAATGTTAGGAATGAAAATGAAAAAAATCTCTTTATTGTTTGGTATACACATGCACCAACCCGTAGATAACTTTGGTGAATCTGTTGATGAAGCAATAAAGCTGTGCTACGGTCCTTTTTTTGAAATTATGATCAAATATCCAGAGTTTAAGTTTGCAGTTCACTCTAGCGGATGGTTATTGGAGCAGATAAGAACCAAACATTCAAAAATTTTTCAAAACATGGAAGAGCTGACACAAAAAGGTTCAATAGAATGGGTCAGTGCAGGTTACTATGAACCGGTTCTTAGCTCAATACCTTCTCGTGACAGACAAGCTCAGATAAATAAACTAAATGATTATATATATAAATATTTTGGCGCAAGACCTCGCGGATTGTGGCTAACTGAGAGAGTTTGGGAGCCATCGATAATACCTGATCTGAACAAAGTATCTATAGATTATGCTGTAGTAGATGATTACCACTTTTTAAGTAGCGGTTTTGATCAGTCTAAGATGGATGGTTACTACGAAACAGAAGAGGGTGGCTATCCACTTGCACTGTTTCCAATATCTAAGCCACTTCGTTATGCACTACCTTTTTACAGTGTTGAACGTGCTATAGATACTATTCTTGAGCTGTCTAAAGAGCCTGACTCGGCGGCTATTATATTTGATGATGCTGAAAAATTCGGATTATGGCCTAAGACACACAAGTGGGTTTATGAGCAGATGTGGCTAAAGAAGTTCATAGAAGCTGTTTTAGAAAATGAGCAGATACAAACAAAGCATTATAGTGAGTATCTTCAAACTAGTAGATCACGCGGTCTCTCTTACCTTAACAACACCTCTTATTTTGAGATGGGTGAATGGAGTCTAAGAAGTGAGCAAACACTCTCCCTTGAGGCTTTAAAAGAGCAACTTGGCGATGAATATTTTGACAAAACAGGTATAGCTCTAATCAAAGGCGGTATTTGGAAAAATTTCTTTATTAAGTATCACGAGAGCAATTATTTACACAAAAGAATGCTTTATTTTAGTCTGAAGCAGGATACATTAGACCCAGAATCTTTAGAGAGTCTATATAAAGCACAAACTAACGATGTCTTTTGGCATGGTGTATTTGGCGGGTTATACCTTCCAAACCTACGAGATAATGCTTACAGATATTTGCTTGAAATAGAGCGCAAACATGCCAAAGACACTATATCTTATGAATATATAGATATAGATATAGATGGCTACAAAGAGCTAAAAGTATTAACTAAAGAGCTTAGCAGTGTATTCTCAAGTCGATACGGTGGGCAAATGATCGAGTTTGGAACTCTTGATAAGCTCTTTAACTGGCAAAACACGCTTATGCGACGCAAAGAAGCCTACCATGAGAGGATTTTAAATCCAAAAGAAAAAGTAGAAAAAGAAGATAATGATCATGGTGATGAGATAGAAACTATCCATAATAGTGGTGAGGGAATAGAAGAGAGTTTAAAAGATGAACTCATTTATGACTGGCATCCAAAATACTCGTTTATGGATCATTTTTCATCAGAAGCTTTTGAACTTGAGAGTTTTAAAAAGGTCTCTTTTAACGAGGTTGGTGATTTTGCAAACAACCCCTCTGAATTTGATGAAGAGAGTAATAGCTTCACACGTCATGGCGGGATATATCTTGATAAAGCTTATGAAAGTGTTGTTAAAAAAACTTACACATTTAGAGATGACGGACTTACCTTGGACTTTACATGTGAGAGCGCATACAACGATAGGCTTTTTTACGCTAGTGAGTGTAACTTTCATTTTGCTCATCCACATAATGTTATAATTAATGATCAAAAGGTTCATGAGGGTATTAGTCTCTTAGATACTAATAAACTAACTATAATAGATACTTTTACACAGAAGAGGATCGTTTTAACATTTAGTGAAAAATGTAGGGTTGATGCATACATACTTAATACTATCTCTCTTAGTGAGGGTGGCTTTGACAAAGTAGCTCAACAGATCTCTTTTCTTTTTAGTTTACCGTTTGAATCAAAATTAAATATGCAAATACATCTTGGAGTCTCTAATGTCTGAAATACGTCTTGATCGTATCCATAATCAGTATGTCCTTATCGCGCCTGAAAGGCTACATAGACCTGATCTAAATCAACCAAAAACAAATATTGACCCATTAGGTCACCGCTGTCCGTTTTGTGAAGGCAATGAAGCGCTTACTCCACCTGAAGTTTATGCTATGCGTGATAATACACCAAACACAACAGGCTGGAAGACACGCGTAGTACCAAATCTATATAAAGCTGTTCAGATCGAGTTAGAAGATAAATCTCGTAGAGAAAGTATGTTTGAGTCTATCCCTGGAGTAGGTGCACATGAAGTTTTAATTGATTCTACATGTCATGATTGCGGTATTGAAGAGCTTGACGCTCAAAGTATTGAGAACTGGCTACGCACTATGATAGTAAGGATAGTGGATCTGAAAAAAGATACCCGTTTCATACATCTAAACATCTTTAAAAATTTTGGTTATAAAGCAGGTTCTACACAAGAACATCCACATACGCAGATCTTAGCCTTGCCTATTATGCCCCAAGATGAGCTTGTATTTCTAGAGCGTAACATGAAATACTATCATCGTCATGGGCGTGGAATAATGGAAGATATATTACAAAACGAGATTTCAGATAAAAAACGGATAGTATCTGAGATCGGAAATTTTGTTGCTTTTTGCCCATATGCGAGTTCATTTCCTTTTGAGGTTATGATCGTGCCTACACAAAATTTTATGTCGCTTGAGCAGTGTTCGCGTGAAGATGTCAAAAGTCTCTCTGTGATAGTCAAAGAAGTGTTTCAGAAGTTAACTAAGCAGCTTGGAGAGTTTGATTATAATCTATACTTTCGTTTAGCACCACTTAATTCAAATTTTGAAAATGAATCCTACATGCCTTATATGCATAAAAACTATCGTTTTACACTGAGAATTATCCCTCGTATATATCGGCTTGGAGGATTTGAGCTTTCAACAGGTATGTCTATAAATCCAGTCTCGCCTGAAGAGTGTGTATCACTATTTAATTCGAAAGAGTCTCTGTGAAAATTCTTTTTGCAGCAAGCGAGATCTTTCCATACGCAAAAAGTGGGGGTCTGGGTGATGTCGCACAGGCTCTGCCGTATGCATTAAACAAACATCTTGATATTGTTCGTGTTATGCCTTTATATGGCTTCATTAACAAATCATTACTGCAAAAAAACGACTTGAGTTTTAGTGTCGAGCTTGGTGAAAACTCTCATGATATAAGTATTTTTACAGATGAGTATAATGGTGTACATACATATTTTATAGATTCTTGCGTATTTAGCGAAAATGAAGATTTCTACACTACAAAAAGCGGTGGATATTCAAATGAGAATCCAAGCTTTGGACTTTTCTGCAGAGCTATTGTAGAACTTGCTAAAGAGCTACATGTTGACATAGTGCATCTCAATGACTGGCATACCGCTTTAGCTGCATTATGGATAAAAGAGCAAGAATTAAATATTAAAACAGTGTTTACAATACACAATCTAGCTTATCAGGGGATATTTGAAAAAGAGATACTAAAACAACTTGGAATTGATGAAAAATACTTTACAATGCAAGGGCTTGAGTTTTATGATAAAGTGAGTTTTATCAAAGCGGGTATAGCTTTTAGTGACCTTGTAACGACAGTAAGTCCACAATACTCAAAAGAGATCTTAACTGAGCAGTACGGATGCGGTCTTCACAGCTTTTTAAGCTGTCACTCAAAAAAATTATCAGGTATTTTAAACGGGATAGATTATGAACTCTTTGATCCAAAAACCGATACAGCTCTTGAATCAGTGTTTGATTCAAATAAAATAGAATTAAAAAATGTTAATAAAAAAGCACTTCTTAGTGAGTTAAACCTAGAGGACTCAAATAGAGCTACTTTTGTTATGGTCAGTAGGCTGGTTGAGCAAAAAGGTTTTGGCTTACTTATAGACTCACTGGATAAGATTCTAAGCAAAGAGTTAAACTTGGTTATCTTAGCTGATGGAGCAGGGACGTATAAGCATAAGTTAGAGAATATAGCAGAGATGTATGAGAATTTTTATTTGCATTTGGGATATGATGAAGATTTTTCTCACCGCATATATGCTGGTGCCGATTTTTTACTTATGCCGTCACTTTTTGAACCTTGTGGGTTAAACCAGATGATCGCAATGCGTTATGGAGCTGTTCCGATCGTACATGCAGTAGGTGGACTTCTTGATACTGTACATGAAGATGATAAAGAATGTTGCGGAGAAGGTATAGTTTTTTCAGAACTTTCAAAAGAAGTCTTTATCAGTGCAATAGATAGAGCACTAGATACTTACAAAGATACAAAAAAAATGAAAAATATTATACGATTTAATATGAGTTGTGATTTTTCTTTTGATAAAAGTGCATTACTATATAGTAAATTATATAATAGGTTGCTAACATGAATCTTGCAATAGATGCCGGCGGTACACATCTTCGTGCTGAGATATGGGAAAACAGTAAGTTAATAGTATCTCTTAATTCAAAAAGTAATGAGATAGGACTTTATGCATGGATAAGATCTATATTAAAAGAATACAAAGGTATTAAAACTATTGGTATAGCCTATGCGGGGCAGGTTGAAGATGGGTATATTATCTCTTCACCAAATATTGATATTGATAAATATGAAATAAAACAAACGATCGAATCTGAGTTTGATGTGTCTCTTAAAATTGAAAATGATCTGACATGTGCAGTCCTTGCAGAATCACATGTGCACAAAAGTGATAATATATGTACTCTTTATGTTGGAACAGGTCTTGGTCTTGGTGTCATAGAATCTGCTAAAATAATTAGAGGTGCACACAATATGGCTGCTGAGATAGGGCACATACCTTACAAACAAAGCCCATTGACATGTGGATGTGGTCGTAGCAATTGTATTGAACTCTTTGCATCAGGTTCCGGTATCAAGAAATGGATAGATTATTATAAACTTGACTGTGAGCCAACACTTGATAGTTTGAGTGAATGTGAAGATAAAAACATACTTCAAGAGTTCGAAAATGCCCTTACTTACGCCGCAGGTGTCACTATTTCTTTGTTTAATCCGGAAGTATTGGTATTAGGCGGTGGTATAGCAACAACAAACGTTTATTTAAATGATATAATAAAACAAGAAATAAGCCACTATGCTCTACCACAGGCACTTAAGGGTCTAACGATCTGTTTAAGCGCAATAGATAACGCTCCGCTTAAAGGTGCACTTTTACTCAAGGATCGTGATGATGACTAAAAAAAAATTAAATATACTGTTTGTTGCATCAGAAGTTGTTCCTTTTGCAAAAACAGGAGGTTTGGCCGACGTATCTGGTGCTCTTCCTAAGGCTCTTGGTGCAATGGGGCATAATGTTGTTGTTGTCATGCCAAGGTATTACCAAATAGATAAAGGCTCACTTGAGAGTGTTGATGGTATATTAGGTGTACAAATGGGTCCCATGGGTGAGTTGTTTGGTGCAGTATATAGACAAAAGCTTCCCCAAAGTGATGTGTATGTGTACTTTATTGAACATGAGCAGTTTTTTGGACGTAAAGAGCTTTATCATAGTGACAATGAACCATATGCAGATAACGATAATCGCTTTATATTCTTATCAAAATCTGCACTTCAACTATGTAAGATGCTAAACTTTGTACCTGATGTCATACATGCCAACGACTGGCATACAGCTGCTATTCCTCTAATAACTCAAACACATTATAAACACGATTTTGGAGATATCCCTACTGTACTCACCATACATAACCTTGAGCACCAGGGTGATTTTTTTAAAGGTGCTATAGATGTTATGGAGAGCGGCTGGGAACATTTCAATCCACAGGCCTTTGAGAGTATGGACAGGCTGAATCTGCTTAAGGGAGGTATCGCTTATGCAGATGCTATAACTACAGTTTCTAAACGTTATGCAGAAGAGATGCAGATCCCTGATTTTAGTTTTGGATTAGATAATCATATAAGAGCACATTCAGAGAAGCTGTTTGGTATTTTAAACGGTGTAGATTATGATGAATGGAATCCTGCTATTGATACAAAGATAGCTAAAAACTTTGACATAGGTGACATGGATGGAAAAGCTGTTTGTAAACGCGCTCTACAAGAGAGATTTTCTTTAAATACTGACGATGACAGACCTTTAATAGGCTTTGTAGGACGTTTTGCAGAACAAAAAGGTATATCCTTGATCGCAGGTGTGATCGATGGTCTATTAGACAGAAATATACAGGTAGTTATGCTCGGTACAGGTGAGAAATGGGCAGAGCATTTTTTTAGTGAAGTCGCCTCACGTCATTTTGGCAGGTTTGGTCTACATATAGGATACTCAGATGAACTGGCACACCAGATAGAAGCAGGGTGCGATTTCTTCTTAATGCCTTCTCTTTTTGAACCGTGTGGATTAAATCAGATCTACAGTTTGCGTTATGGGACACTTCCTATCGTTCGCGCAACCGGTGGGCTTGATGATACTATTGAAAACTACAATGAGAGAGATAAAACAGGTACTGGATTTAAGTTTTATATGCCAACTCATGATGCAATCTATCATACTGTTATCTGGGCTATGGAGCTTTACTGGACTGAGCGTGAAACATATAAAAAACTTCAACAAAATGCTATGAAAATGCATTTTGGTTGGGATGATGCAGCTTCTTCTTATGAAGAGGTATATCGTTATGTAATCTCAAAACGTCACGTTTCTAAATTACAGTAAAAAAGGAAATAAAATATGAACTATCCACTATATTACGATGTAAGTCGTTTTGATGATCTAGATATATATCTTTTTAAAGAGGGTACTCATACAAAACTCTACCAAAAATTAGGTTCACATATTATGCAACGAGAAGGGCACAATGGTACTTATTTCGCACTTTGGGCGCCTAATGCTAAAGCTGTATCTATTCGAGGAGATTTTAATCACTACGATATAGATTCCCATCATATGCAAAAACGCTCAGATGAATCTGGTATATGGGAAGTATTTATAGAAGGTGTGGAGCAGGGCTCTACATACAAATACCATATTTTTACTGACACACATAACGCAAATCCTGATAAGGCTGACCCATATGCGTTTTATGCTGAAGTCGCACCGCATTCTGCATCTAAAATATGGAATATAGAAGAGTTTGGATGGAGTGATGAGACATGGATGACCAACAGACACACCAAAAACTCACACAAAGCACCTGTATCTATATATGAGGTACATCTTGGCTCTTGGAAGCGTAAAGTTGAAGACTCTAACCGTTATCTAAACTACATTGAAGCAGCTTATGAGCTTGCTAAGTATCTAAAAGAGCTGAACTTTACACATGTGGAGCTTATGCCTATCACAGAGTTTCCGTTTAAAGGATCTTGGGGTTATCAGGTCAGTGGTTATTTTGCACCTACTTCGCGTTTTGGAGAGCCTCAGGACTTTATGCAATTTGTTAATATTATGCACGAAAACGACATTGGGGTAATACTTGACTGGGTGCCGTCACACTTTGTGACAGATGGTCATGGACTTATGAATTTTGACGGTACATGTCTTTATGAGCATAAAGATCCACGTTTAGGCTATCATCCAGACTGGGGTAGTGCGATATTTAACTATGAACGAAATGAGGTTCGTGCCTTTTTAATAAGTTCAGCAATGTTTTGGCTTGAGAAATATCATATTGACGGTATACGGGTAGATGCAGTATCTTCAATGCTATTCCTTGATTTTGGTAGAGAAGAGGGTGAGTGGATACCGAATGAGCACGGAGGTAATGAGAACCTCGGTGCTATAAAATTCCTTAAACAACTTAATACCTCTTTATATAAAGAATACGATGACATTATGACCTTTGCAGAAGAATCAACTGCATATCCAATGGTTAGTCGTTCAGTGGATAGCGGTGGTCTTGGTTTTGGGTTTAAATGGAATATGGGCTGGATGCACGATACACTTAAATACTTTAAAAACGACCCAATATACAGACAACACCACCATGGTCAACTAACATTTAGTTTTATATACATGTACAATGAAAACTATATCTTGCCGCTTAGTCACGATGAAGTAGTGCATATGAAGGGCTCATTAATAAACAAGATGCCGGGAGACAATAACCAAAAATTTGCCAATCTACGTGCCATGTATGCTTTTATGATAGCTCATCCGGGTAAAAAGCTGCTTTTTATGGGTGGTGAGTTTGGACAATTTGCAGAGTGGAATTTTGAACAAAGTCTTGACTGGCATCTTCTTGACAATCCACAAAATAGGGGTGTTCAAAATACAATTAAAAGTCTTAACAAACTCTACAAAGATGAACCTGCCTTACACAAGAACGATAATGAGGTTGAGGGTTTTGAGTGGATAGATGAGACTGACTATCAGGCTAATGTTATAGCTTTTATTAGAAAAGGCGATAATAAAGACAATGATATCATCATAGTATGTAACTTCTCAGATAAAGTCCATGAAGGTTATCCTATAGGTATATCAAAAGAAGGTTTGTATGAAGAGATATTTAACTCTCAAGATCCACAATTTGATGGCTGGAATATTACAAATGATGAACCTATAAGATCACAAGAAGCAGAACAACACGGACGTAAGTTCAGATTAGATGTAACATTACCTCCACTTGGAGTGGTATATCTCAAGCTAAAGAAATAAAAACTTTTTTCAATAGAATATACATTATGTTAACCAATATATATAAATATAATGAAAATGTACTATAATTCCAAAAAACTATGGAATGCTTATGAAAAAAGTAGCAATAATTGGTGCCGGTTATGGCGGTTTAAGAGCTATAGAGAAACTGGTTGATAACGAAGACTTTAGCCTTTATCTATTTGATGAAAACTCTTACCACTATCTTCAAACAGAAGCTTACGGTTATATAGCTGGCAGATTTGATTTGGATGATGTGGCACTTGATCTGAAGAACTGGTGTCATGGATTTAAGCACCCTATTACATTCGTTCAACAAAGAGTTAAATACATAAACTCTAAAGATCAAACATTAAAAACAAAATCTGGTACTTATGATTATGACTACCTTATCATTGCTACCGGTGCAAAAACAAACTTTTTTAGCTTTATAGAAGGTATGGATAAGTTTGGTTATGGGGTAAAAAAATTATTTAGAAGTCATAGTTTTCGCACATCTTTTGAAAATCTTCTTTATGAAAAGCTAGAAAACCCATCTACAAAGGGTAAAAAGATAAACTTGGTCATAGGTGGCGCTGGACTTAGTGGTGTTGAAATAGCTGCTGAAATGAGTCATGTGGTTAAAAAACACTCCAAAAGTATTGGTGAATCTGCTGCTGAGATACAAATATATCTTATTGATGCGAGTGACACGATTCTGCCAGGCATGAGCGATCACATTATAAAACATACACAAAAAAGATTAAATGATCTGGGTGTATTTACTATGACAAAATCATTTATAGACAAAATAGATGCTAACACTGTCTACCTCAAGGACAATAAAGAGCTAAACTATACCTTTATGATCTTCACAGGTGGAATTTTAGCTAATACGATAGACTCTGATATAGATTATAATACAAATAGGATAAATCAATACATATGTGATATTACACAGCGCATAAGTGAAAATATTTTCACTGTAGGTGATTGTTGTGAAATAAAAGACAAAAACAATAAACTACTCCCCCCTACTGCACAAACGGCTGAAAAAAGTGCTGAATACGTAGCAGATGCTATTGAAAGACTTATACAAGGCAAAGAATTAAAACCATTTAGTGGAAGAATTGATGGCTTATTTGTAGCATTAGGTGGACATTTTGCTGTTGGTGAATTATTTAATTTTATTAAGGTTAAAGGATATATTGCATATATTTTAAAAAAATTGATAACAAAAAGCTATTATATTGGATTAAAACTTAGGCTAAATACAGGATTTAAAAAACGAAAAGGATAAAAATTTTGACAAGAAAAGAAGAATTAATTCAAGATATTCAAAATCTGTTAAATAATTATGACGATGTTAACTCTACGTCAATAAACCCCGAGTTATTGGACTTTATGGACGAAAAAACTCTTCTTAGCATAATAGACACCCTACTAACTGAAAAAGAAAAAACTAAAGAGTTGGATATTGAGTGGCTAGAAAAGTTTAAAAAATACAAATAAAAAACAACACCGTTATTAATAGTTTTCTGTTTATTAATATATTTTGTGTATAATTACACCAAATAAATTACACACAGGAATTTAATATGGCAAGTATTGACCTAGTCCAACTGACTCAACAAACAAAGAAACTTACTGCTATGGTAGTTGAAGATGAAAAAGTTACAAATGAACTTTTAAGTTCTACATTTAAAAACTTTTTTTCTGATGTTACTTCATGTTTTAATGGTGAAGAAGCTCTTGAAGCTTACAATAAATCAAACCCTGATATCGTTTTTGTTGATATCATCATGCCTGGCATGGATGGTATTGAATTAGCAAGAAAGATCCGTTCACTTAACCCTACTCAGATCATTATCGTTATCTCTGCAAGTAATGATATTGAGAAAATATCTGAATCTATTGAAGTTGGTGTTAACAGCTTCATTCAAAAACCGATAGATACTAAAAAAATCATTGAATTACTAAGTGGTATCACTTCAATGATCAACAAAAAACGTAAAGTTGAGACTAAAACTTTCTCTATATCTTTACCTTTAGATCTATACGACCTAGTTAATGATAATGCTAAAGAAGAAAGTATCTCTAAAAATGCTGTTATCATTAGATCACTTAGAGGTTTTTACGAAAACAACTAAGTAGTCTCCGAAATTTTATATTCTTTTAAGTAAAAGATATATATAATTTCGGCTCAACAAAGAAAGGCCCCATCGTCTAGTGGTTAGGATCCATGGTTTTCATCCATGTTACAGGAGTTCGAGTCTCCTTGGGGTCACCACTTTTTTTGTAAAAAAATCACAAAAACAAAGAACTTTATTAGCTTAAACTTGTTAAAATTTCAAAAATAATTTTACAGGATTTTTAATGCTTAGATTTGCACCTAGTCCAACTGGTGATATGCATATTGGTGATTTAAGACTCGCCCTACTCAACTACATTGTTTCACTACAAAAAAAAGAGGATTTTATTGTACGTATCGAAGATATGGACAAAGATAAAAATATAGAAGCAAAAGATCAAGAGATCTTAGGCATTTTAGATCTTTTTGGCATAAAATATTCACAAACTATATATCAAAGCGAAAACTTCAAATTTCACTCAGCTATGGCTCTTCAGCTTTTACATGAGAAAAAAGCTTTTTCTTGTTTTTGTTCAGACGAATGGCTTGATAAAAAGCGCAAAGAAGCAAAAGATGCTAATAAGCCCTACTCTTATGATGATGCTTGTAGAAATTTACCTGCAGAACTTGTAATTGATAATATAAATCCTTTTAGAATTAGAATAAACAGACCTGATGATAATATAGTTATAAATGATAAGGTGCAAGGTGAGCTATCTTTTACCCCTGATGATGTAGATAGCTTTATTATCTTAAATCAAGACAAAACATCAACTTACAACTTTGCTTGTGCTATAGATGACATGTTAAGCGATGTAAGCCTTATTATACGTAATGTAGAAAACGTGGCAAACACTCCAAAGCAAGAACATGTAAGAAAATCTTTGGGATATGAAAAAGATATCGAGTTCGCACATATACCAGCCATACTAGATGATGATACTACTACTGTTAAGTCACTTTTAGAACAAGGTTTTTTGCCTGAAGCTATTTCAAATTATTTAATATCAACCGCAATCAAGGCACCTACTAAGATCTTTAGCATAGAAGATGCAATAGAGTTTTTTGATCTACAAATGCTACAAAACTCCCCTGAACGTTTCAGCATGGATGCACTAAGAGATATAAACCATGAACATCTTAAAAATCTTGATGCTAAAGAGTTGTCTCGTTATGTCGGATTTGCAGACGCAGAGATAGGTGAACTTGCTCGCATATATTTAGAAGAAGTATCTACGACGAAAGAACTTAAAGCTAAGATCGAGCCGATATTTGCATCAAAAGAGATTCCTGAGGAGTTGAAAGAACAAGCTAATGTTATAATACAAATAATTAAAGAAGCACCGTTCTTTGACAAATACAGTGACTTTAAAGATCATATTGCAAAAAAATCAAGTCTGAGTGATAAAGAGCTTTGTGATACACTTCGTTGTGTATTAACAGGAATGAGTCATGGTCCTGATATTGAAAATATATATAAATATTTAAAAAACTATATAGGAGAGATCGTTAAATGAGTATAATTTTAGAGATAGTTCAAGGCTTAGGAAGTATTTTAATAAGCCTTATAAATGTGTACATGTGGATTGTTATTATTGCTGCACTGCTTAGTTTTGTAAATCCTGATCCTTATAACCCAATAGTACAGTTTTTATATAGAATAACAGAGCCAGCATATAGGCTTGTAAGAAGAAATATTAAAACTAATTTTGGAGGGCTTGATCTAGCTCCACTAGTTATTATTATAGCTCTGCAAGTCGTTATAGTAGTATTTAGTGCACTTTTGAGGTCTATACACTAAAGAAGTAAACATTTTAATGTTTGTTCTTAAAATAACTTACATTTGCTAATTTAGAGCCATTTACATATAACTCTAAGTTTAGCATATCGCCCTTCACTTCTTCAAATGAAACCAGATAATATCTGCTCCACTTACTTTTTTCTCTAATTAGATCTGAAAACCTATTGTCATGGTTCAACTCTTTTAGTTTAACGCTCTCTTTAGAGTTTAATTCTATAGTATAAGGCATAGATGAATCTTTTAGATACACATATACTATAAAGTACTCGTTTTTATTATATCTATTAGGGTAGACTTCATTTAAATATATAGAGGAAAAAGTCCCTAAAACACTATCTTCACTTAGTAGTTTAACTCTTTTAAAGCTTTGTGCACTCAACTCTTGATGTTCATCCATATCAAAAAATACGAAGGCATTTTTATTTGAACATCCACTAAAAAAAATTATTATTAAAAAAATATATATAGTTTTCATGGCGAAATTATAACTTGTTAAACTTTTCTTTTGTATAATCACTTAAAATTTTATATTAAAGATATCATTTTGAACAAAAGATTAGCCGTAGCTTTTACCGGACCGTCAAATAGTGGTAAGACAACACTTATACTAAAGGTTGCCAGAAAACTTATTTATGAATATAATAAGGAAGTTGCAATCGTTAAACATGACCCAAGCGATAAGGCAAGGTTTGATGTTGAGGGAAAAGACAGCTATAAGTTTAGTGATACAGGAGCGGAAGTTATTGTGACATCCCCTACCCGTACTACATATTTTTCTCATAGACACAAAGAAATAGATGAGATGATAAGACTTTTTGATAAATTTGATATTTTACTGGTAGAGGGTTTAAAAAACCTTCCACTGCCTAGAATAAGTGTGTTTAGAAACACTTTAGATAGAGATTATTTTCCATACATGGATGCTTTGGCGGTTGATGAGAGTATTGATATAAACTCTTATGAGTTGCCAAGTAAAGTTGATATATTGGATTTAAACAACCCCGAAGATGTAATATCTTGGATACTTAAAAATGCAAAGGAAGTGTAAATAATGACAGACATATTTGAAGCGATACAAAGAAGTGCTAAAAGAATAAAAAAAGCTATTGATATTAAGGATATCGGTTACTCGAATCAGGCAAACAGCTCTGGTGAGACTCAACTTCAACTGGACATCCAGTGTGATATGATCATCGAAGAGGAACTCTCGCATGTACCTACTGTCCATACAATAGCGAGTGAGGAAAAAGAGCACCCAATGGAGCTTAACAAAGAGGGAAAATACTTTATTGCATATGATCCGTTAGATGGTTCGTCTTTAATAGATGTTAACTTAAGCGTAGGTACTATTTATGGTATCTACGAGGGTGGTTTTGGTTCTGAAAACATGGTAGCGTCTTGTTACGTTGTACATGGACCTAGAGTCGAGATGGTATTTGCTCACAATAAAGTTAAACTTCACCTGCTTCAAGAGGAAAACTGGGAGTTTGTAAAAGAGATCCGTATGGGTGAAAAAGGTAAACTAAACGCACCTGGCGGGACTCAGCAAAACTGGCCGGCATATCATAAAGAGATGGTAGATGGACTGTTTCAAGAGGGTTACCGTCTTAGATACTCAGGCGGTATGGTACCTGACCTGCATCAAATACTTCTAAAAGGCGGAGGGCTATTTTCTTATCCATCTACTAGTGACAAACCTGATGGAAAGTTACGTAGACTTTTTGAGGTTTTCCCTTTTGCTTTTATATACAAGTTAGCGGGTGGTGGAGCTATTGATGGTAAAGTTGATCTGATGACACTTCCATATGCACATGTACACGACACATCACCATGTTTTTTCGGTTCAAAATATGAGATACAAAGAGTAAAAGAAGTTTATGCAAACAACTGAAACAAAACAGCTAGATAAGTTTGAACTTCATCTTGAGAGTATGATCCAGAAACTAAAAGAGTGCCAACAAAGTAAAGGTGTTAATTCTTGTAGTAAATGTGAACATTACTTTGGATGTGAGATTAGAGATGATTATGTAAAAGCTGTATATAACAGCATGTCAAAAGGTGATACAGGTGGCTTTGAATTTTAAACTTTTACTATTGTTTGCTTTATTGTTTATAGGTTGCGACAATATAAAAAAAGTTAATAACCATAATGATAAAAACAGCACTAAAGCCCTTACAAAAGCTGAAATTCAAAAACAAGAGAGTGCGACGAAATTAGAGATATCTAAGCTCGAAGCACAAAATAAACTAGACATCGCAAAAGTTCAAGCACAGAACTTACTTGAAGTAGAGAAAGTAAAAGCCTCAACAACAAAAGATATAGCACTTGCAGATGCAAGAGCAAAATCTGAAGATACTAAAGTCATTATATATATCGCTGTTATTGTCGGTTTTTTACTTTTTGTTTTAATACTGTTTATATATCAAAACAGCAAAAAAAACAGAGAAGTAAAATTAAAACTGCACGAAGCTGAATTAAAACAACAAAAAGAGTTGGCAGACAGAGAACTTGAAGAAAAAAGACTTCAGACTATGGTTAGTTTGGTAACACATGATAAACTCTCAAAAGAGATGCAAAAAGAACTTATATCTTTAATGGGTAAAAAGTCAAATTTAATAATTGAATCTAAGGATTCTTAGATAAAATAACAAAATTAAAATATTTAATAGGATAGAAATTGAGTAAATATATAACTACCCCAATCTATTATGTAAATGGTGAAGCACATATTGGCCATGCATATACAACTTTCATAGCCGATTCTATGGCAAGATATGAAAGATTAAAAGGTGAAAAAACTTACTTCTTAACAGGTACTGATGAGCATGGACAAAAGATAGAAGAGTCAGCTCAAAAAAACGCAAAAGAAACGCAGGCTTTTGCTGATGAGATAAGTGCTACATTTAAAAACCTTTGGGATGAGTTTGAGATTTCTTACGATAAGTTTATCCGTACAACAGATGAAGAGCACAAACTAGGTGTTCAAAAAGCATTTGAGAAGATGTACGAAAAAGGCGATATCTATAAAGATTTTTACGAGGGTCACTACTGTGTAAGTTGTGAGACTTTCTTTCCTGAGACTCAACTAGTTGATGGTGAATTTTGTCCGGACTGTGGTCGTACAACGAACATAGTTAAAGAAGAGAGTTACTTCTTTAGACTTTCAAACTATGAAGACAAGCTTTTAGCTCATTATGAGCAAAACCCTGAATTTATCATGCCAAAATCACGTGCAAATGAAGTTATAAACTTTGTAAAAGGCGGACTGCGCGACCTTTCAGTTACACGTACATCTTTTAGCTGGGGTGTTCACATGCCTGCATCATTGAATGATGATAAACATGTTATGTATGTTTGGTTAGATGCGCTTATGAACTATGTGACAGCACTTGGATATGGTAAAGATGAAGAAAACATGGACTTCTGGCCTGCATCGGTTCAGTTTGTAGGTAAAGACATCTTACGTTTTCATGCGATCTACTGGCCTGCATTTTTAATGAGTCTTGACTTACCTCTTCCAAAGACTATCGGAGCACATGGGTGGTGGACGCGCGATGGTGAGAAGATGAGTAAATCTAAAGGTAACGTAGTAGCACCTAAAGAAGTTGCAGATGCTTACGGGTATGAGAACCTAAGATACTTTATGCTTCGTGAAGTTCCTTTTGGTCAAGACGGTGACTTTTCTCAACGTGCACTAATCGACAGAATGAACTCTGAGCTTAGCAATGATCTAGGTAACTTACTTAACCGTATAATCGGTATGAGTGGAAAATACTCAGATTTTGAGATAGCTAGTGTTGATGTTGAGAAATATCACTCAAAAGAACTAAGTCAAATGAATGAAGTTTTAGATTCACTTGATAACTTTATGGAGACTCTGCAAACACACAGATACCTAGAAGAGTTGTGGAAACTATTTTCTATCGGAAACAGCGCTATTACTGAGCATGAACCATGGGCGAAGATGAAAGATAACAGAGAGGATGAAGCATTAGCTACAGTTGCATTAGTTGCGAACATATTAGCTAAAGCTGTTGTTATGTTATCACCGATCATGCCTAAAACTGCGGATAAAGTAGCAGCTGCATTAAAGTTTACAATCAATAACGAAAGTTATAAAGAGCTAGTATGCGATAAAAAACTTCTAAAAACATTTAAAATAGAAAAAATAGATCCGTTATTTCCTCGTATAGAAGAACCTTTAATGCCTGAAGCACCTGAACAAGAGCCAAATAAACCAGTAAGTGATGATGCTCCTGTTGAAGAAGTAGAGGAAGATAATCTTATAGAGATAGGACAATTTTTTGAGACATCTTTAAAAGTCGGTACTGTTGTTGAGGGAGAAGCTGTACCTAAGAGCTCTAAGCTTTTAAAACTGCAAGTTGATCTAGGTGAAGCTAAACCTAGACAAATAATTGCAGGTATTAAAAAAACATATTCTGCAGAAGATCTAATAGGTACTCAAGTTTGTGTAGTTGCAAATCTTAAGCCTGCAAAACTTATGGGTATGCTCTCAGAAGGTATGCTTTTAGCTGCTAAAGATGATGATGGATTATGTTTAATCCGTCCTGAAAAACCTAAAAAAGCCGGCACTCCTATTGGATGAGGCTTGAAAACCTACTAGCTCTTACACATGCCACGCTAGAGAGCGAACCGTGTGTAAGCAACTTTGAAAATATCATCTTCGATATAAACAAGGTAAACCGCGGTGACCTGTTTATAGCAAAAAATCAACTTCATATACCAGAAGCCATAAAGAATGGTGCTTACGGTATACTTTACGAAAAGCATACACAAATACTAGACTCTGAAATAGCTTGGATCCAAACAGATAATATAGATGAAGCACTCAAAAAACTATTAAGATTTAGACTCATAGAAAAAGAGACCACTGCTTACTCATGTAACGAGATCGTTTTAAAATTGGCTAAACAATGTACACTGGATTCGCACTGTATAGTAGTAAGCGGTGATGTAGAACAACTTTTTAAAAAACTTTGGCACATTGAAAATCGCTCTACTCTTCTTTTTAGCCCTTCTCTAAATGATGAAAAATTATTTGCTAACAAAAAAGAAGCTCCATCAATTGCTACACAAAAAATCACTTTGATGGAAAAAACTCTTTTTGAGACATCTTTTATTTTTGAAAACACTTATTATGAAAGACAACTTTTATCTCCATTTTTCATACCCTACTTAGAAGAGCTGTTTAATATTTTTAAAACTTTAAAGATAAACTATAAACTTAAAAAATTAGTCTCACTGGAACACTTTGAAGCAGTATTTACAAATAAAAATTTTGAGATAAAAGAGTTTGGAACAAGTGACAAAGTTTTAATATTTGAATCTAATATTGACCTTATGGAGGTTGAGATAAATTATCTGCAAAACAACGCAACATGGGCGAATGTGATCTATATACTTCCTCAGAGTTCCTCTATAAAACCATCAAATGATACTTTCTCTTATGAATATAAGGATGATATTTTAAATATTTTAAAACAAAACAGTTTTAATTTTGCATTTATCGCAGGTGTTGATAAAAGTATACTTGAACAAAACGAATCTAAACAAGTCGGTCAACTGACTTTAGATTTTTAACGTACACTAATTAGGGAGACATTTATGAATAGAAGAGATTTTTTAACGACAACAGGGATTGGTTCAGCTGCTTTGGCTCTTGGTGCATGTAACGATAGTAACCGTCAAGCCATTGATTATTCTAAACACCCTAAAAAACAAAACATTCAAGAGAAACATGTAAATATAAACAGAAATAAAAAGACTACTATAAAGTTAGCTACTAGCTGGCCTGCACATCTTCCTATTATTGGAACTGGCGTAGATGATTTTGCTAATAGAATAAACAGCATAAGCGGTGGAAGCTTAGAGATAAAGATTTATGCGAAAAATACATTAGTCCCGGCATTAGCTGTATTTGATGCAGCATCAAGCGGTCAAATAGATGCTTTTCATTCAGGACCATATTATTGGAAAGGCAAAAACTCAGCTTTTTCACTCTTTAGCGGTATCCCTTTTGGTTTTACTGCAGAAGAGATAAATTCATGGATGTTCTACGGTGGCGGATTAGAGCTTTGGCGTGAGCAATATGCCAAATACAATTTACACCCTTTTTTAGGCGGAAATACAAATATTCAAATGGGTGGATGGTTTAGAAAGCCTATCAATTCACTTGAAGACATGAATGGTCTTAAAATGCGTATGCCAGGTCTTGGAGGGGAAGTATATTCAAAGCTTGGAGTTAATCCTGTACTGCTTCCTGCGGGGGAGATATATACATCACTAGAGCGTGGTGTGATAGATGCGACAGAATGGGTTGGTCCGGCACTTGATATAAAGATGGGATTTTATAAGGTAGCACCATACTATTATGCGGGTTGGCATGAACCAGGCTCAATACTAGAGCTTACATTTAACAAGCAAAGTTTTGGTAAACTTGCAGATGAGCATAAGGCGATGATAGAAGTAGCTTCTAGTGAGATGAACTCAAATATGACATATAAGTTTCATGCTGAAAATATAAAAGCTCTTCAAGAATTAAAATCTATGGATATTACTCTTTCAAAATACCCAAAAGATGTTATAGAAGCCGGGAAAAAAGCTCTTATAAACGTTCTAGAAGATCAAAGTTCAAAGAACAAAGACTTTGAAAACATATATGCTTCGATTAGAGAGTATTTAAAGCTCTCTAAAGAGTGGAGTGATGTAAGTTTGGGTTATTATCTAAACGAAAGATAAAATGCCTCCTAGAGCATATAAAACTGTTTTTTAGAAAAGCTTTTTTCTTCTGGCGATAAATATTTCTCTACAAGAGCATGAAAAGCTTTTGAATGATTCATATGTACACGGTGGGCAAGCTCATGAACTACTACATAGTTTATCTGTATCTCAGGTGTGTTATACAAATAAGTATTTAAAGTGATCACACCATTTGAGCTACAACTCCCCCATCTTCTTTTCATCTTTCTAAACTTTAACTCTGAGTACTTGAGTCCCATTACTTTTGAATAGTACTCTACTTTGGATCTGAGATACTCTTTCGCTGCTTTTTCGTCTATTATTGTTTTATCTACATATACCTTTTGTTGAAGTTCGTGTAGTTTTTTCCTTATCCAAGGCTCTCTTTTTGATAGCAAATTATTTACATATAAGCTTGAAACTTTCGGTGTCTTTAATATTACACCCTCTTTGCCTACACTAATATAGCTGTTTTTTAATCTTGGCTTGCAAACGTGAGTGATACTCAGACCATTATATGTTATATTACTTATAAGGGATCGGATCTTTAACTCCTGCTATTTTAAAACCATTTAACCTAAGTCTGCAGCTGTCACAAACTCCACATGCCTTATCTTCGTCCTTATAACAACTCCATGTATGCTTTAGAGGTACGTTCAACTCTAGTGCTTTTTGAACGATCTGTGACTTTTTAAGATTAACTAGTGGCATGTCTATAGTTATTTTTGTTTCATCTTTTGTACCAAGATTTATACTTTGCTCCATACTTTTTATATAATCGAATCTGCAATCAGGATAACCGCTGCTGTCTTCTTCAACCACACCAATACTAATAGAGTTAGCACCCTCTTTTTCTGCTATGGCAGCAGCCATACTTAAAAAGATACCGTTTCTAAATGGTACATATGTAACAGGTACGCCCTCTTCCACACCGGTAGTCGGCACTTCAATACTTTTATCTGTTAATGCAGATGCACCAAGTTGTTTGAAAAAATCAAGGTCAAGTACATATTTTTCTTTTACATCTAGATCTGTGCATATTTTGTGGAAACACTCTAACTCTTTTTTTTGTGTTCTTTGATCATAATTGAAATGAACACCGATAATTTCACAACCTTCATTTTTTTTCATATAAGCACTAAGGGTGGAATCCATCCCCCCGCTCATAACACATACGGCTTTTTTAGTTTTTAATTTTTCCATGAAAGAATTTTAACATAAAAAATTAATCTTCATTAAAAGAAACTAGTATTATAATGCACACTATATAGATAGAAAGGATTTATTATGGATGTATCATCTTCAACAAACGCTCCAGCACAAACTGGAAAAGATCCAATGAAAAAAGCAATGGAAGTTCAAGAGCAGCAAGTATTAAAAGTTTTAGACGGCTTAGACAAAATGACTCAGCAAACTCAGGAAATGAATGCTCAAAAAACTGGTGTTGGTAAAAACATCAACATGCTTGGATAATTAATACAAAATTTTAAAAAATATAGGTACTTTTGTGCCTATATTTATAAAAACCTCCTCACCCATCTGATATAATTCTACTTATGATTGAATTAGAAAATAATACCTCACTTAACATAGATGAAGATTTGTTAAATAAAATCGCATCATCACTTACCGATAAAGAGATTGAACTTATAATAACTTCGGACGAAGATATAAAAGAGCTAAATTATAAGCATCGCGCTATTGACAAAAGCACTGATGTTCTTAGCTTTCCATATGAAGACATGCCTATGGCTCCACTTGGAAGCATTGTTATATCAGACTCACATGTTATACAAAAAGCTAAAGAGTTGGGACATACAGAAGATAATGAGCTGGCATTACTTTTTATCCACGGTTTACTGCATCTTTTAGGTTATGACCATGAAGTTGATAACGGAGAGATGAGACAAGAGGAAAAAAACATTATTGAAAAGTTTAGTTTACCAAAAAGTTTAATAATACGCACACAAGGATAATAGTTGGATTTTATAATTTTTATAGTTGCTATGGCATCTTTAATATACGGAGCTGATTTTATAATCAAAGAATCAGAAAGAATAGCACTTCATTTTAATATATCTCATTTTGTGATCGGTGCTACGCTGGTTGCATTTGGAACAAGTCTACCTGAGATGGCAGCATCAATGATGGCAGCAGGAGTAAACAAGAGCGATATGGCTGTAGCCAACGTTGTAGGTAGTGTCATTTTTAATATAACACTAGTTCTGGGTGTGGTATTTATTTTAGCTAAAAAAATGACAACTCAGCGCGATCTTTTTTCAAAAGACAGTGCTTGGGTAATCGTACCTGTCGTTATTTTCTTCTTAATGGCTCAGGATAATGAGATAGGCAGAGTAGATGGAGTACTCTATCTACTAGTAATGGTTTCATATATTATATTTTTATTTTCATCTTCAAAAGATGATTTGGCAGATGAGATAGATGTTAGTTTAAAAGATAAGTTTAATTGGCCAAAAACTATTATTCTTTTAGCAATAGGATTTACTTTAACTATTGGTGGTGCAAATTTTGTAATTGATAGTGGTGCAAATATAGCCAGAGATTTTGGAATCAGCGAATGGATAATAGGTATATTCTTAATATCTTTAGGTACGAGTTTACCGGAGCTTGTAGTATCGCTTGTTGCACTTAAAAAAGGTTCTGCTGAGATGAGTATAGGAAATATCATAGGCTCAAACGTAGCTAATTTCTCTATGGTTCTAGGTGCAGCATCACTTGTAAGACCACTACATGTAGACATAGCGGCTACTCAATTTGATATGCTTATAATGGTAGGGGCTTCTTTAACTCTTTTATTTATAATAGCAAACAGACTTTACAATAAAGCAGGCGGAATATTTTTATTAACAATACTTGCTTTATTTATTCAAAACGCAATTTTATAAGTTTCTTTAGTAAAACGCAATTGTATAAATGTAGTTAAAAGCTACATTTATCGCTTAATATAACCCATATCCAAAAGTTTATCATATATATCTGAAACAATTTTACCCGCAGCAGTACCACCATGTCCACCGTGTTCAACCATAACTAAAACAACATATTGAGGATTCCTATATGGTCCATATGATGTAAACCATGCATGTGAACGTGTATAGTATTCCATTTCATGTTCGAGTTCCCTGTTCTCAATGTCTTGCAAAATTCCAACAACCTGCGCCGTACCTGTCTTACCGGCTATAGTTATTTTTGAAGTTACATATTTTGTCGCAGTTCCTTTTGGATAGTTACAAACCTCGAACATTGCCTTTTGAATTATCGGTAATTTTTTTATCTCACTTTCATTCAAAACATCTTCTATTTTTGGCTCTATTACTTTATCGCCTACCTGCTTAGCTACAAATGGTGTAGGAAGCCTAGACGTAGCCATTAGAGCTGTATGTTGTGCGATTTGAATCGGGGTAACCAACACATCACCCTGCCCGATCGATGTATTTACCGTCTCACCTATATACCAAGGACGATTGTATTTTTTCTTTTTCCACTCACGTGATGGAACAGTACCGATAAACTCGTTTGGAAGATCAATTCCTGTTTTTTTGCCTAAACCGTATCTTTTTAGACCATCACTCATCTTATTTATTCCGACAAGCAGACTGCCTTTATAAAAATAATCATCACAACTCTCACGAATAGCTTTAACTATACCAGTTTTATGGTGACCTGACTTCTTCCAACATCTAAAGACCCTTTTACCAAGTGGCATAGATGCTGTACAATCAACTGTCCAATAAGGACTTATATCATTCGTAATATATACAAGACCAAGCCCTGTTTTAATAGTTGAGCCTGGAGGATAAAGACCGTGTGTGATCTTATTTGTAAATGGTTTATCTAAACTTGTCGAGAGCTTATTCCACAACTTATGTGAAACACCTCCAACAAAAGTATTTAGATCATATTCAGGAAAACTGCTAGCACTTAAAACCCTTCCCTCCATGTCCATAACAACTACAGCACCTGCTTGATTACCAAAAAGTTTAGATATGTACTTCTGAAGCTCAATATCTATATTTAAAATAAGTTTTCTATCCTCTTGGGCTTTTTCATATGATATCTGTTTAATAACCTGATTATTGGCATTTACTTTTACGGTCTTAGTTCCAGCTTCACCTTGTAGATAAGTATTATAGTACCTCTCAACACCAGTTTTACCTACATAACCGATTAGTTTTAGTAGATCATCATCTTTTATATCATTAGAGTTTGCACGTGACACATAACCAATAGAGTGTGCTGCAATATTTCCATATGGATAATACCTCTTTGGCGCAGATACGATTTTGATATTTTCACGCAGATTCAACCTTGTATATACAGGCATAATCTCGTTATATGATATAAAATCCACTATGTCTATAAAATCATGGTTATAGTATGAATCCTCTTTTCTATATGTTTTAATGATCTCTTCTCTGTCCAAACTCGGCAAAAGTGTTAAAAGATTATCTAATTCTTCTTCAAAGATTTTTTCACTTTTTTTCAGAGTCAAGTGTGGTTTTAACTGTATTTTAAAACCAAGTTTATTTATTGCGATTGGTCTATTTTTATTATCAGCTATCTCACCTCTTACAGGAGCTATTTTTTCTGTTTTCATAGTATTACTTTGAGATAGTCTTTCATAGTATGAGTTTGATTCTACCGCTAAAATAAATACCCTTACTATTAAAATCGTCCAGAACAATACAAATACTGATATGATAAACTTAATCTTCATAATATACTCACAATAAGAAACTCAATAACCATATAATAAATCACATAATAATTCATCTGAGGCATCGGCAACATAAATACACTTGATAAAATTGATGTAAAAAAGTAAAAACCTACATACGCAAGAAGGACAAGAGATACATTTACACAAACCTTACAATTAAAGTTTTGTTCAATCCTCGGTAATATAAGCTTTAAAACTAAAGCAAAATATATTACTGTCGTAAAAAGCAGGTAGCCTTTTTCACTCTCAAAAACCAATATTGAAAAAACTATTAAAATAATTGATAATAGATCGTCTTTTCTGAATGCTTGAATAAACAAAAAGAATAAAACAGCAAGCATAGGCGGTAAAAACAGATATATACTACTTAGTCCTTCATACAATACAAAAAGTATTACATAAAAGAATGGAGTTAAAGGGTTTTGATTAGAGATACTTCGTTGCATACTGGAAAGTGTTTACATTTAATACAATCAGCCCAGATCTTATGTTCTGGGAGGGACTCTTTAGGTATTTCAGCAAAACCCAATTTTTCAAAAAACTCTTTTTCATATGTAAGGCTAAGTATCTTTTGCAGACCAAGTTCTACTCCCTCTTGTATAACCTTATTTATTAAACCAGTTCCGACTCCTTTACCTCTATACTCTTCTTTGATTATTAAAGATCTTATCTCCGCAAGAGATGGTGAGTGTACATGTAGTGCACAAAAACCAATCAGCTTATCATCATCCACGGCCAATGTATACGAGCGTATATTTGTTGAGATCTCGTCATCTGTTCTATCTAGTATTATTCCTGATTCTACTTCAGGAGATACCAGGTTTTGCATCTCAATAATATCTCTAAGTTTAGCTTTTTTATATTCAATCATTATCTAAAGCATCTCCAAGAATCTTATATAGCAGGATATTTACTTTTTGAATACCTCTTTTTTTCGCACTAGACACCATCAATGCATTTGGGAATTCATTTCTAAGTTTGTTTTGCTCTTTTTGATTTAACTTATCGATTTTAGTGAATATCTGAAGAATATACTGGCTTTCATTTGAGTTTTCTAATAAAAAATCACTTACAGACTTATCAATATCTAAATGTGGATGTCTACAATCAACTAAATGTATAAACACTTTTATATTATGTCTTTTAGATATAAAATCTGTTAAATTCTTTTCCCAATCAGTTTTTATACTTTTAGATACTTTAGCATACCCAAAGCCAGGTAAGTCAACAAATTTAGCATCTATCTTTCTAGATGATTCTCTGTCTAAAAAAGTGACGTCAAAAAAGTTTATTAACCTAGTTTTACCAGGTGAAGAAGATACTTTAGCTAAACCTTTATGATTTGTAAGTGCATTTAAAAGTGAACTTTTTCCAACGTTTGAACGAGCCATAAATACTATCTCATCCTGGTACTCTGAGTCAGGCACACCTAGAATGTTTGGGGCTGAGATTACAAATTTAGAATCAACAATATCTATCATTTTTTAGCTTCCTGTTCTTTTTTAGTTTCGTTTTTATCTTTTATATCAAATATCATAATTACAGGTTTATCTGTATTACTTTTTGCTTTTGCCTTACCCTCTATCGTTTTTATTACTACTTCGTCGCTTATTATCTCATTTTTTTCACCAAGTTGCTTTATATGAACATCTTCATAAAAATAATACTCTTTTTTAACTGGTAAATATACAACTTTTTGAGAGCGTCCTGTATATTTTGTTGCATCTTCTGTAATAATAAAGAAAGACACATCACCGCTTGCAACATATTTTGTAGGTTTATTTTCAGAGTTTGTATAGACTATTATCTTTGAGGCATTTATCTCATCTTGATCTTTAACAATATTTACGTTTCCGCTAAAAGTGGATATCCCTTTTTGTTGGTCTGCATCAAATGAATTAGCTTTAATCTGTAATTCATTTGCAGATAGTGTAATAGTTGTTAATATTAATAAAAATAGTTTCATTATTTCTTCTTTTCTTCTATGTTATAAGTTGTATATATATTTTTCGACTTTATAGTTTTATTTTTGTTATCAAAAATGGCACTACTACCACTTATATAATTCTCATTCATGTAGGCTATGAACTTAGTATCTGTAGATGCTATGTCTTTATTTTTGTCATACTTTGCTTTTTGAGAAAAAAATCTCAAACCGTCATCTCTTACTAGTTTAACATCACCATTCAAATATACTACATCTGTTTTATATAAACCTTTTTTAGCTTTCATATTAGTCAAAAACTCTTTTGAATTGTCCGTAAAATCTATATTGTAAACTTCATATCTGTTTGTATACCTAACAGCTTTATCACCATTCATTCTTGTTGCCAAGCCGTTCGTATCTAACTCATGTAGGACAAACTCTCCTAAGCTGAACTGTGCGATCTCTTTATCATTTGACTCTTTTAGGTTCATCGGTTCAAAAAATAAGTATATCATAGATAAACCAATCATAACTATAGATAAAAAGATATTTATATTCACAACCAGATCCCCAAAAAATCATCGTATTGATCGTTATCTTTTACAAGTGTATCTATCATTTCACGAACAGCACCGTCACCGCCCTTTCGTGATAAAACAGTATCTACGATATCTTTTATTTCACCCATGCCGTCATTTGGAGTAAAACTTCTTCCTACAAGGCGAAGCATATTATAATCGTTTAGATCATCACCAATGGCTGCAACTTCATGATTTTTAAGACCAAGTTCTGATATAACTTCTTTTATCACTCTGTCTTTATCTTTTATACCTTGGTAAAAGTGCGTAATACCAAGTTCGCGAGCACGTCTTTCAACCATAGGGGAAGTTTTTCCTGTTATTATGGCTGCATGATTACCTATTTTTATCCAAGAGCTTATTCCAAGACCGTCTTTTACATTAAAACTTTTAGCCTCAAGTCCATCAGATGTATATGTAAGTGACCCGTCAGTAAGGCATCCATCAACATCTAAAACGATCAACTTTATCATAGTACGTCTTTCGTACTAGGTATCCCTACTCTATCGTTTTTTGCAATAGCTCTACGGATCGATACTGCAACAGCTTTAAACGCAGCCTCTATAATATGATGCTTGTTTTTTCCACGTTTTTGTACAATGTGTGCACTTATTGATGCATTTAAAACAAAGGCACGGAAAAACTCTTCTGTCAGCTCTGCATCAAAGTTCCCAACTTTACCGTATACATTAAGGTCATAGACTAAAAACGGTCTATTGCTTAGGTCCATATCACATTCAACACAAGCTTCATCCATAACAACACTTGAGTTTGAAAATCTCTCTATCCCTTTTGCAGGATATAGAGCCTCAGATAACAATGAACCGATAACAATTCCTACATCTTCAACACTGTGATGATCATCAATATGAGTATCACCGATACATTTTACTTCTAAATCAATTAATGAATGTTTAGAAAAACTCTCTAACATGTGGTCCAAGAAGCCAACACCCGTGTCTATATTGTTTTTACCCTCACCATATAAATTTAGTGATACGCTTATATCTGTTTCTTTAGTTTTTCTCGTTTTTGTAATCATTAGTTTTCCCTTACAATAAATGAATTGCGAAATTCTGAACTTGCTAAAAAGTCTCTGGCTTCTTTCTCACTTCTAAAACCTTTTAGCCAAACTTTAAAAGCCCTAGACGCACCATTATCAATATCTTTTATAACTGTTTCGTATCCATCTAGTCCATTATATTTTTGTTGTACTTTTAAGGCACCGTCAAATAAAGAAAAAGAACCTATTTGTATAGCATAGTCTGCAGCTTGAGACTCTTGTGGGATACTTTTAAGATCCTCTTTAGAGCCTATTTCTGTACTGCCTTTGCTTTGAAAGCCTAAAACTTCAAGTTTTACATTTGCAGTACCCTTATCAACCATCTCTATCTTGTGAGCAGCTGCATTAGAGAGGTCAATTATCCTAGTACCTATAAAAGGACCTCTGTCGTTTACTCTAACAACCGTAGATAATCCATTTTCAACATTCACAACTTTTACAATAGTATTCATTGGAAAAGTTTTGTGTGCTGCTGTCATATCATGCATATTATATGTCTCGCCGTTTGATGTTAGTTTTCCATGAAAATCTGGACCGTACCAACTAGCTATACCATCATAAGAGTCTCCAACTTCCACAACATTAGGGAAATATTTTATTCCACGAACAACATACGGCTTCATGGTCGGATGAGAATAAGTTTTTTTATCTAAAACGGGTGAATGGGATGTTTTATTGTAAGAATAGGTTGTTGGTGCTTGATAATTTCTATAAACACCTTTTCCCCTAGTGCTACACCCGTTAAAAATAGATGCAACTAAGATCAGAAACAATAAAAAGGTTTTATTCATATATCTTTAACCTTTCTCCTATTCTTATGATATTTCCACGTAGACTATTTTGTTTTCTGAGACTTTTTATACTTATTTTGTGCGCTTTTGAAATAGACTCTAAAGTATCGCCTTTCTTTACCAAGTAATAGTGTCTAGTAGCTATTTTAGCTATTTTTGATGTTGCATCTATAGGTATGATAAGTTTTTGTCTTAGTTTAAGGCTTGTACGTCTTAAATTATTAAAATCCATGATAACCTTATAAGGTACTCCGTATTTTTTCCCTATATAAGTTAAATTGTCTCCGGTAGATACTATATGTATCTTATAAATATTTTTAACTGAGTCTCTTTTGTATTTTTGCTTAAAATCATTGAGTTTAACATATGGGATGTAAACATCATAGTCTCTTCTATATGGTGGAACAAAGTCATATTTTAAATGACGGTTAAGCATTTTAAGTGTTTTAAGAGGTATATTGATAGTTTTAGCAACTCTTTTTAAAGACTCTCCACTTGGAAGTTTAACTGTTGACATAGAGAATGCACTTGCACGATTTAAAATGTGTCCATACTCACTATCTAATAAAAACTTATCATCATGACCAAGTAAAGAGAAAGCTACAATTTTTCTTATATAATTTCTGCTCTCTTTTGGCAGATACTTTTTATTTTTATCAAGCAAGACACTTAGATCATCTGTACCAGCTTCTCTAATAGCTTTACTTAGTCTACCACCACCACAGTTATATGCTATTGCTGCTAAATACCATTTACCAAATCTTTTATGTAGATGAGATAAATATTTTGCAGCAGCCCTAGTAGATTTTACGGGATCACGTCTTTCATCAACATATTCATCGATCTTAAGTCCAAAATGCTTACCTGTTGCGGGCATAAATTGCCATAAACCTGCAGCTCTTTTTTTAGAATACGCCTTAGTTGAAAAATTTGATTCAGCCATAGCCAAATACAAAAATTCCTGAGGAATATTATTTTGTGAAAGAATCTTTTTAACAGCAGGAATATAGATATAGGCACTATCCATGGCATGGAAGAAGTGCTTACTTCTATATTTCTTGCTGTTTTGAACACGCAAATCATTCAATGCCTTGTCCAATAAAAAAGACGTTTCTATATCAAAGGAATCTAATATCTTAACCTCTTCATTATGGTTAAAAGCATAATTTAGGTTACCAAAGAGTGTAAACGGTATAAGTAATAATAAAAAATATTTCAAATCTTGTAACTTTCCACTGTAAAATAAAAGTTACATTTTACCCTAATTTAATTAAAAAAGAGTTTTAAAGCATTTTGCGTGGTTATTTTTTTTATTTCGTGCAGGTCCATATCTAGGAGTTCAGCCATTTTAACAGCTACAAATGTTGTATATAAAGGCTCGTTTCTTTCCCCTCTGTGCGGGCTTGGAGTCAGGTATGGTCCATCAGTTTCTATTACTAGTTTTTCTAGTGGTATTTTTGGTAACACATTTACCAGTTTTTTTGCATTTTTAAATGTCAAAACCCCACCGATTCCAAAATAAAAACCCTCAGCACTTAAACTAAGCAACTGCTCATCTGCATTATAACAATGAAGTACTCCTCCAACTTCCGAAGCATTTTGCTCCATTAATATATCTTTTGAATCTAATGAAGCATCTCTTACATGTACGATCAAAGGTTTGTTATATTTTTTAGCTATATTTATCTGTTTGATAAAGATATCTATTTGTTTATCTTTTTCTGCTTGTTTTTCTTCATCACTTCCCTCTAGACGAAAATAATCAAGTCCACATTCACCGATAGCTACACATTTTTCATGTTTCACATATTTATCAAACAGCGATTCATCAAAACCATCTAAATCATACGGATGTATCCCTATTGCAAAATAAACATCTTTGTTTTTCTCAGATATCTCTATAGCACGACCCAGGCTGTCTGCATCTGCACCGGGGATAACAAAACGCTCAACCCCGCCTTTTCTCGCCCTGTCTAGGACTTGATCCAGATCTTCATAGTATCGTTCACTATCTAAATGTATATGTGTATCAATTATCATTTTTATCACTTTTTAGTTTTCTTACATAAAATATATTTTTATCATGAGTAAGGCGAACAACAGTCCTACAACAAGTGAAATAGTACCTAAGAGCATATTAGAATTAGCAAAAAAATTATAAGATAGGATCAATGATAATATTGAGATAATAAAGCACATGTTCAGCCTTCTAAAAGTTCTCTAGCAAATTTTTTAGCCTCAGGACTTATCTTATCCCCGCTTATAATCCTTGCTATCTCATCGATTCTGCTTTCAAAACCAAGTTCTTTTACTTTTGACTCGTCATCCTCTTTGTGTACCAAAAAGTGCTGGTCTCCCATGGAGGTAAGCTGTGGTTGATGTGATATTACAAATATTTGAAAGTGTTTTGATAACTTTTTAAGAACTTTTGCAACACTCATTGACTCTTCACCGCTTAAGTTAGCATCAATCTCATCAAGCATCAATACTCCACCATTTTTATCCATGTTTTCTGATTTTAACGCAAGTATTGAAAGTCTGAGCCTGTTAAACTCTCCTGTACTTATTTTGTCTAAAGCTGTATTGTTTAGAGATATTATGATCTCATCCTTACCATTTTCGTTATGTTCATAATCTTGTATACGGACTTTAACTTCTCTTAAATAAAGATCTTTAATATATCCGTTTAGAACTGCTTCAAACTCTTTTAATCCAGCAATTCTTAAGTCACTAAGCTCTTTTGATAAAGTATCTACTTTTTTATTCAGTTCATTGACCTTAGTTTGAATCTCATCTTTTTCATAAGCTATATTTTCATATTTTTCAAGCTCTATTATCTTTTTTTCTTTATATTCAAGAGCCTCTTCAACACTTCCATATCTACGCTTTATCTCACTTAGTTCTTCTAGTCTATTTAGTACCTCTTCAACATCAACTTCATCTAAAGCTGAAAACTTTTCCTCTGCTCCATCTAAAGTGGCTCTAAGCTCATTCATAGCATCGCTAAAAAATGAGCTGTCAACTTCTAAAGCATCTAAAGCAGAAAATACATTGTGTTCAGTATTGAAGATCTCATTTGCAGCAGATAATGATTCTAAGACCTTCTCTTTTCTAGAGAGCTCTTTTTTAATCTCTAAGAGTTCTATATCTTCATCAGGTTTTGGATTGACTTTCTCAATCTTATCGATCTCGAATTTTGCAAATTCTTTTAGCTCAGTTACCCTGCTTTCTTCATCTGTAATCGTTTTTAATTCACTACTTAGTTTTTTATGTTCTAAAAAGGCTTGTTTGTATTCACTTTTTAGTTTACTGAGTATCACTGTGTGTTTTTCTATCCTTGAATCTAGGATATGGATCAAATTATCGTTTTCAAAGTCTGAGTAATCTTTTAAACTAAGGTGTCTTAAATGCTTCGAGGATATATCCAAAATAGTTTTTTTGGATACACTTTGATTATTTATAAAATATCTTGATTTCTCTTTTTTTGTATGTTTGAAAATATTTATTTCATCACACTCTAATCCGTACTCATCTTCATCAAAATCCCATGAAGTAGAGGATTCACACAAACTTGCTTCACAATTTGAACTTCCAAGTGAAGAAAGAATAGAGTTTATTAAAATTGATTTTCCGCTTCCACTGGGTCCTGTAAATACTATAAGTCCATTAGATAGGTTTAGCTCAACCTCTTTAAAACTCAAATAATCTTTTAAAAAAAATCTTTCAATCATCTTTTGATTTACTCTCCCCAGTTTAGTTTATTTTTTAAGATCTCAAAGTAGTTAAAATCTTCTTTATGAATCAAATTTACCATTTTAGATGCCAGTTTTATATCAATACTCTCACCAAGACCAAGTTCAAGCATATCCTGACCGTCAAAAATCACCAAAGCTTTTTCACTTGATGTTTTCATCTCTATAGGATATTTTCCAGGTAACACCACCGGTCTTTGTGTCAATGAGTGTGGACATATCGGTGTTAAAGAGAATACATTTGTGAGTGGAAACATAACAGGACCACCTGCTGAAAGATTATATGCAGTCGATCCTGTTGGAGTTGAGACTATAACTCCATCACCATAATAAGTATTAAATGGTCTTGAATCTACAAGTGTCTCAATATGTATCATCTGGGGAACAGATGAGCGAGTAAGTACCACATCGTTAAATGCGTAACGTTTTTCCTCTTTTGCACCCTTGTTTAAAGTAGCTTCAAGTACAGCTCGTTCATCTATTCTGAACTTACCATCTAACATTTGTTTAAAAAACCCATCAAACGCCTCAATACTAACATCAGATAAGAAGCCTAGTCTGCCTGCATGTATACCAAGTATCGGTATGTCATACAATAAAGATTTTCTAGCAGTTGAGATCAGTGTTCCATCTCCACCTATTGTTATTAAAAAACTGCTTCTTTGACACATTTCATCAAAATCAACACCCTCTAGTGAGATCATCTCAGCAGAGTTTTTTTCTAAAAATATCTCAACGTTATGTTTATTAAGTGTCTCTTGTACTTTTAAAAAATTTCCCTTAAGTTCAGGGCTATCTGGTCTTAAAATAATACCAACTTTATCAAAATCTATATTTTTCAAAACAGCTCTTTTTTAATTAATTTTATCAAATTATACACTTTTAAATTTAAAAAATTAAAAATATTGCAAATTGACATATATATCAAAAACTATATCTTAGTATCAAATAAGGCAAGTTTAGTTATAATCGCGAAAATTTTTTATAGGACTCTATTTATATGAGAACTCATTACTGTACAGATTTAAATGAAACAAATGTCGGCGAAGAAGTTACGCTGACAGGTTGGGCAAATAGCTACCGTGACCATGGTGGTATTATTTTTATAGACTTAAGGGATAAAACTGGACTTATTCAGCTTACATGTGATCCAGAAGATAGTAAAGCAGCACACGAAGTAGCTGACAAAGTTCGTGATGAATATGTTTTAGTTGCAAAAGGGAAAGTTCGTCATCGTGGTGAAGGTTTAGTTAATCCTAGACTTAAAACAGGTGCTATTGAGATAGTTGTTGAAGAACTCATCATAGAGAACAAATCTAATCCTATGCCATTCACACTTGGTGATCCAAATGTTGGTGAAGATATAAGACTAAAATACAGATACCTAGAACTACGTGATCCAGCTATGTACGAAGCATTCCGTCTTCGTTCAAAAGCAGCAATCGCAGCGAGAAACGTACTTGATGCAAACGGGTTTTTAGAAGTTGAGACTCCGATACTTACAAAATCTACGCCTGAGGGTGCAAGAGATTATCTTGTTCCATCACGTGTTCACAACGGTGAGTTTTATGCACTTCCTCAATCTCCACAACTTTTTAAACAACTTTTAATGGTTGGTGGTTTTGACAGATACTTCCAGATCGCAAAATGTTTCCGTGATGAAGACTTACGTGCTGATCGTCAACCTGAATTTACTCAGATAGATGTTGAGATGAGTTTTTGTGATCAAGAAGATGTAATAAAAGTAGCTGAAGATTTACTAGAGGGTATTTTCAGCGCATGTGGCATAGAAGTAAAAGCACCTTTTAACCGTATTAAATACCGTGATGCTATGGAATGGTACGGTTCAGATAAACCAGATCTAAGATATGGATTAAAAATGGTTGACGTTATAGATATCTTTGCAAGATGTGATAATGAGATCTTCTCTAAAATAGCAGCTAAACCACATGTAAACCGTATTAAAGCTCTAAAAGTTCCTGGAGCTGATCTTGTATTTTCAAAAAGAGAGATGAAAAGTTTTGAAGACTATGTTAGAAAATTCGGTGCTAGCGGTCTTGGATATTTCCAGATGAAAGAAGATGGTCTTAAAGGTCCACTTGTTAAATTCTTTAGTGAAGACGACATTGCGGCCATTATCGAGAGAACTGAACTAGAAGTTGGAGACGTAGTATTCTTTGGTGCAGGTGAGAAAAAACTTGTATGGGATTACATGGGTCGTTTTAGAAACTTTATAGCTGAACATGAGAAAATGGATCTTGTTGATCCAAATAAGTACGAATTTGTATGGGTAGTTGACTTTCCAATGTTTGAAGTTGAAGACGGACGTGTTAAAGCACTACACCACCCTTTCACTCAACCACTTGATACAGATAAAGATGATGTGGAAGATATAGAATCTATCGCTTATGATATCGTACTTAACGGTACTGAGCTTGGTGGTGGTTCTATTCGTATACATAAAGAAGAAGTTCAAGAAGAGATATTTAAACTTTTAGGAATTGAAGAGGAAGAAGCACAGGAAAAATTTGGTTTCTTACTTGAAGCACTTAAATTCGGTGCACCTCCACACGGTGGTTTTGCTATGGGCTTTGACAGAATGATGATGTTAATAAGCAAAAAATCAAGTATACGTGATGTTATTGCTTTCCCTAAAACACAAAAAGCTTCTTGTATGCTAACTCATGCCCCAAGTGAAGTAGACAATAATCAGCTAAGAGATCTACATATTCGTCTTCGCGAGGCAAAAAAATAATTATGAAAAAACTTTTTCTGATTATTGGCGCACCAGGTAGCGGTAAAACTACCGATGCAGAGCTAATTGCTAAAGAAAATGATAGTATTACCCACTACTCTGCCGGTGACATGTTCCGCGCTGAAGTAGCTAGTGGCAGTGAACGCGGTAAACTTATTGATTCATTTATATCTAAAGGTGAGATCGTACCTATAGATATTGCTATAGAGACCATAGTTGGAGCTATCAAAAAAGCACCGACCAACGTTGTTATAATAGATGGTTACCCTAGAAGTATTGAGCAGATGAATGCACTTGATTCATTCTTATCAGATGAAGATGATGTTAACTTGAGCCATGTAATTGAAGTTAATGTTAGTGAAAATGTAGCACGTGATAGAGTCTTAGGACGTGCCCGCGGGGCTGATGACAATAACGAAGTGTTTAATAACCGTATGAGAGTTTACACTGAACCTCTAAAAGCTATACAAGATTTTTATAATGAAAAAAACATGTTAGTTGTTATAGATGGAGAGAGAACAATCGAAGAGATAGTTAGAGATATGGAGATGTTTATATTATCTAAAATATAAAGAGGAGATCTACTCCTCTTCCTCTTGCTGAGCTGACAAGATATCATTATATATCTCTTCGCATTCATCATCTTCAATTTCCCCACTTAATATATCATCAAGTAGATCTTTTAGATCTGATTTAAATTCACGTAACTCTTCGATCTCCTCTTTTTGTTCATCATTTGCATTTTTTTCATCTGCTATCTGTTCAAAGATCTCATCTAAAGCATCATCAATATCGGGAATAACTTGTTTAGATACAAGTTCTTCAAGTTTTTGTGTATAAGACATACTAAACCTTCTAAATAATTTATGTAATAATAGCAGAATTTACAAATATTTGTTTGTAAATTAATGTTCTTAAAATTAATGTCGATATACTACAAAATGACAAAACTCAAGGATTTGTGCAATGATAGTTTGGTTATTACCAATTTTACTGTTAAGTATATCCATATATGCTCTATACAGATACAAACTATACAAAGATCATAAACCTTTGAAAAAGCAAAGAAATCATTATACATTTAAAATTTAAGAGGTCGACATGATAGTAAAACACAGCAATCACGCATTTAAAGGTCATAAAGCCTTACTTGGAAACAGATATGTAACATACGGTGAAGTTGAACTTCCAAGCAGATTTGAAGAATTTCCAAAATCAAAGAATGGTTTTGACTGGGGAGTAAAAGGTTCTGCTTCATTACAGTTGTCATATGCTATCCTTCGTCAAATAAGCACAAATAATATTGCAAAAGAGTATGCGGAACAATTTCTTAACGATATAGTTCTTACTTTACATTCAAGAGACTGGGTTCTTAACTCTAGTGATGTTTTAGAGTGGATATCCAATAATTGTGATGAAGAACTACAAGATGAACTCTCTGCTGCTACCGATGGTAGGATCATTAGAAAAAATGAGTCTAAAACTTATACAAAAGAAAAAGTTGTAGAGAAAAAGACAAACGTAGTAAAAGAAGTATGTAAAGAGCTTGGAATAACACAAAAAGCTCTAGCTAACATCCTTGAAGTTCCAGAAGGTACTGTTAGTAGCTGGGCTGTAAAAAATGAGATCCCAAGACTTGGTAAAAAAGCTATAGAATTTTATATACAAAACACAAAGAATCAGCAGATAGTAGACAGCTATAAAAACTTTGTTAGGCTACTAGAGATCTCTTAGATCTCTTGAAGCATTAAGAGTTAACTCTTCTAATCTCTCTTCAGAGATGTTATGCTTTACTATATATTCTTCAATTTCTACAGTATTAAACTCTTCAAGTGCTAAAACAAAACTATACATTTCACCTAAAACACCCTCTTTTCTTAGTATGGCGTCTTTTATATCTTTATCTACATGTAGCTCATGCATAAGTGTTCTTTTGCTAACGCTAAACAAAGTATCCATTAAAGATATTACACCTACAAAGTATGCATTTGAAACTATCTCTTTATCTACATGTCTAGCTATCTCCTGCATTAGGTAAGTCCTGCTTCTAACTCTATCAAAGAGCAAAGGATTAGAGTTCACTTCACCTTTTGGTGTAGCATATATAATTAGCATTAACCACTGAGTAAGTTTTGTTTTTCCTACAAGCGTAATGATCTGTTTTATAGAAGATAGTTTTTGTCTAAACTGAAACAAGCCGGAGTTTGCATATTTTAGTAATTGGATAGTTACTATAGGGCTTTTTTCAAACTCTTCAACTAGCTCATCTATACTACAGTCTTGCATCAACTTGTTAGATAGTCTTACAAGATTTTCAACTTCTGAATCAAACTTCTCTTGTTTTTCAACTTTAGGCTTACAAAAGAAATAACCTTGTAGATAATCAGCACCCATATCTTTTGCAAGCTGCTCTTTATCTATATCTTCAACTTTTGTTGCAATTATTTCCAAGTCTAGATCTCTTACGGCTTCTAGGTTTTTGGCAGGAGTATTTACATCAACTTTTATATAACTAATATATTTCAAGATAGTTTCATAGTTTTTAATTATTTCAGCATCAAAAAGGCAGTCATTGATAGCAAACATATAACCTTCACTATGTAACAGTTCTATTCTTTTGTTGATTTTTTTACTAACTTCCCCATCAAGCTGAAGAGCAAAAATAAAATACTCTTTAGGGATAGAGCTTACAACATTGTTTAAAATAAACTCCTCATCTGCTTTTACAAATGCTTTATGCTCACCAAGAAGTTTATTTATTCCAAATTTGTTTAGTGTTGAACTGAGCACCGAAGCAGTTGCTTGTTTACGACTTTTAATATTTGAAGATATTTCACTATCTCTATATAATAGTTCATATGCAAAAATTTCACCGTCGCCATTAAGTATTGGTTGTTTGGCTATATAAATATTCTGTCCCATATTTCCACTATCTTTTTTTCTTTTTATTATACATAATTGTTCTTTGAATTGACTTATAAGCATATTTTTATTACTATATAATTTACTATATAGTAAAGGAATTAAATGCAACCAAAAGATGAGATAACAAGAAGTTTATTAATTGATAGAAAGACTTGGGATGATGCCATGTTATACTCAAGAAACAGATATAAGATGAGTTTGAGCAAGGTTATAGAATCTCTTTTACAAGAGTGGTTAGTAAAAGAGAAGAGAAAACCTCTTGACAATGAAAGACAAGGAAAGTTTTTTGATTAATATTATTTAGTATAACTCCTATTTTGTGGTTTCTCTTTATCAAAACCTAAAATATCTAAAACAGTTTTTTTATTCATTTTTCTAGCAAAGTCCAAAGCAGAAAAACCTCTTAGATCAAGCGTATTTTTATCTGCTCCTTGGTCTAACAGAGACTTTGCTATTTCTATTCGCCCATAACACGCAGCACACATTAAAGGTGTAAACCCACTCTTTCTGTTAGTCTTATTTACATCTATTCCAGATTTCAGAATATGTTCATACATGTGTAAATTGTTATATGTTATAGCCATATCAAATATACTAACTCCCTCACTGTCAAAATCGTAAATATTAGCACCGTTTTCTACTAGTAGATCTAACAACTCATCATCACAATGATGTCTTATACCAATAGCTAGAACACTCTCCCCGTTTTCATTTTCTTCATTAACATCTGCACCATTTTTTATATATTTTTTAGCACCAACAAAATCATCGTTTTTTAAAATTTCTAACCACTTTTGCATTTTTTCTCTTTTCTAGCGTACTTAGTTCAAAGTATATATTAAAACTTATTAGTAAAGTTTGAATATAATTGCGAAAATAATATATTAAAGTGAGAAATAATAATGGAAACTATCCAAACTGCAGATGAGTTTAAAGCATTGATTGAAGATATTAAAAAGGTAGACGGATACAGGGATCCTTTAGCTTTTGGTATTGCAAGAGTTGATTTAGGACAATTAAACGTAAACAAAAGTCTTCAGGCTACTTATCCTATAATTAACTGGGATGAGAACTTTGGAAGTGCGGCTATTTTTGTAAAAGCACTATCAGAACAAGGCATAAACGTTGATTTTACACAAACTGAAGTTGTTTGTAACATCAACTTAGAGTTTTTAAGATCTTGTTTAAACGCTTTTACACCTTACGCTGATGAAGCTTACGGTGATGCGCACAAAAATATTCAGGTTGTTTCTTCATTATATTCCCACCTTGTAGAAAACGGTATGGTTGAAGGCGAGTATAAAGTTGCTTTTATATTTGATGATGCACCTCTAAAAAGTGTTGAAGCTACATATTTAAAACTATATGCATTATCACAAGCAAAAGTTGGATTACGTGAGATCTGTCTAGACGGTGCTTTTGGCGCGCTTCCTAATGTTGCATGGAGCCAAGGTCAGCCTATAGAGCTTGCTTATTTAAGAGAATTTGAAATCGAATTAAAACTATCTGGTGAATATCCACATATCGATTTCGTTGATAAATTCCCAAGATTCCTACAACACATTATACCAGCCGATAATACTCGTGTACTTGACACATCTAAAGTACGTTTTGGTGCTCAACTTGCAGCAGGTACTACTGTAATGCCAGGAGCTTCTTACATCAACTTTAATGCAGGTACTACAGGTGTGAGTATGGTTGAGGGTCGTATTAGTTCTTCTGCTATTGTAGGTGATGGTAGTGATGTAGGTGGTGGAGCTTCTATCTTAGGTGTACTAAGCGGAACTGACGGAAACCCTATATCAGTTGGTAAGAACTGCCTTTTAGGTGCAAACTCTGTTTGTGGTATACCTTTAGGTGACGGATGTATCATAGATGCAGGTGTTGCTATCTTAGAGGGTACAAAGATCGCTATTCAACCTAAAGAGCTAAAAAAGATCATGGAAGTTAATACAAACATGAAAATGGAAGGTGAAATTTTCAAAGGTAAACAACTTGCAGGTCTATACGGTATCCACTACAGACAAAATTCTTTAACTGGTGAGATCAGTGCTTCTCGCTCAACTAGAGAGATTAAACTAAACGCTGATCTACACTAAAAACTAACTTTTACATATAATCTGCTTTTTATAAAGTGGGTTATATAATGTAACATTAACAAGGAGTATACAATGAATATATCTGCTAATGTATCATCTATAAATGCTCATAAGACCATGCTTAACAGCAGTGGGCATAACGTAGCTAATGTTAATACTGATGGTTTTGTTCCAAATTCTACTACTATTGTTAACAAAGGTAGTGATTCTTCTGTGGATGCAAATCTAAGAAAATCTGATGATACCGGTTACTCAAAAAGTCAGACGGATCTTGCAAAAGAGTTTCCTGATCAAATAATAGCTCAGGATGTGACGGCTGTAAATGTTACGGCGGTTAAAACTCAAGATGAGATGTTTGGTTCTCTTTTGGATATCAAAGCTTAGTTAGCTATGATATTCATGCTTTTTAAGCTTCCAAGTATCTCTGCTTCTTTGTCGTAGTATTTTTGTTCTGCTCCTAGTCTAAGTGAGCTGTAAACTGTTTTTCCTATAACGATTCTGCCTTCTAAGGAGTTTTGTTTTGTTTTTATTCCCCACACATTATGTAATGCTATTACTTCGTTATCTACTACCCCTATATAAAGTAAAATATGACCTTGCTTATAAAGAAGTGTTTTAAAAGGTTTAGCTTCTTTTTTTATAAGCTCTAGTTTTTGTTTATCATCTAAATTTTCTAAAGATATGACCTTACCTACTACAGACTGCTGATATGAGTTTCTAGGCAGCCATAAACCAAATGGTGCATACATATCTCTTAAAGTAGAAGAACAGTCTCTCTCACCATACATGCCACCCCAACCATATTTACTTTTAGAAACTTCATCAAATATCTTTTGTATATTGTTTTTACTATATTTCATAATACCTTTTACAGATATATCTTTTGATAGTTTAGTTGTATGGTAGTTTGGTTGATGATTTTTATATGATGATACAGTTAGAACCCTATAACTGCCTTTATACTCTCTAATAAGTGCCAGCATCATCCCTACTCTGGATTCAAAAAGAAACTCCCCATTTTCATCATATAAAGGGATATTGTCTTTTGTTATGAATACCTGCTTGGCTTTTTGCCACATGTTCGTATATTTTTTATCTATAGTTATTATATCTTTTGTCTTAACCCAACCGCTTGTAAAGCTAGTAAATATAAAAGCCCATATCTTATCTTTTGAGTAATGAGATATCATGATGGGTTTATTTGCACTTACAGTAGAGTTTTGCATATAATCAAATGGAAAACCCTCACCTGCAATACTTGGCTTTTTAAACATAGGTTTTGAAGTTGGAAATGCTCTTATATCTGTATGTCTTAGAGTAATAGCATTTTTATTAAGAGTTTTGTATTTGTCAAAATTAGAATTGTTTTTTATATCTTTAAATATACTCTCGTCTATCAGCTTTAAATTTTCACCGTACATCTCACCATACTTAAACGATTCAAATGGCCACATGGCCTCATCTTTTGTATCTTTAGGTATCTCATTCCAAACACTGAAATACCTTTTTTCATAATCCTTGGCACTAGTTTGTAGTCCATCCACTTTGTACTTTTTTAAATAAGCTAAGGAGTTTTGAGGAAATTTTTGTAGATCTGAAATATCATCTTTATCCACATCGACCAGATCATACCTTGTAGCACTACACGATACAAAAAATAAAACTATAAACAATGAAAAAAGGTATTTCATATAACCATCCTAATCAACTTCTCCAAATCTACTTACAACTCTGCCTATTACTTCTAACTCATTTGGTTCTAGAACTTGAGTAGTATATACATCATTATCGGATATTATATCAAATTTTCCATCTAGACGTTTCTGAATTCTTTTTATGAACAAGCCACCTTCTGTCCTTATAGTAAATACTCCACCACGATCAACATTGGTTTTTGCTCTGTTTATAAACACTATATCGTTATAACTAAAGGTTGGCTCCATAGAATCACCTGAGACATTTACAGCTTCTATATACTTAAGTTCATTTTGACCGCCAAGCATAGCTACGAACTCTTCAGGTATTTGGATCTCACTCACTTCACCCTCTAGTGTATCAGAACCACCACCGGCACTAACATTTACATCACTTAAGAACTTGACCATATAGAACTTATTTGTAGCCTCAACTAAACTCTCAGGAGACTGTCCATACAGCATCCAGTTAATAGAGATAGATTTTTGTGCGCAAAAGTCTAAAAGTTCGGCATAAGGGATCTTGTCTCTTTTTTTCATGGTCGCAAAGTTCATCTGTGAGATACCAAGTGCATCTGCCACATCTTTATCAAAAACTTTTTTCCCCTCAAAACTAGTGGAAATAATACTCTTAATCTCTTCAACAATATTGCTAAAACTATTCATCCTACCCTCTCCTTAATTTGAATACTAGACAAATTATAATGCAAATTTGAAACAAAGTAAAGAAAAATATGTCATTTTGCAATATTTTTTATTTTTTATTGCAATTTTGATTAAGATTAAGAAAAACAAAGGATATAAGATGTCAGTTTTAATTAAAAATGCAGAGAGTTTATTTCAAAAGTTTGAAAATATAGTAGAAGATCTAGCTCGTAAGTTATTTTAAGCCATCTTCCTCTTTTTTTCTTAACTCTTCACGCTCTTGTGATTTCTTTTGGTGGTAACCTCTTTGTATAAACACCATAAACAATACAAAAAGTGTGATCATTAATATATCAACAAATGTACCCATTATTATCCTTCAAAGCTACTAAAGTTTTGTCTAATAGCATCATATAGTACTATTCCTGTACTGATAGCTAGATTTAAACTACGGCCCTCTTTAGTCATAGGTATAGTTATGTTTTGAGATTTATACTTATTTAGTATATCTTCAGGGATGCCTGCTGTTTCACTTCCAAAGAAGATAAAATCACCCTCTTTAAATTCTGCTTCAAAATAAGGTCTATCTGTTTTTGTAGTGGCGAAATAAGCATTGTCTTTTATCTCATTATTTGAAAAGAAATCATCTATACTTTCCCATACATGTAGATCAAGTTTATCCCAATAATCAAGTCCGGCACGACGTACAGCTTTCTCATCTATGTCAAATGCTATTGGTTTTATCAAGTGAAGTGAAGCACCTGCATTAACACATAGTCTACCTATAGCACCTGTATTATTTGGTATTTGTGGATTTACTAGAACCAAATTAAAATTTGTCATTTTTAAAGACCTCTCAAAAACTTGTTTTTTGTAGCTTTAGGGGGTTGTAGGGACATTGTGTCCCTGCCAATAAAATGGACTTTGTTCATTTTATTGTATACCATTAAAAAATAACTGATTTATTTGCATAAACAAATATTCTATCTTCAAGTGCAAGTTTTAGTGCATGTGAAAGAACTATCTTTTCCACATTTCTCCCGCTTCTTTGCATGTCCTTCCAAGAGTATGCATGATCTACATGTATAACCTCTTGAGAGATGATCGGACCTTCATCAAGATTGTTATTTACAAAATGTGCCGTAGCACCGATAATCTTAACACCTCTGTCATATGCTTGTTTATAAGGATTAGCTCCAATAAATGCAGGTAAAAAGGAGTGGTGAATGTTTATGATCTTATTTTCATATGCTTCTACGAACCTAGGAGTTAGAATACGCATATATTTTGCTAGAACTATATAATCAATATCTTCAAACTCAGATAATTTATCTAGTATTTGTTCTTCATGATCAGCCCTGCTAAGACCTTCATGTGATACTGTAAAATAAGGTATATTAAATTTACTAACAAATGATTCTAACTCATCATAGTTAGATACTACACCGAGTATATTTGCATCCAATTCACCCTCTTCATGACGAACCAGTATATCACCAAGTGCATGTATCTCTTTGGTAGCCATGATTACGATATTTTTCTTTTGAGGTTCTAAGACATTTACGTTAGCAGTTTTAGGTAAAGCTTCAATAATAAGGTCTTTTAATTCTTTAGCTTTAACATCACCCTCTACTACACTACGCATAAAAAACTTACCGTTTACTTTATCAACAAATTCATTGTTTGTTAAAATATTTAGATTTTTTTCAAAAAATATTGTAGATACTTTATATACTAAACCTTTTTCATCGTTAGCATCTATTAAAACTCTATATTGTGCCATTTAATCTCAAACCTTATCTTAATCTTTCTAATCTTGAATCAATAGAAGCAAGTACATATTCTAAATAATTAAGTGTTAAATCAATTTTTGCTTCTATATTTGTATTGTTAGGAGACTGAAAACCTTCAAACAGAACAAGTAATCTCTCACGCATAGACATGAGATACGCTTTTTCGTCTAAAGCAGACTCTTCAAAATTTTCATCTTTTGTATTATTTTCAGTTTTTGGTAACTCTTTTTTTTCTTTTACTTCAAAAGGCTTTTTTTTAGGCTGAAGTAGTTTAGATTTCCCTTTGTCTTCTATCTCTTTTAAAGTAGATAGTATTGCATCTTCTAATTCCATGATTTTAAGAGCCACCTTTCAAATTCATTTATCTCAATATCGCTATCCATCTTTATAAAAAAATCTTTCATTTGTGTATTAACATTTAGAAATTTTTTTCTAATTCCTGATAATCTTCTGATAGCAATTTTTGCCTCACTATTAGCCGGGTCCTTTTTTAAAACCTCTTTATAGATCTCTAAAGCTTCCTCTTTTAAGCCTTGAAGTTCATATATGTTTGCTAAAGTGAGAGTTTGCATGTTTTTACTTTACCGTGTAGTTTGCGATGATTGAACCCATTTCACTAGTTGAACATACTTCTTTAGCATCATACTGTGCTAGATCTTGAGTACGGTAACCCTCTTTTAAAGCTCTTTTTATAGCTGTGTCTATTCTATCTGCTGCTTCAATTTCACCAAGTGCATATCTTAGCATCATAGATGCAGAAGAGATCGTAGCGATCGGGTTGGCAATACCTTGACCTGCAATATCAGGGGCTGAACCGTGAATTGGCTCATATACACCTATTTTAGCTCCCACAGAAGCTGATGGTAAAAGACCTATAGAACCTGAAAGCATAGATGCTTCATCACTTAAAATATCACCAAAAATATTTCCTGTAAGCATTACATCAAATTGTTTTGGATCACGTATAAGTTGCATAGCGGCATTATCTACATACATGTGAGTAAGCTCTACATCAGGGTACTCTTTTGCCACCTCTTCAACAGTTTCACGCCAAAGTTGAGATACGTCAAGTACGTTTGCTTTATCAATAGAACAAACTCTTTTACTTCTCTCCATAGCAATATTAAAAGCAGTGTGGGCAATACGAATGATCTCATCTTTAGTGTAGACCATAGTATTCCAACCTTTGTTTTCATCGCGACCTTTAGGCTCACCAAAGTAGATTCCACCGATAAGTTCACGAACAACCATCAAGTCAACTCCAGAAACAACCTCAGGTTTAAGTGATGAAGCATTTACAAGCTCATCATACACAACTGCCGGACGTAAGTTTGCATATACTCCAAGCTCTTTACGAAATCTCAGAAGTCCACTCTCCGGTCTTTTCTCACGTGGAAGATTATCCCATTTTTCTCCACCAATAGCACCAAATAAAACGGCATCACTATTTAAAGCTGCTGTGATAGTCTCTTGTGGAAGTGGATCGCCAGTTTCATCATAAGCACATCCACCCATTAAAACTTCTTCATATTTAAAATCAAAATCAAAACAAGATGCAACTGAATCTAAAACTTTTGTAGCTTCATCTATTATTTCTGGACCTATTCCATCACCTTTGATTAGTGCGATTTTGTATGTTTTCATTATTTATTTTCCTCTATTTCGTTTTGTGCAAAGTTCATTAGTCCACCAGCGTCAATTAATTCTTGCATAAATGCAGGAATAGGCGTAAAATTATATGTTTTATTTGTAGTATTGTTGGTCACTGTTCCAGCATCCATATCAACACTTATATCATCGCCTTCACTTATCTCAGCACTTTCATTTAGCTCAAAAATCGGTAATCCCATATTAAAAGCGTTACGATAAAAGATTCTTGCAAATGTCGGAGCTATAACAGCAGCTACACCGGCAGCCTTAAGAGCTATTGGAGCGTGTTCACGGCTACTTCCACAACCAAAGTTTTCACCTGCTACTATAACATCACCTTTGCTCATTTTATTTACAAACTCCGGGTCGGCATCTTCCATTACATGTTTTGCTAATTCCGTAGGTTCTGAAGTATTTAGGTAACGAGCAGCAATAATTAAATCCGTATCTATATCCTTACCAAATCTCCAAACTTTTCCATTTATACTTGCTTTTTGCATATAAAAATTCCCTATATTGAATAAAATAATTTTGCGATTATATCAAAAATGTGTTTTATGTATTATTAATCTTAAAGTTTGGCTAGTAGACCATTTATAAGAGAACTTGTAGAATCACCATCTTCTGGGAAGTAGCTACTTGCGAAACTAATGTTAATTTCTTTTAGAGCTTCTTTAATTCTTTCTATTGGAATTTTAAAATTATCAGATTCCAAATATTCGTTAAACACGATAATATACTCATCGTCAGAAACTCTTGCAGCATTGTCTTCATCACGGATAGATGACAAAATTGCATCTGTTATTTCACGCGAGAGTTCATTTGCTTTTTCCTCTGAAGTTCTATTTATGGACTTGTAGTCGAGTGCTTTTACGGCAAACATATAAAAAGGTTTGTTTCGTCTAGAAGTTATATTTATATGTTCAGTTATGATTATCTCTATATTACTTCTATTTGGCAATTCTGTTACCGAGTCATAAAAAGTATTTTCGATCATCTGAGATTCAATAATCGTCAAATCATTTATAATTTTTCTTTGTCTTAAGTTGTAAACAAAACTTACAACAAATAAAACAGAACTTATGAAAAATATATACTCTATACTTATGTACTCCATTAGAACACCATCCAAAACTAAATTAAAAAAATAATTGTAGCATAAAATACTATCTATTATCTTTTTAGGTTATTTGTAGTTTGAAGCATCTCGTCACTTGTTGTGATAACTTTAGAGTTTGAATCGTAAGCACGTTGACCCGTGATAAGGTCTGTTAACTCAACAACAAGTTCAACATTACTTAGCTCAACAAAACCTTGTCTAATGTTACCTAGACCATCAACTCCAGGTGTACCATCAACAGCTTGACCTGAACTATCTGTTTCTACAAAAAGGTTATCACCCATAGAGTGTAATCCCGCAGGATTTATAAAGTTTGTAAGTAATAGTTGACCGATCTGAGTTGCTTCGGTTTGACCAGGCTGAATAACTGTAACAATACCATCCGTACCTACACTAATGTTTGTTGCATCTTCAGGGACTACTATTTCAGGTGCAAGTTTGTAACCATCACTGTTTACGATAGTACCAGTATCATCGATTTTAAATGCACCGTTTCTAGAGTAAACTTCTGAACCATCAGGCAGTTCAAGTTTGAAAAAACCACGGCCTGTAATAGCTAGATCGAGTTGATTATCAGTTTGCTTTAACGAACCCTCTGAAAATATTTTATTTATTGCAGTTGGTCTAACACCAAGTCCAACCTCAATACCAGTCGGGCTTTTAGTAGTATCACTAGTAGCAGTACCTGCATATTCCATAACACTATACATAAGGTCGGCAAATTCTGCACGAGATTTTTTAAACCCGATAGTATTAACATTGGCGATATTATTCGCAGTTGTATCTATTTGTGTCTGCATCCCGAGCATTCCCGTAGAAGCAGTATAAAGTGATTGCATCATAATTTATTCCTTATCTAAGCTTTTTTAGCGATTTTTTCAATCGCATCTTTGTTCATATCATTCATTTGTGCATCCATAGCTTTTTGATACATTCCAACTAAACGATTTGTCTCGATCATACTTGTCATCATCTTAATCGGGTTTACATTACTTTTTTCTACAAAACCTTGAAAAACTGCACCACTATCTGCTAGTGGTTTAAGTTCTTCTAAACCTTCATACTCATAAAGGTTATCTCCAACTTTTTTAAGCATATCAAGATTGTCCGGGTTTGCAATAAAAAGTTTTTGTCTTTGAATCTGAGCTAAACCACCTGGAGCATTTGTGTATATCTGACCATTTTTATCTATCTCAACCGAAGAGTCACTTGCACCAAAAGACACACTTGATTGCGATTCAAAATAATCATCTGCCAAAACTTCATAACCCTCTTTAGTTGTAAGGTTACCTTTGTCATCTTTAATAAATGCACCATCACGAGTCAATCTGATACCCTGAGGAGTTTTTACCATAAAGAAAAGCCCCTCACGCGACAATGCGACATCTAGATCATTTTGAGTTTTTTGCATTCCACCGACATTGTGATTAGTATATTCATCAACAATATGTGGTGTCCTTGCCATTGTTCTATTTACAAATTGTGCAGCTTCTTTTGTTTGATTTTCGTTTGGAAGCTCATCCCTAGCTTCTTTATATAAACGCATAAAATCACCAACTACTAAGCCGTCTTCTTTAAAACCGTTCGTGTTAACATTTGCCAAGTTGTTGGCTATGTTATCTAAACGATTAAATTGAACAACCATTCCAGCTGCTGCTCCATAATAACCAGTTTGCATTAAATCCCTTTACAACGTTATTTTAAAGCTTTAAAGCAATAGCTGTTCCAATAAAAAAGAATTTCACATTTTATTATAAAGTAAGGTATCTTTAAAGAAATCTCGGTATAATCCACTCTTTGAAAAAACTTAAAAACATCTACAAGGGTTGCCTTATAATGACAGCAAAAGAACTCAACAAAGCTATAGACACTTTCTTTAGTGATCGTAAATCTAAAGAATGTGCAACGTATGAGTCACTAATTGAACTTTTTGAAAAACAGCCGACAGCTGCACAAGCAAAAAATATTTTTAAATTAGCATCTAAACACAAAGTATGTCTCTACACTGCAAGTGAACACGCTAAACAATTAAATGACAAAGAAGCGGAAGCTAGACGCGATGCTCAAAGAAAAATGCTAGAAAATAACGAAACTGACAAGTTTGATATTTTAAAAGAGCATGAACTTCTTGAATGGTCACGTTCAGATTCACCGGTACGTATGTACCTACGTGAGATGGGACAAATCCCACTTTTAACAAAAGAAGAAGAGATAGAGATATCAAAAAAGATCGAGCACGGTGAAAGTATCATAATTGATGCTATATGTTCTGTTCCATATCTTATTGAATTTATTCTTGACTACAAAGATCCTCTTATAAATCGTGAAAGACGTGTAAAAGAGTTATTTAGAAGTTTTGAAGACGATAACGGTGATAGCGATGATTCAGACTCAAATGACGATGATGATACAAACGAAGAGGGTGAAAAAACACTAAGTGTAAAAGACAAATCTCGTGTTGAAAAAGTTACTACTAGCTTTAAAGGCCTCGAAAAAGCTAAAAAAGACTGGGTAAAGTTCAACTCAAAAGCTCCTGAAAACATTGATTCAAGAGATATGGATGAAGAGATAGTTACATACTACTTGGGTTCAACTTTTAAAAAACAAATACTAAGAGAAAACCTTCTAGAACTTGGTCCAACGTCTAAACTTATCAATGAGTTAGTACGCTCAATGGAAACTGCACTTAAAAGTGATGAAGGTTATGATAAAGAGCTAAAAAGACTTGAGTATAAACTTCCACTTTTTAATGCTACTTTAAAAGCAAACCATAAAATTCTTGTAGAAAAGATATGTTCGTTAACTAAAGAAGATATCCTTAACATGGTTCCAGAAGCTACAATGGTTTCTACATATATGGAGATCAAAAAGCTCGTTCAAACAAAAGAAGCTTCTAAAAACTCTTTTGATATGGAACCTGAAAAACTAGCTGATATTTTAGAGCAGATCAAACGCGGTAAAAACATATCTGAGATCTCTAAAACTAAGATGGCAAAATCAAATCTAAGACTTGTTGTATCTATAGCAAAACGTTATACAAACCGTGGATTACCTTTCCTTGATCTTATTCAAGAGGGAAATATTGGTCTTATGAAAGCCGTTGATAAGTTTGAGTACCAAAAAGGTTACAAGTTCTCAACTTATGCTACATGGTGGATCCGTCAAGCTATTTCACGCGCTATTGCTGATCAGGCTAGAACTATACGTATCCCAATCCATATGATAGAGACTATTAACCGTATCAATAAGATTATGCGTAAACACCTTCAAGAACACGGTAAAGAGCCGGATGTTGAGACAATTGCAGAAGATGTTGGACTATCAGTTGAAAAAGTTAAGAACGTAATCAAGATCACAAAAGAGCCAATCTCTCTTGAAGCGCCTATCGGTAGTGAAGAAGATGGTCGTTTTGGTGACTTTATTGAAGACAAGACATCTCTTAGTCCATCTGACGCGATCTTAAAAGATGACCTTAAAGTTCAGATCGAGCAAGTTCTTGAACAACTTAACGAGCGTGAAAAAGCTGTTATCAAACTTCGTTTTGGGATCATGGATGATGAGAGTGATAGAACACTTGAAGAGATCGGAAAAGAATTAACCGTTACACGTGAACGTGTACGTCAGATCGAGTCTAGTGCTATTAAAAAGTTAAAACACCCTAAAGTTGGTCGTAAACTTAAAAACTATATAGAAGAATAAATAACTATATGACTTTTGAGCAAAAACTACTAGAACATGATTTTAATCCATTTGTCCTTTTTAGTTCAGATGGAAAAGTCTTGTCACTAAATGAACAAGCACAGTTTATTGTAACTCCGTTTAATTCTAGAGAATTATTTGAATTAGCAACTACATATGCAAATGTAACATTTGGATTTAAAACGACTTTTGTAGATCTAGAATTTTCACAACAAAAATTTTTTGGTTTAACCGTTGGATATGAAAATGAGAATCAGATAGGTGTTAAACTATATCAAAAGCCATCTTTTAAACTAAATAATCAAAAACCAACAGGCGAGTTAACAAATATATATACCCTTGTTGATCTATGTATCTCTACGAACTCTATAAATACTAATACAAACTTTTCCAAAGAGTTTGATCCGACCATACCGGAAATCATTATGGACGCGAATAACTTTATCAAGATATTAAATAAGATATATTCATGTTATATAGAAAATGAGAGTATTAATACAAAGATATACTATAGGGTTGGTGAGCATATTATATTTGATACAAAAAAATATTCACTACTGAGTATAGAGATATCAGGCGAGACAAAAAATAAGTCTAGAGTTTCAGAACTTCAGAATATGATAGATGCCAGTAACATACATGTAGACATACAAAACAAGATCACTATGAATCTACCTATGATAACCGAATAAAAAAAGAGATTATAAAAAAATCTCTTTTGAAAAGATATACCCTACAACAATACCCACCAGTAAAGATGGTAAATATACGCTAATTTGTAATATATCATTATTTTTAAGTGCTATAAAGCCTAAAACTAAAAACAGATAACCGCCAAGTCTAAAAAGTGAAAAAGATGCACTTCCACCCTCTTTCAAGCTTTTGAGGTTAAACGTTTTAATCTTTTTCTTCTCTTCTTTAACTATCTGTTTTAAATCAAGATCTTGTGCATCAGCTTCATTTATATACTCTTCATCATAAAGCTCATGTGGATCGTCTATCATATCTAAAGCATCTCTTTCGCTCTGATAAGACTCTGTTTTTATTTTAGAGTTTACCATCTTTCTGTGAGCATAAAAAGATCCAAGCATTATTATAAAACTACTCAAAAACGCTACTTGTATATTTGCATAAAAACTTTTCGAATAAAAATAAGATAACAATATTAAAAACTGAGTTGCAGCTATTATTTTTATAGCTTTAATATATTGTGTCCTCACTAGTACTTCGTCTCACCATAATCGTCGTCATCTTCGTCTTCTAAGTGTTTTTTTATAGCATAACGAGGCTGTTTAGCTAACTCTTCATAATCCTCTTTTTGCTTCTCATATACTTTATACACGTTTAAGATAGCAGCAGCCACACCGATAAACACACCTATCCATAAGGTCCAACCTGCACCTGTTAGGCTTCTTAAAACCATACCGATACCGATACCCATAGCAACAGCTACAACTATCGATATACCAAGCGAGAGACTATCAACAGCCTCTACTATTTGACGTGCCTTTGGTTTTTCATTCTCTTCTATCTCTTCATTTTTTTTATTTTCATTTTCCATTATGCGATCTCTTTAAATACTTTAGCACTAGCTTTAATGCAATCTTCTACCATCTCATCAGTCGTAGCCGTTGAGATGAAACCTGCTTCAAATAGTGAACATGCGAAATAAAAACCTTCATTTAGCATGCCTTGGTGAAACTTAGCAAAAAATCCTGAGTCACATGTACAAGCATCTTCAAAATTTTTAACTTCATTTTCATTGAAGAAAAATCCAAACATACTTCCGCGAGTATCAACCTGCATAGTAATACCACACTTTTTAGCTTCGGCCTGCATGCCTTCTACCAAACGCACTGCTCGTTTGTTTAGTACAGCTAAAACCGGTGCATTTTTCTTTAACTTACTTAGTGCTGCAAATCCAGCTGCCATAGCAACAGGGTTTCCACTTAAAGTACCTGCTTGATATACGGGTCCCTCAGGTGAGAGTTTAGACATTATCTCACGGCGTGCACCAAATGCACCGACAGGCATACCGCCACCTATAACTTTTCCAAGAGTCACGATATCGGGTTTAGTCCCAGTAATAGACTCTGCACCGTTTATACTAGCACGAAAACCACTCATGACTTCATCAAAGATTAATAATGCACCGTTTGCATCACATAACTCACGAAGTTCTTTTAAAAAAACTTTATCAGCTGGAACCAATCCCATATTTCCGGCAATTGGTTCAATTATGACACAAGCTATGTTATCTGAATCCGCAAAACATTTTTTTACACTTTCAATATTGTTATACTGAGCTAGAAGTGTATGTTTAGTAAAATCTGCCGGAACACCGGGGCTTGACGGATTTCCAAAAGTAGCAGCACCACTTCCTGCTTGAACTAAAAGTGAATCACTGTGACCATGGTAACACCCAGTGAATTTAACAATATCATCACGTCCAGTAAACCCTCTAGCTAAACGTATAGCGCTCATAACAGCTTCGGTACCGCTGCTTACAAATCTAACTTTATCGATACTGTCAAACATAGATATAACAAGTTTAGCTAACTCTGTTTCAGCTAAAGTAGGTGCTCCAAAACTAAGACCATGTTTTACAGCTTCTATAACTGCCCTCTCAATGCTCTCATCACGATGACCAAAAATCAGCGGTCCCCAACTCTGAACAAAATCTACATATCTGTTTCCATCTATATCTTTTAGGTATCCACCCTCACCCTCTGATACAAAAATAGGACTTCCGCCTACACTGGCAAATGCTCGCACAGGAGAATTTACACCACCTGGTATTAATTCTTGTGCTTCTTTGAAAGCCTCTAATGATTTATCTTTACTCATATCTAACCTTGATAAATTTTTTTATGATTATAGCGAAGTAGTATTAATCTACATTTGTTATAATCTTGCTAACTTTAAATAAGGTCACCGATTGAACCGTTCTAACTTTGCACTTTTTGTAGCACTTTTAATACATTTAATTTTTTTACTGATCTTTTGGCTGCTTGGGACTATTGAGTTTCAAAAACCACTTCAAGAAAAAGATGAAGAAAAAAAAATCAAGATATCTCTAAAAGAGTTGCCTCCTAAAAAAAACAAAGACTCAGGACAGATAAAAAAACAAACTCCTAAAACAGATATTGCACCGCCTATGCCAAAAGGTTCACAATTAAAACATTTAACAAAAGAGAGCAAAAGACCTACCCTTAATAAATCAAAAGAAACCCCTAAGCCAAAAAAGGTCGTCAAAAAAATTCAAGAGTTGCCTAAAAAACCTTATATATCTCTTTTTGATGAGAACACGACAAAACAAGAAAAGAAAAACCCACTCTATTCGCTACTATCACAAGATTTTTCAGAACAAGAGAAAAAACAAAGCTCTAAAAAAGTTACACTAGGCAGTAATATAAGCAATGATATAAAAGAACTATACGGTAGTAAGTTTGGAGAACTCTCAGCTGCTCAACAAGAGTATATACTTAACAATCAAGAGGTGATGCGACGCATAACACAGCAAGTTTTAAATCGCGTAGCCAGAGTAAATATACCAAGTGACATAAATAAAAACAGCATAAATGTAATTGAGTTTTACCTTCATCCAAATGGAGACATGAGTGACTTTAAATTTTTACAAAAAAGTGGAGAGTTTATTTTAGACGATACAACAAAAGAGACTATCGAATATGCATACAGCAGATACCCAAGACCAAGCGAAAAAACATTAATCAGATACAATGTGTTCTACAATCTTGCAAGATACTAAACAAGGATATACATGTCACATCATCCAAATGACACGAGATATAAACATTATAAGCAAGCGTTAATATTATTTATAGGACTTCTCTTATGGTTTTTACCAACCCCTGATGGTCTAAATACTCAAGCTTGGCATCTGTTTGCAATTTTTATCTCAGCTATACTTGCCGTAGTACTAAATGCAATGGCGATCCTAACTTCAGCTATCATCGCTGCATCTTTAGCAGTCCTAACGGGTACCATGAGTGCAAAACAAGCTTACAGCGGTTTTGGAGAGGGTTTTATACTTTTGATCATAGTCGCATTTTTGATAGCGCGTGGTGTTATAAAATCAGGACTTGGTAAAAGAATAGCATTTATAATAATTAAAAAATTTGGAAAAAGCTCACTTGGTTTAGCATACTCCGTAATCGCCGCTGACATGTTCATATCCCCAGCTTTTCCAAGTAATACAGCCCGATCAGGTGTACTATTTCCAATTGTAAATGCACTAGCGTCAGATAGTGGTTCTAAAGTTGCAGATGGAACTAGAAAAAAACTAGGTTCTTTTTTAATGATGGCGTCAATGGCTGGACTTACCATCTCATCAACACTATGGTTAACTGCTATGGCCGCTAATCCAGCCGGTGCGAAGATGGCAGCACAATATGGAGTTGAGATCACATATGCTTCATGGGCACTTGCTGCATCACTTCCTGTTATTGTATTGTTTTTCTTAGTTCCATGGGTCTTATTTAAAATATATCCACCTGAGATAAAAGAAACACCTGATGCACCGCGCATTGCTCAAGATGCACTTGATACTATGGGGAAAGTAAGTAAAAACGAATGGATAATGGCTGCAACCTTCGTAGTAATGGTATTTTTATGGATAATGTCAGGTACATGGGGGCTTGATAAAACTGCTGTAGCATTTTTGGGTCTTGGCGTTTTAATGCTTAGTAATATCTTTACTTTGGATGACTTAAAAAGTGAAGGTAATGCTCTTGGAACACTGATCTGGTTTGCAATACTTTTTGCCATGAGTGTACACTTGGACAAGTTTGGATTTATGGGATTTGTTGGAGAAAACATTTCTGAAACTATCCAAGGTTATTCTTGGCCTGTGGTATATGTGGGACTTACGATCTCTTATGTGCTGATACATTATTTCTTTGTTTCACAAACAGCCCACATGTTGGCGCTGTTCTCTGTATTTCTAGGTATTGGAATAAATGCAGGTGTTCCTAGTGAAATGATGGCTTTTATATTGCTCTTTGCAACTAACTTTAATGCAATTATTACACCCCAGGGTTCATCTGCAAATGTTATATATATAGGTAGCGGATATATCGAAGCAAAAGAGATATATAAAGTTGGTGGTATAATAACTATTGTAAACACTTTTATATTTCTAAGTATTGGTACAGCTTGGATGTTACTTGTATTGTAAGGGGTAAGTCATAAAACTTTTAGTAATTATTTTTATACTGATAAATCTGCTAAATGCAAATGATGTGGATGATGCATTTAAAAACGCAAGTGCGATGGGTGATATTACACTTTTTTATTACAACATAAATAAAAAAGATGATACGAAAGATGCTTATGCTACAGCTTTAGGTGGTAGTTTAAAATATACAACCGATAGTTCAAAATCTGTTTTTGCTAGTGCTACTTTTCATAATTCAACTCCAATATTTAAACATGAAAATAAAAATTTAACAAAACTCTTTAACAACGATAATAATGCTGATGCCCTTACTGTTTTATCTGAGTCTTTTTTAGCTTATAAAACAGAGGACACTATCTTAAAAGCAGGTAACTTCTTTTTAAATACACCGCTTATAAATAAAAGCTCCAGCAGAATAATCCCATGGAGTTATCAGGGTGCTACTTTTGTTGTAAATGATATATATAAATCATCTTTTCAATTAAGTTATATAAACAAGATGCGTAACAATACAACTGATTCTTATACAAACGAGAGTTTAGATGGAGAATTTAACAACATAACGATTTTTGGATTTAAACACCATCCTATTGAGCAATTAGATGTTCATCTTTATTACTATTATGTACCATCATTGTACGACAGTTCATTTTTTCAAGTAGATTACAAAAATCATTTAAAAAATAGCGATATGTTATTTTGTTTAGGATTTCAACACTATAAGACCTTTGATGATAGTGATCTGTACAAGGATGTAGATCTTCTTGGGTTTAGAACAGGTATATTTACTGACAACTTAGATATTACACTAAACTATACAAACAATCGTGGAGATTCTAAGGCAAGCGGTTATGGTGGTTTATCTAAGATATATACTATCTCTATGATCTCAAACGGTCGGGGTGCAGACAAAGCCAAAACTTGGATGCTAAAAACAAATTTAGAGTTTGAAATGATCTCAAAACATAGTTCAGAATTTTCTATCTGGCTAGCAAATATTAAATCAGATACAAGTGAACACAACTCATACTATACTCACTTTAGACACAATACTAATAATTTCACAAAAATATATCTACGCTATGAGTATGAAGATTACAAACAAAACAACGCAAAAGATGCACACTACCTAAGGTTTATAACATCATATGAGTTTTAAAACTCTGAGAGTAAAACTTTTGCACCTTTATAGATCGGCTCATCTATAAAACCAAACTCTTCATCGACAAATCCGGTTATACCTTTTGCCTCATTTTCTTCAAAAAGCTTTACTATCTTTTTAGCTTTTTGAATCTCTTTTTCATCATGTCCAAATATTTTTTGAACCAGTTGTGATTGCTTTGGAGAGATACAACCTTTAGCTGTAAAGCCCATTTTTTTCTCTAACTCCAGCCAATTAGAAAACTCATCTAAATTTTTATAATCCTGATACACAAATGAAACCGGCTTTACACCAATAGACTTAGCAGTGATTAAAAAATGGCTTAAAAGGTATGTCATAGTCGGATTTTTTCTATCTATTATCGAGTGAGACAGCCCAAAATCTGCAAACAGATCCAATACACCTAAGTAAAATGTAGTTACACGTTTATCTATACGCAGATTTGAGAGATTTTTCCAAGCTTCTGCACTCTCGATAGAGAGATGGACTTCTATCTCTTCATCAATCAATTTTAATGCTTTTTTTACATCATCTGGCGTTTGTACTTTTGGTACACGTATAGCATCAGGCTTATAAGAGTTTATATATCTTATCTCTTCTTCCCCACCTTCATCTAAAGCATTTACACGCACTACGAACATCTTCTTAAGTTCTGTATATTTTTTCAGATATTCTCCACACAATCTAAGAGCTTCAGGTTTTTGTTCTTTACTTACACCGTCTTCAAGATTAAGCATAATACACTGTGCATCTAGTGAGGGTATCTTCTGTAAATGTTTTTCATTGTGTGTTGAGAGCATCAGAGCATCTGAAAAATTATTTTTCATTTTCTATCTTTATCTGTTGTAGGTAAAAGAACAATGCTTTAACCTCTTCTTTTGTTAAATAATAGCGTGGCATACCATTAAGAGGTTCATCTAAAGCTTTTCTAAATTTTTCATAATTTAGCGAGTTTATCTTTGGTCCTGCAAAACTTTTTTTCTTTTTGTTGTGTATATACTCAGCTATAAGTTTACCCTCACCTTTTTCTCCATGACAGAGATGACACCCTATCCCTCTAGGATTTTTATAAAGTGATGAAGAGTATTCAAACGGTGTTATAAAAGACTCTTTGGCAAACAAATATAAAGGTATTAAAACAAAAACAACGAACCTCATAAAAACTCCAGTTAATTTTAAAACGATATAATATCTAAAAAATTATTTATGAGGTTTAAATGCAAATACTAGATGGCAAAGCTCTCTCAAACAAAATAGAACAACAAGTTGAACAGGAAGTAAAAGAGTTAAAACAGACATGTGGTTGTACACCAGGTTTGGCAGTTGTTCTAGTTGGTCAAGACCCAGCAAGTGCTGCATATGTAAACATGAAGAAAAAAGCGTGTGACAGAGTTGGATTTTACTCAATTACACACGATATGCCAGAAACTATCTCTCAAGAAGCTATTGAAAAAACTATAACAATGTTAAATAACGATTCTAATGTTGATGGTATTCTTATTCAACTTCCACTACCAAGTCACATAGATACTACTAAACTACTTGAACTTGTTGATCCTGCAAAAGATGTTGATGGTTTCCATCCTTACAATGTAGGTCGTTTAGTCACTAACCTTGATGGTTTTGTACCATGTACACCTCTTGGTGTTATGAAACTTCTAGAAGAGTATGATATAGATGTAAAAGGTAAGAACTGTGTAGTTGTCGGAGCTTCAAATATAGTAGGAAAACCTATGGCAGCTCTGCTTTTAAATGCAGATGCTACTGTTGAGATATGTCATATATTTACGGATGATTTAAAAAAGCACACGCAAAACGCTGATATCGTTCTATGTGGAGTCGGTGTGATAAATCTTATAACAGAAGATATGGTTAAAGATGATGTAGTGATCATTGACATCGGTGTTAGTAGAACTAAAGAGGGAAAACTTGTAGGTGATGTTGACTTTGAAAACGTAAGTAAAAAAAGCTCTTACATTACCCCAAGCCCGGGTGGAGTTGGTCCTATGACAATCGCTATGCTTCTTAGCAATACTTTAAAAGCAGCAAAAATAAATGCTAAAAAATTAACTGAACAAAAAGAGTCTTAATGAAAGAGATCCTACACAAAACATACAAATTTTCTAACTCTTGGACTGGGACAATAATAATCGTTTTATTTATAATCTTTTTTATAGCCCAAGCATTTCGAATACCGAGCGGTAGTATGAAAGATTCTCTTTTAATAGGTGACCATCTTTTTGGTAAAAAGTTTGCATACGGAATCCCTATGCCCCACTTGCCATTTTTAGAATTATCTATCATGCCGTGGAGTGATGATCTAAAACTTGTAGACGGTGATAAACCTGAGCGTGGTGATGTTGTAATATTTAGATACCCACACAATCCAAAAACTCACTTTGTAAAAAGATGTGTGGGGACTCCTGGTGATGAACTATTTGTACTCAACAAAGATCTATTCATTCACTTTAGCAATGGGAATGAATGGATAAAAGAAAACTACAAAGATTATGAAAAGATCACACATGTAGGCAAACTTTGGGTAAAAAATCCTTATATGAAAAAGCATCCCGGTATACACCATGATGAAAAGATCATAAATGACGGTAACTCAAGATTGGCACCTCTTTTTAATCTTAGCCCTATCAGAGTTCCAGATGGTGAATACTTTATGATGGGTGATAATCGTGACCATTCAAATGACAGCCGTTTTTGGGGAACTGTACCATATGAAAACATAGAGGGTACACCTTGGTTCATCTACTTCTCTATAAATGAGAACTGGGAAATAAGATGGGATAGAATGGGGAAAACCCCAACTGATTTGGAACAACCTTTTCACTTAGACAAAGCCATAGCTGAGCGTCATATTCACGATAAAGATGATCATGGAATCTATTGATCTATTAAAGATACTCACAGCTGTTCTGGCACTAGCAGTAGCAATTATCGGTCATGAGATTATGCACGGTTGGGTTGCTTACAAATATGGTGACCATACCGCTAAAAATGCCGGTAGACTTAGCATAAATCCTTTAATACATGTAGACCTTATAGGTACTATCTTGGTACCTGCGACAATGTACTTTTTACCAATTTTACTCGGTGGTGAGAGTGGATTTTTATTTGGCTGGGCAAAACCGGTTCCTATAAATACAGTTACAGTTATAAGAAATGCAGGATATAACGGTGCTATGCAGGTAGATCTAGCTGGAATAGTTTATAATTTTACACTAGGAGTTATAGCATCTATCGCTATACTTGCTATGAGTAAACCAACTACTGCTGATGGAATCATGTATCTTATTACATATCTGTTTGTTTGGAACCTGCTTTTAATAAACATAGTTTTGGCAGTGTTTAACCTCTTACCTATTCCGCAGTTTGATGGTGCGCACTTTTTAATGCACTTATCATTAAAGTTAAAAATAAAAAGCATAGCCAGCTTTTTTTACAGAACTGAACGTTATGGTATTATAATAGTACTTATTGTACTTATGACACCTATTAAAGACTATGTACTTATCTTACCGGTACAGACTATATTACAAATGTTATTAAGCTAAACAAAGGGGAATTATGAAATTTTATATAGCAACAGATCATGCGGGAATTGAACTAAAAGATTATACGGTTGAACTTTTAAAACAAAAAGGTCATGAAGTTGTAGACTTGGGTCCATTTAGTAAAGATAGAGTAGATTATCCTGATTATGCACATAAACTATCACTTAGTGTACTAGAAGACAATATAAGTCAAGGTATCTTGATATGTGGAAGCGGTATCGGTATGAGTATGGCAGCAAACCGTCATAAAGGAATTCGTGCAGCACTTTGTCATGATGCATATACTGCTACTGTAGCACGCGGACATAACGATGCCAATGTTCTTTGTTTTGGAGAGCGTATAGTAGGTCGTGGTGTAGCCGAATCAATACTAGATGCATGGATTGCAGGTAGTTTTGATGGTGGAAGACACTGCGGACGTGTGGAAAAAATAGAGATAAATTAGGTAAAATACATTAGTAAAAGGCACTAGTGCCGTGGGCTTCCCGCCGAGGGAAATCTAATGTTAATGTAGATGGCGGGATTTACTTCCGACATCGTTCTAAAATAATAGGGAGAAGGTTCCCTTGAATTTATTTCATAAATTAAAGGAATATAATATGTTTTGGGAATGGTCACTTCTTTCAATACTCTCGATATTGTCAATATATCTTTTTGTAAAGATGTTCTACTTTAAAAGTATCACCAGTAAAGAAAAAAGAAGTAATGATATGATGAAATTAACGCTTCAAGAAGCTGAGATACTAATACGTAAATACCAGATCCAACTCCAACGTGCACTAGGGAATGTGGATATTTTAAGTGAAGAGCTGACAAAACTAAGAAATGAGTTGAAAGTTTTAAAATCAAGAAACTCAAAACATAGACAAGAAACCGATAGACTAAACGGAAAGATCAAAGCACTAGAAAACAGAATAGATGCATTATTATAGGGAGAGAATGTGGAACTAACAACTAATGAAAAACAAATAATAGAAAACTCAATAAGGGATATAAAAGACTTTCCTAAAGAGGGAATAGTTTTCAAAGATATCACTACACTTTTAAACAACAAAGAAGCATATTCTGTTTTAATGAAACACCTGCATAACAGATATCAAGGATATAGCTTAGATTATATTGCAGGTATTGATGCACGCGGATTCATATTTGGTGCAGCTCTTGCACAAATGCTAGGTATTGGTTTTGTACCTATCAGAAAAAAAGGAAAACTTCCTTATACGACAATCGGTGAAAAATATGCACTTGAATACGGCGTAGATGAGATAGAGGTGCACCTAGATGCATTCAGTAGTATCCCAAATGCACGCGTGCTTTTAATAGATGATCTAATAGCTACAGGCGGTACTGCAAATGCAGCAGCTACACTAGTGAACCAAACCGGTGCTAAGTGTGTTGAAGCATGTTTTATACTTGGACTTACATTTTTAGACGGTATAAAACACTTAAATGAAAAAACTGATGTATATACAGTTGTAGAGGTAGATTAATGTATATACCAAAAGCTTCAAAATATGATCCTGATCTAAACGGTCACTTTGATATTCACGGTGGTAGATATGTACCTGAGACACTTATGCCTGCCCTTTTAAATTTAGAGAAAGAGTACAAGTCTATTCGTTTTGATAAAAAATTCTGGGAAGAGGTTCACTACTACTTAAAAGATTATGTAGGTCGCCCTAGCCCACTGTACTTTGCCAAAAACATCTCAGATGAACTAGGTGCAAAGGTTTACTTCAAACGTGAAGATCTGAACCATACAGGTGCTCATAAAGTTAATAACGTTATTGCTCAGGGTATTATGGCTAAACGTCTAGGATATAAAAAGATCATAGCAGAGACCGGTGCAGGTCAACACGGCGTTGCAACTGCTACTATTTGTGCACTGCTTGGTTTAGAGTGTGAAGTTTTTATGGGTGCAAAAGATGTTTCACGTCAAGAACTGAATGTATTTCGTATGAAATTACTCGGTGCAAAAGTAAATGCTGTAGAGAGTGGAAGCCGTACACTTAAAGATGCTATGAATGATGCTATACGTCACTGGGTTACTAATGCACGTGATACTTTTTATATCATAGGTACAGTAGCTGGACCACACCCATACCCCTTAATGGTTCGTGACTTTCAAGCTATAATAGGTTATGAGGCAAGAGCTCAAATACTAGAAAAAGAAAAACGTCTTCCTGACCATGTCATAGCATGTATAGGTGGTGGTAGTAATGCCATAGGTATGTTTCAACACTTTTTAGAAGATGAAGAGGTTGAATGTATCGGTATTGAGGCCGGAGGTCTTGGAATAGAAACAGATAAACATGGATGTTCACTGAACAAAGGTCGCCCTGGCGTACTTCATGGTCAGATGAGCTACCTGCTTCAAGATGAAGACGGTCAGGTTTTAGAAGCACATTCGATCAGTGCAGGACTGGATTACCCAGGCATTGGACCAGAACATGCATTCCATAAAGACAACAACTCCGTTTCTTATGATTTTGCAACTGACCAAGAAGCACTTGACGCTTTTGTATGGTTAAGCCAAAAAGAGGGGATCATACCTGCCTTTGAAAGCTCACATGCAGTAGCTTATCTTAAAAAGATAAAAGATATAAAAGATAAACTGATCATTGTTAATCTATCAGGTCGCGGTGACAAAGATATGATCCAAGCTAAAGATATCTTACACTTTGACTAGCAGATATATACTCTTGCATATTCTTGCTTTTTAGCTTCCTTTAGGGCGTAAACCGCCCTTTGCTCCAACTCTTCAAAAGTGTCATCGGCAGATAGCTCTGTTATACCAAAAGATAGTATTGGTTTTGTGTTTTTCATAATCTCAACATTTGCCAAAGAGCTATTGATTTTTTTAGCATATGCCTCTGCTTGTTTTGCATCACTATTTGAGAGCAAGATCATAAAATTTGAACCCTGCCAACGTGATACCTGATCTGATTCACCGATCAAAGTCTTTAATTTCTTGGCAAACTGGTATATAAGTCTCTCACCATATTCAAATCCGAACGAACCGACAATTTTATTAACGTTCATTAAACTAATATATAAAATAGAAGTCGAAGTTTTATGCTTAGTAAAATTATTTATTTGTTGTTTTAATATAGCTTGCATATGCATTTTTGACGTAAGTTTTGATATTTGGTCTACTGTAGCCAGATGTGCGAGTTTATCAACCCTTAGTTTGTACTCGCTAAGCTTATAGTATTGTTCATAATGATAGTTTACGCGTGCGAGGATCTCCCCAGCGTTAAATGATCCTTTAATAAAATCACTTGCCCCATTGTCAAAACATTTTTTAACTAGATCTTTATCAAACTCTTCAGAATTATTTAAAAATATTAATGGAATTTTAATTATAAACTCTGAATTTACCATATCGTATAATTTCGTAATATCAACATAATCAACATTTGTATTTGCAACAACTATATCTATATTTTCAAGCTCTGACTTAAGATCAGTAAGATGTTTGTAATATACAGATTCATAATCATTTTTACTTAATACCATTTCTATAGAGTTGAATTTTGTTTCATTAATCTCTAGTATCAATACCTTTTTTTTCATAGCTCAATTATATCAAAAATATAAGACACCTTAGGTTTAAGTTTTTTTGCTATCATACTTGAAAAATATATTGGACAAATTATGGATATACAACTTACAAACAATGTAGACAACGCAGATATATTAGTTGATTTTTTAACAAAAGACACTATAAAAACAAAAGAAAATGCAGAGATTCTTGAATTAGCAGGTTTTTTAGGGGAACAAGACAGCATATGTTTTTTACATGAAAAAAAATACTTAGCATGTGGAGTTGATGAAGCGAGTGAAGATCTAATTAGAAGTGCATCTAGCGTAGCTATAAAAACGCTTAAAGCTTCAAAGTACACATCAGCTAGTTTTGTTGTAAACCAGGAGAATATAAAAGCAGTAGTAGAAGGGATCATTTTAGGTGGGTATGAGTATACAAGATATAAATCAAAACCTAAAGAATCTACACTAGAAAACATTAATCTAGTATGTGATGACGTAAAATCATTGCAAAATCCATTTGAAGAAGCTGTAATTGTTGCTGAAGCTACATGTTACACTCGTGATATAGTAAATACTATTCCTGAAGATCTACACCCTGAGTCATTTGCAAAGATAGCTATTGAGTTAGCTCAGGAGAACTCTCTTGAATGTAATATATTAGCAGAAGACAGACTAAAAGATGAAAAGATGGAAGCTATGCTTGCCGTGGGTCGTGCTTCAAGACATGAGAGCCAACTTATCCACCTTACATATAAACCAAAAACTAAAGCTAAAAAGATCATCTCACTAGTTGGAAAAGGTCTGACTTACGATAGTGGTGGACTAAGCCTAAAACCATCAACATCTATGGTAACTATGAAAATGGACAAAGCAGGTGCCTGTGCGGTTCTTGGTATGATAAAAGCTATCAGTGAATTAAAACTAGATGTAGAGGTTCATGCATTTATCGGTGCGGTTGAGAATATGATCGGTGGAGATGCATACAAACCTGATGATGTACTAGTTACTAGAAGCGGTAAAACAGTTGAAGTTAGAAATACAGATGCAGAGGGTCGTTTAGTTTTATGTGATGTTCTTGATTATGCACAGGATAAAGTAAAGGCTGATTATATTTTTGACTTTGCAACACTGACTGGTGCATGTATGGTAGCACTTGGTCAATATACAACAGGTGTAATGGGTCACTCAAACAAACTAAAACATGGTATATTTGACGCTGCTAACAACTCAGGTGAGCTTGTTGGTTCATTACCGTTTAACAGACACCTAAAAATGCTTCTAAAAAGTGATATAGGAGATATTTCAAATGTATCTTCTAAACCTTACGGTGGTGCTATTACAGCCGGTTTATTTTTAGACAACTTTATCAAAGAAGAGAACAAAGATAAATGGCTTCACTTTGATATTGCAGGTAGTGCATACACTGAGAGCCCTTGGGACTGTAATGTATACGGGGCAACTGGAGCAGGTGTTAGGCTTATAAGCAGCTTTATAAAAACAATTGAGTAATTAGATAATCTTCATATATCTAAACTCAATGGCCTAAAAGAAAAAACTTGATATAATTTCGAAAATATTTAAGATATATTCATATAACTTTTAAAAGGTAAATCATGGGATTAAGCATAGGTCTAGTAGGACTTCCAAACGTAGGTAAATCAACAACTTTTAACGCACTGACAAAAGCTCAAAATGCAGAAGCTGCGAACTACCCTTTTTGTACAATAGAACCAAATAAGGCAATCGTACCTGTACCAGATGCAAGATTAGCTGAACTTGCAAAGATAGTAAACCCTGAACGTATTCAGTACTCTACACTTGACTTTGTTGATATTGCAGGACTTGTTAAGGGTGCTAGTAAAGGTGAAGGTCTAGGTAATAAGTTTTTATCTAATATCCGTGAGACAGAAGTTATACTACAAATCGTAAGATGTTTTGATGATGAAAACATTGTTCATAATGAGGGAAATATTGATCCACTACGTGATGTCGAGATTATTGAGGGCGAGCTTATTTTAGCTGATATTGAAGTACTCTCAAACCGTATTGAGAGACTGAAAAAACAGGCTAAAGCTGATAAAAGTGCAAAAAACATTTTAGATATTGCAGAGGAGTTACTAGAGTTCTTAGCTGATGGAAATCTAGCACGTAACTTCGATAAAACTGATACTGATGAATATAAACAGCTTAACCACGAGATCAGACTTTTAACAAACAAAGAGATCATGTATGGTGCTAACACAGATGAAGACGGGCTTTTAGAAGATAACGAATATGTAAAGACTCTTAGAGAACATGCAGAAAAAAACAACTGCGAATTAATCAAACTATGTGCAAAAGTTGAAGAGGAACTAGTTGGTCTGGATGATGATGAAGCAAAAGAGTTTTTAGATGAGCTGGGTGTTGAAGAATCAGGGCTTGAACAAATAATCCACAAAGGTTTTGACAAACTTGGACTTATGAGTTATTTTACAGCCGGTGTTAAAGAGGTTCGTTCTTGGACAATTAGAAAAAATTCAACTGCACCTCGCGCAGCTGCTGCGATTCACAATGACTTTGAAAAAGGTTTTATTCGTGCCGAGGTTATCTCATATGATGACTATATAGCATGTGGTGGAGAGCAAAAAGCTAAAGAAGCCGGTAAGATGAGATTAGAAGGAAAAGAATATATAGTGCAAGATGGTGATATAATGCACTTTAGATTTAATGTTTAAAACAAATCAAAAGGATTAGCTATGCATTTAAAATATGTAGGACCGAAACCACTTATTTCGTACACAGGTGTAGAGTTTGATAATAACAAGGAAGATAAGTATGTTTACTTAAATATTGTTATCCAACTCATCAAGGCTCTAGGCGATGAAAATTTAAGAGGTACTATATATAAATATGAAGCTGATACATCAAGATTAAACGATACAGAGCTTTATGAAGAGTTGAAAAAATACTGTAAAGACCTGGAGAGTTTGATCAACAAAGAAAATCACTCGGTCGAAGATGAATTAGAACATGAAATACATAGAGCAGATGATTCAATTGTATTGGATGATGAAGCTAAAGAGGTACTTCATAAAAATATAGAGATCATGCATGACTATATCATACAGCGCTCAATAAATAAGACTGTATACTATTGTGCTATTGAAAAGTTAGCGGACATAATCTCACAAAAACATATTGAAAGTATAACAGTACCTTTTTATGAAAAATTCAGCCATGTTCTACACTCTGTTCAAGGTTCACTTTTAAAACTCAGGAATCCTATTGATACTAAACTTGAAATTTATAGAGACGGTGACACAATTTACTCTAAACTAGAGGTAGTTAAACTCCTAAGCTAGATACCCTCATAGAGTGTATCATATTGTCTCTAAGGGCAGCTATCGTTTCATCGAACTCATAAAGCCCTGTCTCTTCCAACTCTTCTAGATCTTCTTCTAGATCTTCAATATCGTATAAAAGTTCACTATCTTCATCAAAATTAATATCTGATGTAGCATTTAGCTCACCCATAAGGTCTTTAATACGAAGATTTAATTTTGTTATCTGCTTATTTTTTATATCTTGAGCCATTCTAACTCTGCTGTATAGTTGAGAGAACCTGTATATAGATCCTGAGTTTCTATCTCTGTTAAGATCACTTTGAAGCACTTTATCAATAAAAAGCTGTTTGCTTTTTGTTATAGGAGGTCTATTGAATATCTCTAAGAATGTGTCAAACATCTCACTAAAAATTATCGCATGAAATTTTTGAAAATAGCTGTTTACTATGCCGTTAATAAAATTAACACGACCATCTTTCTTTAGTGCTGCTATTGCATCCTCTTTTGAACATGACAATACATCATCACAAAAACCGATCCATTCAGATACGATCTCTTTAAATATAGCGTGTTTTATCTTTTTGTATTGTATATGTTCAATATCAGTAATATATAAAAAATTTATTTCGTATTTTAAACTTTCATCTACAAAGTTTTTAGCCAAGATCTCTATAACTTCAGCCCTATCCGTATTTGTTGAAACATGTAGTACTTCCCACTCAAACAATTCTAAATTACTGAAGATCTTATCAGTATAATTCTCTAATTGCTCACCTGTTTCAAACATGATTTATTATACGACCTTTGCTATAGTTTGCCCAAATTTAACTCTATCGTCTTCTTTTATGTTTAACTCTAACACATCTTTTCCAGTTAGAATTACAATTGTTGAACCCATCTCAAAACAGCCAAAATCATCACCCTTATCAAGGTTTACGTTTTCATATTCGTATGCAGAACTCTCAACAGCATCCGCATTTGTTTTAATTTTTGGCTCAAAACTAACCTGCATAACACCAACATTAAGTGCACTTACAAGTACCATATAAATCATTTTACCATTTTGTAACTGACATTTTAAGACAACACGCTCATTTTCTATAAATAAATTAATTCTCTTGTTCAGCGATGGCACATTAACAGGGTAAAATTTTCCCGGGATATGCACGGTTTTTAGAACTTTTATATTACTAGGCATATGATAACGGTGGTAATCTTTTGGAGACAGATAGAAGTTTATAAAAGTTCCATTTTTTATTATAGATTTTTCATCATCACTAAATTTATCTCCTAAAAAATCATTACAACTGTACTCCATACCTTTGATCTGTAATGCTGTAGTATCTGTTATATCTCCACATGCAGATACCCAAGAATCACATGGCGATATAAAATCATCCCCGTCTAAAGAAAATTTTCTTGGTTTTTCCAGTTTTCTAGTAAATAATTTATTTAACGAAGCATATGAACTAGGATGTGCAAATTCACTTATATCTAATCCCATAATGGTTATATATGTCTTATTTATAAATGTTTGTATAAAAGGTGTAAATTCTTTGTTTGCAAACTTTCCAAAAGTTTGCGAAATTGCTGATGTAATATGTTTTTTCATAGTTGTCTTTATATCCTTATTTTATATTTTATACTAGCTTTCGCTTAGCAATCTCTTCAATTAAGACTGTAGCATATGAGCCTTTTGGAAGTGTAAAGTTAAGTTCATATTGTGCTTCTTGAGCGTTAAACCTTCCTTCTACATCTGTGGGATAGATCCAGCCATAACGTCTTGTCCCATCTGCATTTATTTCATCATCGAAATCTTTTTCAATATCACGAGCAAGTCCTGTTGATGTTCTAACTTTTTTACCGCATAGTAAACCTGTTACACTTATATCTCTGTTGTTGAATCTTTCAAAGTCATGTTCACTTTG